>Ga0208950_1001453_pt1 | contig 10760 bp, 8 predicted proteins | sample AOAMet_54_BLW_10_2_FD_188234 | JGI IMG/M metagenome (GOLD analysis project Ga0208950, IMG submission 188234) | Ammonia-oxidizing marine microbial communities from Monterey Bay, California, USA - CAN11_54_BLW_10 (SPAdes) | ecosystem: Environmental > Aquatic > Marine > Intertidal zone | place...
CCATGGGAGTAGTGAGCCAGTCTCCACGGGATCCCATGCCCAATATCCCCCCCAGTCTAGGATTAAGTAAGCCCAAAGTCCTCCAAGACCGATGCCTAGAGTTGAGAAAAAGAATGCAGGTCTTGCAACTTGAATCAAACTATCTTTTACTCCCTCACTTGATGTCATCAGGGATGTAATTGCTATTATTGCTAGCGTTATGCACAACGAGTATGCAAGGAATATGAGAGGTGGGTGAATAATCATCAAATCTGTTTGTAATAGTTCATTTAACCCAGGTCCAGCGGACTCTGCTTCCTTGAATGGCTGTAATATCCAAGCTACCAGTAGTAGGGTTAATGCAAAACCATTCATCATTCGAACCCGCATTAGGTGAGTTTCTTCATTTTCACCAGATAATGGATTACGCCAGATTGTAGTCAAAAGAGCCATCCACGCAGCCCATAGTAAGATTGGCCCCTCTCTTGCAGCCCAAGTTGCTGCAAAGCGATACTTCAGCGGTAAATCCTCTCCGCCATACCATGCTACCAAATGTATCGAATTGTAATCCATAGTGAACATTGCAGCCAGCACAAAAAATGGTAAAGCCAGAATCCACGTGATTCTCGCGTCGGGTTTGTATGTCACCCATGCTGCTGTCACTACAGCAAGAGGCATCAATAGAGATTCCATCGATTCACCAACCGAAATGCTTAGCTCTTGAATAACCGAATGAAAGTAATACGCTGATTACTCCTTTAGTATACAGGATTGGGTGCCTAACTAACAACTTCGTACCAATCCAAATTTTGTCTAATGGCGACATAGATCCCAATTCTTCAGGCAGGCAGTGTGCCATATTGGACAATTCCTGGTCAGATAATTCATACAGTGATGTTTTACCCTTCAGTATTTTGTGGTAAGGGGGGAACTTCTTTTTCCATGCTTTGACATAAGGTTGCATGTTTTTGTCAGAAAGATCTCCTAAGTTAATCGCTTTAGAGATTGTTTGAGCCGCTTCTCTTCCTGACCAAAGTGCAAGATGTGAACCTCCTTCGAATAGAGGGGAAGTAAATCCTGCTGCATCTCCAACTAGGATTAGGCCGTCGCCTGTAGTAATCTCTCGAGGTCCGGATATTGGAATTGTACCTCCAAATGGTTTTGGTTTACTGCCGGGTTTTCTCCATTCAGGATTCTGAACGCCTTTGCCTTTCAAGTAAGTATCTTCGACGAATTTGTCTAGGTATTTGATGGCGCCTTTTTTGTCGGTTGTAACAAGTCCGACATTCGCTCTACCGCCTTTCTTAGGAATCATCCACACATATCCGTGTGGTGAGTATTCAGGCCATAAGTAGAAGTCAAGATAGCCGTCATTTTCAACTTCAGTCATCTCGTATTGAAACCCTGCGATGACCTCAACTTCAGTGCCCATGTCTAGCAATTTGGTGGCGGCTCCAGTCACTCCAGAAGCGTCAATAACCGCTTTACATTCAATTGGAAATTCATTTCCTTTGCCATCAATTTTCCAATTGACAAATTCATTTTCGCTATTGTAAACTCTTTCCATAGATGTTACCCTGTGGGATAGGTGTAAACTAGCGCCTGCTTTAACAGACTCATCGCACAACCATTGTTCGAATTTATGTTTCTCCAAAACGTATCCTTTCTCAGTTAACAATTTAGCTGTTCCATCTGGAAAAATTACTCTTATTCCTTTGCAATCTAGAGCAACAACTTCCTCTGGTAATTCTAGATCTAAATTATCAATCGCCATCTGCGATAGGCACTCACCACAGTGGACAGGGACTCCCACTTCAGGGTCAGCCTCAACTATCATGGTACTGAGTCCTGCGCGAGCAGAGTGTAGTGCGGCAGAACCCCCTCCGGGTCCGGCCCCAATAACCAGAACATCACAACTCGCCATGCCTCCCCGTAGGGGAGGCGGGACTTCAATGAGTCGGCGGAGAACAAGTATTCATGAGCAATGTCGGTCAGGAACTTGTATGGCCTGGCGTAATATGACTCGTTGGCTCGCTCACTTGGAGAAGAAAGGCGAGTTACTGCGTATCATTGAACCAGTAGATGTCGAACTCGAAGCAGGCGCGATTGCAGACCGTCTAGTCAAATCGGGCGGTAAGGCCGTCCTGTTCGAAAAACCGCGTCTACCAAATGGGGAAATTAGTGAAATCCCGCTCGCAATGAACCTTTTCGGGTCTCATGACAGAACTCTTAGGGCGCTTGGTGCTTCTCATCCAACAGAAGTCGGCGACAGACTGGTAGCCTTGATGAAGCCAGATATCGGCGGAATTGTCAAGAGGCCATGGACAGGTCTGCCGCTGCTAAGAGATGCCATTTCAATGCCTCCGAAGAAAGTTTGGAGAGGGTCTTGCCAAAGAGTCAAGATGGATGTTGATGTAACTAAATTACCTATACCCAAGACCTGGCCAATGGACGGCGGGCGTTACATCACACTACCCCTTGTTGTCACCAAGGATCCAAATTCCGGCGAACACAATCTTGGAATGTACCGAGGTCAAATATTCGGTCCAAAGGAAGTTGGGTTACACTGGCAAATTCACAAGCACGGTGCAGATCATGCAGCAGCATGGCCTGAAGGGAAGATGCCAGTAGCAATATGTATTGGCGGGCCCCCCGAATTGATTTTCTCCGCTATCGCTCCACTCCCTGACAATTTAGAAGAATACATGTTCGCAGGTTTCCTTGGTAAGAGGAGATTAAGAATTACTAAGGCGCTTACTCAGGATTTGATGGTCCCTGCGGATGCTGACGTAGTAATCGAGGGATGGGTTGATGCTACTAAGACCCGAACAGAGGGTCCTTTTGGAGACCATTTCGGATTTTACTCACTTACTGGACAGTACCCTGTTCTGAATGTCACGGCTGTTACCAGGAGGAAAAATGCAGTATTACCTGCTACTATTGTGGGCCAACCACCTATGGAAGACGGATATTTGGGTGAAGCGATTGGTAAACAATTCAGGCCTATACTTTCTTTCCAGCATCGCGATGTACTAGACTTACATCTTCCACTTGAAACTGGATTCCATAATTTAGCCATAGTAAAGAGTAAGCAAAGGTATCCTCGGCAAGCTAGGAAAACCTGCCTTGGATTACTTGGGGCTGGGCAAATGATGTTCTTGAAAATCCTGATTGCTACAGATGAAAACCCTAGTGATTTGGAATCTCTACTAGATGTACTTAATGACAGAGTCGACCCGAATTCTGATATCACAATTATCGATGGAATGGTCAGCGATTCTCTAGAGCCAGCTTCCACATTTGAGAACGTACATTCCAAGTTGATTATAGATGCTACAAAATTAGTGACTGCCGATCCTAGAAGTGGCAGCCCCCTTGAAGGTTCGTTCGTAGAAGACTGCCCTCCTTGGCGTAAAGGCGAGGAAGATGCCCCTGGGATAAGTGAATCATTAGTTGCTGAAATTAAGGATTTAGAAGGCGTCGAAGACGCCCTATTATTGAGAAATTCAATGTTAATTGTTACAGTGGAAATCGAAGGGAGGCCCGAACCTCGTACTGGTGCGCAATGGCCAAATGAGGCGGATGCCGAGGCTCAAAGGAATAAAATAAATCAATTGCGGAATTCAATTTGGCAATTGGACTCGCAAAAAAGCCTACGATGGTTATTTGTTACTGATAACGACCTGAATTTACACGGCGAGGGAATCAATCGTAGACTGTTGTGGCAACTAACTTCACGCTTCGCAGTTGAACGTGATTTCATCGTAGAAGATGGCCGGATTTTCTGGGACGCTACCACGCCGATTCCTTCTAATGATGGTCCGACTCCGGTAAGGCGTTGGCCAGCGATTACAATGCATGATCCCGAAACTCTCCAATCGATTGAGAGGTTCAATCTGCCGCCTTGGCCTGACAATTTGGTGATGTGAGTGGACCTCAAACAGATTGCATCGTTTGTGAAAATCGAGCACACTCTGTTTAGCCTACCTTTCGTTTTTATCGGCGCTTACATGGCGGGTGACCCGACCTATTCACAATTAGTTTGGATTCTCATTGCAGCGGTCGGGGCACGAGGTTTGGCAATGGGCCTTAATCGTATAATCGACCGAGATATTGATGCGGCTAATCCGAGGACAGCCAAGAGGCATTTGGCGTCGGGGGCTATGTCGCTCCAGACAGCATGGACTCTGTGTGGAGTTTTCTTGGTAATGTTGGTCGGTGGGGCATGGATGCTAAACCCTCTTTGTCTGTATTTGTCTCCAATACCTGTTGCAGCCTTTGTGGTATATCCGTATCTCAAAAGGTACACTTGGTTGTGCCATTGGTGGCTTGGTTGTTGTTTAGCGTTAGCTCCTGCTGGCGCTTGGGTTGCTATAACTGGCGAAATTTCATCTAATTCTTGGTACCCGGATTTGTTGTATGTATCTCTGGGTGTTCTGGTTTGGATTGCAGCGTTTGACCTTGGATATGCGCAAATGGATATTGAAAGCGACAAACAGAATGGCGTCAATTCCTTCCCTGCAAGATTCTCACCGCCTTTCACTATGGCTGTAATGTTGCTATCGACTCCTCTGTGGGCTGCAGCATTTTCAGTAGTTTCAATTGTAGGGGCTGTTATTTCGTTGATTCTGGTCCTTGTGGTATTGTCTGCATCTGGATCACAATTCCAAAACTGGTGGTTTAGAGCTCATGTTTCCACTGGTTGGATTTTGTTGATTGGAATGCAACTTTCATAGAGCGGCGACACTCCCCTATGTGCATGAATCCAATTGTCATGTCCTTACTTGAATTTAACCAAGCATTTGAAATTCCTCGACTTGGAAGTCCAGGTTTAGGTCCCGATGAATTGATTGAATTACGAATAAAACTCTTGATGGAAGAAGTTCAAGAGTATGCTGAAGCGGCAAGAGCAGGCGATTTGGTAGAAGTTCTAGATGCATTGGCCGATATTGGTTACATTCTTGCTGGAACAATAATCAATCACGGCATGCAAGATATTTATGACGATGCATTCAACGAGGTACATCGCTCTAATATGGCTAAATTAGTCGATGGTAAAGTTATCCGAAGAGAGGATGGTAAGGTCCTGAAACCAGAAGGTTGGCAACCTCCTCAACTCGCTCAATTCCTCCAGTGAGTTATTCAGTAAGTGCCCTCCTACGGAGGGCATGCGCACAGCTTTAGTTACGGGGGGTGGCCGCGGAATAGGGGCTGCAATCTCTAGGCGGCTTGCTAAAGATGGCTATCGCATATTACTGACCTACTGCAATGCATCTAAGCCGGCAGAGATGGTCGTTGATGAAATTAGAGATTCGGGAATAGATGCTGTAGCGGCTAATTGCGATGTTACGGATGCTAGGGAAGTTGCCTTATTGGCTACTCACCCATGGGTGATTGAAGGAATCGATGTGCTAGTCCTCAATCATGGCAGATATGACCGGATAGATGCCAAGGATCTGGATTTGACACATCTTAGACGTACTATGTCTACTAATTTCGAAGGCGCTTTCTTAGTATGGGATTCAGTTAAAAATCAACTTTCAAGTGATGCAAGAATCTGTGTGATTGGCAGCCAACTCGGAACTAGAGGTTCATCTCACGGCGCAGACTACTCTGCTTCGAAAGCCGCACTTGCCACATGGGCTCGATCACTGGCTCAGTCATTAGCGCCAGAAGGTAAGAGAGTAAACATCGTGGCTCCAGGTTTTGTTGATACCGATATCTTAGCGGGTGATAGTCCCGAGAAAAGATCTAGTCGCGAGGAAGAGGTCCCGCTAAAGAGAATAGGAACTCCTGAAGATATCGCTGGCACAGTATCATTCCTTGTTGGCAATGAATCGAAATATATCACCGGTGCAGTGATACATGTTAATGGCGGTTTATACCTGCCTTGATGGTGAGAAAATGAGTGATCCCTTCGACATATCGAAGGCCCTTGAAGGGGCGGTGAAAGACAAGCTTTCACCAGACGTTGCGCGGTTTAGAATACACTCAAATCATGAGCCTGCAGGCGACCAAGAAAAAGCAATTGAAAAATTAGTTTTTCAATTAGAAAATGCGCAAGAAAGATGCGTGCTTTTGGGGGTCACAGGATCCGGTAAAACATTCGCAATGGCTCACTTGATTGAGAGGCTAAATATTCCGACTTTAATCATGAGTCACAACAAAACTTTAGCGCGCCAATTATACCAAGAAATGGCAGGATTATTCCCCGAAAACCGGGTCGAATATTTCGTTTCTCATTACGACTATTATCAGCCCGAAGCCTACCTTCCTAAACGCGACTTGTACATAGACAAAGAGTTGTCAATCAATGAACGAATAGAGCAGGAGAGATTCGCAACGGTTGCAAGTTTGGTAAGTCGGCCAGATTGTGTTGTAGTATCATCTGTATCCTGTATCTATGGTCTGAACGCTCCAGAAACATTCCTGGCATATCATTGCCGAATACACGTTAACCAAGAAATCGAACCAATTGATTTGATACGAGAATTAGTTGCATTACAATACAGTAGAACTACTACGGATTTACAACGCGGTGATGTCAGACTACGAGGTGAAAATCTCGATGTTTGGATGCCGAGCCGTGATGACCCATTGAGAATCAGATTTGGATTCGAAGGGGTAGAGCATATTCAGATCTGTGACCCAGTTACATGGGAAGTTCTCGATGAGTTAGAAGAGGCCTGGATTCACCCGAAAGAGTTCTTCATGGTATCGCCTGAGAGATTTGAAAATGCTTTGGAGAATATTGAGACTGAGTTAGATGGTCGAGTCGCAGAGTTGAAGAGTCAAAACCAAGAAATCGAAGCGAACCGGTTAGAGCAAAGAACCAGATATGATTTGGAGATGCTCCGCGAGATTGGGCACTGCACTGCAGTCGAGAACTATTCAATGCACTTTGATGGCAGAGAGCACGGTGAGCGCCCATATTGTCTGCTTGACTTCTTTGCAGCAGCTGCTAAGCAATTCCATGGCAATCCCGACAAGTTCCTTGTAATAATGGATGAATCCCACGTTACATTGCCTCAAGTTGGAGGAATGTATGGTGGCGATAGAAGCCGTAAACTGAATTTAATCGAACATGGTTTCAGACTACCTTCAGCAGCTGATAACCGTCCTCTAAAAATCAATGAATTCCAGAGTTTAATTCCTCAGATGGTTTACGTCAGCGCAACTCCAGGTGAGCGGGAGTTGCTACACCTCTGTGAGATAACAGGCCAAGATGCACCTATGGGGTTGAGGCATGTTGCAGGGGGCGGTGGTGTAGAAGAGCCAGAGTATGCAAAAAAGCATCCTGATTCAGAGAGTATGTACGACATGCTCCAAATGATTGAAGAAATTCCACGAATGGAAATCAGACCTACAGGTTTACTAGATCCCACAATCGAAGTACGTGGCACTGAAGGGCAGGTTGCCGATCTATTGTCTGAAATAAATGCTAGAATAAAAGTCGGCGAGCGAACTTTGGTCACAGTACTGACAATAAAGTTCGCAGAAGAGGTTGCGCAATATCTCAACAAGATGGGCATCAAGGCTCACCACTTGCATTCAGAGATTGATACTATTGAGCGAACTGAAATCCTTAATGCTCTCAGAATTGGGCATATTGATGCAATTGTCGGAATTAATCTCTTGCGAGAAGGTTTGGATATTCCAGAAGTTAGCCTAGTAGCGATTTTCGATGCAGACCGGCAAGGCTTCCTTCGAAACGAAAGAAGTCTTCTACAGACCATCGGCAGAGCAGCTCGCAACTCTAGTGGTAAAGTGATTCTTTATGCCGATTCAATGAGTCCTCCAATGACCGCTTCAATACGTCAAACCTTAGAGAGAAGACAAAGGCAAAACGCGCACAATGAGAAACACGGAATCACTCCAGCCACTATTCAGAAAGCCCTCCCAAAGATGGGAAGCGATGTTGACGAATTGATCGCTGGGACCTCTGGTGGGAAGAGATTAGTCGGCTCTAAAGGTGGTCGTAAGAGTGGTGATTGGGCGAGTAACTTGAAGGTAGGCGCAGGTCAATGGACCTCTTCAAACTCGGTCAACAGCAACATTTCACAACCAATTGAAGAAATTGATTATCCAATTGAAGAATTAAAAGAGATGATGCAGCAAGCTGCGCTCGAACTAGACTTCGAAAGAGCAGCAATGTTGCGAGATAAGATTCTCGAACTAGAGTCCTCATGACATAGTCATGGGTTTCATATGCGAAAGCCTCACGCATACAATCATGGCCATTGACCCAGAATCATTTGACAGGCCCGTCAAAGATTATGATTTTGCGAATCTAAGTGATCCAAAATCACTGATTGACCAGATGGCTGATGCCGGCGGTTTCACCGCAACAAAGTTGGCTTACGCCAGGGATATCCTGAAAGATATGCGTTCTGAAATCAATGCAGTTGATGGAGACCCCAAAAAAGTGACAAACTGGCTTTCGTTCCCTGCCTGTCTTTGTGCTACAGGAACAAGAGGTTTCTTTGTTGAAGCGATTAAGACAAAAATGTTCAATGTTGTATCTACTACTTGTGGCATGCTTGATCACGACATAGCTAGGGCATACAAGCACTACTACCACGGCGCATTCGAATTAGATGATATTGAATTGGGTGAACATCAACTGATGAGGCTTGGAAACGTAATCGTTCCAAATTCAAGTTATGGAGAGATTATCGAAGCTGTAGTAATGCCTGTATTGGAAGATATACGAAACGACAGACTTGCTGAGACCGGTAAAGAAGGCGCAGATGCTTGGTTAGGCTTTGGTTCAATTCACTTGGTATGGGAGTTAGGAAAGCGAATTGGAACTCCAGATTCGCTAATTTACTGGGCTTACAAAAACAAGATACCAGTTTGTATTCCTGGAATTACCGATGGTAGCATCGGCGCTCAATTATTCATGTTCAGGCAGAAGTATCGCGATTTCCACATAGACACACTTGCAGATGAGCAAGTAATGAGCGACTTGACTTGGGATGTTGAGAAGTCCAATGCATTGATGATAGGAGGAGGTATTTCCAAGCATCACGTAATCTGGTGGAATCAATACCGTGGTGGATTAGATTCTGCAATCTACATTACAACTGCTCCTGAGCATGATGGTAGTCTATCAGGTGCTCGATTAAGAGAAGCGATTAGTTGGGGTAAAATGAGACCTGAAGCGCCTAATGTCTGTGTTGAAGGAGATGCTTCAGTCCTACTTCCTCTTCTTGGTAGTGATTTATTCGGTGAGTGAAAATGAGAACAATCTTTCTGGCATTATTGATGGTTAGCGCATCACTGGCAGGCTGCTTTGGTGATGAAGAAAAGGAAGAGGTCGCTGCTGAAACAGATGTTTGGAACTTTGACAAACCAGATTTAACCTGGTATCACTTTGCTAATGCAGAAGATGCTTGGGGTAACGAAGAATTCGATTTCGAAGGCCGAAATATGCCATATGAAGCAGTTGGTTCATACTACGGAATTGGAATGTCGACTTTCGAGCCAACAATGGGTATCACTCAAGACGATATGATGATAATGAGCTCCTACGGAAATGGGCCAGCAGGCTCTACTGCCATCATTTCTTGTGATTTAATTGGAATGCACGATGCTTTAGACTACAGTTGTGAAAATGTCTACGACCCACTGCTGCCTATTGCAAATTCCAATGACCCTTACATCTATGTTGACCCATGGACAAGTAGAATCATGAAATTCGATATGCACGCCTTGCTAGGAATGACCGTTGAATGGTCAGATGATGAAGGTGCAAGTTGGAATGGTCCTAGTGTGGCAACACAAATCTACTCTGTTCAAGATCACCAAACAATAGCAAGCAGCAATATGCCTGCACTTTTCCATCCAACAACATGGATGTTCTGCATCAACGGAAACTGGCCTAGTCCACTATGTTCTTCCAGCCAAGATGGCGGAGCAACTTGGGGGCCTGAATTAGAAGGTGCACCCCAAGGTTGCCAATCCGGGGGATTAACTGCTCACCTTGTTGGCAGTGTTGATGGTAATTTCTATCGAGGTAATATTGGATGCACAGGAGATTCTGATGAGGATGGGTATCCGGATGGTTATTCCATTTATCGAACTACAAATGCAGGATTAGCCTGGACTGAACACCCTCTTCCTACATCGGAGTCTGGAACCGCAAATACTTGGAATGCTGAAGAAGCTCAAGTAGAAGTCGATAGTGAAGGAAATGTCCACGCAATGTGGATGGGTAAGGATAACATGCCATACTGGTCATATTCCGTTGACCAAGGTAATACTTGGTCGAATGCTACAATGATCGCTCCTCCAATCAATCTCTCAGGTACAGGATTCCCAGTAGTTGTAGCTGGCGATGCTGGAACTGTAGCATTCGGTTATGTGGGTGAGACTGAAGGTGATGAAGAAACCTGGAATGCTTATCTAACATATGCAACAGATGCATTTAGTGAGAATCCATTATTCACAACAGTTCAGTTGAACGTAGAAGGAGATCCAATCGACATCGAAACCGATTGTGGATACAACCGATGCGGTGGACTTGGTGACTTCTTAGACATCAGAGTCGATGCATATGGGCGTACCTGGTTCTCCCTATCTCATAACATAGCAGACATAGGAATCTTTGGAACAATCAGTTCAGGGCCAAGTCTACGTGGTGAGAACATCACAATGCTTCCAGATATGCCACTAGGTGGCCAACAGACCCTTTGATTTGATTACTTGAATTGGCCCAGAATACGTGGGTAGCGTCTGTATCGACCCACTGAATCCCCTTTGTATCCGAAAATAAAATG
>Ga0208950_1001464_pt1 | contig 10737 bp, 8 predicted proteins | sample AOAMet_54_BLW_10_2_FD_188234 | JGI IMG/M metagenome (GOLD analysis project Ga0208950, IMG submission 188234) | Ammonia-oxidizing marine microbial communities from Monterey Bay, California, USA - CAN11_54_BLW_10 (SPAdes) | ecosystem: Environmental > Aquatic > Marine > Intertidal zone | place...
TCTTCGTCGTGGTCATCGTGTCCGTCTTCGTCGTGGTCATCGTGTCCGTCTTCGTCGTGGTCATCGTGTCCGTCTTCGTCATCGTGATGCATGTCCTCAGGGAAGGAAATTTTCTGAGCAGTTGGTTCTGCATGGATTTCAGGGAGGACTGAGCCTTCTTCGCCGAGCATGACGTCTTCATATGGGCCCTCGGTTATGAGGTCACACAGGTCGGTTTTGAGCATCGATTCGTAATCAAGCGTAGATGAACCATCAGGCATGGTGTGGACCTGCACTGAGGTTGGTGCCTTCGAACCGAGAGAAGAAAGCGTTGACTCGACCCATGGCTCAAGGCCTAGGCCGTGATAGAAGAACAGGTCTGAGTTCTCAAGACGGATAAGGTCTGAAATCGACGGTTCATAGTCGTGAACTGGAATGTTGTCTTGGCTCATGTATTCCAAAACAACATCGTCGCCAGCAATGGCCTTGACCAATTCACCGACGTGATAGGTAGAGACCATGACGGTGCCGTATGCATCTTCATTGGCTGAATCATCGGCGTCTACATCATCTCCTAAACAGCCTGCTAAGCTGGAGAAAATCAAAATCAGGCTCGTTAACATAGCGCGCTTCCACTGTGCGTTCATGTCCTCGCCGTCCACTATTATCTATTTAACAAGAACTAATAATTAGTAAATTGAAAATTATTATGAAGTGGGGCCTTTTCCCTTGACACATGAGCAAAATCATTTCGTTTAGCGCAGATGGAGCATTCGCCGATAATCTTGATGAATTAATTACTTCGTCAGGCTACCAAAATAGAAGCCGATTTTTGAGAGATGCTGCCAATCATTTCGCTGAGATACAGCGAAGGGGAGAACTTCGTGATATGAAGGATGACGAAGTTATAGAAGGACATTTGGTAGTCTATTACCAGCATGGCGTAGAAGCAAAATTGCTAGAAATCCGACACTCACATAATCTTGAGATCACCTCGTATAATCACAGTTGCCTTACACACAGTCATACCTGTGTTGATGTCTTACATGCTTTAGGCAAAGCCGTCAATTTCCGAACAGCCATTGACCTGTTGAGGAATACCCCAAACGTCGACAAAGTAACCTTCATCAGCGCACCGATGCGTGAAGAAGGATGTTGCTGAGCAGGTTCAAACATTCGGAAGTGTTTCAACCTCTTCGTATTGTAGAACTACGGTTTGATGAATGTTGATGTGGTCTTGTCCCTCTTCGTACTGTACGGTTAATTCGTGGGCTTCGTAGGTGTTGAAATGAACAGTGTTCCAAGAAGCCGTCTGTCCTTCATCAACTGAACCCTCTTGTCGCTGACACGCTGAATTTGTATCATCAATGAGCCCCCAGGTAATCTCAACATCTTGGCCGCCCCCGATATTTTCAATGAGTTCAGGATTCTCAACAATGGATTCAATAAGAATTGCTGCAGGAGGAATCCCTCCGTTGTTTGGAAGAGAATTCAAAGGCATAGGTAAAGGCTCATATGTTGCTAACTCGGTCCAAATCATTCTGAGTTCTATACGAATTACAACGGTGGTAATCACTTGATGACCGTTCTCATCAAGAGCGAAAAGAGCAATCTCATGCAAACCGTGTTCTAAAAATTCAACTGTGACCGCATTGCCTTCATTGGCTTCAATTGTTGTCCCTGGAGTTCCATCAAGAAAGTTAACTCCATAACGTGTAAGGTCGGCATCCGAAGTTGTTTGTGAGAAATCAAAGGTCAATTCAACGCCATTAACTTCAACCCGTTCGCCTTCTTCATAGGACTCTACTACTGTCCCGTTTGTGGAGGAGTACGTCACCACCAAATCAAGACCATTTTCACCTTGAGTGTTGCCGATGCAACCGCCCATGACCATGGACATGAGCAAGGCAGAAATTAAGAAAGAGCCCTGCCGAGTCACGATTAGCACGACATGTGGGTGGAATATAAGTCAAATGGTACAGCACCTATGACAAAAAAATAATGCTGAATCATTGGTTAAAAAGGTCAGCCAACTGACGTTTAGCATCGGGCCATTCAGCGGACTCCAGGGCATCTGTAAGGTGAAGTCCCGCAAGGAATTGTGCATGGACTGCGCCCCACTCGACTGCGTCATTTTGACCGCGCCAACGAAACAACGGCGCACCTTCAATTTCAAGACGGTCTAGGAAGCCTCGCTTAGCATCCGAAATGAGAAGGGTCGGCGTTCCCAACAAGGCGGCCTCACTCGCCAATGTCACGGATTGAGTGATGACGCCATCGTGTGCTGCAAGTTCACGGTCCAATTCCCACGGAGACCCCTCATATTCATCCTCATCGGCAACGGTTGTGGATAGACCGTCCAATGCGTCATCTGGAAAAGGTACGAGTTCATCGCCGTCGTGAATTCCATCGCCTTTCAAACGACGAACTACAATGCGGGGTGGATTGCTCACTTTGCTTGGGCGACGGTGTGGGGCAAGATGAACATGGCCGTGAAGACCGTCCAATCGGTGCAAATGTCCCTTGAATGAAGCCAAGAAGCCTCCGTCCAAATCCTCCTGCCAGTGAGTGGGTACTACAACATGAGTCGCCCCTTTGAGGGCGAGATTATGGGCGGTATGGTTGACTTCTGTATCGGTGATGTACCAGCGCTCTTTGACCGAGGAGCGCCTCCACCAGCGAGGTTTTTGACCTAATAATTCGAGTGGTGCCCCAATGCTCACGACACGTTCTACTGCACCTTGGCCGTCGTTGTTAGCCGCCTTGATGAAACGCTGAACACTCCGAATACGAAGCATCGCTTTGCGGTAGCGGCCCTCGCCCACTGGCCGAGGCACCCATAAGGTCTGACGGCGCGGAAGACGACCATCTCCTGACTTGATCATCGTCCGAACTTCTTCACGCTCGCAGGCTACGATGAGGTCTGCAGTAGCGCCTTCTCGCATCAACGGTGCTAACAAGCGCACATGAGCCGGATGGTCGAGAACCCAACATGTGCGCATGAACGGGCGAGGCGGTGTCCTCCCTCAAATCATCGCTTGCTTGGGTGAAGTTGATGGACGGCTTCGGGGTGTAACACCATATGACAAAAGTCGGTATCAGCCCTCCGGGAACGAAAACATACGCACCTTACACACCTGCAGTCGTTGTTGGTAAGCAAGTTTGGCTTTCTGGACAAATCAGTATTGACGCAGGTGACGATATCATCTCACAAACCAAAGGCACACTGGAAAAAGTCGATGCACTCCTCGCCGAAGCAGGCACCTCAAAGCATGACCTCGTTTTCGTTCAAGTCCTGCTCAAGACCATGGATTTCTACGCCCCAATGAACGAAGTCTATGCAGCCTGGCTTGAAGGCGTTGACATCAAACCCACCCGAGCAGCTTTCGCCGTAGATGCGCTTCCAGCTGATGCGCTAGTTGAAATCGTCGTTCAAGCCGTCAAGCAGGATTGATATGCCCGGCTCACCGTACATGGAAGAGCCACCGCCTGGCTTGTTGACGTGGCCAACCTTGTTGCGCATGTTCGGCGTCCCAGCGGTTGCATTCTTGGCAGCATGTTGGTATTCTGGCGTCTTGTTTGAAGCGCTTGTCATCATGACCCTCACACTGCTCTTCATTGCCTGGTGGCGACGATAATTCGGGTAGGCTTGAAAGCCCTCCACCCGCTCCCCATAGTATGGAAGAATGGCCCGAAGCCTGTTTCAAAGCCTACGATATTCGCGGATTAGCCAACGGTGACGGTACCGGTGAACTCACACCTGCCTTTGCATACCGACTCGGTCGCGCCATGGCAACGTATCTTGAATGCAATGCATTTGCCGTTGGACGAGACATTCGTGATTCCTCTCCGGCCCTAACCAATGAACTGATGCGGGGCCTTGTTGAAGGCGGCGTGACCGTTATGGATTTGGGAATCGTTTCAACCGGCTGTGTGTACCACGCATGTTGGACATTGGATGTTGACGGCGGCGTGATGGTAACGGCCAGTCACTTGCCTATGCCAACCCATAACGGGTTCAAGATGTGCCGAGGCACCCTACCTCTTGCAGGAGAAGAAATTCAAGAACTCAAAGAGGTCTTCCTCAAAGGCGAATTCTGTGAAGGCGAAGGTGCAATTGTTGACACCCCACACTTGGACACGTACCTCGATGCCATTCTTGCTTCAACCGGGCCGTTATCACGACCCGTCAAGGTTGCTGTGGATTGTGGAAATGCAGTCCCTGGACCTGCCATGACCATGCTATTGGACCGACTCGGATGCGACCATGTTGACTTGTTTTGTGATTGGGATGCAAGCGAACCAAACCACGGAGCAGATCCAACCCGACCAAAAAACATGGTTGACCTCGGCAAGGCAGTTGTTGACAACGGTTGCGAATTTGGAATGGGCGCAGACGGTGACGGTGACCGAATCGGTGCGGTTGACGAAGCAGGGCGTTTCATCTATCCCGACCGACTCATTGCGCTCCTTGCGGAAGACTTGCTTGAAGGCGTTGAAGAAAGGGCTGACGCAACCGATGATGAGCACCGACGCATCATCTACGACGTCAAATGCTCAATGAATGTTGAACAAGCAATCCTTGAGGCCGGTGGAAGACCCGTCATGGCTCGTACCGGCCACTCGTTCATGAAGCGGGTTCTCGCAAGCATGCCAGAAGCAAAGATGGCTGCTGAGATGAGTGGACATATCTTCCTCGCAGACCGTGGATGGTACGGCTTTGATTGTTCCCTGTACAATGCAGCTCGTCTGATAGAACTCTGGTCACGACGCCCAGCACCAAGCGATGGAGGCCCGTCCTTCTCCTCAGAATTGGAACGTCTTGCCCCATCCCTACCCACCACCGGCGAAGTCAAAGTGCCCTGCGCAGAAGAAGACAAACTCGAGGTTGTCGCTGGAATTACCTCTGCATATGACGACCATGAATGCTCAACGGTTGATGGCGTTCGCGTACGCTTCAACGATGATGACGGCAACTACGTCGGATGGTACCTTGCTCGAAAATCCAATACAGAAGCGGTCTTAGTGATGCGGATGGAAGCAACCAGCGAAGAGCAACTCACCAAGATGAAGGAGATGGCAGACGAGCGTGTCTCATCCATCATTGACATCAAGAAACTCTTGAACGCTTAATGCCGTCCGATAAATTGCTCTTCAACTGAGGCATCATCGACCTTAACAAAGAAACCAATGAGTTCTGTGGTTGCTTTGATATCACTAATTGTACTACCTCCTTTGTAGAACGGTAATTCACAATAAGCCATTTCATCAATGAACACTTTCTTGTAAGGCGTAGCCTCCGTAGTCGGGCACGTTGCAGCAAATTTCTTGTGATTAAACAGCGAATCCGAAGTGACATTTTTAGGCACATCTTCAGCATCCCCAAACCACTGAACAACTAAAGATCCCATCAGAAAATATTCGTTCTCAATCCGAGTAAATCCCCAAATTGTGTCTCCTACCTTAAGGTCGGAAGGGAGGGGTTTGCTTGTAGATATCCGATCAAAGGGCATCCAAGGATGCTTTCTTCTTCGTTCTTCAACACCGGCCTTAGCGTGATAATGAAGCCAGTGCGTCATCTTCAGACCCCTTGGACTTCAACCACTGGAACGATGGTGTAGTCAAACACAATGAGTTCAACGACATAAGACACTTCTTGCCCCTCATCCGAACGACTACAGGTTGGACTCGGTTCATTACCTGCCTGTGCACTAACAGAAATCTCAACGGCATGGTCGCCAAGACCTGCGCCCATGGAATCAATTTGCGCTTTGATATCGTCCATTGATAGTCCTTCAATGACTTCTCCACCAACCATGCTCGAGTTGTACCATTCAGCAGTCACTTCGTGGCTTCCTCCAGCTCCTCCGTTTTGACCTTCATCGGTTTCTGTGAAGTTGAGATGTGAGGCTGTGCCAGTAATTGTATCGGCAGCATCTTGTCCACCAAGACATGCGAAACCATTACTGTTTTCATCGTCCTCTCCATAGGAAAGACTCACTCGGAGGCCAACGATGTTCATCTCGTCAGCGTCATCAACGGCGTCCGTGTTGAAGGTGTCCATCCATGGCGTTCCGTCCGCCACGTACTCGGTACCTGAATCAAGTTCTACGTAAGTCAACTCTCCGTTGACTTTGTAATCCGCAACAACACTTCCACTAAGGGAGCCGTCAGCATTTCCTGCAGCGAATCCAAAGTAAATTGGGAAGGCGAGCAAAAAGAACACGATACTTCCTACCGTGATCTGAGCATCACGGTTTGTCTTGAGGTCTTCCATCGTGTACATGGTGCTCCACTCGTCTCATGCGAGGGGTTGCTCTTCTCTATCACTTTCGGTTGGGTGAGTTTGAAACAAAACCGAGTTCAGCCCTCAGATTCTTCGTCTCCGTCGTCATTTTCTTCGCCTTCTGGTGTGTCTTCTTTAGTACGCTCCATCAGTCGGATGAGTGTGATGGATAGCATGATGGCGAGCAAAGCAAAAATCGGTGGACAAATCCAGAACATAGCAAAGGAATTATCCACCTCTTCAAATTCTGGAATGATGAATATATCTTCTTCAGTAGTTTCATTTCGCACCGACTGAATTGTCAAATCTGGCTCTCCCATGACTACAATGGACACATGCAACTCCACAGGGACCATTTGTCCGGTCACGGTAACGGTGTAATTTGTGAAGTTTGATGCCACGGTTGGAATTCCATAAATCGTACCGTTATCAAACAACAGACCTTCCGGCAGGTCTGGAGTAATAGACCAAACAGGGATGCGGTTTTCTTCAAAGTAGAACAGAGGATAGAGCGGATCGAGAGTTTGATTTACCCCAAGAACAATCAGAGTCTTTGGATAACGTGAGATGTAGGTTGGTTGTTCAACGGTTAGGGTGAAATTTGTTATTTCTGTACCCCCCGAGTTGTTGGCGTAAACGGTGAATACCGTTTCATTGAGGTTGGCCGTAGGCGTACCGATAATGTATCCATTCACAAAGGTCAAACCATCAGGCAGCGGCGGTTCAATTGACCATGTAGCAGGGACTCCGCCTTCAATTACAGGGATAATGAGGCCGTGGGAAATTCCGTTGATGAGGGTGATGCCATCTTCTGGGTACTCCACTTCTGCCTTTGGTTCAAGAACTTCCAAGGTAAAGGAAAGACTTGCAGAGCCACCACTGTTGTTGGCCCAAAGGGTATAGGTCGTGACCGTCATGTTCACTTCAGAAACGCCAAAGAGAACACCCTGCTGTAAAGTGATACCAAGTGGGAGCGCGGGTTCAATAGCCCAAGTTGCAACCATTCCACCCGTGTTATTGACGGAGGCATTCAACTCATCCACACCACGTGTAAGGACGAAACTTTCGTTGAAAGCGAGAACAGCGATGGGCTCAACGATAGTAATGTTGAGGTAGGCGACAGCACTGCCGCCTGTGTTTGTAGCGATGACAACGTAAGTCATGTTTGTACTGTTGATGAGCGGAATCCCGAAAATTGAGCCGTTATCGAAGAATAATCCATCAGGAAGCGCGGGTGAGATGGCCCATGATTCAACCATGCCGCCACCTAGAATTGGAACGATGCTGGCGTTGTCTTCGCCTCGAATCAGCGTGATGTTCTCCGGAACATAAACCACCGTCGCAACCGGTTCTAGGATGGTGATGGTAAGGAAGGCTGCCGATGACCCTCCGCTGTTATTTGCATAAACCGTGAACTGTGTTGCTGTCATGTTGACTTCAGGTGTTCCAGAAATCACTCCGTTAGAGAAGTTCATTCCGGCTGGTAGAGCTGGAGAAATACTCCATTGGTCGGCCTTTGCATCATTGAGCAAGGTCGGGGAAGTGGCATTCATTGTCTCGTTACGTGTGAGCGTTATTTCGGCCGGGTCGTAAACAAAACTCACCGGAGGCTCCACGATGGTGATGTTGACCGTCGTTGAGGCAGGCCCTCCGCTCGTGTTGGCCCATACGGTGAACATCGTGGTCGTCATGTTGACTTCAGGCGTTCCCGAAATCGTACCGTTATCAAACAGCAAACCGGCAGGGAGTGCCGGTTCAATGGCCCATGATTCAGCACTACCACCGCTCACAGTCGGCGATAGCGGCGTCATTGAAACATTACGAACCAGGGTGACGTTGTACGGATTGTATGAGAGGTTAACCGCTGGCTCAAGTACGGTGATGTTGACCCACGCCATGGCCTCTCCACCAGAGGTGTTGGCATAGACCGTGAACTGCATCTGCGTCATGTTCTCGTCCGGCGTTCCAAAGAAGACTCCATTGGCGAATGTAAGACCAGAAGGTAAGTCGGGCATTATGCCCCACTCACTGACATTGCCGCCGGTCACGGTTGGTTCCAGCGGCGTCATGGTTGTCCCACGGATGAGCGTCAAGTTGTCTGGATTGTAGGAAAGAGTTACCGCTGGCTCAAGAATCGTAATGTTGACCGTGCCAGAAGCGACGCCTCCGCTGTTGTTCGCATATACCGTAAACATGGAATTTGTCATGTTCACGAGTGGCGTTCCTGAAATCACACCGTTGCTAAAGTTAAGGCCGTTCGGGAGCGTTGGATGGATGGACCAGACTTCGACTGCTCCGCCGGAGTATGTTGGCGATAACGGTGACATAGACACATTCCGCGTCAATGTGACATTGGTGTAAGACAAGTCTCCAGTCGGTTCAAGAATTGTCAAATTGATCGTGTGTGAAGCGTTTCCACCCGTGTTGTTGGCATAAACCGTGAACATCGTCATCGTCATGTTGACCGTTGGTGTCCCCGAAACAGTACCGTTGTCAAAGAGCAGTCCACTTGGCAGAGCAGGGTGGATGGACCAGAACTCAACCATACCGCCAGATACGGTTGGAACCATGTCGCTCATCTGGGTGCCGCGCACCAACGTCATGTTCTCTGGATTGTAATCCAAAGTGACCATCGGTTCAAGTATGGTGATGTTGATGGTATGCGAAGAAGAACCGCCGGTATTGTTGGCCCACACCGTGTAGGTTGTTCGTGTCATGTTGATGTCAGGTGTTCCCGATATCACGCCGTTTGTGAAACTCAATCCAGATGGCAGGTTTGGTACGATGGTCCAGTCGTCGACAATTCCGGTGTACGCCGGCACAAGGTCAGTCATCGGGTCATCACGGGTTAGCGTCAAGTTCTCAGGGTTGTATTGCAAGTCAACCACTGGGTCGTAGATGGTGATATTGACAAAGACAGAATGTGAACCGCCGGAATTGTTACCCCATATCTGGTACATGGTCATGTTCTGAACAACCGTGGGCGTACCAAAGATTGTACCATACATTGCTCCAAGAGAGATACCTGTCGGGAGCGTCGGTTCAACATCCCACGAGGTAATGTCGCCTCCGGTGATGGACGTTGCAAAGGAAATCATCAGCGTGTTGTTAACCAAGGTCATATTGTACGATGAATAGGTAAACATCGGAACTTCATGGAGCACCGTGATATTGAGCGAAGCCGAGGAGGAACCGCCCGTATTGTTGGCCCAGACCGTGAACTGTGTGGTCGTCAACCGTTGTGTTGGCACACCCCAAATGGTTCCGTTGCTGGGTTCAAAGGTCAAACCGTTCGGCAAGTTAGGGCTAATCTCCCACGAGGTGATGACGCCAGAACCTGTCAAAGTCGGAGCGAGCGGCAAGTCGCTGCTCACTGTGTTGTTGTAGAGCGTCAAATTCTCCGGTGAATATGACAGAACTGGAACCTCGTCTACAATTGTGATGTTGAGGTAGGCAGAGGCCGAGCCACCGCTGTTGTTGGCCCAAACCATGTAGGCTGTGGTGTTCCACAACTCGGTCGGAGTGCCGTAGAATGTACCGTTGTTCGAACCGAAGGAAATACCGCTCGGCAGGGACGTATTGTTGAGTTCCCACGACGTGATCTCACCCGAACCCGTGATGGTCGGAACGAGCGGAAGGTCGCTGCTCACGGTGTTGTTCGTGAGTGCTAGGTCGGCTGGTGAATAGGCGACCGAGGTTGGCACCTGGTCGTTCACGGTGATGTTGAGGTAGGCAGAGGCCGAGCCACCGCTGTTGTTCGCCCAGACCATGTAGGCTGTGGTGTTCCACAACTCGGTCGGTGTTCCCCAAATCGTACCGTTGTTCGAACCGAACGATAGCCCGCTCGGCAGGCTGGCATTGATTTCCCACGACGTGATCTCACCCGAACCCGTGATGGTTGGCACGAGCGGAAGGTCGCTGCTCACGGTGTTGTTCGTGAGTGCTAGGTCGGCTGGTGAATAGGCGACCGAGGTTGGCACCTGGTCAACCACTTCGATGGTGATGGTGGTTGTGTTCACACCACCCGAATTGCGTACCGTAATCGTATAGGTTGTGTTGGTTGAGAGCTCTGTTGGCGTACCAGAAATCTCACCCGTTATGATGCTAAAAGTGAGTCCAGCAGGCAAACTTGGTGCAATGGAGTATCCAAAGAGATTCGACGAACTATCGAGCGTTAAATACGCAAGATTGTCAACTGTATCATCATAATACGATACATGAACTCGTCCACTTGAATCAACTGCAATTGAACCATCTTGACCGTTTTCATCAAGAACAGAAATGACCCAAGAACCGGTCTTATCGGTCGCATAGAGTAACGAATCATCGGTGGAGTCAAAGTATGAAATGTGTAATTTTTGATTGGAATCAAGTGCTAATGATGTATCGAAACCAACACTTCCCGATGAATCAATAATTGTATGGACCCAAGACCCACTCTTGTCGGTTGAGTATCGTAAATCCTTTTGATT
>Ga0208950_1001467_pt1 | contig 10727 bp, 7 predicted proteins | sample AOAMet_54_BLW_10_2_FD_188234 | JGI IMG/M metagenome (GOLD analysis project Ga0208950, IMG submission 188234) | Ammonia-oxidizing marine microbial communities from Monterey Bay, California, USA - CAN11_54_BLW_10 (SPAdes) | ecosystem: Environmental > Aquatic > Marine > Intertidal zone | place...
CGAACAGGTTGAAAAATCTCAACCTCTATCAGAATTCCTTTTTGAGCAACTTAGCGACGGCATTGATTCCTCCACAGCAGACGGAAAAGCCCGGTTAAGTAAAACCTGTGCCCCCCAAATAAACCGTATTCCACAAGGTGTGTTTCGGCAATTAATGCTTGAGGAATTATCACGCCGCACCGGCGTCTCCGCGGACAACTTGCGCGATTATGTCGCTACCCATGTCACTCCCCAGCAGAGAGCCGCGATCACCAATGATCCCAATCACGAAACAGGCTCACAAACCCAATCCACTGACCAACACAATCATGCCGCCTCCAACGATTATCACTATCCCGAGCAAGATAGCTCTTTGGAAGCCGACGATTATGCTGATATGCGCACAACCCGGGCTTCCAAAATTCGCCTTTCTCCAATAAAATTTATCACTGCGCTACTACTTAACCACCCCGCTCTAGCAGAGGCTGCAGAAGATATCGGATTTTTAAAGCAGTCTACTGATCAAGACACACAGCTATTCCTGCGAGTTCTTGATGTCGCTAAGAAAAACCCCCACTACAAACCATCCCATATCTTTGCCTACTGGCTGGGAACTCATGGCAATCAAGCTGAGACAAAGATACTGCAGTCACTCGCTGCCAGTGAGCTCTATCACCCGCCAGTCGGAACAGGACGTGATGATCATCAAGAGTTCAGTGATGCTTTAGCCCATGTCATTCAAAGCGCGTTTGATGCCTTACCGATCCAAGAAAAAGCGCTCCATTTACTTGAACAAAAAACCCTGAGCGAGCGAGAAATTAAGCAGTTACACAGGATACGATTACAGCTGGCTAATGACCAACAATCGAATGACTTAAAAAACAAGATAAAACAACGACTTGTAGTCTAAACTAAGAAAGTAAGAGTAAGTAAAATAAAGATAAGTTTGACTGAGACAAGCGGAATTTTATTCGCTATAATTGCGCGCTATTTTTTCAACCTCTAACTACGCAAGACAGCCCTATGACTGACAGCAATGATAAGCAACAATCTGGTATCAAAGACCTTATAGCCAAAGGACGGGAACAAGGTTACTTGACCTACGCTGAAGTGAACGATCACCTACCTGAAGATATAGCTGACCCTGAACAGGTCGAAGATATCATTCAAATGATCAATGACATGGGAATTACCGTGTTTGAAACTGCTCCCGATGCAGAAACATTGCTCATGATGTCCGGTGACAACACCCCAGATGAAGTTGCTGCTGCTGAAGCGGCCGCTGCGCTTGCGTCTGTAGAGTCTGAGCAGCATCGAACAACAGATCCTGTGCGCATGTACATGCGAGAAATGGGCTCAGTTGAGCTTTTGACCCGTGAAGGTGAAATTGAAATCGCCAAGCGAATTGAGGAAGGCACAAGAGAATTAATGTCCGCAGTCGCAGACTGGCCTTCAAATGTTGCCGCCGTTATTGCTGAATGGGACAAGGTTGTTGAGGGAGAGAGAAAACTCACCGATGTTATCAGCGGCTACTTAAACCCCATGGAACATGTTCCATCAGCGCTTGCTCAGCAACAAGCGGCTGAAGCAGCCGAAGCAGAAAGGATTGCCAACGGTGAAGAAATTGACGAAGAAGAGGAAGAAGAAGAGCACGAAGGTGGGTTAGACCCAGAAGAAGCCACTCAACGGTTTGAAGAAATTCGGGCACTCATGATCAAAACAGATAAATCTGTCGCACGCTATGGACGCGACGGAAATGCATCTGTAAAGAACATGCAAGAACTCGGTGAATTATTTAAGTTTCTGAAGTTGACTCCTCGTCAGTTTGACCCTCTAGTAGCGGTTATTCGCGCTGCGGTAGAAAAGATCCGTGCTGAAGAACGCAACATCATGAAACTCTGCATTCGTTTTTCAAAAATGCCGCGTAAAGAGTTTATCAAGTCATTCCCAGGCAACGAAACCAATCTAAAATGGACTGGTACTCTGGTAAAAGCAAAAGCCGACTACTCAAATGGCATTGCTAATCAAGAAATAGAAATTTTACGGTCTCAGCGGAAGCTCATACAGGTGCAAACAATGAGCGGCCTGTCCATCCTACAAATAAAAGACATTAATAGACGTCTCACCATTGGTGAAGCCATGGCAAGGCGCGCAAAGAAAGAGATGGTGGAAGCAAACTTACGCCTGGTGATCTCGATCGCTAAGAAATATACAAATCGCGGGCTACAATTCTTAGACCTTATTCAAGAAGGTAATATTGGATTGATGAAGGCCGTAGATAAGTTCGAATATCGCCGTGGTTACAAGTTTTCAACCTATGCGACATGGTGGATTCGACAAGCAATAACGCGTTCAATTGCCGACCAGGCCAGAACTATTCGAATTCCTGTGCACATGATTGAAACGATCAATAAACTCAATCGTATTTCTCGCCAAATGCTGCAAGAGATGGGCCGAGAGCCGTCGCCCGAAGAGTTGGCCGAGCGCATGGAAATGCCTGAAGACAAGATTCGTAAGGTACTTAAAATCGCTAAAGAGCCCATTTCAATGGAGACTCCTATTGGTGAAGATGAAGATGCAAGTATTGGCGACCTTATTGAAGACATTACCATTGCCCAGCCAATTGATGAGGCTACTAAGAGCAACCTCACCGACTCAACACGTGGTGTACTAGGCAGTTTAACTGCACGAGAAGCCAAGGTTCTACGCATGCGTTTCGGTATCGACATGAACACAGACCACACCCTAGAAGAGGTGGGGAAACAGTTTGATGTAACTCGTGAGCGTATTCGACAAATTGAGGCTAAAGCACTACGTAAACTGCGTCACCCCACCCGCTCTGATCACCTGCGTAGCTTTATCGACGAGCAATAAATTTTTAAGGGCCCATAGCTCAGCTGGTTAGAGCAGTCGACTCATAATCGATTGGTCGTAGGTTCAAGTCCTACTGGGCCCACCATTTTCAAAGAGACGCGGTGAACCTTGAACTGGTCCTGCACCCTCTTCGCGATTATCCCGGCGGACAACTTTTCAGAGCTGTCGGTGACTTCTTTACAAATTCCTCCAGTTCAGCCGGCAGGTTTAATGAAGTAATGCACCCTCGACAGGCCCTTTATTTTTCCTGTATTTTAAATCGTAACTCTGCCTTTCAACGGCAACTTTAAGGGGGGAGCTATGGACCCGCGCACCGAAGACATCACCGATAAACAACGCATTCGGGAATTGCAAAACCACTATTCTTACTCAATCGACTCCAGCAAATACGACAATCTCGATGCCATATTCACTCCCAATGCGACTTACAACTTTGTCACCGGATCTACGGATAATATAGAGGCCCTAAAAACAAACATTCGGGATGCCCTCTCTCCCCTTACGGCCTCTCAGCACATTAACGGTAATCAATGGTCAGAAATTGAAGGAGACTTTGCCAAAGCCGGATGCTATTTCACGGTCCACATGTACAAAGAAGGATTAGCTGACGGCGAACACTTTGAGATGGGCGGCCGCTACGATGATGAATTAGTTCGCGCCGCTGACGGGTGGCGGTTTTCAAAAAGAACAATCACTATCCTATGGTCAGACGGAAACCCCAAAGTACGATGGCAAGATCAATAATTCCTTGCAGGCTTCCGAGAACATAGTTTTGCCCATCCAAACCCCGCTCAACGGCTTGCCACACAACCGCAGAAATTGTTTGTCCGACACTAATTGGGTGTGAACGTCACCGGAAACGAACGTGGGGCGCGAACAAAATTACCCTCTTGTTTAGGCGTAACCCCGTCAGCAAACGCAATATCATCCATCGCATCTAACAGTTGGTTGGCTGCGATTTCAACTTCCAATCCGGCCAGTTTGCTTCCGATGCAAAAGTGGCGACCACGCGCAAACGTACTGTGACTCGCGTATTGCTCAAGCTCTATCGCTGGATCAACACCCTCTCGAAAAATATTAAATTCCGCCGGATTTTGATACTTGCGCGGGTCATGGTTGGCCGCTGCCAGAAGCAGAGTCACTAGTTCTCCAGCCCGGATTGTTGTGTTGTGGAACTCGGTGTCCTCACTCGCCTGACGCATAATCATCAACACAGCGGGCGTATGGCGCAGCGTCTCCGCAAATGCCGCAGGAATAAGCGACCGATCCTGTCGAACTGCTGCGAGCTGTTCTGGATGTTCAACCAGCCGAAGCCACATATTGGCCATCTGGAGGTCAGTCGTTTCGCTTCCCGCTACGAGCAAGAAACTGATAAATGATTTGATTTCGATATCGGTAAGACGCTCTCCTTCGATCTCTGCGTGTACGATCTTGCTAATTAAATCATCGCCAGGATTTTCCTTTCGCTCGGCGATTAACGGCAACATATATGCCTGCAATTCCTCCTTAACTCTCAGTCCCGCTTGTTGAACTGCCTCATCACCGGTTATGTTCGTAAAATAATCATGTATCGCGTTATACCAAACATGAAAAGTGGGTTTCATATCCTGATCCAGCCCAAGGACATCCAGAATCACGCTCATCGGCAGCTTTTGGGTAAACTGTTTAACAAGATCAACCTGGCCATCTCGCCGCCAGTTATCAATTAAAGCTGCGGAATTTCTCGTTATCACATGTTCAAAAGTATCTCTCATTGAACGCCCTCTGAGCGTAGGCGTAATGATTCCTCTGGTTAAGCGATGGCGGGTGCCCTCCAACTGAAGAATGGTGGGGCCATGCACTGGCTCAAGCTGCCAGCCGTAGTTCTCTGTCGTAAAGGCTCGTGACGTCAGGACCTTTTCTACATCCTCAAAACGCGACAGCAACCAACTATCTAATCCTTCATGAAAGGTTATTGGATGATTCTCTCGAATCTCGTTGAGTATCGGCCATGGATTCGCCTCGTAATCGGCGGACATTATGTCTGGAGCAGTCATGATATTTTCCTCGCTTCCCTCTGAGCCACAGCCACTGACCTCCGATCTATTAGATCGGAGGTCAGAAGGAATTACCTACGGCAGAAGTCTTTAATCAGAAGTTATATCTTACTCTGGCACCCACTACACGAGGCAAGGCTGGAGCCCCGAACGCACCCTGAGGCTGCGTTGTTTTCTCGGTGTAGTACTCCTCATCCGTCGCGTTTCTAACGTAAAGATCAGCCTGCCAGCCAGCACTGTGTCGCACGCTCAAATTGAGATTAACGATTGTCATACTGTCCTGCTTGTCGATACGCGCTATTCCTGATGCACCAGGAGTCATGTCATATTCATCGCTGTAATAAACGAGCGCAGATAAGTCTGCGTCAAAATTTGCGCCTATGGGAAAGCTATAAGTGATATTGCCGTTCAAGCTAAACTCAGGGGCATTAGCGAGCCTGTAACCTGACAAGTCCTCTCTCACCCCGCCGACAAAACCTCTCGCACCGGGAGTGATCGAAGTAGCTGGCACGTGAGTTGAGGCGCTATAGGTGGTGTATTCACCGTCCAACCATGTTCCTGCAATCCCCATAGTCAGGTTGTCTGACGCCCGAAAAGTCGAGCTGAACTCGAAACCCGTCATCTCTGCGTCAGCATTTTCTTGCGTTAAGCCCCCGGCGTCATTTGACAACACGGCAACCTGTAGATTGGTCCAGTCATAGTCAAAAAAGGCTGCCTCAAAAGAAACACTGCCGCCAGAATACTTGGCCCCTAGTTCGAAGGAATCGATTTCTTCGGGCTGAACCTCTGGTGTGGGTCCAAACCAAGAGCCGTTATACCCGCCTGACTTAAAACCAGTGTTGAAGCTGCCATAGACCATCAAAGAATCGGAGATGTCATAGTCCAGTACAAAGCGGTAGGTGGTGTCGCTAAAACTCGAACTGTCTTTACCCTCGGCGCCGAAGGCAAATGTCGTTAGGTCCTGTTCATCCTTTGTGTTTCTCACCCCTGCAGTGAGCGTCAGTGCATCAGTTACCTCAAATGAGCCGTCAGCGTAAAAGGAGGTCGACTCAATATCATGCTCAGTTCTGCCTAACAAACCGTAGCCGAACAATATCCCCATATATCCGAGCGTAAACTCGTTATCGTCGTCAAGGTAACTGGCGCCCAACACAAAGTTAAACGACCCATCGAACGAAGAGGCTAATTTCAGCTCTTGGGTAAAGGATTCAAATTGGATGCCACCTTGCTCATCAGCCGAGAATCTGCCGGCCCACGCATGAAGCGCGTCATAGGGGCTTCCATCCTGGTCTTGCCCTCCATTGCGCTCCATGTCTCTGGTTTGGGTATAGCTGGAGAGGGTCAGATTGTCTGTTACGTCAAAGTCGACATTCAGCGCCTGGATGTCGATCTCCATTTTGTGACGCAAGGTACCTCCAGCCATCGCCTGATAACCCAGATTGTCTAGCACTGCCTGTTCAGACACCGCAATCGGTGTTTGATTGGTCTCATAAAACCCAAGGGCCGCGCCGTCTAGCGAACCGTCCTCGCAATAAAAACATTCCAACCCAACTCCGAGCTGAGATCTGAGTGACCCCTCGTCATTGCTCTCCAGTTCAATTTGTTCGTATTTGAAAACCAGGGACAGGCGGTCTGATGGCTGCCAAAGCAGCTTCGCTCTGAACCCCGTCTCTTTTTCTCCGCCGATTTCGCTGCCATTCAATACATTGGTCACGTGGCCCTCGCCCCGATCGTTGTATTTACCTGCCAGACGCACGGCTGCTGTCGAGCCGAGTGGAATATTAACGGCACCCTCTAATTCAGTGGTGTCCAATTCGGCGACGCCTGCCTGCACATAACCTGAATAGCCCTCTAAATCTGGATTATTTGTGGCATACAACATTGCTCCGCCCGTTGTATTGCGACCATATAAGGTGCCCTGAGGACCTTTCAGGACTTGCACAGACGCCATGTCATAGAACGTTTGGTTAGATCCAACTTGCTGCGACACATAGGATTCATCTGTGTACACCGAGACGCTATTGGACAGTCCAGGGCCCGAATAGCCGGTGCCAACGCCCCTAAGCGTGATTTGGCTCGTACTCGAGGAGGCTGCAAAGGTGATTCCAGGAACCAAAAACTGTAAGTCATGGCTGGTTTCTAAGTTGAAAGTTTCCAATGCTTGTCCGCTCACTAAGGTAACGGCGATCGGCACCTCCATGATTGATTGCTCACGGCGCTGAGCCGTCACGACGACTTCCTCAAGCCTGAATATTTGAGCCGATGCGTTCTGAGTACCCGTCCCATTCGATTCTTGCGCGATCGCGCTTGAACCGACAACAGCGCCAGTCAGCGCCATACCGATTCTGGCTAGTATTGATTTTGGTTTTTTCACGGCTGTGTCTCCATTCGAGTGCCCACCTTCGACAACGCTCAGTTGTCCCTGAGTACTCATCGAAATAGAGAGCCCGGTACCGACCAATAGGAGCTCCAGAGCTTCTATCACTGCATATTGGCCGCTTACGCGATTGGCAGTCTTGTCGTGCGTTTCATCAAATGAAAACAGCAAGGTTCGATCCGCCTGCTCCGCAAATGCGATGAGCGCCAAGTCGGCACGCGCTTTAGGAATATCAAAGGTCAGTGTGTCACTTGCATGAGCGTGCGAAGCAGCACACAAACCGATCGCGAGATATACCAGCCCAAACCGAGCACACTTGAGCCAAAAAGCCCTGAGTGCCCGAGGAGCAAAGCGCCGACTTGCTACAGAGTAGGACGACCGACTGAAAAAAATCCGCCAGTCGATGTCGATCACCTCGAAAGATAGCAGCTGGCTAGTTCGCATCATCCATAGAGCGACTCGTCGCCGCGAACAGGAGTACGGTCTCATCGTCAGTGCGTTCGTACGCTATGTCAAAGTTGGCTTCCAATGACGACAGGAACCCTGCCACGTCGCCTGTTTTGAACAATCCCGCAACACGAACCCGCCGCAATTCCTCGTCTTTAATGACGAACTCTACGGAGGTGTAACGACCGACTTCGGAAACGGTGGTTGCAAGTGATTCGCCACGGAAAATCAAATTTCCGCTTCGCCAAGATAGCTGCACTTCAATTTCTTCCGGCTCCAGCACTTCCACAGACTCCTCACCGGAGTTAAGAAGCACGCGTTCGGCTTGCGAAATGAGAAGCTTGTTTGCCATTTCGCTCGTGAATCCCAACTGCTCAGTATCAGCCGTGCCAGGTTCACGCACGCCAATTTGAACACGGCCATCCGCGACTAATACTTCCACCCGCTGAGAGTCATCTATCCTCACACTAAATGCAGTTCCCACAGCTTGGACAATACGGCCAGCGGCAATCACACTGAGCGGTCTTGTTGGGTCGTGCGCGACATCGATATGCAGCTCTCCCCGTTCCAGCCGGACGATGCGCTGTTGCACACTAAAACCCACAGTTGCGCGGCTATTCGTATTGAGCGTGATAACAGATCCATCAGCCAGCTCGATTGTCGATGTGCCACCAATGGCGGTTTCATATGTCGCAGTAACGGACACGGGTTCCGAGAGTGGGCGGTCGGAGGGTTGGTTTATGAGAACGCCTGCCGCCCCAACCACGAAGATAAAGACAAACGAGGCAGCAATGGCAAACCGGCGGGTTACTTGTCGAACCGGGTGCGGTGCCGCTGCTGATATATGCGGAAATACTTCAGATAAGCGCGCAAGCACGTCCATCTTGTCCCATATCTGCGCCATCGAAAGCAGCTGTTTTTTATTCCGCGAATCCGTCGACATCCAAGTCAACAACGTCTCAGTCTCCTCGTCGGACAGCCCCTTGTCCATTTTTGCCATCCACTCACTCGCCTCTACGAAGAGCTGGTCGTCATCTTTAGGATCTGGAGCGAACTGATAGATCTTACTCACCAAGCGCCCCCTTACGATTGTCTTGGCTAGATTCGAGCCACTGCCGTTCGCACATAAAGACCGTGCATCGTCTTATTGCCAACGCAACGTGCTTCTCAACGGTGCTCTCTGCTAGTCCTAGCTCACTGGCAATCTCTCGCTGCGAGTATCCATACACTTTCTTGAGAACAAATACGCGCCTCGCCTGAATGGGCAGCTGTCGCACGGCTTCACAAAATCGGCCAAATTCCTCACTTGAGGCTGCCTGCTCAAACGTTTCATCGCGCGCCAGTCTGAAAAGATCACCGTTAACTTCAACCTCCTCGTGCCACGATTCAGTGATGCGATTGTCGGCACGTTTCAGGCTGTCTAGTGCAAGGTTACGCGCCGTCTTATACAGGTAGGACTTCGGATTATTGATCTTTTCGGGGGCGCCGACCTGACAAAGTCGCACATACGTTTCTTGAACAACATCCTCTACTTCATGTGGCGGCACGATCTTAGACACAGCACGGGCCAACCCAAGCTTTATCGATAAGTAAATATCACGAATATCGTCCAAAATTCCTCCCTTCGGCGGATATGATGGCCTGAGGTCCATGCACGCATAAAAGCGCCATGCAGGCGAGCAACAGAGGGTGCAGAAGACCTATGTAGGGGGTCATAAAGCTCACTCTATAATGGGCTACCCAGTCTCGGTTCAGCCGTGGCGTTCCACTTCTGACTACTGCGTATTGCAATACCATAAAACAGAGGGGTTTTCGAGCCTCTACTAAAGACACGCATACTTTTTCTGCCAGTGTGATGGCTAGAACTCATTCCCTATCAGGCCTATGGGCGCCAAATGAATGTGCATTGGGCTACCGCTGACGCACCGCCAATATGCGGCACCTGTCAACGCATCGCGGGTAAACAAAGCCAACGTCTGAGCTCACGTGACCGAAAGTCGCCTCTGTTTTTGGACTAAACACGCCCTCACTCAGAACCTATGCTGGTTAGCGTATGCCTCGTGATCTTCCAGCTTTTTTCCTTAACCATGTGCGTCTCGTAAGATCCCCACACGGTAGTTTTTGCTTTTTTCGTGTCCTTGTAATACTCAGTGGCTTGTAAATCAGTCCTCACTACAGCTTTCTCACCGTTGAAGTGAATGATTGGGTTACCCAACAGATGTTGAGACGCTCTTGTGCCGTCTAACGCTTTTTTCACGTATTCGATCCAATCTTCGATTCCCGTGACCTTGACTTCTCCACCGTCTGGCGAGTCAGAGTCAAAAATCATCGTCACTTCTACATCGACAGAAAAAAGAGACCTCAATAAGGGGTAATCTTTTGTGTCCAGTGCTAACGCATAGCTGCTCATGACGTCTGTAATCTCGAATCGATCTTCTGGTTTCAAGCTTTCAGATCGCGCGTCAAAAGTAGCTCCAATGACCAAAAGCATCATCAAACATACTCGTTTCAAATCATCCTCCTTATGTGCACAGACAGTTTTTAATTTAATTACGCGGTGTAAAACGCGGGCGGGGCTTGATCAAATCTGTTTACTTCACGCGGCAAGCGTCAGAGACCTAACAAAAAAGGCTATCAGCACTAAGGCAATAGAACCACCTCACTCATCTGATCTGCCCCAAAAATTTTTTGAAGTTCTGTTAGGACATTCCAACATGTGGAGCGGATTTAGCACACATAGCTGCCATTTCAGTGCGGGATCAGTTTTCGGTGCGCATTCGCTTCTCGGTTGAGAAATGACTTATAGCTCTTGAGGTTACACGGCTTGATGCGAACTCATAGGGTACGACGGTTCGGTATAGGTTCGGACGAGTGCAAATCGAAAATCAGAATCTAGAAAAGACCTTACGATTCTTCCTCTTATCAGAGTCTCGCCGGACCCTCCCCCATCCTCATAATCGATTGGTCGTAGGTTCAAGTCCTACTGGGCCCACCATTTCTGCCACCGCATTGAA
>Ga0208950_1001471_pt1 | contig 10705 bp, 7 predicted proteins | sample AOAMet_54_BLW_10_2_FD_188234 | JGI IMG/M metagenome (GOLD analysis project Ga0208950, IMG submission 188234) | Ammonia-oxidizing marine microbial communities from Monterey Bay, California, USA - CAN11_54_BLW_10 (SPAdes) | ecosystem: Environmental > Aquatic > Marine > Intertidal zone | place...
TATAATTGTAGAGTAAAATACTCATTTGAGAAGCGTTTGCTATCAAGTTCTATTTTCTTATTTAATAAACTGTCAATTTTCAAATCTTGTTTAATAGTGATGGTACCTTCCTGTGCAATCATAATACTACTAATTCCAAAAAAACACAATAAATAAAGGTACTTTAAGACTATTTTTTCCATAATACAAAAAAACAAAAAATTATTTTCATCCAAAGTTATTTAACAGAATCAATCACTTATTTAGAATCATTATAAATTGATAAAATCTTAATTTGTAAGCTATAAAAAGCGAAGTCTATGACTTATTTTTGTAATGGATTTAGAAAACAACTTTGTAACAAATATTACCTACTGCAGTACGTATGACAATCAACAGAAACTGGAAATCCTATTTATATTTCTTATTTATAATAATTAGTATTCTGACCTCAATAACTGCAAGCGCTCAAGCTGATAAAGCGGTTCAAGCAGGAAAAAAACTTTTTAATGCAAACTGTGCAGCTTGTCATAAATTAAATAAACGTGCGGTTGGTCCGGCATTGAAAGGTATTTCTTCTAAGTACGATAGAGAGTGGCTCTACAGTTGGATCAAAAACAGTACAGCAATGGTAAAGTCTGGAGATGCTCAAGCGGTAGCTATCTACGAAGAATATAATGGCTCTGTAATGACTTCGTTTCCTCAGTTTTCTAATGAAGACATAGATAATATTATTGCTTATACAGATTATGTTCCGCCTGCACCAGCAATGACTGCCTCTGTTCCAGTAGCTTCAGGACAAACTTCAGGTGAAATAAGTAATTCAATAATTTTAGTGGCGCTAGCCATGGTTTTCGTTGTTTTAGTAATCATGCTTTTCTTGGTTCAACGTACGTTAATCAGAATAGCTGCTGCAAGTGGAGTTGATATAACACCACCTCAAAAACCAAAAAGGACACCACTTTGGCAAGCCTTTATTCAAAATCAATTTTTGATTATTGTAAGTGTAATACTCTTACTTTTAAGTAGTGCTTATTTTGCTTACGGATTCTTGATGCAAGTTGGTGTTGATCAAGGATATATGCCAGTTCAGCCAATACATTATTCTCACAAAATTCATGCAGGTGCTAATCAAATAGAGTGCAAATACTGTCATTCCTCTGCACGTGTTTCTAAACATTCTGGAATTCCCTCTCTAAATGTATGTATGAACTGCCATAGAAATATTGCAGAATATAATGGTGAAGAAGATTTAGAAAACGGATACACAAAAGACTTCTACACTAAAGAAATTAAAAAACTTTATACTGCTGTGGGTTGGGATGAGACTAATCAAAAATATACAGGAGATACTCAACCAGTTAAATGGGTCAGAATTCATAATCTTCCTGATTTTGTTTACTTCAACCATGCACAACATGTTGAAGTAGGGGAAATTGCATGTCAAAAATGTCATGGTCCTGTTGAAGAAATGGAAATTATGTATCAATATTCTCCTTTGACCATGGGATGGTGTATTAACTGCCATAGAGAAACAAACGTGAAAGTAGAAAATAATGAATATTACACTAAAATTCATGAAGCACTTTCAAAAAAATATGGAGTAGAAAAATTAACAGTTGCCCAAATGGGTGGCTTAGAATGTGGTAAATGTCATTATTAAAAGGAGATCAAGAAAGGCTTATGGCTTCAAACAAAACATACTGGAAGAATATTGATCAACTCAATCCTGACAATGAGGTGATCCAAAAGATGGAACAAAACGAATTTGTTTCAAAATTACCAGAAAATTTTTTAACGGATGAAAAAACACTAGAAGATAGTATTACTTCTAGGCGTGACTTCTTGAAGTACGTTGGATTTAGTACTGCAGCAGCAACTTTAGCAGCTTGTGAGGGTCCTGTTATAAAGTCAGTTCCTTATGTTTTTCAACCTGAACAAATTCGTCCTGGAATTGCAAACTATTATGCCACCACCATTGGAGATGGTTTTGATTTTAGCAGTATTTTAATTAAAACCAGAGAGGGAAGACCAATTAAGATAGAAAGTAACCCTGATGCACCAACTTTGGGTTGCGCTAATGCCCGAGTTCATGCCTCGGTTCTCTCCCTTTACGACACAATGCGTTTGCAAGGACCAGAATCAAATGGAAAAGATATTAGCTGGGATAATTTATACTTGCAAACAGGCGCAATGTTAAAAGCTTTATCAGCAACTAATAAAAAGGTTGTCTTAATGACACCTACATTAGCGAGTCCGACTTCCCAAAAAGTCATAGATAACTTTATTAAAGTATTTTCAAATGTAGAGCATGTTATTTATGACGTGATTTCTTCAGATGCTGCATTAAATGCTTATGAAAATTATTATGGTATTAGAGGGCTTGCAGATTATGACTTTTCAGAAGCTAAAGTTTTGGTTTCTATTGATGCTGATATATTAGGTGATTGGCAAGGAGGAGGCTTTGAAGGTGGTTATGCAAAATCGAGAGTACCAAAAGGTGATGATGGTAAAGCAGAAATGTCATGGCATATTCAGTTTGAATCTAATATGTCACTATCAGGTGCCAATGCAGATCATAGGGTACCATGTACCCCAGAAGATCAAAAAAATGTTTTAGCATATATTTACGATAGTCTAACCGGTAGTTCTTCAGGCTCAAGTTTGCCAAATTCCATAAAGGAATTTGCAGATAAAGCGATTATTCGATTAAAAGCAGCTGGTGTAAATGGTGTTTTAGTTTCAGGGATTGAGGACGAAACAGCTCAGCAAATTGTACTAGCTATTAATTCATTGTTAAAAAGTCAAGCTTTTAAACCTGAAAGTCCAAAGCTAATTCGTCAAGGAAATGCTACAACCGTTCAAAAAACATTTAACGAAATCGAAAATGGAACAGTAAAAGGACTCATCGCTGTTGGTGTTAATCCTGTATTTACTTCTACAAATGGATTTAAGCTAGGAGAAGCCATAAAAAATCTTGAATTCTCATTAGCTTTTGCATCTAAAAAAGATGAAACTTCAGTAGTTTCTAAATTTATAGCAGCAACACCTCACTATCTTGAGTCATGGGGAGATTATGAAATGAAATCAGGACATTTTGCATTATCTCAACCAACCATCAGACCCTTATTTGACACACAACAATTTCAAGACGTGCTTTTACGCTTATCGGGAGAAAATATAAAATATTATGATTTTATAAAACAACATTGGAATTCATCTATACTAGGTTCAAGCTCTTGGAGCACTGCATTGCATGATGGTTATTTTTCTAGTGGAAAATCAACTAAATTAACTAAACCCAACTTTTCAACAATAGACCCTAGTGGATTACGAGCATCTACTGCAACTGAAATGAGCTTAGTGTTGTACACTAAAACAGGAATGGGTGATGGTCAACAAGCAAATAATCCATGGTTACAAGAGTTTCCTGATCCAATTACACGTGTCAGTTGGGATAATTATTTGACCCTTTCAATGACCGACGCTAATGCATTGGGCTTGAAAAATAGAAATACCTCAAATGGAGCATTAAACGGAAGTTATGCTTTAGTAACTGTTGGAGATACTTCTATTAAAGTCCCGGTTCTTATTCAGCCAGGTCAGGCGAACGGGACAGCTGGATTATCATTTGGTTATGGGGAAAGATTGGGATTAAAATCTGAAATGCAAACAGGAGTTAATGCTTATGCCGTTTACGAAAATTTTAAAAAAGTACAATCTGTACAAATAAAACAAGTAGAGGGGGAGCACGAATTCGCATGTGTACAACTTCACAACACTCTTATGGGTCGTGGCGATATTATCAAAGAAACTACCTTAGAGGTTTTCAACACAAAAGATAAAAAGTATTGGAATGCAATGCCACAAGTTTCCAAAAATCATATTGAATTTGATGTTACTTCACCTGAAGTAGATATGTGGCAAGAATTCGATAGAAGTATCGGACATCATTTCAATCTATCGATTGATTTAAATTCATGTACAGGTTGTGGAGCATGTGTTATTGCTTGCCATTCAGAAAATAATGTCCCTGTAGTTGGAAAAGCTGAAGTCAGAAAGTCACGTGACATGCACTGGTTACGTATTGACCGCTATTATTCTTCAGCATCAAGTTTTGAAGGTGATAATGAGACGAAAGACGCAATTTCTGGAATTGGAGATTCACTAAGTACTTTTGGAGAAATGGAGCAGGCCTCTGCGAATCCACAATTAGCATTCCAACCCGTGATGTGTCAACACTGTAATCATGCGCCTTGTGAAACGGTATGTCCAGTAGCAGCAACTTCTCATGGAAGGCAAGGGCAAAATCACATGGCATATAACCGTTGCGTAGGTACTCGCTATTGTGCAAATAACTGTCCTTATAAAGTTCGCCGATTTAACTGGTTTCTTTACAATAAGAATGATGAGTTTGATTATCACATGAACAATGATTTAGGGAGAATGGTATTAAACCCAGATGTGGTAGTTCGTTCACGTGGGGTAATGGAAAAATGTTCTTTTTGTATTCAAATGACTCAAAAAACCATTTTAGATGCCAAATTAAAAGGAGAAGAAATCAAAGATGGAACCTTTCAAACAGCATGTTCTAGTGCGTGCAGTACCGGAGCAATGACTTTTGGAGACATTAACGACAAAGAAAGTGAGGTTTCAAAATTATTAGAAGATAAAAGAATGTATCATTTACTGGAGGCTGTTGGAACAAAGCCAAACGTGATGTATCATACCAAGGTAAGAAACACTGATGATAAATCAATTTAGAAAAGAATTATTGTAATATGGCATCACATTATGAAGCATCGATAAGAAAGCCCCTTGTTACAGGAAACAAATCGTACCATGATGTAACAGTCGATGTTGCTGCGCCCGTTGAAGGAGCTGCAAATAAACAATGGTGGATTGTTTTTGGAATTGCCTTAACTGCTTTTTTATGGGGAGTAGGTTGTATCATATATACCATTTCAACTGGAATAGGAACCTGGGGACTTAATAAGACCGTTGGATGGGCTTGGGATATTACAAATTTTGTTTGGTGGGTTGGAATTGGACACGCAGGAACATTAATCTCTGCAGTACTTCTATTGTTTAGACAAAAATGGCGTATGGCAATTAATCGTTCTGCAGAGGCCATGACAATTTTTTCTGTAATTCAAGCAGGATTATTTCCAATTATTCATATGGGGCGTCCTTGGTTAGCCTATTGGGTATTGCCTATTCCTAACTCATTTGGATCACTTTGGGTAAACTTTAATTCCCCTTTACTGTGGGACGTATTTGCAATTTCAACATACTTATCCGTTTCACTAGTTTTTTGGTGGACCGGCTTGTTACCAGATTTTGCGATGATTCGCGATCGTGCAGTTATGCCTTTTCAAAAAAAGATTTACAGCTTGTTAAGTTTTGGGTGGTCTGGACGTGCAAAAGACTGGCAGCGTTTTGAAGAAGTTTCACTAGTTTTAGCTGGTTTAGCAACACCCCTAGTGCTTTCTGTTCACACCATTGTATCTTTTGATTTTGCTACCTCTGTAATTCCTGGATGGCACACTACGATTTTTCCTCCTTATTTTGTTGCTGGAGCTGTATTTTCAGGGTTTGCGATGGTAAATACGCTATTGATAATCATGCGTAAAGTATCTAACCTAGAAAATTATATCACAGTTCAACATATTGAATTGATGAATATTGTAATAATGATTACGGGTTCTATTGTAGGAGTCGCTTATATTACAGAGCTATTTATTGCCTGGTATTCAGGAGTTGAATACGAACAATACGCCTTTTTGAACCGAGCAACTGGACCCTACTGGTGGGCATATTGGTCAATGATGACCTGTAATGTGTTTTCACCACAGTTTATGTGGTTCAAGAAATTACGGACTAGTATTATGTTCTCTTTCATCATTTCTATTGTAGTAAATATAGGAATGTGGTTTGAGCGGTTTGTTATTATTGTGACCTCATTACACAGAGATTACCTTCCATCATCATGGACAATGTTTTCACCAACATTTGTAGATATTGGTATTTTTATAGGAACTATAGGATTCTTCTTTGTGTTGTTTTTGTTGTACGCAAGAACCTTCCCTGTAATTGCTCAGGCAGAGGTTAAGACAATATTAAAATCTTCAGGAGACAATTTTAAACGATTAAGAGATGGAAAAGGATGAGTAATAAAGTAGTACATGCTCTTTATGACGATGATGATGTGCTTTTAAGCGCAGTCAAAAATATTCGTAAAGAAAAATATCATATTGAAGAAGTATATACACCTTTTCCTGTCCATGGTTTGGACAAGGCTATGGGTTTAGAAGAAACACGTCTAGCAATTATGGCTTTTATTTATGGATGTATCGGTTTAATAGTTGCAACAGTCATGATGAAATATATTATGATTGATGATTGGCCTCAAAATATTGGAGGAAAGCCAAGTTTTTCCTATTTAGAGAATATGCCCTCATTTGTTCCAATTATGTTTGAGTTAACAGTTTTTTTTGCAGCTCATTTAATGGTTCTTACTTTTTACATGCGAAGTAAATTATGGCCATTCAAAAAAGCAGAAAATCCAAATCCTTTAACAACGGATGATAAATTTTTAGTAGAAATTGAACTTCAAGACAATGAAAAAGAACTTACAAGTCTTTTGAAAAAGTCAGGCGCAATAGATATATTAATTATAGAAAAGCCAGAATAGATGAATTATAAAAGTCTTTTAGTGTGTATTATTTTTGCTTTAGTCTTGCAGTCTTGTGCTGACTCCTCACGTCCAAACTATCAATATTTCCCTAACATGTATGAACCTGTTGGGTATAAGACTTATGCAGATTCTGATGCATTTTCAAATGGGATTGAAGCTCAAATTCCTGTCGAGGGATCCATCGCTAGAGGCTGGGAGCCTTATGATTATCCTGATACTAATGAGGGCTATGAATCAGCCAAAATAAATTTGATTTCTCCTATTGAGGATATTGATGATAATATAGCCAATGGAAAAGAATTATACGGAATATATTGTGCAGTATGTCACGGAAACAAGGGTGATGGTCAAGGAATTTTAATGACACGGGAAAAATTTCTTGGAGTACCTAGTTATGCAGATAGAGAAATTACTCCAGGGAGTATTTATCATGTTTTAATGTATGGTAAAAACGCAATGGGGTCTCATGCAGGTCAGGTTAATGCAAAAGAGCGTTGGCAAATTGCTCAGCATGTAATGGAATTGAGAAGTAAACTTATTAAATAATATTAAGGAAATATAATGATGTATACCTTTCCAAATAAACTTAGAAATTTAGCAATTGCCTTTATGGTAATTGGATTTTTAGGTCTTGCTTATGGTTTTATAAATGCACCAAAGACTATTGAAGAAGCTAAAGCAATGGTTGCTTCAAGTCATGGTGAGGGCCACGGAGAATCTCATGATGAAACTACCACAACTAATCTTGATGAAGAAGATACTCATGCTGTTTCTGAAAGTCATGATACTTCTTTAGTAGACGGTCACGTCTCCTCATCTCATCAAAAAATACATGAGATAAGTCATGATGAGCACCTTTTTCATCAATTGAGTAACAAACCATGGGCTGCATTTTATGTTGCTGCTTTTTTCTTTTTTATGATCTCTTTAGGTGTCCTTGCTTTTTATGCAATTCAACGTGCTGCTCAAGCAGGATGGTCCCCTGTTCTTTATAGAGTAATGGAAGGAATTACTGCATACTTATTTCCAGGAGGAATCGTAATTATCGTAATTTTAGCGCTATCGGGAATGCATTTAAATCATTTGTTCATCTGGATGGACCCTGAGGTAGTAGCACATGATGAATTAATTGCTGGTAAAACGGGATATTTAAATGTGCCCTTTTTTCTTGTTAGAGCTGTTTTATTTCTTCTAGGCTGGACAATCTATAGATATTTTTCACGTAAATTTTCTTTAGCTCAAGATCAATCTGATAATATCTCAAACCACAAGAAAAATTTCAGAATATCAGCTGCTTTTCTAGTATTCTTTATTTATTCAGAATCTGTTATGTCATGGGATTGGATCATGTCAATTGATCCACATTGGTTCAGTACATTATTTGGTTGGTATGTTTTTGCCAGTATGATTGTTTCAGGAGTAACAACTATAGCATTAATAACAATTTATCTTAAATCTAAAGGTTATTTGGAATTTGTAAACGATAGTCATATTCATGATTTAGGGAAATTCATGTTTGGGTTTAGTGTTTTTTGGACCTATTTATGGTTCTCTCAATTTATGCTGATATGGTATTCAAATATCCCTGAAGAAGTTACATATTTCATGACACGAATTGAGGATTACAATCTTCCCTTTTTCGGAATGGTTGTTATGAACTTTATTTTCCCTTTATTAATCTTAATGAATAGTGATTACAAACGAATTAATTATTTCATCGTAATGGCAGGTATAGTTGTCATTTTAGGACATTATATGGATGTTTATAATATGATTATGCCATCAGCAGTAGGGGATCAATGGTTTATTGGTGTTGCTGAAATAGGAGGCTTTTTGTTTTTCTTAGGATTATTCATATTTATAGTATTTAGTGAGTTAACAAAAGCTCCTTTATTTGCGAAAGGTGATCCTTTTATGGGTGAAAGTGAGCGTTTTCATTATTAGTAAATTTAATTGAAAAGATAAATGAATGTTATTTTAATATTTTCTGTTCTTGTTTTAATTGCTATAGCATTATGGCAAATAACAAAGATTTTTGAGTTGTCTCAAGAGAAGAAAATTAATACACAGGTTGCAACCGATAAGGACAATGATTGGAATGGTAAATTAATGTTTGCCTTTCTAATTTTTATTTATGCTCTTACACTATATTCCTTTTGGGCTTATGGTGATGTTTTATTGCCAGAAGCAGCATCAGAGCACGGAGGTGATTATGACCAATTAATGTGGATTTCTTTCGCATTAATCTTTTTTGTTCAAACCATTACTCAAGCACTATTATATTATTTTTCATACAAGTATCGTGGTGAGAAAGGTAAAAAAGCATTGTTTTATGCAGACAATGATAAACTTGAAATGATATGGACAATCATTCCCGTGATTACATTAGCAGGGTTAATTTTATACGGACTCTATACATGGACCGATATCATGACGGTTGAAGAAAATGATGAAGCCCTTGTGGTTGAGTTATATGCACAACAGTTTAATTGGAAAGCACGTTATGCGGGAGATGACGGTGTTTTGGGTGATGCTAACGTTCGTTTTTTACAAGATTTTGGTGGTAAAAATCTTGTAGGTATTGATGCTACAGATCCCAATGGATTTGATGATGTTGTCGTCCAAGAACTTCACCTACCCGTGGGAAGAGAAGTTATTTTTAAAATGCGTTCTCAAGACGTTCTTCACTCTGCATTCATGCCGCACTTTAGAGCACAAATGAACTGTGTGCCAGGAATGATCACCGAATTTGCTTACACTCCTAAAACTACTACGGAGGCTATGCGGCAAAATCCAGAGATGGTAGCTAAGGTTAAGAAAATAAACAAAATTAGAGTAGAAAAAAGCAAGGATTTAGTAGCAAGTGGTGACACTGCTCTAGACCCTTATGAATTTGATTACCTCTTACTTTGCAATAAAGTATGTGGTGCTTCTCATTACAATATGCAAATGAAAATAATAGTAGAATCGCAAAAAGAGTACAATCAATGGATGGAACAACAACAAACTTTTGCCGAATTTATTCAATAGATAAATATTTAAAATAATAGATATGTCAACAGCAGCTCAAGTTCACGAAGAAGATCACGAACATCATCACAAAGAAACCTTTGTAACGAAATATATTTTTAGTCAAGATCATAAGATGATCTCCAAGCAGTATTTAATTACTGGTTTATTCATGGGCATCATTGGAATCGCAATGTCTTTATTGTTTAGACTTCAATTAGCATGGCCAGAACAACCTTTTGGAATTTTTGAAGTTCTTTTAGGAAAATGGGCTCCTGATGGAGTGATGGATCCAAATGTTTATCTAGCACTGGTTACCATTCACGGAACTATTATGGTCTTTTTTGTATTGACTGCAGGACTTAGTGGAACCTTTAGTAACCTATTAATTCCCTTACAAATTGGAGCACGTGATATGGCTTCAGGTTTATTAAATATGATTTCATTTTGGTTATTTTTTCTATCTAGTGTTATCATGATTTTCTCTCTTTTTGTAGAGGCAGGACCTGCAGCAGCAGGATGGACTGTTTACCCACCCCTTAGCGCATTACCGCAGGCACAACCTGGTTCTGGAACTGGAATGACTCTTTGGTTAGTTTCAATGGCAATTTTTGTAGCCTCTTCTTTACTAGGATCTCTTAATTATATAGTTACTGTAATTAACTTAAGAACTAAAGGGATGAGTATGACACGCCTTCCTTTGACCATTTGGGCATTTTTTGTAACAGCTATTATTGGTGTGGTATCTTTCCCAGTATTGTTATCTGCGGCCTTATTACTGATAATGGATCGTAGTTTTGGAACATCATTTTTCCTTTCAGATATTTTTATTCAAGGAGAAGTATTACATTATCAAGGAGGTTCACCTGTTTTGTATGAACACTTGTTTTGGTTTTTAGGACACCCTGAGGTATATATTGTATTGCTTCCTGCACTGGGGATTACATCAGAAATTATTGCGACAAATGCACGAAAGCCAATTTTTGGATACCGAGCAATGGTTGCCTCTATTTTGGCAAT
>Ga0208950_1001482_pt1 | contig 10658 bp, 11 predicted proteins | sample AOAMet_54_BLW_10_2_FD_188234 | JGI IMG/M metagenome (GOLD analysis project Ga0208950, IMG submission 188234) | Ammonia-oxidizing marine microbial communities from Monterey Bay, California, USA - CAN11_54_BLW_10 (SPAdes) | ecosystem: Environmental > Aquatic > Marine > Intertidal zone | place...
CCAACTCAACAAGCCCAATAGTAGCCCTACTGTGGCTTTGTTAAGCACGGCGAATCATGGCGACGATCGCCTTAGATGCCTCTGAAACTGGAATCAGTTGCTTTTGATCACTAGTACGTTCTTGCAGTTCGATGTTGCCTTCTGCAAGAGATCTGTCACCCAAAGTGACGCGCACTGGAATTCCAATGAGTTCCATTTGAGCGAATTTAACGCCAGGCCGTTCTTTTCGATCATCCATGAAAACTTCCACGCCCATAGCAATGAGCTGCTCGTAGAGCGCCTCAGTCGCGGTGGCAACCGCCTCAGATTTATCCATATTGAGCGGCACTAGCGCAACTTCAAAGGGAGCCATGGCATCGGGCCAAATGATGCCCTGATCGTCATGATTTTGCTCAATGGCGGCGGCCACAATTCGTGTCACGCCAATGCCGTAACATCCCATTGCCATGGGTACCGACTTTCCTTCATCGTTCAGGACTACAGCCTTCATCGCCTCACTGTATTTAGTTCCAAGTTGAAAAATATGCCCCACTTCAATCCCGCGACGAATTTCCAGAGCCCCTTGGCCACAGGGACTAGCATCCCCGGGAATAACTTCGCGTATATCTGCGGTTTCAATAAGGGGTAAATCCCGTGACCAGTTGACACCACTGAGGTGAAAGCCATCTTTATTTGCCCCGCAAACAAAGCTGTTGAGTGCCGCGGCGCTGGTATCAGCAACGATGCGCACATTGAGGCCGACAGGGCCCAGCGAGCCAAACCCTGCGCCCGCTGCGGCCAGAACTTGTGCCTCTTCCGCCATTTCCAGGGGGGAAATTATGCCCGGAAGTTTTTCCGCTTTAAGCGCGTTGAGGCGATGGTCACCTCGCAGCACCAAGGCAACGATTTCGCCCTCTTCGCCGTTTACAAACAGCGTCTTAACGGTGTCGGTAATGGTAATTCCTGCCTGCTTGACCAGGTCGTCAATGGTTTTTACTCCCGGCGTTGCAAACTCTATTAAGTTTGTGATCTCAGATGCCGTGGCGGGTGTGACTAACGCAGGCGCGAGCTCGACGTTCGCTGCGTAGTCGCTAGAGTCGGAAAAAGCGATAGCATCCTCCCCTGAGTCTGCGAGAACATGAAATTCGTGGGAGTGACTGCCACCAATAGACCCCGTATCCGCCTCGACTGATCGGAAATTAAGGCCCAGACGGGTAAAAATAGCCGTGTAGGCTTCGTGCATCCGCCAATAGGTTTGTTCGAGTGATACTTGATCGGCATGAAAAGAGTAGGCGTCTTTCATTATGAATTCTCGCGAACGCATGACTCCAAAGCGGGGTCGAATTTCGTCGCGAAACTTGGTTTGAATTTGAAAGAAATTTAAGGGTAACTGCTTGTAGCTTTTAATTTCGCTGCGACCCAATGCAGTGATGATTTCTTCATGGGTGGGTCCCAAGCAAAAGTCACGATCATGTCTATCTTGAAGTCGCGCCAGCTCCGGGCCGTATTGCTCCCAGCGCCCAGACTCCAGCCAGAGTTCCGCGGGTTGTACTACCGGCATGCTGATTTCCAGAGCACCAGCACGACACATCTCTTCCCGAACTACTTTTTCGACACGCCGAATTACGCGCAGCCCTAGTGGCATCCAGTTGTATATGCCTGCCGCCACACGGCGGATGAGGCCGGCCCGCAACATAAGCTGGTGGCTGATGATTTCAGCATCAGCAGGTGTTTCTTTCAGGGTTGATAGTAAAAACTGGCTGGCACGCATGACAGTGCGACTCCCAAAACAAAGGCCCCAATTGTACGGAGAGACAGCAACGGGCGGAAGCAAACTTGTTAGAACTTTGTGTATGGAGAAAAATACTAAAAAAACAGGGGTTTTTACCTGTTTTTAGAAAAAAACCCCTTGTTTTAAAGGATATTCTCGTGTTGAATCTGCAGAACTGCACTTTGAACGCTTGATTCTAAGGGTTTTGAGTCGGTTACCCAGTCTCCATACCACTACTAAAAAGGTGATAAAGACCCATGGCAACCAAAAAAGCAGCAGCAAAGAAAGCACCCGCAAAGAAAAAAGCAGCAGCCAAGAAGGCGCCTGCTAAAAAGCCGGCAGCTAAGGCGGCCCCTGCAAAAGTAAAGGCCATCTCTACCAAGATGACTAAAACTCAGATCGTTGGCACTATCGCCGAAAACACGGGTCTGACGAAAAAGCAGGTCTCTGATGTGATGCAGCAAATGGATGCGCTGGTTGAGGGAAGTATCAAAAAGCGCGGTGCCGGGGAATTTACAATTCCAGGCATGATGAAAATCACGACGGTACGTAAGCCCGCGGTTAAGGCGCGTAAGGGGATCAACCCTTTCACCGGTGAAGAGACGATGTTCAAGGCGAAGCCTGCTAGCACGGCAGTAAAGATTCGTCCTCTGAAGAAAATGAAGGAGTTCGCTAACTCCTAGCGACCTTTTATCATTCCCTCGGGGCTTCGGTTCCGAGGGAATTTCAATATTGACGTCGTCTGTCCCAGTAATGCGGGTAGCGCCGATGCTCCAAGGTAGGATGTGCACCAAAAAAAACCGAAATGGACACCTAAAAACGTCAGTCCTCATGGTTCAAGAGAAGTCCGGTTTAAACAGATCTGCTTTTCCGGTACCCTCCGCTCCCTCATAAGTTTCTAATTCCACTCAATTTGCCCGGAACGATTTAGCCGTTCCTGTTGGGAGACACCGACGTGCCGATTTATGACTACCGGTGCAGTGACTGCTCGCACGAGTTTGAAGCCTTACAGAAGCTGTCAGATGCACTGCTTACAACCTGCCCAGAGTGTGGGAAGGAAACGTTGCGCAAGCAGGTTAGCGCGCCCGCTTTTAGGCTTGCCGGAAGCGGTTGGTATGAGACCGACTTTAAGACGGGTAACCAGAAGAATCTTGCGGGTGATGGCAAAGAGCAAAATAGTTCAGGTGAGAAGTCAGCCTCCGGAAAAGGAGAGGGTGGCACTAAGGCGACCTCTGAGAGTTCTTCTGGGTCATCTGGCGAGGGGAAAAAGTCCTCAGGTCAGTCAGGTAGTAAGACTACATAACAACGGACGTTTGAATCCCTGCAAGGGCATGGTGAAAATAGTATGCGAACACATTACTGCGGCTTGGTTAGTGAATCGGATATCGACAACACGGTAACGCTTTACGGTTGGGTAGATCGCCGTCGTGATCACGGTGGGGTTATTTTTTTAGACATGCGTGATCGTGAAGGGATTGTGCAAGTCGTGTTTGATCCTGATACCGAGTCCGCTTTTGCGCTGGCAGACCGGGTCCGTAGTGAGTACGTATTAAAAATTACTGGCCGTGTCCGTGCCCGTGGCGAAGGTACAATAAATCCCGCTATGGCGACGGGTTCAATAGAGATACTCGGTAAAGAGATTGAGCTGTTGAGCGAGTCTGCCACCCCACCCTTCCCTTTAGATGCGCATCATTCGGTTGGTGAGGACGTACGGCTTAAATTTCGGTACATGGATTTACGTCGTCCCGAGATGCAGAATAATTTGATGTTCCGTGCTCGATTGACGTCATCTATTCGGCAGTACCTAGATGGCCATGGATTTCTCGACATCGAAACCCCTATTTTGACGCGCGCTACGCCTGAGGGTGCGCGGGATTATTTGGTGCCAAGTCGCACACACGAAGGTGAATTTTTTGCCCTGCCACAGTCTCCTCAGCTGTTTAAGCAGCTGCTAATGGTCTCGGGGTTTGATCGGTATTACCAAATCGCCCGGTGCTTTAGGGACGAAGACTTGCGTGCTGATCGCCAGCCCGAATTTACCCAGATTGATATCGAGACCTCATTTCTGGAGGAGTCGGATATTATGACGCTTACCGAGGGGCTAGTTAGATCAGTTTTCACCGAGCACCTCAATGTGGATCTCGGTGACTTCCCTCACATGACATGGCATGAGGCCATGGAGCGTTATGGTTCAGACAAGCCAGATCTTCGCATAAAGCTCGAGCTTGTCTCCATTGACGATCTCATGGCGGGCGTAGAATTTAAGGTCTTCAGTGGTCCCGCTCAGGATGCTTCGGGTCGAGTTGCGGCATTAAAAGTTGATGGCGGGGCTAAATTGTCGCGGAAAGAGATTGATGATTACACCCGTCATGTCAGCGTTTATGGCGCTCGTGGTTTGGCGTGGATCAAGGTAAACAATCTGGCGCAGGGCCTTGAGGGGTTGCAATCGCCCATCCTGAAATTTATGCCTGAAGAAGTTGTCCAACAATTAATGGACCGACTTGAGGCTAAAGATGGCGATATTATTTTCTTCGGCGCTGATAGCCGTAAGGTTGTCAATGAAGCACTAGGGGCTTTGCGGTTAAAGGTGGCAGAAGACTTAGGGCTAGTCGAGGCTGGTTGGGCACCTTTGTGGGTGGTTGATTTTCCCATGTTCGAAGACAACAGTAAGGGTGAACTCACGCCGCTGCATCACCCGTTTACTGCACCGGCTTGTGAAGAAGCCGCTTTGCGAGACAGCCCATCAGAGGCGTTATCCCGAGCCTATGACATGGTGCTCAATGGATCGGAACTTGGTGGTGGTTCCATACGAATACACCGGCCAGACATGCAGCAGGCTGTGTTTGATGTGTTGGGTATTGATTCAGATGAAGCTGCCGAGAAGTTTGGCTTCTTACTCGACGCTCTACAGTATGGGGCGCCGCCTCACGGGGGCCTGGCATTTGGTCTTGATCGATTGGTGACATTGATGGTGGGGGGGCAGTCAATCAGAGACGTTATTGCTTTCCCTAAAACCCAATCAGCGTCTTGTGTGATGACTGAAGCACCAGGGCGGGTCAGTGACGCTCAACTTCGAGAACTCAGCATTAAGTTGCGCCGTCCAGACGTGGTTAAAAACGATTAACGGGAAGACGCTTCACTTTCTGTGACGTTGGGCTTAGTTTCAGTCAGAATGCACTCAGCGACAAGGGATTTGCCATGGCCACGATTCTGGGTATTGACCCCGGCTCGAGAAAAACGGGGTTTGGCGTTATCAGGACGGAGGGTAAAGCTGCTGTTTACGTGACTAGCGGTATTATTCGTTTACCTGTGGATCAAGCGCTTGGGCCTCGCCTAGGCGTGCTATTTTCTTCGCTAAACAGCATTATTGATGAATTCAACCCCGATGAGTTGGCAATTGAAGAAGTGTTTTTGGCGCGGAACCCCGACGCCGCACTGAAGCTTGGGCATGCCCGGGGAGCTGCGATGGCGGCATGTGTTCACCGAGGCATGCACGTTTATGAATATGCGGCACGTCAAATTAAGCTGGCCGTTGTTGGCACCGGAGCCGCTAGCAAAGAGCAGGTACAACATATGGTAAAAGTATTGCTTAAACTGCCGGCTGCACCGAAAGAAGATGCGGCTGACGGGCTTGCTGCAGCATTGTGTCACTTGCATTCGAATCAATCTTTACAACACATTCCTGCCACGGTTCGCAGCCGTGGTCGGTCACGCTGAGTACGGCTGATGATTGGATATTTAAGGGGGCGCCTCATCGTCAAGCGGCCGCCTGAGTTACTGGTAGACGTTGGCGGCATCGGTTACGAGCTACAGGTGCCCATGACGACGCTGTTTGATCTTCCCGCGGTGGGGGAAGAGGTGACGCTGCTGACGCATTTTGTGGTGAGAGAAGATGCTCAGTTGCTATATGGTTTCAGGGAAGAGGCCGATCGACGCCTTTTTCGTGAGTTAATTAAGGTGAGTGGGGTGGGACCTAAACTGGCTCTGGCGCTGCTGTCTGGCCTCGATGCCCGTGCCTTTGCCCAATGCTTGCAGCGTGATGACGTGGCGACATTGGTGGCACTACCGGGCGTTGGACGTAAGACCGCTGAACGACTTTTAGTGGAAATGCGTGATAAAGCCGGTAAATGGCTTGAGGAGCTGTCGCCAGCGATACCAGGTACTCAAGGTCAATTCGTGTCGGTCGCGCCGGCGATGGACAGTCGCACCGAGGCTGAGCAAGCACTGGTCGCACTGGGCTATAAACTTCCTGAAGCATCTCGGCTAGTCGCGGCTGTCGATGACGAGTCTATCGAATCCAGCGAAGAGCTTATTCGCCGGGCCTTGAAGGCATCAGCGCCGAAGGGAAATCGATGACTATTGAGACCGATCGTTTAATTGCGCCAGAGCAGGGAGCCCGCGGCGATGAGCAGGTGGATCGTGCTATTCGGCCTAAGTGCCTTGAGGACTATCTGGGTCAGCGTGTTGTGCGCGAGCAAATGGAAATTTTTCTAGCAGCGGCTAAACAAAGAGGCGAACCCCTAGATCACACACTTATTTTTGGGCCCCCGGGGCTCGGTAAAACAACTCTTGCCAGTATTATCGCCCACGAAATGGGTGTGGCTTTAAAGACTACAAGTGGGCCGGTGCTAGAAAAGGCCGGCGATATTGCCGCGCTAATGACAAATCTTGAACCGGGTGATGTCTTGTTTATCGACGAAATTCACCGGCTTAGTCCTTATGTCGAAGAGATCCTTTATCCTGCTATGGAAGATTATCAGCTGGATATTATGATTGGAGAGGGGCCCGCGGCTAGGTCTATCAAGCTCGATCTTCCGCCCTTTACGTTAGTGGGGGCAACCACTCGCGCGGGGCTTTTGACGTCGCCGCTGAGAGATCGTTTTGGCATCGTGCAGCGCCTTGAGTTTTACGAAGTCGATGATCTAACAAAAATTGTGGCGCGCTCGGCCAAATTGCTCGAGATTCCAGTCGATGATGCGGGCGCCAGAGAAATGGCGCGACGCGCACGGGGAACCCCCCGCATTGCCAATCGCCTCTTACGAAGGGTGAGGGATTATGCAGAGGTGAAGTCTGACGGCAGGATCACTGAACTAGTGGCTCAGCAGGCTTTAGACATGCTCAATGTTGATCAACTTGGCCTTGACCACCTAGATCGCCGTCTTTTGCTCATGCTTATTGAAAAGTTTGAGGGTGGTCCTGTGGGTGTTGACAGTCTAGCTGCTGCGCTGTCAGAGGAACGAGGCACCCTCGAAGATGTGCTCGAACCTTACCTCATTCAGCAGGGTTACCTGCTGCGCACACCTCGTGGTCGAATAGTAACGCAAGCGGCTTATCGGCACTTTGGAATACAAATGCCTCGCGCTGATCGGGAAAATACTCTGCCCTTAGACTTGGATGCCGATAGGTGACTAAGCCGCCACCAGGGGAATTTTCACTGCCGGTGAGGGTCTACATAGAAGATACTGATGCCGGAGGCATTGTTTATTACGTCAATTATCTAAAGTATTTTGAGCGTGCCCGGACGGAATACATGCGATCACTCGGTTATGACAAACCGGCTTTCCCGGGCGAAAATTTAATGTTTGTTGTCTCGGAGGCCAATGTTAGTTACCGGTGCCCTGCGCGGCTAGACGAGTCGATTAAGGCAACGGCGCGCATTACGAATACGGGCGCTGCGACGCTAACTTTCGCACAAACAGTGCTGCGGGGTGCAACATGTTTGGTTGAAGGCGCGGTGACCCTTGCTTTGGTGAACAGCGAGAACGGTCGGCCATGCCGCCTGCCCGCAGATCTGCGTCAAAAGATTAAAGATTCACAGAATTTAGAATTTAGAATTTAGAATTTAGAATTTAGGGAGGTTTGTGTGAATGAAGAATTAGGCATTCTGGAGCTGATTATTGGCGCTAGTGGGACCGTTCAGGTGGTCATGCTAATTCTTTTACTGGCGTCTGTGTCTTCTTGGTATTTGATCGTTCAGCGGGTGATGTTGTACCGGCGAATGACTGAGGAGCTGGGCGGGTTTGAGGCACATTTTTGGTCGGGTGTTGACCTTGCGCAGATCTATCGGGAAGGCAATGAGGCTCTGGCCGACGGTGCCACGCCTATTGGTGTAGAGAGCATTTTTCGAGCGGGCTTCAAAGAGTTCTCGCGGTTGTCTCAGCAGTCAGATATCGAAGCTGACGCAGTGCTCGAGGGAGCACGACGTGCGATGCGTGTAGCCACCCTGCGAGAAAGCGACCGTCTGGAATCGAACTTACCCTTCTTGGCTTCCGTAGGATCAACCAGCCCCTACATAGGTTTGTTCGGCACGGTTTGGGGAATCATGCATTCATTTCGTGGGCTCGCCAACGCGACCCAGGCGACGCTTGCAACGGTAGCCCCAGGTATTTCGGAGGCCTTAATTGCAACGGCCATGGGATTGTTTGCCGCAATTCCTGCAGTGCTCGCTTACAACCGCTTTGCCGCACGATCCGATAGTTTGATTAATCACTACGATACATTTGTCGATGAATTCTCTGGAATTCTTCAGCGTCAGACCTACGCCCAGCGCGCGCGGCGCAGCGCGGATTAACGCCGATGCGTAAACGTCGAGCTGTTGCCGAAATCAATGTGGTTCCTTACATCGATGTCATGCTGGTGCTACTCATAATTTTTATGGTGACGGCCCCCATGTTGATGCAAGGGGTAAAAGTTGATCTTCCTGACGCCGCTTCTGAGCCGGTGAAAAACCAAGACAGTGAGCCCCTTATTGTTTCAGTTGATAAAGCGGGTCGCTTGTTTATAAATTTGGGTCGCAATGACAAGCAGGCGCTGGAGTTGGTCACGGTGCAGCAGCGTGTTTCCGCGGTATTGCGACGTGATCCTGACAAGCCGGTATTAGTGTGGGGTGATACGGCCGTGCCCTACGGAAGGGTGGTCGAAGTAATGTCGGCGCTTCAAGCCTCGGGAGCACCTTCAGTCGGTCTGGTGACAGAGGAACCGATGGCCCCGTGAGCACTTTTTCAGACCGAGTGACATGGTTTGGAATGCCCGTTGTGCTTACGCTGGCTTTACATCTTGTTGTGGCGGGATTACTAATGGTGCGCTGGGCTAACCCGGTGACTATTGAGGCGCGTACTTCAGCTCCTGTTGCCATTAAAGCGACCTTGGTTTCAGCCGATACGTTGAAGCCCAAACCCAAGCCCAAACCCAAGCCCAAACCCAAGCCCAAACCCAAGCCCCAAGCAACGACCGAACCGATACCAGCTGCTGTTACGCCTGAACAAAAGGTTGAGCTTGACGTGCCCTTGGAGGCGGCGAAGCCTGAGCGTACGCAAGAGCAATTGAGTCAAGAAACCCTCAGTGACATTGAATCGGTGTTAGCGTCTGAGCAACTGAGCCAAAAAGGTAGTGTGGGTACTGTGAGTGATCAAGTGGCGGCGTTGATTAAGCAGGCAGTGATTGGTCGGTGGACCCGCCCCCCTTCGGCCCGCAACAATATGGTCGCCATCCTTGAAATAGCCCTCGTGCCAACTGGGGATGTTGTGGGGGTGACGGTACTGGAATCGAGCGGTAATGTTGCCTTTGATAGCAGCGCAGTGAATGCAATTGAAAAGGTCGCGCGCTTTTCTGAGGTAAAATCGTTAGATCGTGCGGTGTTTGAACGTGATTTTCGTCGTTTTCAGCTTATTTTTCGTCCAGAGGACCTGAGGTATTGATGCCTAATTTATTACGAGTGCTTATTTTGAGTCTGTGCGTAGCAACATTTCCTGCACTGGCTCAGCTTCAAATAGAGATTACCCGTGGTGTCGATAATCCAACGCCGATCGCTGTGGTGCCTTTTGGCTGGTCGGGGTCGGGTGCCTCGCCAGAGGACGTCGCTCGTATTATTGACTCAGACCTCGCGCGCAGTGGTCAGTTTTCCCCGGTGAGTCGACGAGATATGCTCAGTTATCCCTCTCGTGGATCGGAACTATATTTCCGAGATTGGCGAGCGATTAACAGTGATTATGTGTTGATCGGTCGGTATGAATTGGCGGCTGCTGGCAACTTGAAGCTGAGCTGGCAGCTCTTTGACAGCACTCGGGAGTTGTCAGTAGAAGAGGGCGTCGTCATGGGAGCGGCTTCGGAAGTGCGGATGTTAGCGCATAAAATTGCCGATGAGGTTTACGAAAAGCTGACGGGAATACCCGGAGCTTTTGCGACAAGGTTGCTTTATGTCTCGGTGACTCGTAACCCAGCGGGGAAAGATTTTTATCGATTGACGCTCGCCGACTCCGATGGCGCGAGACCCATTGTTCTATTGGAGAGTCGCGAGCCTATTCTAGGTCCCTCCTGGTCACCCGATGGTGACGAGGTGGCTTATGTTTCCTTCGAGACCTCGCGCCCTGCCATTTATCGACAAAACCTGCGTACCGGTGCTCGGGAGCAGCTGACAAACTTCAAGGGGCTCAATAATTCACCGGTATTTTCCCCTGACGGTAATTCTATGGCTATGGTGCTCAGTAAGGATGGCAGTCCAGATATTTATCTCATGAATCTCGCCTCCAAGCGGCTGACCCGTCTGACTAAGCACTATGCCATTGATACGGAGCCGACCTGGATGCCTGATGGTCAGTCCCTCCTGTTTACTTCTGATCGTGGTGGCCGGCCCCAGATCTATCGTTATGATCTTAAAAGCGGTAATACCACGAGGGTGACCTTCGAGGGGCGTTATAACGCGAGGGCCCGGGTTGCCCAGGATGGCCGTAACGTTGCGCTGGTTCATCAGCAAGATGGTGCGTACCACATTGCGGTTTTCGACTTAGTAACAGAACGATTGACCGTATTGACGGCTACCAGTTTGGACGAAAGTCCAACCATCGCGCCCAATGGTTCAATTGTTCTTTATGCGACCAAACGAAACGGACAGAGTATTTTGGGTGCCGTT
>Ga0208950_1001510_pt1 | contig 10509 bp, 9 predicted proteins | sample AOAMet_54_BLW_10_2_FD_188234 | JGI IMG/M metagenome (GOLD analysis project Ga0208950, IMG submission 188234) | Ammonia-oxidizing marine microbial communities from Monterey Bay, California, USA - CAN11_54_BLW_10 (SPAdes) | ecosystem: Environmental > Aquatic > Marine > Intertidal zone | place...
ATCTGGCTTGGGCCATGCGTAATTTAAAAGAGTATGAAGCCTATGATGAATTAATAACCTCAGTAGATTTAGAAAATAAATTATTAGATATTGAAACTCAAGAAATGCTAGAGCGTGTTACCGGTGAGTATAATGTAGATGTGGTGCGTAAAGCAGGAGAGTTTGAAAAGCAAAAAGCTGAAAACCTCACCTGGATTATTGGTATTAGTAGTGTTGCTATTATTTTGTTATTGGCTTTTTTCTTAAACCAGTACAAGCTTCGGCAACAAAACTTAAGCTTGCAGTTAATAAATAAAGAAACAGCTTCTCAACTAGAAGTTTTAAATGCTACTTTGGCAGGAGAGGAAACAGCACGAAAACAAATTTCTCAAGAACTACATGATGGTATTTTGGGCAAGCTTTTTGGCAGTAGAATGAGTTTGGGCTATCTAGAATTACAAGCAAGTACAGAAACTCAACTAAAATACGAATCACTTTTAAATGAATTGCAGCATATAGAACAAGAAATTAGAGATGTTTCTCATAAATTACACTACAATTTTAGCAGTGTAGAAGTTTATTTTATAAAAAATATAGGCTTGCAGTTACAAGAGAAAAGTCTTCTAGGGAATTTTAGCTATAAATTGCAGATCGATAAAAAGTTGTCTTGGGAAAACATAGCTAGTGATATAAAATTAGAACTTTATAGGATCTTACAAGAATGTTTTCAAAATATTCTAAAACACGCAAAGCCTAGTAAGGTTCTGCTAGATTTTAAACTAGCTAATAAACAGCTTCTTGTTGAATTGGTTGATGATGGTATTGGATTTAACACTGACCAGCAGTTTACAGGAATTGGATTAAAGAACATACAAGTTCGTGCACAGAAAATAGGAGGAAGTATTCAAGTTTTGTCTGAGAAAACAAAAGGAACCACTGTTCAAATAAAAATTCCTATGAGTGAGTACGGGTAGTTATTAGTATATTTTTATTAAAAACTACAGAATAATTGTTTTGTTAGATGTTTCTCTTTGATGCTGTTCATCAAAATAAAAGTCTACTCTTCCCAAATGAACTCCATAAGCACCTACTTGATTTACCAATACGTTTTCATCAGATGCATTTTTCACCAAAGTTGGTTTTGGTAAAAAGGTATGGGTATGCCCTCCAATAATTAAATCTATATCCTTGGTTGCGGCAGCCAATTTTAAATCTGATATTTTATCAGAATTTTTGTAATTATATCCCAAATGAGACAGGCATATTACCAAATCGCAGGCTTCTTTGTCTTTTAAATCTCTAGAAATGTCTTGGGCAATTTCAATGGGATCTAAGTACTTGGTTTCTTTATACAAATCTGGACTTACAAGATGTAGTAATTCTATTCCTAGTCCAAAAACTCCAATTTTAATGCCGTCTTTAAAGAAAATTTTATAAGGTTTTACCAAGGTGTCTAAGACCGTGTTTTTAAAATCGTAATTAGCACAAACAAAATCAAATGAAGCATTTGGGAGCTGCTTGTGAAAACCCTCTATAGAATTGTCAAAATCATGATTTCCTAAGGTGGCAGCATCATACTTTAACATACTCATGAGCTTAAACTCTATTTCGCCACCAAAATAATTAAAATAAGGAGTTCCCTGAAAAATATCACCAGCATCTAGTAACAGTGTATTGGGGTTTTCTTTTCTCACTTTTTCTACCATAATAGCTCTTCTAGCCACACCTCCTTTGTTGGCATATCTGTGATGATCTGCACCAAAAGGTTCTATTTGGCTATGGGTATCATTGGTGTGAAGAATGGTGATGTGTCTTTGTGATGTTTTACAAGAGTTTAAAGAAAGCGCGCCTAAACTAGCAAGGGCAACTCCAGCGGAGGTTTGTTTAATAAATTTTCTTCTCTTCATTATATATATAATTTTAAGCTGTTTAATTTACCATTGGTTACTTGGTAATAAGCACCCTATTATCTAGAACAGCTGTTAAAGTGTCTTTGCTTTTAAAATAATCTACAATTGCATTGCGAATTAAATAATTACTATCATACAAACTTACAGGGTTTTCAAAAAAGTTCATGCCGTCACCTCCTTTTTGTAAATAATTAGAAGTAGCTACAAAATAGGTCTTTTTTTTAGAGACGGGTTTTCCGTTGATTCGTAGGCTATATCCGTCATTTTTTATTTTCAATTCAACCTGTTTAGATAGTGGATGTGCTCTTTTTTTAGCAATGAAATATGCAAACAAAGCATCAATTTTTTTAGCACTAAGTTCTACTACTACAAGCGTATTATCAAAAGGCATTAACTCAAAAGCGTTAGAAACTGTAACCTCACCTTTCATAATAGCAGCTCTAATTCCGCCATAATTAGACATCGAAAAATCAACAGTATTTCCAGTTTTTTTCTTAAAAAGTTCGTTGGCTTTTTGGTAAGATAAATCGGCAATTAAATTTCCAAGAGTGCTTTGAAGATTTCCGTCTGTTCTTTCTAATTGCAAAGGAGCATAAGAAAGAGACTTGGTAATTTCTTCAGTCATTTTATCTTTATAGGGTTGAAAGACTTGTATAATAGTACTGTCTTGTTTTATCTCAGCATTGAGAGTAATTTGTGTTGCCTTAATTTTAGAAACTTCATAAGAGCTGTTTTTACATGCAATAGCCAAGAAGATGAACAGGAAAAGAATCCAGAGTTTTTTCATAAGAACACAATTTGTTTTAATTATATTTGTGAGGACAAGATAGTTTTTTTGTGTCATAGAATCTATGCTAACAGCCAAATTTAAACACCATTTTATTAAAAAAAAGATCGATAAGTTTTTACAAATACAATCATCTTTAGCCAATAGTTCTTCTCAAAAAATTAAAACGGTAGGTATTATTACCCTAGATTGTTTTTCTAAAGAACATGATTTCTCTCAGATTTTAATTCAAAAATTACAACGTAGAAATCCAAAAATATACAGTTATAGAAAGTTTTCTAAAGATGATCAAAAATCATACAAGCATTTTTCTGAAAAAGACTTTAACTGGAAAGGAGCTATTCTAGATACTAGTTTGCAAGGTTTTCTAGAAGAGCCATTTGATTTGTTAATTTGCTTCTATGCTAAAAAAAATATTTTTTTAGAATATCTAGAAGCTTCTTCTGAAGCCGTCTTTAAAGTTGGTTTTTCTAAAGCAAGTACCGGTTTTTTTGATTTAGACATTGCTTGCGATATTGAGCAAGTAGACCTGTTTTTTGATGAAATGAAAAAATACTTAGAAATTCTTCACAAATTTTAATTAAAAAAGTTTTTATCACTACATTGTTTAAAATTTAACAAAGTCTATAAATGGGTAAAATTTAGACTTATTAGCTAATTAGACAGCTAAAACTCTATTGAATAATGTATTTTTACACAAAATAAAATACTGGTTGTATGCAGAAATTTATAGGAACAGGAGTTGCCCTTGTCACACCTTTTAACACAGATAAGTCTGTTGATTTTGTGGCCTTGGCAAAACTAGTAGAATTTAATATTGATAACGGTATTAATTACCTAGTAATTAATGGAACAACTGGAGAGAGCTCTACCGTTTCAAAAAAAGAAAGACAAAAAATTATTGAAGTTATTGCTTCCATAAACCAAGGAAGGCTGCCTTTGGTTTTAGGAATTGGAGGAAACAATACCGCTGCAGTTATTGAAGAAATTCAATCGGAAGATCTATCGCTTATAGATGCTATTTTATCTGTGGCTCCTTATTATAGCAAACCAACCCAAGAAGGGTTCTATCAGCATTTTAAAGCCATAGCGTTGGCAAGCCCAAAACCAATTATTCTATACAATGTTCCAGGAAGAACTTCCAAAAACATGGAGTCTTCTACAACCATTCGTTTAGCAACAGACTTTTCTAATATTATAGCTGTAAAAGAAGCAGGAAATAACGTACAACAATACTTAGAGTTAATTAAAAATAAACCCAAAGATTTTTTAATTATATCTGGAGATGATGATTTGGCTTTAAATGTTGTTTTGGCTGGTGCTTCTGGTGTAATTTCTGTGATAGGACAAGCGTTTCCCAAAGAATTTTCAACCTTAATTAATCTAGGATTGCAAGGAAATAATAAAGATGCTTATGAAATTCATTTTAAACTAATGGAGGTTATCAGCCTAATATTTTTCGAAAATAATCCTGCTGGAATTAAAGCAGTACTTCAGGCCTTACATCTTACTAAAGACGAAGTAAGACTGCCTTTGGTGAAAGCATCTGATGAACTTCAAAAAGAAATTGTTAATTTTGTAAAGAATTTAGAATAAAAACTATGTTATCAAAAATTATTGAAGATGCTTTAAACAAGCAAGTAACTGTAGAAGCAGCATCATCACAAGTGTATTTAGCCATGGCTTCTTGGGCAGAAACTCTTGGTTTTGAAGGAGTAGCAACTTTTATGTATGCACATTCAGATGAAGAAAGAGAACACATGTTAAAACTTGTGAAATTTATTAATGAACGTGGCGGACACGCAAAAGTATCTCACTTAAACGCACCTCCAGCAGAATTTGGTTCTTTCAAAGAAATGTTTCAAAATTTATTTGAGCATGAAGTAAAAGTTTCTAAATCTATTAATGACTTAGTAGACATTACTTTACAGCAAAAAGATTATGCAACTCATAATTTCTTACAATGGTATGTTTCTGAGCAAATTGAAGAAGAAGCACTTGCCAGAAATATTTTAGATAAAATTAATTTAATTGGAGACGATAAAGGTGGTTTGTACTTGTTTGATAACGATGTAAAAAGGCTTATTGGCCCTCAAGCAGCTCCAGAATCAAATTAACAAACTTTTAATAAAGTATTAGTTTTCAATTAAGACTTTTTATGCTTACTTGCAAGGGTTGTGAAAGATTTAAAAGTCTAGTAATAATCAAGTAATAATCATGGTTTTTTTAACTCCTAAAATTAAAGATAAAACTCCTTTACCCTAGAAAAGAAGTTTAGTATTAAAAATTGGGATAAAAGTTTCCGAAACACAGGAATCTAAATATAAAAAAGCGTTTTAGTAATCCATTTAAATACCTTATTTTTGCCAAATGCGAAAAATCAACATTTTAGCACTAATTTTTTCTGTATCTCTACTATTAAATTCTTGTGGAGAGTACCAACGTATCGCTGGAAAGGGTACCATGTTAGAAAGATATAAGTTAGCCGTAAAAAAATACGAAGCCAAAGAGTATGGTAAAGCTCTAAGGTTATTTGAATTAGTAACACCTTCTTACAGAGGGAAACCTCAAATGGAGCGTATTCAATTTATGGTAGCGCAGTCTAATTTTAACGAAAAAAATTATGCGACAGCCGCCTATTATTTTGATAGATTTACAAAAAATTATCCAAATAGTTCCAAGAAAGAAGAAGCAGCTTTTTTATCTGCATATAGTTATAAGTTAGCTTCACCTGTTTTTAGTTTAGATCAATTAGACACCAACAAAGCGCTAGTAGCTTTTCAGATGTTTATAGACGAATATCCAGAATCTGAAAGAGTTGTTGAAGCAAACAAGCATTATAGAGAACTTCAATTTAAGTTAGAGACAAAAGCTTTTGAAATTGGTAAAACCTATTATAAAACAGCTCTAACAGACTTTAGAAATTATAAATCTGCCATTGTAGCTTTTGACAATTTAATAAATGATTATTTAGGATCAGAATTAAAAGAAGAAGCCTTATATTATAGATTTAAAGCCTATCATGATTTAGTGATTGTAAGTACAGAAAGAAAAAAACCAACAAGAATTAAGGATGCATTTGCAGCCTATGATAAGTTAAAAAGAAACTTCCCAGAGTCTAAATTTTTAAAAGACTCAGATAAGTTGTTATCAGAGATAAAAAACGAACAAAAACAGTTAGTAAAGAGTTAATTATGAATTATAAAGAAACAAAAGCTCCTGTAACTACGGTTACCTATGATAAAGATATTGTAGAGTCTCAAACAGAGAATATCTATGAAGCAATCTCTATTATTTCAAAAAGAGCCGTTCAAATTAATACTGATTTAAAAACAGAATTAGTTGAAAAATTAGAAGAGTTTGCTACTTACAACGATAGTTTGGAAGAAGTTTTCGAAAACAAAGAACAAATAGAAGTATCTAAGTTTTATGAAAAATTACCAAAACCTACAGCAATTGCTGTTGAAGAATGGTTAGAAGGTAAAGTATACCATAGAACTCCAGAGACAGAATAATGTCTATTGTAAGCGGCAAAAAAATTCTTTTAGGCATTACTGCCGGGATAGCCGCTTATAAAACAGCCAGTTTGGTTCGTTTACTTATAAAATCTGGGGCAGAAGTTCAAGTTATTATGACACCTGCCTCAAAAGATTTTATTACACCTCTTACCTTATCTACACTTTCTAAAAACCCAGTTCATTCTACCTTTTACGAAAAGGAAGAAGAAAATGAATTGTGGAACAATCATGTAGATTTAGGCCTATGGGCAGATTATATGCTTATTGCACCAGCAACTGCAAATACCTTGTCTAAAATGACCAACGGTACCTGCGATAATTTATTAATAGCCACCTACCTATCTGCAAAATGTCCTGTATATTTTGCGCCAGCAATGGATTTAGATATGTACATTCATCCTTCAACCATAACTAGCTTAGAAAGGCTTCAAGCTTTTGGAAATAAGATGATTCCTGCAACTCGTGGTGAATTGGCAAGTGGTTTGGTTGGTGAAGGAAGAATGGCAGAACCCCAAGACATTGTTTCTTTTATAGAAAACGATATTCTGTCTAGCCTGCCTTTATATGGAAAAAAAGTACTCATTACTGCAGGGCCAACCTATGAGGCCATAGATCCTGTTCGTTTTATAGGAAATCATTCTTCAGGAAAAATGGGTTTTGAAATTGCTAAGGCTGCTGCCAATCTTGGAGCTGAAGTGTTTCTAGTAGCCGGCCCAAGTAATGAAAAGGTAGACCATGCCTCTATTCATAGAATAGATGTTGTGAGTGCAGAAGAAATGTATATAGCCTGTCATGAACAATTTTCTGAGGTTGCCATTGCTATCTTATCTGCAGCCGTTGCAGACTATAAACCTAAAAATGTGCTTACTGAGAAAATAAAAAAGAAGGATGCTACGTTAGATATTGAATTAGAACCTAATAAAGATATTTTAGCATCTTTAGGACGTATTAAAAAAGAACAATTTCTAGTAGGCTTTGCTTTAGAAACTAATAATGAGTTAGCCAATGCATTGGCTAAATTAGAACAAAAGAATTTAGATGCCATTGTTTTAAATTCGTTAAAAGATAAAGGCGCAGGGTTTGCAACAGACACCAATAAAGTTACGTATATAGATAAAGATACACATCAAGTAGCTTTTGAACTGAAACCAAAACCTGAGGTAGCTATAGACATAATGAATGAAATATTAAAAAAAATAGATGCGTAGTATTCTTGTAATTTTTATTTTTTTATCATCAATATCAATTAGTTCGCAAGAATTAAATTGTCAGGTTTCTATCAATTTTGATCAAATACGCGGTTCAAATAGACAGGTTTTTACAACCTTAGAAACAGCTATATCAGAGTTTGTGAATCAAAAAAAATGGACAGATAAAACAGTAAAAGCACAAGAACGTATTAATTGTGCCATTAATATTATCATTACAAAAAGAGACAATAATATTTTTGAAGGCTCTATTCAAATACAGTCTACTAGGCCTGTGTATGGTACTTCTTATGAAGCACCAATTTTAAATATTAGAGACAACGATTTTAATTTTAAGTATAATGAATTTGATCAGTTCATCTACAATCCAACCAGGTTTGATTCTAACTTAATTTCTATGATTACATTTTATGTATATGTAATTCTAGGAGTAGATGCAGATACTTTTGCTTTAAATGGTGGAGATACTTATTTAAAGGAAGCAGAAAATGTAACATTACAAGCGCAGCAAAGTGGCCTTTCGGCATGGTCTAATCAAGTAGGTGTTCAGAACAGATTTCAAATTATAGATAATTTATTATCACCCGGTTTAAAACAGTTTAGAACTACCATGTATGAGTATCATAGAAATGGCTTTGATGAAATGGCAGAAAATAACACAAAAGGAAAGGCAGCCATAGAAAATTCTCTTATCTCTTTAGATAGGTTGTACAATAAAGTGATTGGAAATCCTTTGCTAAGACTATTTTTTGATGCAAAAGCAGACGAAATTGTAAATCTTTATTCAGATGGGCCCAATACCCGAAGTAAACAGCGTTTACTGGTGGTGCTTCAAAAAATCTCTCCAAATAACAGTACTAAGTGGCGTAAGATTAATTAATTGCCAACTAAATTTTTTACTTTAATTTCTTTATAGAATATAGTTATTTATTACCACGAACTTTAGGTATAGACTAGCTGTTCACCTTTACTAACTATTTTTATCTTCATAATATTATAATTATCTTTCATAAAATTATAGTCACTTATGAGTTTTACATTTTTTTTTCGCCTTTTAAACAAAAAAGATTTTTTTAGAATGAATCCTATACGTTTATGTTCAATAGTTGCATTCTTTATTTTTTTTACCTCATGTACCTCAAAAAAACAACTAGAATTAACAGATAAAGTTGAGGTATTAAGAGACAAACACGGTATTAATCATATTTATGCTAATAATCAGGAAGATCTTTTTTTTATGCAAGGGTATTTGGCTGCTAAAGACAGACTTTTTCAATTTGAAATTTGGAGAAGACAGGCCACAGGAACCGTTGCTGAAATTTTTGGAGAATCTGAATTAAAAAGAGATATAGGTACCAGACTCTTTAAATTTAGAGGAAATATAAAAGATGAATTAAATCATTATCATGAAGATGGCTATGAAATTATTAGCTCTTATACCCAAGGAGTTAATGCCTATATAGAAGAAGTAAAAAACCAACCAGAGAGACTTCCCATAGAATTTACCTTGCTAAATATACAACCAGAATTTTGGTCACCAGCAGACGTTATTTCTAGACATCAGGGGCTTTTAGGAAATATTGGCCAAGAATTAAATATTGGGAGAGCAGTTTCTAAGATTGGTGAAGACAAGGTAAAAGAGTTGTTATGGCTTCATCCAAAAGAACCTTCCTTAAAACTCCATAAAAAAATTAGAAAAGAAGATTTAGACCAAGATATATTGGGTTTGTATAATGCGTATAGAACACCCATAAAATTTAAAAAAGAGTATCTACTAGAGAAGTTTCAGAAAAAAGAAGCGCTTGCCATTGCATTTTCAGAAAAGATAGAAGATTTAGAAGATGAGTTTAGTATAGGTAGTAATAATTGGGCCATTTCAGGGAAAAAATCATTTAACGGATCTCCTATTTTAGCAAATGATCCACATAGAAGTATTGTAGCACCATCTTTAAGATATATTACTCATTTGGTAGCGCCAGGTTGGAATGTTATTGGAGGAGGAGAGCCAGAAATTCCAGGAATTTCAATTGGTCATAATGGCTTTGGAGCCTGGGGCCTAACCGTTTTTAGAACCGATGCTGAAGACTTGTATGTGTATGAAATAAATCCTAAAAATTCAAACCAGTACTGGCATAAGGGAGAATGGTTAGATTTTAAAGAAATAAAAGAAACTATTGTTGTAAAAGGGAAAGAAAATCATGAAATAGTGTTACGCTATTCTATTCATGGTCCTGTAACTTTTGTAGATGAAAAAAGAAATAGAGCATATGCTGTAAAATGTGGTTGGTTAGAGGTAGGAGGCTCTCCATACCTAGCTTCTTTACGTATGAATCAATCTCAATCTTGGGAAGAATTTAGAGAGGCTTGTAATTATAGCCATATTCCTGGAGAAAATATGGTCTGGGCAGATAAGAACGGAACTATTGGATGGCAGGCAGTTGGCATAGCCCCCATCAGAAATACACACAGTGGATTGGTGCCTGTACTAGGTGATGGAAATTACGAATGGGATGGCTATCTTCCTATTACAGATAAGCCTCATGTGGTAAATCCTCCAGAGAATTTCTTTGCATCAGCCAATCAAAATGTAACACCAGCATCTTATAAGCATTGGAACGCTGTTGGGTTTTCATGGTCAGATCCTTACAGAGGAGATAGAGTAAGTGAGGTGCTTTCTAAGAACTCTAGTCATAAGTTTACCATGCAAGAAATGATGGACTTACAAGTAGATTATCATTCGTACCCTTCAGAGAAGTTCATAAAAATGATAGATCCTAACACCTTAGATGCAATAAGCAAAAAATATTTTGAGAGGCTCCTTACTTGGAATAATAAACTCACAACTACCTCTGTTGAAGCAACCATTTATGTAAATTGGGAAAGAGCTATTATTAGAGAGTTTCATAAAAAATATTTGCCAGATACTATAAAAGGCTTGTTAAGAATTCAACTATTTAAAATAATTGAAAACCTAAACAAACTCAACACTAATGAAAGAGATAACTTCTTAAAAAGCACCTTTATTTCTTCTGTGAAAGAGCTAGAAGCAAGGTTTGGGAAAGATATAAATCTATGGCTATATGGGCAGAAAGATTATAAGCATATAA
>Ga0208950_1001514_pt1 | contig 10492 bp, 5 predicted proteins | sample AOAMet_54_BLW_10_2_FD_188234 | JGI IMG/M metagenome (GOLD analysis project Ga0208950, IMG submission 188234) | Ammonia-oxidizing marine microbial communities from Monterey Bay, California, USA - CAN11_54_BLW_10 (SPAdes) | ecosystem: Environmental > Aquatic > Marine > Intertidal zone | place...
CAGAATTAGGAAACATTTCTGAACGAAGAACCTATCAATTGGTTTCTGGTCATAGACATTTACCTCCATTTTTGGTATCTAATCCTGGGTTAAATAGTGGTTTTATGATTCCGCAGTATACAGCTGCAAGTATTGTAAGTCAAAACAAACAATATGCAACACCAGCTAGTGTAGATTCTATAGAATCAAGTAACGGACAGGAAGATCATGTGAGTATGGGAGCCAATGGTGCTACCAAATGCAAAAAAGTAGTTGATAATATTCAAACAGTGTTAGCTATTGAATTGTTTACAGCTTCACAAGGCTTGTCTTTTGGAAAAGCTACTAGCTCTCCATTTTTAGAATCATTTATAAACTCATTTAGAAAAGAAGTTTCTATTGTATCACACGATAGAGTCATGCATCATGATATTACAAACGCCTCTAGGTTTATTACTTCATTAGAAATAGATTCTGAAGAGCTATTTTAAACACTTGTCTTTTTGAGACTTCTTGTATTTATAAACATATTATATAATTAAAAACCCCAAACATTTGTTTGGGGTTTTTAGTTATTCTTCTGCCTCAGTTCTTTTTTCTTTGATTTTTTTTCCTTTTTTAATTTTAATAGTCAGCTCATTTTTTTGTTCATCTAAATCCATGGTAATGGTGTCACCTTCTGTTAATTTAGAATTCACAATTTCTTCTGCCAGGGCATCTTCAATATATTTCTGGATGGCTCTTTTTAAAGGGCGTGCTCCATACTTTTTATCAAAACCTTTATCTGCTATGTAATCTTTTGCTTTCTCGCTTAGCTTTAATGTATAGCCTAAATCTAAGATTCTATGCAGCAGTTTATCTAGCTCAATATCAATAATAGAATGAATATCTTTTCTTTCTAAGGCATTAAATACAATTACATCATCAATTCTGTTTAAGAACTCAGGAGCAAAAGATTTTTTTAAAGCACCTTCAATAATTCCTTTGGCATGCTCATCTGATTGATTGTTTCTAGCAGCTGTTCCAAAGCCAACCCCAGCACCAAAGTCTTTTAATTGGCGAGCACCAATATTAGAAGTCATGATAATAATGGTATTTCTAAAATCAATTTTTCTACCCAAACTATCCGTAATATGTCCATCATCTAAAATTTGTAATAACATATTAAAAACATCTGGATGTGCTTTTTCAATTTCATCTAATAAAACAACTGCGTACGGTTTTCTGCGAACTTTTTCTGTTAATTGCCCACCTTCTTCATAGCCAACATAACCTGGAGGTGCTCCAATTAACCTAGAAATTGCAAATTTCTCCATATATTCACTCATATCTATTCTAATTAAAGAATCGTCAGAGTCAAATAATTCACGAGCCAATACTTTTGCTAATTGTGTTTTACCAACACCAGTTTGTCCTAAGAATATAAAAGAACCAATAGGTTTGTTAGGATCTTTTAATCCAACTCTATTTCGTTGTATTGCTTTCACAACTTTAGAAACAGCTTCGTCCTGGCCAATTACCTTTCCTTTTATCATTTGAGGCAATTCACCCAATCTATGACTTTCAGCTTCGGCAACTCTATTGACAGGAATCCCTGTCATCATAGAAACAACTTCCGCTACATTATCTTCACTAACTAGCTCTCTATTTAATTTAGAATCATCTTCCCATTGTTTTTGAGCAGAATGTAAGGCAGCTTCAATATTTTTTTCATCATCACGTAATTTTGCTGCTTCTTCATATTTTTGACCATTAACAGCATTTGTTTTACGATCTCTAATAACGGTTAATTGTTTTTCTAATTCCAATACCTGTTCAGGAACCACAATACTAGTGATATGGATTCTAGATCCTGCTTCGTCTAAAGCATCAATAGCTTTGTCTGGCAAATACCTGTCGGTCATGTATCTATTTGTTAATTTTACACAAGCTTCAATTGCTTGATCAGTGTAATTAACATGATGATGAGCTTCATATTTTTCTTTAATATTGTATAAAATTTGTATGGTTTCTTCAACGCTGGTAGGATTTACAATAATCTTTTGAAAACGTCTTTCTAAAGCCCCGTCTTTTTCGATATTTGTTCTGTATTCATCTAAAGTTGTAGCACCAATACATTGAATTTCACCCCTTGCTAGGGCTGGCTTCAGCATGTTAGAAGCATCTAAAGACCCAGTTGCACCGCCGGCACCAACAATGGTGTGAATTTCGTCAATGAATAAAATGATGTCTTCATTTTTCTCCAACTCATTCATTAGCGCTTTCATGCGTTCTTCAAACTGACCTCTGTATTTTGTGCCTGCAACTAAACTTGCCAGATCTAAAGAAACAATTCTTTTATCAAAAAGAATACGAGATACTTTTCTGTTTACAATTCGTAATGCAAGTCCTTCAGCAATGGCAGATTTACCAACACCAGGTTCTCCAATTAACATTGGGTTATTTTTCTTACGTCTACTCAAAATTTGAGAAACACGTTCTATTTCTTTATGACGACCAACAACAGGATCTAATTTCCCAGTTTCGGCTAAAAAAGTTAAGTCTCTACCAAAATTATCTAATACAGGTGTTTTAGATTTCTTAGTGGGTTTTCCTTTTTGTGATTGATCATAAGGGTTGGGTTTCTCTGAAGCAAATTCATTATCATCAGAAGGTGTTTCTGAAATTGGGCTAATAGGTAAATCATCATCAGTAGAATCTGTATGCAATTCTTTGTACAAAGCTTTTGCCTGATCGTAATCTACATCGTATTTATTTAGTAATTTAGTAGATGGGTCATTTTCGTTTCTTAAGATACAGAGTAGCAAATGAGCTGTGTCTATAGCATCACTTTGATATAATTTAGCTTCTAAAAATGTTGTTTTTAACGCTTTTTCTGCCTGTCTAGTTAGGTGAAGGCTCTTTATCTTATTTCCGTCAATAATATTTGGGGCTGCAGGGTTTAATAGTTCAAGTTTTCTACGCACTAATTCTAAGTCTATTTCAAACGTTACTAGAATTTCAATTGCTTTTCCGTCTCCTTTTCTAATCAAGCCAAGCAATAAGTGTTCAGTTCCTATAAAATCATGGCCTAATCTTAGGGCTTCCTCTTTACTGAAAGTTATCACATCTCTTACTTTGGGTGAAAAATTATCGTCCATATTTTAGGTTTTCTATTTGTAAATTTAATTCTTTTTTATAAAAGAAAGTGCAAAAAGAATGCCATCCATGATAAACTGTCATTTTGACCCTAAAAACACAGTCAGAAAGGCTTGTAAATCAAGGGGGTAAATCAACTGAAAAATTTATCAATAAATGTTAATAACTATAGGCTTTTAGGACGCTATTATGTTGCTTAAAAATAGGAATTATACTATCTTGCTTGTTATTAAAAAATTAGTAAAAAATAAACAATAAACTTAAGGTATGGCAGAGGGAGAAAAGTTGATTCCTATTAACATTGAAGAGCAGATGAAATCTGCATACATTGATTATTCAATGTCCGTAATTGTTTCCAGAGCATTGCCCGATGTAAGAGATGGTTTAAAGCCAGTTCACAGAAGAGTTTTATACGGAATGCATGAACTAGGTATTAAAGCCACAGGTTCCTACAAGAAATCAGCTAGAATAGTTGGTGAGGTTTTAGGAAAGTATCACCCACACGGAGATACGTCTGTCTATGATTCTATGGTTCGTATGGCTCAAAACTGGAGTGTTCGTTATATGATGGTAGATGGTCAAGGGAATTTTGGTTCTGTTGATGGAGATAGTCCGGCAGCAATGCGTTATACAGAAGTTAGAATGCAAAAAATATCTGAAGATATGTTGTCTGATATTGAGAAAGATACGGTAGATCATAGATTAAACTTTGATGACACTCTCTACGAACCAACTGTGTTGCCTACAAGAATACCAAATCTTTTAGTAAATGGAGCTTCAGGTATTGCTGTTGGTATGGCAACTAATATGGCGCCTCACAACTTAACTGAAGTTGTGAATGGAACCTTAGCCTATATTGGAAACAGAGATATTGAGATAGACGAGTTAATGCAGCATGTAAAGGCACCAGACTTTCCAACAGGAGGTATTATCTATGGATACGATGGTGTAAAAGATGCTTTTCACACTGGAAGAGGACGTATAGTTATGCGTGCAAAAGCAGTAATTGAAGAAGTGAAAGGACGTGAATGTATTATAGTTACTGAAATTCCTTATCAGGTTAACAAAGCAGAAATGATTAAGAAAACTGCTGAATTGGTTAACGATAAAAAGTTAGAAGGAATTTCTAATATTAGAGATGAGTCTGACAGAAATGGAATGCGAATTGTATATATCTTAAAAAGAGATGCAATTCCTAATATTGTTTTAAATAAATTATACAAATATACGGGGCTTCAAACATCATTTAGTGTTAATAATATTGCACTTGTAAATGGTCGTCCAGAGCAATTAAACCTAAAGCAATTAATTCATTATTTTGTTGAACATAGACATGAGGTAGTTGTAAGAAGAACAAAATACGAATTAAAGAAAGCAGAGGCAAGAGCTCATATTTTAGAAGGATTAATTATTGCCTCAGATAATATTGATGAGGTGATTAAAATTATTAGAGCTTCAAATAATGCAGATTTAGCTCGTGAAAGTTTAATTGCAAGATTTGAATTATCTGAAATTCAAGCCAAAGCAATTGTTGAAATGCGTTTGCGTCAGTTAACCGGTCTAGAACAAGACAAGTTAAGAGCAGAGTTTGATGAAATTATGAAAACCATCATAGATTTGAAAGATATCCTAGACAATGAGCCTAGACGTTATCAAATCATAACCGATGAATTAATTCATGTAAGAGATAAGTATGGTGATGATCGTCGTTCAGTAATTGAATATGCTGGTGGAGACATGAGCATTGAAGACATGATTCCAGACACTAAGGTTGTGGTTACCATTTCTAATGCAGGATATTTGAAAAGAACAAACCTAGACGAATACAAAGTTCAAAATAGAGGAGGTCGAGGACAAAAAGGTGTGGCTACTAGAAATGAAGATTTCTTAGAACATTTGTTTGTTGGAACTAACCACCAATACATGTTGTTCTTTACCCAGAAAGGTAAAGTGTTTTGGATGCGTGTGTACGAAATTCCAGAAGGAGGTAAAAACTCTAAAGGAAGAGCAATGCAAAACCTAATTAATATAGAGCAAGACGATAAGGTAAAAGCATTTTTAGTTACTCAAGATTTAAAAGACGAAGAATATATTAACAACCATTATGTTATAATGGCAACTAAGAAAGGACAGGTAAAGAAAACTTCTTTAGAACAATATTCTAGACCTAGAACAAATGGTATTAACGCAATTACTATTCGTGAAGGTGATGAGTTGTTAGAAGCTAAATTAACATCAGGAGATAGTCAAGTAATGTTGGCGTTAAAATCTGGTAAATCTATTCGTTTTGAGGAAGCTAAAACAAGACCAATGGGAAGAACAGCCTCTGGTGTGAGAGGAATTACTCTTGCTCATGAAAACGATGAGGTAATAGGTATGGTTGCTGTAAATGATATGGAGAGCAACATTCTTGTAGTTTCTGAAAGAGGGTACGGAAAACGATCTAAATTAGAAGATTATAGAATTACAAATAGAGGTGGTAAAGGTGTTAAAACATTAAACATTTCAGAAAAAACAGGTAATCTAGTAGCCATTAAAAATGTAGATGATTCTAATGATTTAATGATTATTAATAAGTCAGGAATAACCATTAGAATGGCTGTAGAAGACTTACGCGTGATGGGAAGAGCTACTCAAGGAGTTAAGCTAATTAATATTAAAGACTCAGATAGTATTGCCGCTGTTGCCAAGGTAATGCATGAAGAAGAAGAGGAAGAAGAAATTACAGAAGAGACTTCTGAAGAAGGTGAAAACACCTCTGAAAATGAGAATAATACAAACGAGAACCAAGAATAACTATTATAGAATTAAATTTAACTTAAGATGAAAACTAAGGTATTTGCACTAGTATTGGGATTGATAACTATTTCCACTTTTGCACAAAAAAACGAACTAAAAATAGCGGATAAAGCTATAAGAATTCAAGATTATTCTGCAGCAATGACGGCCGTTACAGCTGCCGAATCTTTACTTTCTAAGATGGATGATAAATCTAAAGCAAAGTTTTACTTTTTAAAAGCACAGGCTTATTTTGGGAAGAAAGATTATCAAACAGCCGCTAATACTTTTGAAAAGTTATTCAGTTTAGAAGATCAAATAGGGAAAAAAAGGTATACAGAATTAGCCAGAACTATTCAAAGTAAAATGGTACAAGAAGTATATCAACAAGCAAGTGACCAGTATGCAGCTAAAGATTATAAAAATGCATCTGATAGCTTTTACTTAACCTATGTGTTAAGTCCATTAGATAGCATTTTTATTTACAATGCAGCAGTAAGTTCTAGTTTGGCACTAGATTATGACAATTCTTTAAAGTATTATAAAGAGTTAAAAGATATAGGATATACAGGCATTACAACTTTATATTTTGCAACAAGTAAAGATTCTGGTTTAAAAGAAAATCTTGAAACTAAAGGAAATAGAGATCTTCAAGTTAAGTTAGGTCTTTATAAAGATCCTGTAAATGAGCAAACCGAATCAAAAACAGGTGATATTATCAAAAACGTTGCTTACATATTAAAAACACAGGGGAAGACAGAAGAAGCAATAAAGGCAGTTGAAGAAGCAAGAGAAATCTATCCAAAAGATATTAATTTAATTTTAACTCAAGCAGATATTTACTTTCAATTGAAAGACATGAACAAGTACGGAGAGTTAATGGAGCTAGCAATAAACATAGATCCTACAAATCCTAAATTATTTTTTAATCTAGGAGTAATAAGTTTTGATCAGGGTAAAATTGAGGAGGCTAAAAAGAATTATGAAAAAGCGATTGAGTTAAAAGAAGATTATGGAGATGCTTATTTAAATTTAGCAGTAGTAATCATGAATCAAGAAAAAGCAATCGTAGATGAAATGAATAATAACTTATCTGACTTTGATAAGTATGATGAGCTACAAGAAAAGCAAAGAGGTGTTCATAGAGAAGCATTGCCATATCTAGAAAAAGCAGATAAATACAGCAGAAGTATCAATACAGTTCAGTTTTTGATGAATATTTATCAAACCTTAGAGATGGATGAAAAAGCGACGAAGTTTACTGATTTGTACAAAGAAATGAGAGATTAATAATTTATCTATACTATCTATTTGATAGAACATAAAAAAAGCCAACATATATATGTTGGTTTTTTTTTATATAATTTTTTTGATAACTCTCAATTTATGAGTGTGCAATTTGGTATCTACGTTATAAATACCACTATGGTCTAATGTATCAATTCTAACCTTACCATGTGCATGAATAATATTGTAATTGTCCATAATAATTCCAACATGAGTTATGATGCCTTCATCGTTGTCAAAAAATGCCAAATCACCAGGTTCTGCTTCTTCAATAAAACTTAAAACCTCACCTTGTGTTGCTTGGTCTTTAGCATCTCTAAGAAGAGAGTAGCCGCAGAGTTTATAAACCAATTGTGTAAAACCAGAGCAATCTATGCCAAAAGGAGTTTTTCCTCCCCATAAATATGGAGTGTTTAAAAATTGAAATGCTTTTTGAATGATTTCTTTTTTAGCTAACTTTTCTGAATAAATACTGCCATCGTAATAAAAATCTTGTGCGCCAATTGTAAAATGCTGATCTTTATAAAAAGGAAGTCTAGAGCCTATAGCAATTGTACTTAAATGATTTTTTTTAGTGGTTACGAAATCTATAATTTCAGAAGAATAATGATGTTTAGAATTGGATAATTTATCAAAAGTTTCTTCGTCTATTTCAAGATATTGCTTATTGTCTATATATCCCTCATAACCATCAAAACTCAACTGTATTTTACTCCACTTTTTTTGTTTTTCAAGTACTTTAAAGTCTTCTCCAAAAAGAACCTGTGATACCATTTCTGACGCATCACTAGCTTCTAAACGAAGAGGAACTATACTTAAATTACAAATGCCGTAGCGCATATTTTATTAATTTTAAAGAGTTTCAATAACCATTGCACTAGCGCCACCACCACCATTACAGATTCCTGCAACACCAATTTTAGCCTTATTCTGTTTTAAAATAGAGGTAAGAGCAATAATAATCCTGGCTCCTGAAACACCTAAAGGATGTCCCAAAGATACAGCACCACCGTTTACATTTACACGGTCATTTTCTAATCCTAGTATTTTCATATTAGCCAATCCTACTACTGCAAAAGCCTCGTTTAACTCAAAATAATCTACCTCATTGATAGAAATTCCAGCCTTTTCTAAAGCTTTTGGAATTGCTTTGGCAGGAGCCGTTGTAAACCACTTTGGCTCTTGAGCTGCATCTGCATAGCTTCTAATTTTAGCAATAGCTGTAAGTTGTAATTCTGTTGCTTTTTCAGAAGACATTAAAATTAAAGCTGCCGCACCATCGTTAATAGTTGAAGCATTAGCAGCGGTTACGGTTCCTTCCTTTGAAAAAGCAGCACGTAAAGCAGGTATTTTTTCCATCTTTACATTTTTAAACTCTTCATCTTCAGTCATTATAATAGATGCTCCTCTTCGTTGAGGTATTTCTACAGGAATAATCTCGTCAGAAAATTTACCTGCACTACATGCTTCCGCAGATCGTTGGTAAGATTGAACAGCGTAAGCATCTTGATCTTCTCTAGAGAAACCATATTTAGCAGCACAAGCATCAGCACAAACTCCCATAGCATTCTTATCATATGCATCTACTAGTCCGTCTTTTTGCATTCCATCTTCAAGTGTTGTTGGTCCAAATTTAGTTCCCTGTCTTCCATGAAGATAGTGAGGAATAGAACTCATGTTCTCCATACCCCCAGCAACTACAATGTCTGCATCTCCTAAAGCAATTGATTGAGCTGCTAGCATTATAGATTTCATTCCAGAAGCACAAACTTTATTAATTGTTGTACAAGGCACAGTGTCTGAAATACCAGCAAAGATAGCAGCCTGTCTTGCAGGGGCTTGTCCTAAACCAGCCGAAACTACATTCCCCATAAAAACTTCATCTACTAAGTTTGGATCTAGTTTAATTTTTTCTAGGGCACCTTTAATTGCGATGGCCCCTAATTTTGGAGCTGGGATGCTTGAAAGACTTCCCATAAAGCTACCAATAGGGGTTCTGGCAACGGCTACAATTACAACATCTCTAGTATTCATTTTTTTTAATTTTTAATCTTAATTTGTATCACAAAATTAACTATTTTAAATCAAATTTGTCAGGAAACTATCCTTTCAATTTTTGACGTCCATTTTTTTAAGTTAAGTTTGTGTTCACAAGATAAATATATGAGTAAAACTGTAAACAAATTATACAAGCATAACGCTACTATTTATAAGGTTATTCTTTTTTTAATTACAGCAGTTGCTATTGTGTATCTTTTTCCAAAAGGAGGTCAATTTAAATATGAATTTACCAAAGGAAAACCATGGCAATATGATAACTTATATGCTCCTTTTGATTTTGCAATAGATAAGTCTGAAGAAGAAATCACAGAAGAGATTAAGAATATTGAAGTAGCTGCTAAATTATATTTTGAATTTAATAAAGAAATAGTAGCTGAAGTAAAAGATGCTTATCTATTAAGAACTTCCTTTCTTCAGGAAAATGATTCATTAGGAAAAAATGATTTAGAATCTGCTATTTTGATTGGTAATTCTATCATAGAATCTGTTTATAATAATGGATTTATAGAAGCAACAAGCCAGGGAATTGTTTCCGATAAAAATAGTATTATTACGTTAAAGGTAGATAATCAAGTACAAGATATTATTTACAACAACTTATTATCTTCTAAAGATGTTTTTGAACTTATTAAAAAGAGTTTAGGAGAGCAGCCGTATAATTATTCTCAAAATATTAATTTATCAATTCTTTCTGAAATTATAAAACCAAATGTATCCTATGATAATGAATTTACACAAAAAGTAATTGAAGAATCTATAAATGAAATTTCTCTAAGTAGAGGAAAGGTATCTTATGGAGAGTTAATTATTTTAAAAGGTGATATTGTTGAGGGAAAAAAAATGGATATTTTGTATTCATTAAAAGGTCAATCAGAATCTAAACTTTGGACCAATGCTAACTATTATTGGATAGTTTTAGGCTATACAATATTAGTGTCTTTGGCACTTTTAATGTTATTATTATTCTTACATAAGTATCGAAAAGAAATTTTTGATAATAACACCAAAGTAACCTTTATATTTTTCAATGTCAGTTTCATGATTTTGATTCAAACACTTGTTATTAAATACAATTCAGATTATTTATATGTTGTGCCGTTAAGTATTTTGCCAATTATCTTAAAGGCCTTTTTTGATGCAAGACTAGGATTATTTACTCATGTATTAACGGTACTGCTTTTAGGGTTTATAGTGCCAGATAGCTTTGAGTTTATTTATCTTCATATTATAGCCGGGATTGTTACTATTT
>Ga0208950_1001521_pt1 | contig 10472 bp, 14 predicted proteins | sample AOAMet_54_BLW_10_2_FD_188234 | JGI IMG/M metagenome (GOLD analysis project Ga0208950, IMG submission 188234) | Ammonia-oxidizing marine microbial communities from Monterey Bay, California, USA - CAN11_54_BLW_10 (SPAdes) | ecosystem: Environmental > Aquatic > Marine > Intertidal zone | place...
GTGGTGGTGGGTATAGGCCCTGTTTTAGCGTTGGACGACTTGCGGACTAATTGTATGTTCATTTTTATGCCTTCCCTATGATGATATGGCCACGCTCGCGGTCGTGGGCTATGATTGCTGTAGTGGCTCCGTCGGCCCACCGTGTGACTTTCTTAGACTCGAGGTCTATGACACCACCCTTCGAGGCCACCACTTTACGCTTACCGTTATCGTGGTCCAGTGCTAGAACAATATGGTCCTGTTCGAAGGTCACACTGTATGGCATACCTGCGGTCCACCCGTGGGCGCTAAGGCCCTCGAGAAATACCCGATGGCCCTTTTTAGTCTGCGCTATTACTGTGCTAGTTTTCATCTGTTTATTACTCCTAGTAAAGGTCTAGTGTGTCATTGTCGTAGCGGTCGAACCATACGTCTTGTACGGCCTGCTCGCGCGCTATCGTAGCCTGTAGCTCGAGGGTATCCACCCGTTCGCAGTCTCCCGCCTCTCGCGCAGCTGCTATCAGTATGCTGTATTCCTGTTGTGTCAGTGTCATAGTGCTATGCCTCGCCACGGTGGGCTGTGATTTCAATGTCACCGTTAGGTGTGGACAGTGTAATGACAGTGTACTTATGGCCATTACGTGTCCGTGTAGTGCGGGTGATGTTGTCCACATCATGCACGTCCACGCTGTGGAGGCGCTCTGTTGCGTCACTGTAGCCACCTAACAGGTTAAGGGTGCAGTCACTGGTGTCTTTGTTAAAGGTGGTGACGCTGGTGAAGATGTTGTTTTTAGTGGTCATAATATTAAGCCTATATAGTGGTGCTAGTGGTAGGGGCTGTCCCCTCTGTGTATGCCGCCCATTATAGGAGTATGGCCACATCTGTCACATCATTTGTACTTATAGTGCATATCCACCATATGAATGGCACATGTGTTGACTTGAGGGGGACTACTGTGCTACTCGCGTGTGCCACCCCCATAAGCACAGGTGTAGCACTATTGTCAACCCTTGTATTCTATTGTGTACTGTGGTAGCTGGCCTAATGTGGTACCCACACTGGCCCACACTTGTCTACCTTTGTCAACATAATTATTCACTTGACACTTGGGTACGATGTGTGCTAGGGGTGTGCAAATAGTTGCATAGGGGGAAGCACATCGGTGGCCTTGTGTCAACACTGTGCATCCATGTGTGTAGCTTGGGGCGACGTGTAGCCTTAGGCGACAGAGCCGGGTTTAGGGCCCCGAGGGGTCTTGACTATAGGGGAATATTGGTGGTGGCCACTTCTCCACTTAAAAGGCCAAATTAAAAAGAGGTATTCCCTGGGGTTATATCTCTATGTAGCCTCCTGATTTAATTGAGGATTCTTATGTACCTCCCTGGGACTCCTGGAGGGGCCCGGAGGGGGCTTAAGGAACACTGAAGGGGGTCATATGCAGTCATCAGTAGATAATGCTTGACTCCTGGACCGGCGGGTGAGGCACCGGAGGGGGTCTTTAGGGGGAATTTAAAGATAATAAAGAAATAACTTGACATTTGGTCTAAAATATGATACTATATAGGTATATAATGTATACACAGTTGTTTAGCCTTAGAGAGGTTCTTACATTCCCTCTCAACCTAAACGGTTGCTCGGTCATACGAACTACCTTAAGTAAAGGCATCAACTATCCACACATATTGGATACTACCCACCTTTACTTAACAACACTACCAAATAAACCCACATATGAAGTGCCTACTAAGTAGTACATATCACCACTTATGTAGGTATTTTGCCTCACTTAGAGGCCGCTAAGGCTCATGTTCCTCCGTTTAATGGGAAAAGGAAAAGTAAAATGCCAACTAAACCAAGTGGTAACCCTACGGGGCGTCCTAAGGCAAAGAAGAACCCTGTAGGGCGGCCTAAGGGTGAAGGTACGGTGATGAAGGAGTATAGGCAGCGAATGCTTAACTCCCCTAAGAGCCGGAAGGTGTTAGATTCCATCTTTGAGGTTGCCACAGACACTGAGCATAAGCATTGGCCTGCTGCAATGAAGCTAATTGCTGATAGAATCCTACCAGTGGCGGGTTTTGAGAAGGAAGCTGGGGCTGATAAGGGTCGTAATGCCATCCAAATCAACATCACAGGTGTTCCTGGGGTTGATGTGTTGCCTATAGGTGGCGAAAGTGACCTAGAGGGCGATTATGAGTCTCTAGATGAGTGACTTTAAAATAGAGTTGCTCCCTTGGCAGCAAGAGGTGTGGAACGATGGAACTAGATTCAAAGTCATTGCGGCGGGTCGTCGTTGTGGCAAGACGCGCTATGCTGCTTACAGACTGCTTATTGAGGCCTTACAATGCACCAAGGCAGATAGTCACGTCTTTTATGTTGCTGAGACTCAGGGGCAGGCCAGAGATGTACTATGGAGCACCCTGCTGGACATTGGGGGAGACCTTATAAGTAAGGCCCACATTAACAACCTACAGTTGACCCTCATAAATGGTGCTAAGATAAGCCTAAAGGGCTCAGACCGCCCGGATACCATGCGTGGTGTTAGCCTTAAGTTTGTAGTGTTGGATGAGTTCGGTGGCATGAAGCCCGAGGTATGGGAAGAGGTACTTAGACCTGCCTTGACTGACCAAAAGGGCTCAGCTGTGTTCATAGGCACCCCTCAGGGGCGCAATCACTTCTGGGAGTTATACCAATATGGAGAAGTTGGAGATGACCCAGAGTGGAAATCGTGGCACCTCACCTCATACGACAATCCGTTGTTGGACCCGAGTGAGATTGAAGCAGCTAAACGCTCTCAGTCGTCTTTTGCCTTTAGGCAGGAGTTTATGGCGTCCTTTGAGGCCCGAGAGTCCCAGTTGTTCAAAGAAGAGTGGCTCAAGTTCGCAGAAGAGACCCCCAGTGGCCTAGAGTACTACATCACAGTAGACCCTGCTGGTTTTGAGCAGGTAGGTAACACGAAGTCTAAGAGTCGCCTAGATAACACGGCCATATGTGTCAACGGAGTGAATCAGGCGGGTGATTGGTTCATCGAAGACATCATCTATGGGCGCTGGGACCTCGCAGAGACCGCTAGGCGCATCTTTGAGGCCGTTGCACACTACAGACCTACTAAGGTAGGGATTGAGAAAGGAATCGCTCAGCAGGCCATTATGTCCCCTCTGAGCGACCTTATGAGGAAGAGGAACCGCTACTTTCGGGTTGAGATGCTGTCCCACGGGAACAAGAAAAAGACAGACAGGGTGGTATGGGCCCTACAGGGGCGCTTTGAGCACAAGAGAATCACCCTGAAGGTAGGTGACTGGAACTCTAGACTGCTAGATGAGATTTTCCAGTTCCCCTCCAAATTAACACATGACGACTTGGTAGATTCGCTTGCATATCAAGACCAGATAGTGGATGTGGCGTACGCTAGTGCCTTAGATGGCATGGATGATGATTGGTCACCTATTGATGACCTTACGGGATATTAAAGATGCCTTTTACAGAGCAATTTAGGACATTACAGAGCGGTGACCCTGTACAGGTTACTCTACAGGACTCAAGCATCCTTAACGGCAACATTCGCCGTTTAGTGGCTGATGAGACCCTTATTGTAACCACCCCTCTTAATGAGAACGACCCTGATTTACAGACCATACACTATATTCAAGATTATGTGTCGATGGTCTCCCCTGTTCCCGCCCCTGTAGTGGCGCAGTATGCTGGTATACCGCCTTCGACACAGGTACGGGTTAAGTTCCGCAACCAAAACTCATCAGACCTCACAGGTGTCCTCACAGGGATAGACACCATTTCAGGCACCATACAGGTCACTGTGGGTACTGATGTGTACGTCTGCAAAGACTTCTGGTGGTTTGAGATACTCTGATAACAACACCCTAAAGGATACAACAATAGTCACTCAGTGGAGAATACATAATGCCGACTAAGACCGAAGCAGAGAAGAAAGCCTCCAAAGCACGCCTTAAGGCTCACCTCGCTAAATTAGATAAGCAGTCTAAAGAAGAGGATAGGGTCAAACGTGCCCAGCTACGTACCAAGGTGGCTAAAGGCTCTCGCAAGGTACGTAAGCAGGCCGCCACTAAACTCAGCAACATGCCTCGTCAATTCAAGGACTAAACCCTATGGCCACTCAATACGTAACAGAAGGTAAGATTGTAAACTCCCCGGAGGACACCTTCAACGACCCCATGTTGGAGTCCCAAGACTCCCTTGAGGCCTTTGTCCTATGGAAGACCCAAGAGTGGGGTGATTTTGCTGAGGCGAATTACTATTCTCAGTGGGACGAATTTTACCGACTATGGCGAGGTCTTTGGGCTAAAGAAGACCAAACAAGAGAGACGGAGAGGAGCAGAATTGTTACACCAGCACTACAGCAAGCCGTTGAATCGTCAGTGGCAGAAATCGAAGAGTCTACTTTTGGCCTTGGGCGCTTGTTTACTATACGTGATGATTCGTCGGACCAAGACCCGATGGACGTGGCTCTACTGGAGACCAAACTCACAGAAGATTTTAGAACTCAGCACATTAGACAGAAGTGCTCAGAAGTGCTCATCAATGCCGCAGTATACGGCACAGGAGTCGCAGAAGTAGTTATTGAGGAAGTCAGCGAGATGGTGCCTGCTACAGAGGGTGCTATGGGCGGCCAAGTGGAGATGATAGGCACACGCACCAAGAAGCGCAATGTGGTGAAGATGAAGCCCATCCAGATGAAAAACTTTAGGATTGACCCTGTAGCGACATGTGTCAACAGTGCTTTGGGTGTGGCTACGGATGAGTTTGTCCCTGCACACCATATTACCGAGATGCAGGAATCAGGGGTCTACAAGGACGTCTACGTGGGCTCAGCAGCACAGGACCAAGACATTGAGCCTAATCCTGAAATGTCCACTGTCCCCTACGACGACAAAGTACGCCTCCTAAAGTATTATGGGCTGGTGCCTCGTCACCTCCTCAAGAAGGCTCAAGGTGCTGAGGCTAACCCTCAGGACGACATCTCAGAGAACGTAGAGGAGTTGTTCCCAGAGGACGCCTCAGAGGAGTCCTACTGGGTAGAGGCCATTGTGGTAGTCGCCAACGAAGGGGTACTGCTGAAGGCAGAAGAGAACCCCTACATGATGCAGGACAGGCCTATCGTTGCCTTTCAGTGGGACAACGTGCCCGGTCTGTTCTGGGGAAGAGGTGTGTGTGAGAAAGGATATAACTCCCAAAAGGCCCTCGATGCCGAAATTCGTGCGCGTATTGATGCTCTCGCTCTTACTATCCACCCTATGTTGGCTATGGACGCTACACGAATCCCAAGGGGACACAAGCCTCAAATCAGACCAGGAAAGATGATTCTGACCAACGGTAACCCTAGAGAGGTGCTCAACGAGTTCAACTTTGGCAACGTCAACCAAATCACCTTCGCACAGGCAGCTGAGTTGCAGAAGATGGTACAACAGTCCACAGGTGCAGTCGATGGGGGTGAGTTTGCCCAAGGGATGGGTTCCAACAATAAGACGGGCGCTGTCTCAATGGCGATGGGTGGTATCATCAAGCGTCAGAAGCGTACCGTGTTAAACTTCCAAGAGGGGTTCTGGATGCCTTTCGTAGAGAAGGCTGCGTGGCGTTATATGCAGTTTGACCCTGAGAACTACCCAGTGAACGACTATAAGTTCATTGTGGAGTCCACTTTGGGCACTATGGGCCGTGAGTACCAGACCTCGCAGTTAGTACAACTCCTCCAGACAGCCTCTCCTGAGTCCCCCATGTACCCTGCCATTGTGCAGTCAATTGTGGACACTATGGACTTGGCTAATTCGGAGGAACTCCAGCAAATCCTTAAGGAAGCAGCACAGCCTAATCCTGAAGCGGAGGCCCAGCAGAAGCAGATGGAGGAGCAGATGCACCAGATGCAGATGCAGATGCAGCAGGCTCAGATTGCTGTCTTTGAGGCGCAGGCTGCTGAGTCCAATGCGCGTGCTCAAAAGTACACGGTTGAGGCAGAGCTGGAGCCCCAGAAGCTGGAAGTTGAGCGTATTGACGCTGTGGCTGATGTGCGTGACGGTGTGACAGCTGAGCAGTTTAGCAGACGCCTTAAGATTGCGGAGACTAAGCTGAAGGAGAAGGAACTCAATATAAAAGAGAAGGACATGGAGCTTCGCAGGGGAAGCACCAAAACGGGCACTACATCAAACACAATAAACTAAACGAGAGGCAATACTTATGATGATGCGTGGTGATTTAAACAAGTTGGTCGAGCAAATTAACCCTATCCTTGAGGGGTACGATAAGCGGCTTAAGGCCCTAGAAGAGGCGATTAAGGACCAAAAGAAGCCCCCTAGCACCAAAAAGGACATAAAAGACAAATAATGCTTGACTTTTGAGTAAAAATGTGTTACTATATGGGTATAATAAGAATAAAAGAGTAACACATTTTACTACACAAGTCAACCTTGGCAAGGGGTAAATATGGCTAGTAACGAATCAGATGACGACTTCATGGACGACGAGGAGTACTTCGCGGAGATGAAGACAATGTTTAAGACCCGTGGGTGGGAGCTACTGACCCAAGAACTCGCGGACAATATCCATCTACTAGAGGATATTCAGGACATTAAAGACGAGAAGGACCTTTACACGAAGCAAGGTAAGTTGGCTGCTATAGCCCTTATCATTAACTTCCCCTCCACGATACAACGAGCGGAGGAAGAGAACAGTGAAGGTTCTGAATGATTTTCAGTGCAACGCTTGCGGCACTTTATACGTAGACAAGCTGGTAGAGAACACCGAACTGACGATTGATTGCCTAAATTGTCCGAACAGTGCTACTAAAGTGCGAACTGTCCCTAACTTCAGCTTACCCGGAAATGACCCAGCTGGTTTTCCTACTGCTGCGGACAAGTGGGTAAAGAAGCGGGAACAGAAGATAGCACAAGAGAACACCCAACAATCTTGATAATGCGTAAGCACAGGAGTAAACATTATGGCAGCAGAGATACTGGAAGACGTAGCCCTAGACGAAAATCTTGACAGCCTACCAACGGACGAAGCAGCAATGTCGGCTAGTGATGTCGCCACCTCATTCGAGGCAGCAGACACTACAGCGGCCCCGCAGGAAGACGACCTCCCTGAGAAGTACCAAGGGAAGTCCATCCGAGAAGTAGTAGCGATGCACCAGAGTGCTGAGAAGCTCATTGGTTCACAAGGTTCTGAAGTAGGGGAACTGCGAAAGGTTGTAGACAACTATGTCATTAACCAAATCCAATCTCAATCACAGCCTGAACCGGAGCCCGCAGAGGAAGTAGATTTCTTCGAGGACCCCCAGAAGGCAGTAAACAGAGCTATTGAAACCCACCCCGAAGTGGTACAGGCACGTCAGGCCGCACAGAACATGCAACGAACTGCCTCAGTGCAGCAGCTGCAAGCTAAGCACCCTGACATGACACAGGTACTCCAAGACCCTAACTTTAAGACATGGGTTCAAGAGTCCGACATTCGGAAGGAACTGTTCCAGAGAGCAGACCAAGGTTACGAGCTAGGAGCCGCTGATGAGCTTATCAGTACCTTCAAGGAACGTGCCTCAGTCGCCCGACAGGCGGTTCAGAACGAGACTGTAGCACGACAGCAGGCTGTTAAGCAGGCGTCAACGGGTTCTACTACTGGCAGCGGTAACGCAGGTAGTAAACGGGTCTATCGTAGAGCTGACATAATTAAACTAATGAAAACAGACCCTGATAGATACGAAGCCCTGTCAAACGAAATTATGCAGGCGTATCAAGAAGGGCGAGTTCGCTAACGTAGAAGGAGCCTATCATGGCTGGTTCAAATCCTTATAATGCAGCACCACAGGTCACCAGTATTCCTGGTCCCGCTGGTAACACTGGTACAGCTGCCACATTCGTACCACAAATCTGGTCTGACGAAGTAATTGCTGAGTACGAGAAGAACCTTGTACTTGCTAACCTCGTAAAGAAGATGTCTATGAAGGGCAAGAAGGGTGATACTATTCACGTACCTTCTCCCATTCGTGGTGATTCCTCTCAGAAAGTAGCAGAGACCTCTGTGTCCCTGATTGCTGAGACTGAGGGAGAGCTTGTCATCAACATCGACCAGCACTGGGAATACTCCCGCATGATTGAAGATATTACCGAGACACAGGCTTTGGCCTCACTGCGTCGGTTCTACACTTCAGATGCTGGTTATGCCTTGGCACGTCAAACTGACACCATCCTGTTCGCTAACGGAACTAAGTTGGGTGACGGTACTGGTACTAACTTCCAGCACAGTAACTCCATCATGCCTGACGCCACTGATGGCGCAGCTGTTGCGTGGGACGGTGCTGCTGTTACTTCTGAGTTCACTGACGCTACTATGCGTGACGCACTACAGGTGCTGGACGACGCTGATGTGCCCATGTCTGGTCGCTTCTTTGTCATTCCTCCTTCACTGTGTAATGCCATCCGTGGTATTGAGCGGTACAACAGCACAGACTTTGTAAACAACAAAGGTACTGTGAACGGTAAGATTGGTGAGATTTACGGCGTAGATGTATACGTCAGCACCAACGTACCTGTACCCGACGGTGTATCCGGTGCTCGTGCAGCCCTTCTGGGCCATAAGGACGTCTATGTCCTCGCAGAGCAGCTTGGCGTACGTTCACAGACACAGTATAAGCAGGAATTCCTGTCTACACTGTACACTGCTGACCGTTTGTTTGGCACTCAGTGCTACCGTCCAGAGAGCGGTGTCAACGTAATAGTTGGCTAATCTTTTACTAGGGGGAACACTGCCAAAAGCAGCCAGTACCCCTTCCTCTTTTTTACTAGGAGCTTCGTATGTACAAAATACAAAACACACGCTCCAGTAGTACACTAGGCCCCCTCATGGGGCCTTTTTCACATGTATTCCCTTCTAGGAGAGCTACGAGCCTTTCGATGCTACATAAAGGAATTTTATAATGTCAGTCAAGATTATCACTAAGCACGAAACAGGGGGCACTGGTGATGAGCCCCTATCAACTGACTTGGAAAAAGGTGAGTTAGGTGTAAATACGGTTGACGGTAAACTGTGGGTCGGAGACGGTGCCTCAAAGAAACTTCTTACGGGCGGCGGTGGCTTGGTAGATGGCCTAGCGGACGGTAATACCCTCAGGTGGGAAGATAGTACCTCTGAGTGGCAGGCGACCAGCAACCTTGTGGTGGATGATGCTGGCAATGTGGGGGTAGGCGAGTCAGCCCCAGACGCTAAGCTGCACATCTCTGGGTCAACACCAAAAATACGGGTAGACGCAACCAATAACAACAATCCTCAGTTGCAGTTGAGGCGTGTCGCAAGTGCTAGTAACTGGAGAATGACCAACGAAGGCTCTACTTACAGACTTCAGAATGGCGACGATTCAACAGCGTGGGATGATAATTATGCTATAACCTCTGCTGGGAATCATTTTTGGAATACCACCGAAATGGCTCTTGTAGGCGGCAATGTTGGTATAGGGGACACAAACCCTGACTGGCGCTTGACAGCAAGGACGGACGAGACGGGTATCCCTATTGTGCTGGGTGTTACAGGAGGCACTAGCTCTACCACCGGACAGGGTGCATCTATTTACCTCGCTGCGGGGTCAGGGAATGGCAGTAGAGGCTCACTAATAACATCAATCAACACTAGCGGTACTAGTAATGCCCATGATTTGCTGTTCTCAACCAGTGCAAGCGGGTCTGTTCCAGACGAGAAGATGCGTATCACCTCCAGCGGCGCGGTTGGTATAGGGACTGATAATCCAAGTCAAGCACTAGATGTTAATGGCAGTATCGCTGTATCTGGAGGAATATTCACCGGCAGTGATGTTTACCAGTATCGCTCTGGGGCAGAGGCCTTAACATGGAGGATTGGCGACCCCTCTTACGTTTATGTGTCGCTGAAAAGGCAGGCTGACGGTTCACCGCTGTTTACCAATGCTTCAGGTGATTTGGCACTAGGCTCAAGCGGCACCGAGAAGATGCGTATCCACTCCAGCGGTCGAGTTGGTATAGGGACTGATAGTCCAGATGTTAAACTATCCATTGACGATGGTGTAGACCCGGGCAATAACAGCTCCACTCGCATGCTAGGTTTCGGTGGTGGAGGAACTAACAGCAATCCAGTCTACATCACGCGGGTGCGCGGCAATCTATCTAGCGCCATAGGTCTAGGCTTTGATGTACGCAACAATACCGATGGAGTGTTTGAAGCCATGCGTATCGACTCCAGCGGCAACGTCAAGATAAACACTGGCAACTTAGAGCTATCTGGTGGCGGTGGTTGGTATCAGGACAGCAACACGGTATGGCTTCGCGTTCTAGGCACTAAGCAGATATACAACTCCAGCGCAGAGACCAACGCATTCGCCACTCCCGGCGACTTCACTGCTGGTTACTCAGACATGCGCCTCAAGACGCACTTGGGAACTATCCCTGATGCCTTGGACAAGGTGTGTTCTCTGGAAGGTTTCTACTACGAGCGGAATGATAAG
>Ga0208950_1001541_pt1 | contig 10383 bp, 10 predicted proteins | sample AOAMet_54_BLW_10_2_FD_188234 | JGI IMG/M metagenome (GOLD analysis project Ga0208950, IMG submission 188234) | Ammonia-oxidizing marine microbial communities from Monterey Bay, California, USA - CAN11_54_BLW_10 (SPAdes) | ecosystem: Environmental > Aquatic > Marine > Intertidal zone | place...
GATTGCTCGTTATACAATGCAGCAAGAATCCTCGAACTCTGGTCAAGGAGAGATGCATTATTCAGTGAAGAACTGAATCGCCTTGCTCCGAACCTTCCAACAACTGGTGAAGTGAAGGTTCCTTGTCCAGAAGAAAAGAAACTGGAGATTGTTGCCGCAATTACTGAAGCCTTCAATGATCATGAATCATCAACCATTGATGGTGTCAGAGTTCGGTTTACAGAAGACGGTGAACAACAAGGATGGTATCTTGCTCGTAAATCAAACACTGAAGCAATTCTTGTCATGAGAGTTGAAGCAGTGAATGAAGAGAAACTCAGTCAAATGCTAAACCTCATTGATTCAAGAGTAAGTTCAATCATCAATATTGAGAAACTACTGGCTTAATTCCAATAGCCAGTATCATCAACTGTAGCACTAAGAGTTCCATTCCAAAGTTCAGAAATGGCATCAACATCGGTGATTCTACCGACTTCAACATGATGGACATAGCCTTGTTCATTGACAAAGAGAACAAAAGGAATGTTGGTTAAGTTAACCTCTACAGCCAACGAAGGATTGAGTATGAATGGGCGGTCGATGGTTCGGTTCAGATTTGTCTCTGTTTTGTTGTGCCATCCGTTCATGTCGCTGTAATCTTCTCGATCATCATAAGAGAATACCATCAGTTTCCCTTCTGGTATTGATTGATCGTAAGCATCCAAGGTCTGCTCACAATGGGCGCACCAAGGGGCTGAGAAGTATGCTACATACGACTCATTATCAAACATTGAACCATTAAAATCCTCTTCATTGTGCGAAGAACTTGACCATGAAGGGAATGGTTCAGCAACTGGACCACCTTGGCCAAGAGGCTCCTCGATTACAGCATCACTTGTACAACCACTCAGGAAGAGTAACAAAACAAAAACAGGAAAGAATCTTGTTACCATGTGTATCGCTCAGATGTTTTCGATATCAACGAAGGGTATGATTGTGTAATCGAGAACGATAAGTTGGATTGTGTAAGAAACGTCTTCTCCGTTGTCTTCGTTCTGACCACCGAGAGGATTAGTGCAAGAATCTGCTTGTGCGGTGACTCCAATTTCAATTGTGTAATCTCCCAAACCCGCTCCTTTAGCATCAAGTTGATCCGTGATTGATGATTCTGAAAGTCCTTCGACTTCATTTCCAATCATCGATGAATTATACCAGATAGTTGAAGCATCATGTGCGCCGCTACCCCCCTCGTTTTGACCATCTGCAGAATTTGTAAAATTTAGGTGTGAAGCAGAACCTGTAATGGTGTCAGGAGCTGTATCAGAGAGACATTGGAAGCCATTTCTAGCTTCTTCATCCTCACCATACGTCATCGAAACAAGAACACCGACAATGTTCATCTCTTGTTCCATATCACTAAGGGAATCGGTGTTAAGATCAATTGTAAGTGATGTTCCATCTGCAATGTATTCCCCACCTTCATCAAAATCAATGTAGGTGATCTCTCCACTTACTGAGTATTTTCCTACGCCACCCATTCCTGCTGGACTTACTGTTCCAGCAGCTACTGAGAAAAAGTAGAGTGGGAAAATGAGGAGGAAAAATGCAACACATGCTGTCTGAATTTGAAGGTCTCGATCTTCTTTAATGTCATCAATAAAGCCCATATTCTTGTCCTCCTGTTGCAATCCAAGGGGTGGAGACCTCTATGTATTTCGGTTAAATGTGAACTATTCTTCTTCCAAATCACTGCTGGATAACCAAGGAGCAGGGGCTTCGTAAGGCCATGCTCCTTTCGCAGTATTGAAGCCTAGTGCTGTAAACGATTTACGGGATTTCTTCCATGTTGGAAGGAGATATCCAATCTTCGATCGTTCTCCAAACGTCCATCTCCATGGACATCTTGGTAATCGTGAAACCCAATGTTGCATGAGATGTTGAATTTGAGGATGGCCGGAACCACCTGGAAGAATCCAAGATGTAAGATGAACTGCTCCTGCAGAACCACGTACTTCGGACCAAGTTGTCAATTCTAGTCCAGTGAGAGGACCATCCAGAACGCGTAATCCGAGCGTTCGAGCAGTTTGAGCCATAGGCATGATGATTGCAAAGCGATCGACAAGGCGAGAGCCTTCATGTCGTTCTAAATTCCAACCCTTTTCTTCGCAAAGCGTTCGAAGAGATCGTATGCATTCGACTGGTGTAACACTCAGTTCGAAATCAAGCGTATTGCGTCGCACCATGCTTAGCGCACTAAGCAATATGGCAAGAACCATGCGACGCGATGTTACGCTGCGCGAATCTCATCGTAGGATGAGATGACTTCCTCTTGTTGAGTTCCACGCAACGCTTGGAGAATCTCTCGATGCCTTCGGCATCAAGGACCAGGAGCGATGGTTTGTATTGTACTCAACCGAATAGGGAGCCAAGACCTTCGAAGCCACCTGCTTCTTCTTCCTCTTCCTCTGCTTCTTCAGCAGCGGCAGGGGCGTCAGCAGCAGCAGCCGGTGCAGCAGCAGCAGCTGGTGCGGCGACCGCTTGGGTCATTGCTTCAGCGATGTCGACACCAGCGAGTGAAGCAACAAGTGCCTTAACTCGGGAAGCATCTACATCTACACCAGCAGCTTTCAAAGTAGCTGTGATGTTGTCTTCGGTCATTTCTTTTTCAGCAGCGTGCAGTAGCATAGCAGCATAAACGTATTCCATTTCATTTCACCTCAATATTTTGTGTTGTGTTCAGCCGAAGAGATCTCCAAGGCCGGCAAAGCCGCCCCCTTCTTCCTCTTCTTCCTCTTCTTCTTCTGCCTCGGCTGGGACATCAGACGCACTTTCAACGGCGGCAGCAGCTTCGGTTGCTGCCGAAGCAGCAGCACCGAGCATTGCGACCAATTCGTCGTCAAGGGCGGAGGAATCTAGAGAGCCTGCAATACCAACGGCACTGCGGTGGGCTCTTCCTATTAGGTGAGGCAGGGTTTCAGCGGTTGCGATCGCTGCCTCAAGTGCAACAGCAAGCGCTTCTCTGCTTGCTTTACCGAGCAATGTTGGCATGGTTTGTGATGTAAACCATGTAATGTTGCATGCGAGGTTGAATCCGCCTGCAGCCATTCCAATCAAGTCCTGTCCGAACTGCTCGTAATCGATATCGAGTGTAGATGGTGAGAAAACAACGCCATCTTCGTAGGTTCCACAAAGACGTAGACCTGTTACGATTGGCTTAATTCCAATTTGTCCAAGAAGCATACCAAGATCACCTTCGAAGACTTCTCCAGCCTTGAGTGCAACGTGTCGCTTCTGAATGTGGACTTTACCGCCCATAATCTTAGCAGGAATTCCAACGGTGTTCAATTCTCCAACAATTGGACCTGGTGGCATACCGGTGTCTTGCTTTTCGACAATAATGTCTTCTGAAGCAACATCACCAGGCTTAGCAGCACGGCCAGCTTCTGTTTTCTTGAGTTCTGAAAAGACCTCGAACGAATTGTAGGCTGCAGTAGAGACGAGAGCAGGTTGAATTGCTCCGTCAAACAGTTGTTCAAGGATATCGAGGTCCTTGCCGGCTTGTTCCCAGGCGATGCGCATCAATCGCTTCTTAGCAACGCGGATTCTCATGTTACTTCGCAGATTGTTACGCATTCCAATCATTGAATCGGCTGGAACACCGTGGATATCGATAACTGCAAGTGTCTCGCCGTTATTGAGAACTTCAAGTAGGTCGTTGACAGCATCGCGCTTCCAACTCATAACCTTTGGAATCACAGTTCCACCTCCACTCGAGTTGAAGGACCCATTGTTGTCTTGATGAAGAGAGATCGGATGTTACCTGCCCCTCGTTCGAGACGACCAATGACACGGTTGTAGACTTCCATAGCGTTAGCGAGAAGTTCTTCTTGTGATTGACCAACAGTTCCAATGGTTGAGTGGAACGTCATCTTATCGCCAGATTTGACAACAACAGTTGTTTTCAGACCTGTTGCGAGAACGGCAGGATCAAGTGTTGGAGGAACTGGACGTGGCATTTTTCCTCGTGGACCGAGAACTGTACCGAGATATCGTCCAATGAGTCCCATGTGTGGAACTTCTGAAAGGAAGAAATCGAATTGGTTTCCAATCTTCTTGGCACGACCTTTGTTACCACCAAGTTCTTCGATTTCAGGTGGAGTAATGACGTGAATACCTGCTTCACGAGCACGAGTTGCTGCTTCGCCAGCAGCGAACATTGCGATTCGAACTTCCCGTCCACGTCCGGATGGAAGACGAACTTCTTCCTTGATACGGTTAGTTGGGTTCTTCAAATCGACATCTTTGATTGTAAATTGGATGTCCATTGATTCAACGAATTTACGCTCAGGAGCGTTTTCGATGGCTTCTTTGATGGCATTATTGATATTTTCTTCCATATTATTTCACCTCTGCAGTCGGCGAGGTTTTACCCTCTCCTGCGGTTCGTGATTTGTTCAGTTAAATCGCTCGTCCCATTCTCCTTTGCTAATGATTTCGAGGGCTTCAACTGCCCAATGACCGTCGATTTTGACACGCATGGAGACACAAGTCCCGATGATTTCTCGGGTTTGTGCCTTCAGGTCAGCTCCAGTCAAGTGGCCGAGACCTGCTTTCTCGCGAGCAACTTCCATTGCTTTTTCGAGAGGCAAATCTTCGACAGCGGCGTCGAGACTACCATTGCACTTTTGGACACCCAAGGCTTTGATTATTAGCTTCGAGGTCCATGGCTTTGGCATTCTTACAACTCCTTCCTTACGAACGTAGGTAACCTTGCGACCAAACTCCCCTATTTAATCGCGCCGCGCCATATGTTACTCTGGTAGTGTTGGAATTCTTCTCTCTTTCGTCAAAACATTGTACCACTTCTCTTAATATGGAAACGGATTAGGGAGAAATATGTCGCGTCTGACGAGAATAGCAAGTGTGCTCATGGTTGCCATGTTGTTTACAATGATCCCATCAATTGATGCAAACTCTTCCGGTAAAATTGGCCAAAGCACCAGTGGCTGTAATTGCCACAGTACAGATGCAATGATCGTGCCGTCAATTACTGGATTGCCTAGTTCCTATAGCCCAGGCACAACCTATACTCTCACATGGTCGTCGAGTAGCATGTCAACAAATGGCCAAGGTGGATTTAATCTCGACGCATCTGCAGGGACCTGGTCGAATCTTGGTGCTCGGGTTAAGACGGTTAACGGTGAACTCACACACAGCAATGACGGGGCTCGTTCTTGGGGCGCTGATTGGATAGCCCCGACAATAGGAACTGGTGATGTCACATTCAACATCGCGGTCTTATTTTCAAATGCTAATAATGGAAATTCAGGCGATAATTGGGGCACGAACCAAATCGCTGTCCCTGAAGGTGCACCTCCACCAAACACGCCTCCGACTGTATCGAATGTAGCATTGACGCCAAACGGAGATGTTACAACATCTCAATCCTTTACAGTCAGTTACACATTTTTTGATAACGATGGTGATCAAGAAGGTCCTTCTCAGATCCGTTGGTTCATCGATGGAAATCCTGCACCTACTCACAATGATGCAAAGACAATTACTGGTTCCTCCACATCTGTTGGAGAAGTTTGGACAGTAGAAGTCACACCACATGACGGGACTGATCTCGGCCCAATTGAACAGTGCCCAGATTCTGCTACAATCGTCGATGCTGATTCAGACAACGACGGAACTCCTGATGGACAAGATGCATTCCCGAATGACCCTACTGAGACAACCGATTCAGACAATGATGGTACTGGAGACAATGCGGATGCATTCCCAAACGACCCTACTGAAACCGTCGATACAGATGGTGATGGTACTGGAGACAATGCGGACGCATTCCCAAACGACTCTACTGAAACCGTTGATACAGATAGTGATGGTACTGGAGACAATGCAGATGCATTCCCAACAGATCCTAACGAAATAGCCGACAGCGATGGAGATACTGTTGGTGATAACGCTGACGCATTCCCGAACGACCCTACTGAAACAACCGATTCAGATGGAGACACTGTCGGTGATAATGCGGATGCATTCCCGAACGACCCTACTGAAACTGCAGATACTGACGGAGATACTGTTGGAGATAATACCGATGAATTCCCGAACGATGCTACTGAATCCGTAGACACTGACAACGATGGAGTTGGTGATAATGGAGACTGGGCACCTAATGACCCTGCTGAATCAGCAGATACTGATGGAGATGATGTTGGAGATAACGCTGACCTGTTCCCTACAGATGCTACTGAATCAAGCGATGCTGACCAAGATATGATCGGTGATAACGCTGATACTGATGACGACAACGATGGTTTGTTGGATACTGAGGAAGCTATACTCGGCACAGATCCTTTCGATGAAGACACCGATGGTGATGAAGTAAACGATAAGGAAGACGCATTGCCACTTGATGCAACTGAAACACTTGACTTCGACCAAGATGGTACAGGAGATAACGCTGATACTGACGATGACAACGATGGTCTAAGCGATATTGATGAACTCAGAGAAGGGACAGATCGTTTCGATACTGACTCTGATGATGACACCGTGTTGGATGGTGCAGATGTTTTCCCACTTGATGCCACGGAAACAACCGATTCTGATTCAGATGGTGTTGGCGATAATGCAGATGTATTCCCGAACGATGCAAACGAAACATTGGACTCTGATTCAGATGGTGTTGGAAACAATGCGGACGCATTCCCAGACGATGCTGATGAAACAATGGACAGTGATGGAAATGGTGTTGGAGACAATGAGCAGAAAGCCCAGGAAGACGAAGATGCTGCTCAGATGCAACTGATGATTATCATCGGTGTTGGCCTTGTTCTAGCTGTTCTTGGTGCAGTCCTCTTCATGCGCAGAAAGGGCGGTGGAGATTCTGAACCAAAGATTACCACTCCCCTACCTGTAACTGAGCCTCTTGCGACCTCCCAGCCATTGTACCCTACGCAAAGCTACGAACCTGTTCAACCGATGCAACCAGTCGTTGCAGAATTAACTGTTGAAAATCAGTGGACGGATGAAGCTGGCCACACATGGCGACAAATGAGCGATGGTTCCAACCTTTGGTGGAACGGAAGCGATTGGCAAAAGGTATAGGGTTCTCTTGATAAAATCTAAGAGAGATGCTCTCTTCGATTCTACATGGCCATTATTCAACTTGAAGATTTAAGTCGACACTACGGTGAAGATGAAACGCTTGTCAAGGCACTAGACAGTGTTTCAATTTCAATTGAAAAAGGAGAAATCGTTGCTTTACTTGGTCCATCTGGATCCGGAAAAACAACGCTCCTGAATACGATTGCAGCCCTCGATGTACCGCTTGAAGGTACGTACCTCTTCGAAGGTGAAGAAGTCCCTCTTGGACATGTTGAGAAAATGACCACATTTCGAAGAGAGAACATCGGATACATCTTCCAATTTTTCAATCTCCTTGCAGATTTAACAGCTCTTGAAAACGTCCTTCTCGTTCAGGATTTATCTGGTTCACGAAACAAGGATAAGGCCCTAGAGTTACTTGATTCTGTTGGATTAAAGGGTCTTGAAGACAGATTCCCTTCTCAAATGTCTGGAGGGCAGAGGCAACGAGTAGCGATCGCCCGTGCACTGGCAAAGAGTCCACGAATTATTCTTGGTGACGAATTAACAGGTAACCTCGATACTGAAACGTCGACAATGGTTATGGAAGCGCTCATCAAGACTTGCAGAAAAGAGAAGATGACGACTATTTTCGTCACCCATGATGAATCGCTTACGCGGTTCGCTACTCGGATTATTCGACTTGATAGTGGTAAAGTTGTTGATGATGAAAAAGGCGGATTGAAGAGTATTGTTAACACAACAAAGTTCGTTGCTGAATCTGTTGTTGAGGAAGCAGTAGGCGGAGTAAAGAAGATGACGTCGAAAATCAAAGACATTGCCCGAACAATTGTGGAGTGATTTCGTGAATATCCTGCTGCTTCGTCGCTTGTCACGCAGTCTTATGCGGACAAAGTTGCGAGTACTGACGGTTGTATTGCTCATCACATTATCTGTTTATGCAGGTATTGTCTTTTCAGAACACTCTCGTAACGCAGACCAAGTGTACGATGACTTTTACAGCGAAACAAACTTTTCAGATTTAGTGGTAACAACCTATGAGATCGATACTCGAGATAACCTCTCAGCAATATGTGAATCCTTTGAGACCGAGGCATGTGAAACAAGCCTCGTCCTTTCGGGCCAAGCAAATAGGATGGTCGATTCTGACGAACCTGAATGGTTAGTTTCTACATTTTATGGACTTGAAAACGGTTCGGTCAATTCGATATGGGCTGTTGAAGGATCTGTCGATCCAGGTGAAGGCCAAATCGTCATCGATGCCCATTTCGCTCAAGACAAGGATATTGAAATGAAGATTGGTGATTCAATAGAAGTGATTGTTGGGGAAGGTGGTTTTCAAACCTTAGAAGTCGTTGGCTTTGCAAACAGTCCACTGGAACTCTTTTATGCGGAACCTGGCTCAATTCTACCTCAAACCTCCACCTTTGTCGTAGGCTATCTCGATGCTGAGTATCTAGCGAGTATCTCTGGAAACATGGCTAGTGCAAGGAATACATTGAGCATTGATCTTAAGGGGACACCTGCCTTTGATTTATCCGATACTGAAGAGAACGAAGGTGAAGATCTCCAGTTGCTAAAAGACAGTATCTCTGCATACATGACTGAGTCTGAAACAAACGGGACCGTCGTTGATCGTGGGGAATTGAGTGCAGAACTTCTTCGATTGGACAAGGAAGGAATTGAGAATTCAACACCGTTTATTTTGGGAGTTCTTCTCTTCATCAGTGGTCTTGTCATCGCCGTATCCCTCGATCGATTAATCCGTACTCAAGCGCGTGAAATCGCTGTATTGAGAACAATCGGGACTTCAACAAAAGACATCATGTTTGGATATCTTCTGATTCCACTTGTTCTCGGAATACCAGGTGTCCTAGTGGGTGTTTTACTCGCCATGTCTTCCATTGGTTCAGAGGGTTTCACATCATTCTATTTCTCATTCCTTGGAATCCCAGTCGTTGAAACACATCACTACACTGACATCATTTTGACAATCAGTCTCTCTGCTCTTGGCATTATCTTCCTCTTTGGTATTCGCCCAGCATGGAAAGCAGCACGGTTGCAACCACTGGAGATTCTGGGTCAAGGAACACAGCGTACACCGAACAAAATCATCTCTTCATTGACATCTAAACTCCCTCCTGGAATCGGCTTAGGTCTTCGCTCAACCTTCAGAAAGCCCGCACGTCTGGTTGTTACTCTCCTTGCTCTTTCTCTAGCGATGGTCATTCTTGGGGGAACAATGATGTTCATTTCTGGTTTCACAGGAGCGTTTAATGAAGCAGTTGATGAGCAAGAAAACTGGGAATATCAAATTGCAGCTTATCCTTCAAATATTGATAACATCACTCAATGGGCTGAAAATGACACTCTGTCCTATGAGCTTACACTGATAACTCAGGCGACTCTTTATGATTCAAACAAGATTTTGACACTCAAAGGATACGATGTTGTCTCGGAAAGTGATGATGGAATGCATCGCTTCAATCTACTCGAAGGAAGACTCCCTGTTCAAGGCCAAGCAACTCCGGAAGTAATTCTTGATGAAGGATCTGCTGAACTCGAATCATACTCAATTGGAGACACGTTAACCATTGATTTTGAAGGAATTCAACACGATCTCGAAGTTGTTGGAATTGCCCGAGAACTGACTCGTTCGGTCCATTTCCATCGAGCAGACCTCTCACCCATTGTAGATTCTGAAGCCAATGGCGCATGGGTTGTTCTTTCAGATGAAGGAAATATCGAAGACATTCGATTCTCAACAATATCAATTATCGAAAAGCAAGCAATGGTCGAAGGATTCAATGAATTAATTGATCAACAAAAGAATGCCATGCAAGCCGTTTATGTCCTAGGGGGGATCATGGCCATTGCAATTCTTTTCAACACCCTTTTGATCAATCTGAGTGAACGAGATGCGGAACTTGCAACATTGAGAGTCTTGGGGGCGAGTCGTACCCGATTAGCCGTGATTCTTACCGTTGAACATACGTTCATTGGACTGGTTGGAGGGATAGCAGGAGCGCTCGCAAGTATTGCATACTATGCAGCCATGTCAAATGCGTTCTCAACATGGGCGTTCCATATTCCTGTGATTATCAATACCATGGTTTTCTTACAAATTATTGGCTTCGTCCTCGTCGCAGCTTTATTGACAACACCTGTTGGAATCTTACGAATTGGTAGAATGAATTTACTGGAAGTCGTAGCAAGACACGAACGATGAAAACGTTTGAAAGCATTGCCTTTCTGGATAAATCATGTACAATAAGGTGGTCAAAC
>Ga0208950_1001558_pt1 | contig 10306 bp, 8 predicted proteins | sample AOAMet_54_BLW_10_2_FD_188234 | JGI IMG/M metagenome (GOLD analysis project Ga0208950, IMG submission 188234) | Ammonia-oxidizing marine microbial communities from Monterey Bay, California, USA - CAN11_54_BLW_10 (SPAdes) | ecosystem: Environmental > Aquatic > Marine > Intertidal zone | place...
CCTAAATCTGGTTGCGAAATTACGATTAAACCTGGTATAATTATATATATAATTGGAATGACGTAGGAAAACAGTCTGTCGAAGTTAATTTTTGATAATTGATCAAAATATTTAGCTAACATTAAAATTAATGCAAATTTCATCAACTCAGATGGTTGAATGTTTAACCCACCTATCGTAATCCATCTTTGAACGCTTCCAACACCAAAAAACTTAACAAAAACAAGAGAAAGCAAGCCTAATAAAAATGATATTAGTGTAAGTTTATAAAAAAATTTTGGATGTATAAATGCTATTATAAACATTAAAACTACACCTACAATTAGTCTTATTAAGTGACTTTTTGCCCATGGATTCCAATTGCCTCCCGCTGCTGAGTATAACGCAGCAACCCCTATTAAACCTAAAAAAACAACGCATAAAACTATTAACCAATGTATTTTTAAAAATTTAGTTAATAAAATACTACTAGAATTATCTGTAGAAAATCTATTGCTTTTATAATTCATAATTCATTACACATTTTATTTTTATATTTTAAACAAATTTTTAAATACATCTTTAGCTATGGGTGCAGCAACTGAGGAACCACTTCCTCCATGCTCAACGACAACACTTATAGCGTATTTTGGCTTAGAAATTGGAGCATAACCAACAAAAAGTGCATGATCTCTTTTTTTCCATGGTCTATCTTCATTTTTAATTAGACCTTTTTCTCTTTCTTCTTCAGTAATTCTTACAACTTGCACGGTTCCAGTTTTACCGGCCATTTCAACCTTTTTAGATCCAATTTTATGTTTTTTGGCAGTACCTTTTTTTCCAAGTACAACCTCTTCCATTGATTTTTTTATAAATTTTAGATGTTCTTGGTTAATATCAAGATTATTAAATTTTTTGTTATTATTTTTTTTAATTAAAGAAGGATTAATAGCGTATTTACTATTTGCAATTCTAGATACCATGGTTACAAGTTGAAGAGGAGTCGTTAAAATGTAACCTTGACCAATTGATGCGTTTAAGGTTTCTCCATATGTCCAATTCACACCGTCTCTTTGCAATTTCCATTTAATATTTGGTACCACGCCTTTTGTTTTTTCATCTGTTTCAATATTATAATATTGCCCTAAACCAAGTTTTTTCATCATGACAGCAATTTTATCTATACCTACCTTTAAACCTAACTCATAAAAAAATACGTCACATGATTGCTCAATTGCCTGCATTAAATTTAGTGTTCCATGTCCATTCTTGGCCCAGCAATGAAAATTATAAGTTCCAAACTCTTTTACTCCAGTGCATGAAAACTTAGTGTCATAATTAATAATTCCACTTTCAAGTGCTGCTAACGCAACTGCCATTTTAACAGTGGACCCTGGAGGGTAAACTCCAGACATGCTTCTATTTAGTAAAGGAGATCTAGTATTATTTTTTAATACACTCCACTCGTTATCACTTAATCCATTAGAAAATATATTTGGATTAAACCCAGGTGAAGAAACACAACATAAAAGTTGGCCATTTTCAACATCCATGACTATAACTGAACCCGAATGTGGATTAACTATTTCATTGGCTTGATTAGTATAAACAAAATTATTATCAATATATGGAATTTTTTCGTTAACTTTAATCTGCTTTTTTATTAATTTATTTTGAATTGACGTTAAATTATAATTACCCATTTCTAATCTTTGCATTGCAAAAGCTTGTAAACTCATGTCTAACGACACTTGTATATCTTCACCAGAACTGGTTTGCTCATAAATCTGAGTGTCTATGACATGACCTCTTGATGTCACTTCATTTCTTTTTCTTCCAAATTTGCCTCGTAACTCAGTATCAAAAAACTTTTCCAAGCCTCTTTTTCCAACATCAAGACCAGGAACTGCCACCACTTTATCATCAAGTTTATCTAATTTTGAAAATATACCTGTATATCCAGTAATATGACCTACTATTATCCCTTGAGGATAAACTCTTTTCTTTGACATTGAAAAAGTGATTTCTGGAAATTCTACATTCCTTACTGATAATCTTGCGACATCTCTTTGAGAAAGATTTCTTGTTATCAAAATTTCTTTAGGGTTGTTATTTTTTATTGCATGCAAAGAAGAGTAGAAACGATCAATATCTTTTTTATTAATAAATATAATTTGTGATATTTTATAAATTAAAGCTTTAACATTTACTGATTCATTCCAATTTAATACAAGAGAGAAACTATCCATATTACCGGCTAAAAGACGCATTTCCCTATCTAATATTCTACCTCGTTCTGGAGGAATAATAAAATAGTTAAATTGGTTTTGATTCGATAGCTTCTTGTATTTCTGATTTTCAATTATTTGTAGGTCAAAAAGTCTCCAACTTATACTACCAACTACAAGAGTTTTTAAAAATGAAAGAAAAAAAAATCTCCTAGTAAGAGTTTGCTCTAATATTTTTTGATTATTATTTTTCATGCATCAACTTTTAAATAATCTTTGAATAAAATAAAATGAATTTAAAATAATGTTTACAATTGGAAATGTTACCAAAGTTATTCCAATATAATACAATATTGGACTGAGATCAGGAATTTTTAAATTTAACAACATATTAATTAACAAAGTTACAGTAAACGCAATAACAAAAATTATGGTAAAATATAACCAATCTTCTTCATGTTTTTTATCAGTAATGTTAATTCTGATATTCTCAGTTAAAAATTTAAACAATAAAAAGTAAATAGAAGTTAAACCTAAATTATTCCCTAAAAAAACATCATTTAATAAGCCAATGAAAATTAAATTCAAATTAGAAGGTATATAATTGAATTTCTTAATAAACAAAAAAATTATAATCGAAACTAAACTCGGGGTTGCAGTATTAAATATTAAAAAAAAACTTAGAGATACTTCGATGTTGATCAAAAAAAATACACCTATAAAAAAAAAGATATTTTTTGATAAATTATTTACTAAATAAAAAAAAAGATTATTATTCATTAATCTGCAACATTCTCAAGTTTTCTACTTCCGCTCGAATCAATACCCTTAAGACCCAGAGAAGTCTTGGGTTTTTGCATAGGTGCAAAACCATCAAAGTTATTATTACCATCTTGAGGTAAATTAAAATTTGTTATAATTGAAATATAAGTAATTCTATTTAAATCTACAGAAGGTTTTACGTAATATTTCCCAGAAAAAGTTTTAACTACATTTCCAATATTTATGCCTGCAGGCAATCTGCCACCATGACCAGATGTTTCCAAAGATTCACCTTCAATAAGAGTTGCTTCAGAAGATAGAAATTTGATTTTTAACAATTGACTATTCTGTCCTTGAATGACTGCTGGCCAATTACTCTGTGTTAAATAAGCAGGTATCATTGAATTAATATCTATAATTAATAATATTCTACTAGAATTAAAACTAACATTGACCACATAACCAACTAATCCAAGAGAAGAAATAGCTGGTTGACCTATTTTTATTCCATCTTTAATACCTGCATTAATTAAAACTGTATTAGCAAATGTGCCTCCAGGTGATGTTAATGCTCTACCAGTAACTATTCTGATTTTATTTTGGGGTATGGAGTTTAATAATTTTCTTAACTCTAATAGTTCAAGTTCATTACTTGCAATTTTACTATTTGAAACTTTAAGTCTTCTTATTTCACTTTTTAGCCTTATATTTTCGTCTCTTAAAGATCCTGCTGATTTTACTTCTTCAAGAACACCCGCTATCTCTTTTACAGGCTTGTTAAACATATAGGATATTGGAGCTGTAAAATCAGACACAAAAGCTTTGAAATTTCTTATTGCAATTAGATCTAATTTTCCTAAAAAAACTAAAATTAAGCATAATAAAACTAAAAAGAAATTAAAGTTTTTTGAGTATTTAAATGTTTTTTTATTTGACGGCTCGCCTGAAACCACCTGATACCACTCGAAAAAAAATTAATATAAACTAAACACCTATCAACACGTTTCTTAAAGATTTCATTTCATCAAGACAACGGCCAGTTCCCATTACTACACAAGTAAGAGGATCTTCAGCAATTACAACAGGTAATCCAGTAGCTTCTCTTATCGTTGTATCTAGTTCTCCTAAAAGAGCTCCACCTCCAGTAAGTACTATGCCTCTTTCGACTATATCAGCAGCTAATTCCGGTGGTGTTTGTTCTAATGCTGTTTTAGTAGCTTCAATAATTTGACCAACTGGTTCAGCCAAAGCTTCACAAATTTGAGCTTGATTTATTTCAATTTCTTTTGGGACCCCATTTACTAAATCTCTACCCCTAACTTCAATACTTGCACCTACACCATCTTTGGGTATTTTTGCTGTTGCAATTCCCTTTTTTATTCTCTCAGCTGTCATCTCTCCAATTAATAAATTATGATGACGTCTGATAAATGCCACTATTGCATCATCAAATTTATCACCACCTACCCTAACTGATCGAGCATAAACGATATTACCTAATGATAAAATAGCTACTTCTGTGGTACCCCCTCCAATATCTACTACCATTGAACCTGATGCTTCTGTAACTGGTAAATTTGCTCCAATTGCTGCAGCCATAGGCTCTTCAATAAGATACACTCTTCTAGCACCAGCAGCTTCTGCTGATTCTTGTATTGCTCTTCTTTCTACCGCAGTTGCGCCAGATGGAACACATATCACTACCTGAGGACTAACTAAAGCTGATCTTTTATGAACTTTTCTAATAAAATGTTTAATCATTTCTTCTGCGACATCAAAATCCGCAATCACACCGTCTGCCATTGGCCTGATAGCTTTTATATTCCCAGGAGTTTTACCTAGCATGGTTTTTGCTTCCTCACCCACTGCTAATACTTGGGATTTCCCTCTTATCTCTGTGATTGCTACTACAGAAGGTTCGTTTAAAAGAATACCCTGACCTTTGACGTAAACTAATGTATTTGCCGTACCTAGATCAATTGCAAGATCAGCAGAAAGTAGTCCTCTTAAATATCCAAACATTTATATTTCCTTATAAAGCTTTTAACAGTTCTATTTAATAAATATTATTATCATAGAAAACAAGATAAATAATTAATTTAAAGTAAAGTTTAAATAAATTCTAATTTTTATCTTTATCTACTAGTCTGTTAGCAGTAATCCAAGGCATCATAGCCCTTAGTTCATTTCCAACAGCTTCTATTGGATGGTCAGCAACTTTCCTTCGAGTAGCTTTAAAACTAGTTTGATTAACCTTGTTTTCTAACATCCAATCACGCGTAAATTTTCCAGACTGAATATCTTCTAGTATTCTTTTCATTTCAGCTTTAGTTTCTGAAGTTATTAGTCTAGGGCCAGTGACATATTCTCCATATTCTGCCGTATTACTGATGGAGTAGTTCATGTTTGCAATTCCACCTTCATATATCAAATCAACTATTAATTTAACTTCGTGAAGACACTCAAAATAAGCCATTTCTGGAGCATAACCAGCCTCAGTCAGAGTTTCATAACCTGCTCTAATTAATTCCACCAAACCACCGCATAAAACTGTTTGTTCTCCAAATAAGTCAGTCTCACACTCTTCTTTGAATGTAGTTTCAATTACGCCTGACCTTCCTCCTCCAACAGCAGACGCATAAGACAACCCAATATCATGTGTGTTACCAGAAACGTCTTGATCAATTGCTATTAAACAAGGAACTCCTCCACCTTTTTGATATTCAGATCTCACTGTATGGCCAGGACCTTTTGGAGCAACCATAAAAACATCAATATCATTTCTAGGTTCTATTAAGTTAAAGTGAACGTTTAATCCGTGAGCAAAAGCAATTGCCGCTCCTGATTTCATATTTTTTTCAATTTCTTCTCTATAAATTTCACCCTGAAGTTCATCAGGAGTTAACATCATTATAACATCAGCCCATTTTGAAGCATCTGCAACATTCATTACTTTAAAACCTGCAGATTTTGCTTTATCTATAGAATTCGAATCTGAACGTAAAGCAACTGCAATCTCCTTTACTCCACTATCTCTTAAATTAGCTGCGTGTGCATGACCTTGACTACCATAACCAACAATAACAACTTTTTTATTTTTAATTAAATTTATATCTGCATCTCTGTCGTAGTACACTCGCATTAAATAACTCCTTAGGTAAGTAAATGAAAAATATAATAATCTTATTATCAGGTAAGTTTGATTTGTTCTAGTACTTTTGTTTCTGTTTTGTCACCTCTTGAAATTGCAGAGACACCAGTACGTGATATCTCAATATCTCCAAGAGATTTCATCAGCCCTATGAAGGCGTCTATTTTATTGGGCCTTCCTGTTAATTCAAATACAAAACTGCCTAAAGTAACATCTAATGTTCTTGCTCTAAACGTTTCTGCTATTCTCAAAGCCTCTACTCGATTAGCTCCATCAGCAACTAATTTAATTAATGCTAATTCGCTTTTAATAAAAGGACCTTCCAATGTAAGATCCCTTACAAGATGGACAGGAACAATTCTTAAGAGTTGTGACTTTATTTGTTCTATTGTCATAGACGTACCTCTAGTTACTAGTGATATTCTAGATAAATGACGTCTGTTATCTATTTCAGTAACTGTAAGGCTTTCAATGTTATAACCCCTGCCAGAAAACAAACCTATTACCCTTGCAAGGGTTCCAGGTTGATTATCAACTACAAGAGATAATGTTCTTGAAGTTTCTTCTTCATTAATTTCATTATTTTGATATACCGACATCTTAATTACCTTTTAAACTAAAGCTAAACCAGATTCAGATGTATCTGCACCCTTATCATCTGAACTAAGTATCATTTCATTGTGCGCCGCACCAGAAGGTATCATTGGAAAACAATTTTCTTCTTTTTCAACTCTAATATCTGCTATAACTGGGCCATTAGTACTGATCATTTCATCAATTGTAGCATCTAAACTACTAACATCGTCAACTCTTAAACCTTTTATACCAAAGCTTTTTGCTAACATAATAAAGTCTGGTAAAGAAGATGTGTAGCTTTGACTATATCTTGACCCATGATTTAATTCCTGCCACTGTCTTACCATTCCCATCCATTGATTATTCAAAATAAAAATTTTAATTGGTAAATTATACTGAACAATTGTTGAAAGTTCTTGCATGTTCATTAAAAAAGAAGCTTCGCCAGAGATGTCTATAACTAAAGATTTTGGATGAGCAATTTGTACTCCAACAGAAGATGGTAAACCATAACCCATTGTACCCAAACCTCCAGAAGTCATCCAATGTTTAGGGGCAGAGAACCCAAAATATTGAGCAGCCCACATCTGATGTTGACCGACTTCAGTAGTAACATAAGTATCTTTATCTATTGTCTTTTCATATAAAGATTTTATAGCCTGTTGAGGCTTAATAGTTGTTGCACCTTGAATAAATCCCAATGAATTCTTGGCTCTCCAATTATTTATTTGATCCCACCAGCTGGATTTAGATTGCAAACTTTTTATATTATGACTTTTTCTGATCTCTTTAATCAAAAGAGATAAAACTTCTTTACAGTCGCCAACTATTCCAAAATCCACATGAACGACCTTATTTATTGAAGATTTATCAATGTCAATATGAATTTTTTTTGATTTAGGCGCAAATGCGTTTAATCTTCCAGTAACTCTATCGTCAAATCGAGCTCCCACGTTTAACATTACATCACAATTATGCATTGCTAAATTCGCTTCATAAGTTCCATGCATACCAAGCATACCTAAAAAGTTTTTGTTCTTATTTGACACTGCGCCTAAACCCATAAGTGTCAAAGTTACTGGAGCTTCAAGTAAATTAACTAACTCGGTTAATAAATTAGATGCTTCTAGGCCAGCATTTACCACACCACCACCAGCATAAATTATTGGTTTTTTTGAATTAATCAACAAGTCAGCAACTTGACTAATAACTTGAATATCAATTTGTGGTAAAACAGTAGCAAAACTTTTATTAATTTTAATAGGTTTTTTTATATATTGTATATTAGTAAGTTGAATATCTTTTGGAAGATCAATAAGCACTGGCCCTGGTCTTCCAGATGATGCAATTTCGAATGATTCATGAACTATAGCACATAATAAATCAGCGTTTTTAACTAAATAATTATGCTTTGTGCAAGGTCTAGAAATACCTGTGGTGTCCGCTTCTTGGAATGCATCGGTCCCAATTAAATGAGTTGGAACTTGTCCACTAAGACAAACTATAGGAACTGAATCCATTAATGCATCAGTTAAACCAGTAATTGCATTGGTGGCACCTGGACCAGACGTGACCAAAACACAACCTACTTTCCCAGTTGATCTCGCATACCCTTCAGCAGCATGAACAGCTGCCTGTTCATGTCTCACTAAAACATGTTTAATTTTTTTATTTTTAAAAAGAGCATCGTATAGTGGAAGGACAGCACCACCAGGATATCCAAAAATCACTTCTACCCCATTTTCAACTAGGGCTGTGATTACAGCCTCAGCTCCAGTCATTTTATTATCTTTACCCATCAATCAAAGCTTTCAGTTATATTGTTTCAAATTAAATAACAAAAACTCAAATAACCGTCAATAAATTATTATAATATTGCAATTAAATGCGTTTAAGTGAAATATAATTACATATTAATAATTTTATATGGAATATAATTATGCTTAAACCATGTTATTTGTCTTTTCACATAACGTCTCGTGTCTCTCATACTTAGAGAAATTGCTTCTTCAAGAGAAATTTCTTTATCTAAATAACTTAGCAACCATTTGACACCAAGAGATTTTGCAATGGGTAACGATCTATCAACCTTATGATATATTGATTTCACTTCTGCTAAACCGCCCTCTAAAATCATTTTATTAAATCTATCGTCACACTTATTATAAAGAGTTTTTCTATCTAAACAGACTAAAAAAGGATAAATAACCTTATCAATTTTTCTTTCTCTTGGTAAACTATGCCAATAAGACATATTTTTTCCTGTTTCGACAAAAACATTATATGCCCTCAGTAGCCTGTGCTTATCGTTATTTGTCCTTTTAAAAGAGGGGTCTATATCAGAGATCAACTCTTTAAATTTTTCAATGCCAATTTGATTAAACTTTGACAAACATTGTTTTTTTGTTTTTTGGGTTATATTAGGAATTGGTGACAAACCATTTATCACAGCATTTAAATATAAACCAGATCCTCCTACTAGAATGGGTACTTTCTGATATTTTCTAATATCAATCAGAGCAGACTTTAGGTCTAACAGCCAATCTGAAACTGAAAAATTAATATTGGTATCCACATAACCATACAAAAAATGAGGCACATCTTTCATTTCATTTTTTCTTGGCCTTGCTGAGAGCAAGTTAATATCCTTATAAACCTGAACTGAGTCGGCATTTATTATTACTCCATTGATTTTTTTAGCAAGTTCAATTGCTATAGAAGATTTACCTGTACAAGTAGCGCCAGCAATAATAATCATATCATTTTTCCAAGAATATTTATTTTTGGTTAGGTCAAATGATTTTTCAAAATTTACAGTACTAGACATAATAACAACAATCATATATCAAAATTTTATGGAATTTTATATACTAATAACAGATACAAAAGAATGTAAAATCAATAATTTTATATTAGACTCTATTTCCGGGTATATAGAAGCTAGTACTGGTAAAAAAATACTTTTAAGAGAGCTTAGTTCTAATAAAGCATATGAATGGGTCTTTTCAAAAACAATAATAAATGAAGAAACAAAAAATTGGATAAGCACTTTTCTTTCTTCACATAATATAGATTGTAATTTTATTAAATCTGGCAAAAACAGAAAAAAAAAATTACTTTTAGCTGATATGGATAGCACGATAATTGAAGAAGAAAGCTTAGATCAGTTAGGAAAATTAATTGGTAAAGAAAAAAATATTATTGAAATTACCGAAGATGCTATGAATGGAATAATTGATTTTGAAGAAGCCTTAATTAGAAGAGTAAGAATGCTAAAAGGTCATTCAGCAGATATTTTAGAACTTTTAAAAGAAAAAATAAATATTAATGTTGGTGCCAAAGAACTAATTAAAACTATGAACTTTAATGGATCAAAAACTATTTTAGTCTCTGGTGGATTTACTTTTTTGACTGAACATCTAAAAAGCATATTAGGTTTTACCTATGCTCACGCTAACTCACTTGAAATTATACAACAAAAAGGTAAAATTCCTAAGTTATCTGGAAAAGTTATAGAGCCTATACTAAACAAAAATTCTAAACTAGAATATTTAAGAATGTATACTAAAAAGTATAGATTAAATGATACAGACACAATCTGTGTAGGTGA
>Ga0208950_1001565_pt1 | contig 10285 bp, 9 predicted proteins | sample AOAMet_54_BLW_10_2_FD_188234 | JGI IMG/M metagenome (GOLD analysis project Ga0208950, IMG submission 188234) | Ammonia-oxidizing marine microbial communities from Monterey Bay, California, USA - CAN11_54_BLW_10 (SPAdes) | ecosystem: Environmental > Aquatic > Marine > Intertidal zone | place...
AGGAATCTTACCCCTTACTGGATGCTGTATCATACAATACTTTCGCATAAAGTAAATAGGGTCAGCTGCACATTGTTTGTACTCTGATGCTATTATCTGCTTTAATGATTGTTTTTTATTAGCCAAACTAAATTTATTTTTTTCCTATCTTCCAATACATACCAGCACTAACAAATGGTGCTAATTGTGAGGTGTTAGAATTATTCTGAATACCTAAACCTAATTGATATAAATTATTCTTTTTACTTTTTAGGATTAATCCCCCACCAACATTACTAATAATATCAGATTTATTAAATCCACCATTAATACCCCAATAGAATTCATTCTTTGGTAATTCTTTCACAATCGTTGTATTATATACAGTTGGAATCTTAAAGAACCAATCTATTTCTCTAGATTCAATTGAGTTTTGTGAAATGACATCAGTTAAAATACCAAATCCTAAATCTCCATTTGGTTTGTTACCTAATGAATCGGTAATTACATCTGGAAAATCGTATGTTAAATTTAAAGTATCTTTAACTGTTATCTTTGAAAAGTAATCTTTAATAATTGCAAGTGAATCTACATCTATTGGTATTTCTACTTCTTTAATTACTTCTTTTGTAATGTACTTTGGTACATACTTTGTTACTTTAACTTCCTTTTCTACATATATGGTATCTGTTTTTTGTTCTAACAGTTCGTAATCTTTACCATCTACGTTTATTATTTCTTTTTCTTCTTCTTCACCACCACCACAACTTCTAAATAACAATACCACACATAGTATCATTATCATTATAGTCTTTAAATCAAATTTCTTTAACCAATTCATAGTTCATAGGTTTTAATTTCATGTAGGCTGTATTTCTTTTTTCTATAACTTCAGTAAGTTCCTTTTTACCATTTTCGATATCGGTTTCAATCTGAGTTCTTAGTGTTTGTACATCTTCATTAGATGCCCACTTCTCAACCGAACCATCATCGTTGATGTATTCGTGAATATTGGAAACTTCATGTAATGCTTGATTCCACTTTTCCATTGTATCAGTACCATATGCAGCCATATTAGAATATATCTTATATTCTTCATATGCTTCCCATAACCCATCTAATTTAATTTGTTGCTCTTTTTTAGCTAAACAAACTCCACAAAATGTAGTTTTACTTATTAACTTTTTATCTGCTCTTGAATAGTTGTTGGTTTCACAATCATCTGCTTTACACTTAGATTGTTCTTCTAAATACTTTCTAACCTTAGAAAGTTCGTTTGATAATTTAGATTGTTTTACCTTACCATATGATTTTTGTTCGTAAACAATACCATCTTCTTCCCAAATATCACCAATATTTCTTTTGGTAGTTTCTTTAATACCAGATAGTGAAACTTGAGTATCTTTTTGATATTCCCCAGTTTGAATCATATTTACCAACTTTCTACGAGTTGGATGCATATATTTTTTATTGAATTTTTTCTCAGCCATATTTTGTAACTTATATATTCATATATATAAGTATTGGATTTTTTACTATTCGTAAAATAAACCGAGTATCTGATTGAGTGGAGCGAATGTTCCAGTAAGTTTGAAAGTCTTACCACCATATACAAATACGATACCCTCATTAGGAACTATCTTATTAGTACCACCAATAGCGTTCAACCTTTGTAGTTCTAATTTAAGTTTATTAATTTTCTTAACATCGCCTGATTTCTTAACATCTTGAATTGTTTTATCCAATCTCTTTTTCATATCCCTAACTGCTTTATCAGGGTTAGCTGCTAATACTGAACTCATAAATGAAAGTATATCTGCTCCGATACCTAAGAAGATATCTTCGAATGGTCTAATATTATCTTTAGCCATTTTAGCGTGGTCATTCTTATCAATTCCCTTTGCCCATTCCATTGTTTTTACATCAGGTAGATTCTTCTTATCTAATCTAAATGATTTATCGTAGAATGCCCATCTCTTAACTAATCCCATTAGAGTTTTGTTATCTAACTTAGTTGGAGATTTCTTATTTACAAAATCCATCCAAAATGCTTGATGATAATCAGCGATTCCATCGTTATCTTTTAATTTGAATTTAGATTGTAATTTTGATATCTTAGAATTATAAGAACCTTTTAGGCTTCTTAAATCTTTTGATTTAGGTAATTGATTAATTGGAGGACCAGAAATAGTATATGCAGATTGTACATCAGCATTTACTTGTTTAATCATTCCCGCAAGTGTTCTTGCAGCTTCTTGATTTTCTCCAATGGCAATACCATCAACGTTGTATTCCATAGTCCCATGAAATACGAGTAGTGCTTGGCCATAAGGTATTACATTAACAGAAGTTGGATAGATAACTTCTAAATTCATAAAACAAGCTCCTCCTTTGAAAATCTTATCTTTTTGTTTCTCACTCAACTTAGATATTGCCTTCGTTAAATCTTTCATTGCGAAGTTATACGCCTTTTCCAATTCTCCTCTACCAGCAAACTTCATCGCTACACCATTAATATCTAATGCACCTTCACCTTTGTTTTTCAAATGTCCTTTGTTTCTTGCCGCAACTAATCTTCCATCTCTCCAACTAACTGCTAATGCTTGACCATCTGTCTTTTCTCTAGCTAAATCTAAGTTTCCTTCTAATGCTTTATTTACAATATCTTTAAGTTGTCCAAAAGTTAAATTGATTTCTGTATCAAATGGATGATTCATATGTCCATATGCTCCACCTTCTAATAGTAAACCTTCACTTAACTTAGGAGTGTTATCATTACCACATTTATGACAAATGTATAAATCGTTACCACCTTCTGATATTTTCCAATTCCAACCACACTTATCACATACAATTTTATTACCTACTACTTTTTCAGTTACAGGTTCGTAACCTTTTTTCTTAGTATTTTTATCGTTTGATTGATGACCAGGTTCTTTAGCAGTATCATCATCAAAATCTATTGTATCTGGCTCAGCTGATGAACCTCTCTTTGCGTATGATGAATATGCATGATGTTTATTAAAATCTTTTTCAGCTTCTGATGAAGGTTTACCACTTTTTACAGCTTTAAACTTATCAGTAACTTTAGTTGGTAATGATTCAAATTTATATTCTGGGTCTGATGTTTTAAAATCATCCTTTCTCATTATGGTTTTAGCGATTACTTTATTCGCTTGTTTCATAAATGGAATATTAAGATTTGTTCTATTATCTTTTGCTACAATCTGTCCATATAAATTAAGGAAGTTTACAAAATCTTTTTTCTTTTTTCCTAATCGTTTGAAGAATCCAATTAATTCAGCTTGTGATATTTCTTTTTTATTTCTTGGGTCAGTTAACCTATCGAAGAAATGTTTATCAGTTAGAACTATATCTATTGGATTAAGTTGTTTATCAGCATACTTATCAATCTTTTGTAAATCTGCCATTGGTATTTCGTTAACAGTACCTTCTTTAACAATTCTAAAGTTTACTACCTTTCTACCATTTATAGTTGGCATCCCATGTTCATCTTTACCAATTGTTTTGATGATTGTCTTTTTGTTTTTAAATCTACCAGTTAGAATTGTATCTCCTATGTTTACTGGTAATTTAATATCTTCTTCTATTGTATTAGTTGATGGTTTCTTTTCGTTTGATAAATCTTTAGTTGATTGTTTTTTATCATCCTTTAAATCAGCAAAATTAAGTAAAGAATATCCTACCAATCCAGCAAGTCTAGTTACGTGTTTGAACCATTTGTTGTAAGCATCAGTACCATAAAAATCTTTTTGGTTAGTTGCAGTTGTTTTACCAGCAACACCTGCAGGATATGGAGTTACTGCTTTTACAGGCCCATCAGGATAAATTGGATGTGGGTCTATATCAGTAAGTTCATCAGTCATTATTTGTGATAAAACAGTATATCCTATTGCCTCTGCTCTTCTCTTAGAAACTCTATCGAATACTGCATAAGATGGAAATATATAATTAGGTCCATCATCAACTGCGGTTTTACCCATAGTAGATGATGCTTCTTTAATTAAATCAACATTTTCAATTAACCACTCTTCTACTACATCTTTTGAAATAGTAAAATCTTCGTTTAATGTGTTTGTTATAAAATCAAATATCTTTTTATCAAATTTTGGATATGCTCTTTTTGAAAAGAAATCTTTCTTATCTTCATCTGAACCTGATTTTAATCCATTACGAACTTCAGTTCCACTTATAGGATTAGATTGTTGAGGAGCTATATAAACATACCCCTTATCTTCATATCCTTCGAAATCTAAGTTATCTTTATAAGGTGTAAAGAACTTACCCCTACTGCCTAATCTACCAGCATCTTTTTTACCAACTACTGTGATAAATGCCGTAGTATCTTTATCGAATTTTTTAAGTACCTCAGTTGGTACATATGGATTTTTTACTTGAATAATTTTGTTTGAAGGAATTCCAAACATCTTAGTGATAATCATCACTTTCTCCTTAAAGTTAAATGGAGATTTATTATTATCGGTTTTATTAGATGTGCCAATATACACATTATTTTTACCGAACTTTTTTACTAAATGAGAATATGTATCGTAGTGTCCTTTGTGAAAAGGTTGAAAGCGGCCAGCGTAAACTACAACTTTGTTGTCTACACTCTCCGCTTCCCCTAATATACTCTCTACTAAAAATTGAGATAATTCGTTCATTATAAAAGTACTATTTCCTTTGTACTATATAAATATACGATTTATTACTTTTACCAATTATACCTGAACGAATGGTGAATTTACAACATCACCACCATTAACACCATTGTCACCCATCTGAGCTCCACCTTGTTGTTGTTGTGCTTGTTGTTCCATTTGTTCTTTGATAGCTGGGTTGTAAGTAACTGTACCTTTCTCCATATCTAATTGACCTCTTGGATAATCTCTTTCCAATTTGTTCAATTCCTTTCTCATTTCTGAGTTAGTTTCCTTAAATGCTTCTTCAGCTTGAGTAAAAGCTTCATCAACTTTACTTAACTCACTATGTAGTTCGTTTTTTCTGATGTGCATTTGTCCAATTTGGGTCATTACTTGTTGTAACTTACCATTGTATTCCTTTAGTTCATTAATTTTATCTTCTGATAAATTAACTGTTACCAAATCAATCGATGTTTTGTTTTCTTTTTTTGCCATTTGACTATTAATTAATTAATTTTGAATTCGTATATAAATATATAAATTATAAGTTTTCGTAATCTATTGTTGTAACACCTCGCTTTTGTACAACTTGTGCTGAACAACGATTTCCGAATTGTATTGATTTTGAAATATCATCAGTATCTAAGAACATTTTCACAAATCCTGCTACAAATGTATCACCAGCTCCTGAGATATCCATTATCTCTACTTTTTCGGTTGGATATGATATACCTTTGTACATACATCCATCCTTATCTAATGTAATTATTAACTTTTCTAAAATCCAATCGTTTTCTTCAATAAATTCTTCATTGTTTTCAAACTCTGAACGATTTAGTTTTATGAATCGTAAATCCTTACACCAATTTCCTAACTGCTTTTTGGTATCACAAATTACATTTGGATGTTTAAATCCGATGTATGCAATATCTTCTTCATTTAGAAAACCTTTATTGTAATCTGAAATCACTATCATCGAGTAATCCCAATAATCGATATCGATTAATCTTTTATTATCAATCCTATTGATATTTTTTTCTTCATCAATTCTTAATAATAAAGTGTTTGATGATTCGTGAATATGTCTTGTCTTTGTTATAGGATTTTTTTGATGTTTGAAATCAGTATCTATTTTTAATTCTTCTAAATTTTTACAAACATTCATTCCCATCCCACCATTGTAAACTTCTCTCTTTGGAATAAATACAGGTGCCGGGCCTTCGGGTGAAAGTCTAGGTGTATCTCCATAAATGAAGATATCATCACATTGTTCTCCTATAACTAATACTTTATTCATCTAATAAACCTGTTGTTGAGAATCCCTCCACCTTTGGGAAGTATTCTATTTTCTTAGCATGCTTTCTACCGATAATACCTTTATCTTTATATTCTTCTCCAATTACAAAAATATCTGGTTGATATTCTTTTATAGCATCTGATAATTCTTTATCAGTATCAAATACTACAATACCACTAACTCCATTAATTTGAAGTAGATTGTATATTCTTTGTTTTTCAGTATGGAAGGGTCTGTCATTTCCCTTTGATTCCTTTACCCTTCTATCGGAATCAATTCCTATTGTTAGTTTATCTCCCAATGATTTTGCATGTGCAATTAATTGAAAGTGTCCGTGATGAAGAACATCGAAACAACCATTAATCCAAATTTTCATTTATAAAAACTTTTTTAATTCACTTATTACCATATCCGATGTAATCTCCTTAGTACACTCAAATTGTCTGTTAGTACCTTTGTGGTCAGGACACCAATTCCAATCACCAGCATCTAACTTTAATCGGTTAAAACACCCACTACACTTTCCTTTAGGTGAACCTATTCTTACACAATCTTTCATTTCTGCCCAATCCTCTGAGAATCCACTAATTAAAACGGTCTTTGTTCCCAATGCCCAACTTAACCAACTCAATCCACTACCAATACCAATGAATGCTTTTGATTTAGCCATTTCATCCATAACTGATTCTAATGGGCCTTCTGGGTGTTTTATTATTCCATTTGGGTGTATGTTACCCATATAGTTAGAATTTTCTTTTGAAAGTAATTTAACTTTATAACCTTTGTTATTTAACCAATCTATAACATCTTGCCAACCCGTTGGATTATTCCAATATTTTGGTTGAGCAGTTCCATGTATTGCTATTGTGATTAGTTTATCATCTTTTTCAACATTCCTATCTTTTAACTTTGGTTTTATTTCTTTATATTCCAATCCCAATATATCAGTTGCCATTTTTTGCATAGTAACGTTCTTTGGGTCTATTGGGTTTTTAAAATGATTAATGTTACCATCATCAGTATAGAACAATCCGATTGAATACATTGCATATAGGTTTGGAACAGACTCTCCTGGTTTTACAAATTCAATGTTTGGATATTGATTTTGAAACATATGATTATGGAATGTAGATACTATCATCTTAGAATTATGTTGTTTTCCAAATTCTTCTATATATGGAATCCATGCTAAAGTATCACCCAATGCTTTAGAATCTAATGCTATATAAACTCTTTTATCAGTTGCATTAAAAACTTCTTCATAAAATGGGTTTCCGTTTTCGGTTATAACGATTTTCCAATTACAAAAATATTGTAAATTTGATTTAGCCCAATGATTTGTTTTTAATTCACTTTCAAAGTGTTTTATATTTGTTTTAGTATCTATAAACTCTACTTTATAAGTTGCATCAATTGAACCCAATATTTCAACTTTAGGTCCATTTATATATGATATCAAAACTCGATTTTTAATATCTACAATATTATTCTGATTTCTTTTTATTTTATCGTAAATCATTTCCAACTTTTATTTGTATTATCTAATAATGATAAGCCTTCAGCTTGCTTTGAAAAAGGATAGTTTGTTGTGTATCTTAATCTTTTATGATGATAGAATACGTGATTATACCATAAATCAGCTACATCCCATTCACAATCTTCTATCCTATCCATATACCATTGTTTATCTCTATTTGGTATTAAGTAAGCATGAGCCCAATCTTGATTGTAATCAGTTTTTGTAAATGTATCATCTATATTTGAACGATTCCAAGATGGATTATTAGCAAATGATATAAATGGTACATCATCTCTCTCTGATATGAAACATGCTTTATTAACTACATCTACAAAATCTATTAAATTAGAATAAATAAATGCATCAGCTTCAAATATTAAAGTGTAATCATAATTCTCAGTATCTATTTCTTTTAATGCGTTTATGTGTGCTAAATAACAACCATAATGTCTACCAGTTATATTTCCTATACCTTGCTCACCCTTATAAATTGGAGTATCTGATATATCTTCAGGTCTCCTACAAAACTCAGATGGTGGTAATCCATCATATACATCGTTTACCATTGGTTTATAATCAAATCCCCAACGTTGAAGTTGTTTTAGTGATTTCTCACTTATCCTTTCTCTGATATCATTTGGGTTTGTCATCATATGAATTATTTGAATACGAGGTCTTTCTTTATACCATACCCAACCTTCTTTTGATTTTACTTGTCCATAAAAGTATTCGTTAACTGCTTTAGTTAAACCCTCAAATATATTAGTACCATAATCATCTCCAGCAATTATACCACCTGGTTTAACTTTATAAAACCAATTATTTATATCATTTTTAACATCATCATATTCATGCCCAGCATCAACCATTATGAAATCTTGTGAGTTATTTAAGAAAAGATTTTTAGCGTTATCTGATGTATCTTTTATTATTTGTATATCATCAAAGTTATTTGATATAATGGAATTATTAGAAAACTCAGTATATAAATCATTATCAAATGGTTTTAACAAGGTTCTATGTAATAAATTATCATATCCAATTGAACCCTTAAATGTATCGATAGCCGTAAATCTTACATTCTTATTTGTTTCCTTTAGTTTAGTTGCAAAATAATTAGTTGATTTTCCCATCCAAGAACCAAGCTCTATTACACTAGAATTATTTGGTAATTTATCAACTACCTCATCATATAAATCATAATAAGAGAACCAACCAGGAATTTCATTAAATTCGGGTTGTAGAGTTTCGAATAATAAGTTTTTTGTTTTATGGATATCATCATCAATATAAGTTACTAAATCAGTATTATCATATGTATCTAAAAAAGTATGCAATCTTCTAAATATAGATGGTAATCCATATGAAAGTGCTTCTTTAATAGAAAGTGGATTTAATTCTAATGTTGAACTAAAATAAAATAAATCACATGCTTTATAAAACATATCAGTATCATCTCTCTCACCCCATACAATACAATTCTTCGGTTTGAAATCCATAAGTGGTTTCCAATAATCTTCAAAATTCATTGCTTGATTTCCTACAAAATGAAATTTAATTTTATACTTCTCTAATAATCTAGCTACATCAAATATTTCACTTTGATTTTTACCAACTGAAAATAAACCCACCATTAGAACATGCTTCCAATCTTTCTGAAAACCTAAATCTTCTTTAGCTTTATCTTTATCATATTTAAAATCTTCAATAGGATATTGCCAAACTTTGGTATCTATTCCTAAATGTTCAAATCTTTGTCTACTCCATTCAGATACTAAAATGTATCTATCTGGATGATATTTAATTTCATCTGGATTTGTAAAAGAACCATGTGTTGAACAAACTATATCAAACTTTCTATTTTTGTTTCCAAAAATCTTATCCAATATTGAATGGTCTATGAAATGTTCTGGTATTTCGGTAAAATGAATTATATCAGGCTTTATATCATCTATAATTTTTATAAATGAATTTCCTTTATCTTCATATAAAGTATGAAGAGTTACTAAATCACCGATTTGATTTTTTTGAACTACGAATACACCACCACTATGGTCATTGTATTCTATAACTTGAATATCAAACTCATTACTAAAAGTTTGTATTTGTTTAAGAAGATATTGTGGCATTCCACCTGTTGAAAGATGAGATGCTACATAAAGTAGTTTTTTCTTTACCATAACCTATTTAGATGCTTAGATGCACTTTACAATGTAAAGATACGAAAATAATTTTAATTATCCAAATTATTCTTCAACAGTTATTGTACCTTTATCTAGGTCAATCTGTCCATTCTTATACTTTTTATCCAATTCTCCCAATTTTTCTTCTAATTCGTATATGTACTTATCATTCATAGCACCATACTTTTCTTGATTATCAGAAATCTCTTTTAGTTTTTTATTAATAGTTCTTTCTTGTACTGCAAGTTGACCTAAGAAGATTACAATCTTATCAGTTTCATCTCTAAGGAATCTTAATCTATCTAAAATTTCCTTTTCTAAGTTTTCTGTCTTTGGCATATTATATTGTGTTTATATATAAGTATATATAAGTTTCGTTTTACGAAAATTAATTACCATCGTCTTGGTAAGTCCAACAAGGATGTTGGCCATAGATTTCTGAGTTCTTCAATGGTTGAAAACGAATCCGTTGTTATTGTAGATGGAAAATCTCTTAATGAATTTTTAGATTCAATAATCGTAGCTTTAGTAGATGTATCATCCGTTTCTAATGATTTCATAAACTGAACATCTAATCCTATAAATTTTTTATCTCTTTCTATACGATATGTATTAAGAAATTTTTCCAATGCTTTATTTTTAT
>Ga0208950_1001612_pt1 | contig 10094 bp, 9 predicted proteins | sample AOAMet_54_BLW_10_2_FD_188234 | JGI IMG/M metagenome (GOLD analysis project Ga0208950, IMG submission 188234) | Ammonia-oxidizing marine microbial communities from Monterey Bay, California, USA - CAN11_54_BLW_10 (SPAdes) | ecosystem: Environmental > Aquatic > Marine > Intertidal zone | place...
TAGAAATCTGGGAATTAATTAAAGACTTTAAAAGTGCATGCACTGAAAACAAATGGATTAACAGAAATAGAACGAAACAGGATATTTTTTGGTTCAACCAAAAATTAAATCAATTTATCAAAGAAGATTTTTTCTCAAATTCTAATACATTAAATAAAGTAAAAAAAATCGAAAAGGATGTTAAAGAAAAAAAACTAGATCCATTTACAGCAGCAGCTAAAATATTTGAAGATGAGTCTTAAAGAGAAACTATTAAAATACGATGCAAAAGAATTAATCTTTGTAGCAGAGCCACACAGCGATTTTACAGATGAAGCTAAAAATATAGCTTTAGACATAATAAGAAATAATAAAGAAATTAATTTTAAAGCAGAGGCTAAAAACTATTGGAAACAGCATATTCAAAAAAATATTAAATCAATTCTAAAGTCGAAAAAAATTCCTTTAAGTTGTTTTATAGTAGATAAAGAAATGAAATTAATATTAGAGGATTGCTTCAAAGAATGGAAAGAAGAGCAAGATCTTTTTGGTATTGACACAACTAAATATTGGGTGTTTTAATTAAAATGAGTAACAAGATAAAAATATTTTTTATTGTATTAATATTATCAATTTTAATCGTAGGATTGATAATATTAATTGCACCTAAAGAAAAAAGAAATTCATTAATAAATATCAAATCAATTCCAAAACATTGCGAAAATTATGTGTTGGTTAATACGCCAATATTTGTCGATCGATTTTCATCATATTTTGTGAAAAATCCGTCGGATATTTCTAAATTTTATAAATTTTTAAAAAGAATTAATATTGGAAGTGATAATTTAAATGATTTACTTTTAAATGAACCCATTGCTATATATTATGATGAAAATATTAAATGTTTTAATGCAATTTTAAGTGTCCAAAACTCCTCATCAACTTTCAAAAAAATCTCAGGAGAATTTCTTGAAATTGATTTTAAAAAAAACTCATCTAATCCAAATTATTCTACATATGTATATAACAACAAGATATACAATCAGATATACATAACTATTGATAGAAATGAGAATTCTCATGATGAAATCTATTCTAAAATTAACAAATTAGTTAGAGAAGTTGACACTTCAAATCACAACTTAGAAGCAGTTAAATTATTTAAAGAAAATAAAAAAAATATATTATTTAATTTTAAGAATATTGATACACTAAATAAGTTAGGTGTTGAAGATATTAATGGATCTATAGATTTCTATTCTAATCACATGGAAATAATAGCTAATGGAATTAAAAATAATAAGTTTCCATTTAATAATTATCAAAAATTAAAATCAACTGATTATGGCTGGGCAGAGTTTTCTGGAAATTTTAATAAAAAAATATTTAAGCCCCAGTTATTTAAGAATTTTATTTTAGACAGCAATTGGGATGGGCAATTAATTATGAGTGTACATCAAGTTAAAAACACCAATAAAATAATAGGACTTAAAGGCTTTAATGAAATTATAAATTATCTTGATTTAAATATTCTCATTGGAAACTTAAAATTAGATTCTTTAAGAAAACTGAATTCAATACCAAATTATAAAATATCTTTCAAAAATAATTTCAAAGGGTTTTCAATTACAAATTTCGAAAAAAAATATAATATAACTACTGAGCAAAAAAAGTTGTTTAGCTTATCAATTGATTTTGATAAAATGATTAAGCAAAAACATAGTGAATGGACATGGAATGCTTTTAAAAGTGTTTTTAAAAGAATGAATTTTAAAACATTTGAATTAGAAGGTGAAAATAAAAAACAAAACGGATTTCAAATTATAGGAAAATTAACAACTTTAGATACTACTAAAAATCTTTTACTAAGTCCCTTTATTTATTGAAATCATTATATTTAAGTTATAACAATTGTTTATGGAAATTAAAAACTATGTATTAGGAAATTGGATTTCCGGTGAAGGAAAAGAAATTGATCATATTAATGCCATAACAGGCGAGTTTATAAGTTCTACTTCTAGTAAAGGGCTCGATTTTAAAGAAATTTTAGAATACGGAAGAAAAAAAGGAAGCCCTGCATTACGAAAAATGACTTTCCAGCAACGAGGAGAGATGCTTAAATCTTTAGCGCTTTACCTTAACAAAAGAAAAGAAATATTTTACACACTTAGCAAAGCAACTGGTGCTACAAGAATTGATTCTTGGATTGATATCGATGGTGGAATTGGAAATTTATTTGCTAATGCTTCGTTAAGAAAACAGTTTCCAGATTTACCATACTACGTAGATGGACAAATGGCTAATCTTTCGAAAAACGGAACATTTATAGGACATCATATTATGGTTCCAAAAAAAGGAGTTGCAGTACATATTAATGCATTTAATTTTCCTATTTGGGGAATGCTTGAAAAAATTGCTGTTAATCTAATGGCAGGAGTTGCCGCTGTAGTGAAACCTTCCGAACATACATCATATTTAACAGCCCTAATGGTAAAAGAAATTATAAACTCTAAAATTTTGCCCGAGGGAAGTCTACAGTTGGTTCCAGGAACTGGTATAGGAATTTTAGATTATGTAAGTCACAATGACGTTGTTTCATTTACAGGATCAGCAAGTACGGGTAAATTACTGAAATCACATCCCAATATTTTAGAACATTCCGTTCCGTTTAATATGGAAGCAGATTCTCTAAATGCTTGTGTTTTAGGAACCGATGTAAATAAAGATTCCGAAGAGTTTGAAATATTTATAAAAGAAGTATATAGAGAAATTACCGTAAAAACAGGTCAAAAATGTACAGCTGTTAGAAGAATTTTAGTTCCAGAAAAAATGATTGAAGATGTTCAAAAATCATTAATAAAAAAACTTAAAAAAACAGTTATTGGTGATCCTGAAAATAAATCTGTAAGAATGGGAGCTTTAGCATCAAAGATCCAAGTAGAAAGAGTAAAAGAGAATGTGAAATTACTTATGAATAGCCAAGAAAAGGTTTATGGAGATTATGAGGATTTCAAAGTCATTGATGCATCTATTGAAAATGGTGCTTTTTTCTCACCAATATTATTTAGAAATAACGAACCTTTTCTAAGAGACGATGTCCATAAAATTGAAGCGTTTGGTCCAGTTTCAACTCTAATTCCTTATAAAAACATGGATGAAGCTATTGAATTAGTAGAAATGGGAAAAGGATCTTTAGTAACTTCTTTTGTTTCTAATAATGATAATTTATCTCGAGATTTCGTTGTTCAAGCAGCTCATGTAAATGGAAGAATACTAGTTTTAAATTCTCGATGTTCCAAGGAAAGTACTGGCCATGGTTCTCCAATGCCTCTATTAACTCACGGAGGACCTGGAAGAGCTGGTGGAGGAGAAGAAATGGGGGGGATTCGTGGAATTAAACATTATTTACAAAGAACTGCTATTCAGGGACACCCAGAAACAATTACAAGAATTACAGAGCAATTTCAAATTGGAGCAAATCAACCAGAAGCCAAACCTCATATTTTTAGAAAGCATTTTGAAGAATTAGTAGTTGGAGAAACAGTTTTTACTCATAAACATACTGTAACAGTATCAGATATTGTGAATTTTGCCAACGTAAGTGGAGATAATTTCTATGCTCATATGGACGAAACTTCTTTGGACGGAACCATATTTGAACAAAGAGTTGCCCACGGATACTTTATTCTGTCAAAAGCTGCTGGACTTTTTGTTGATCCGGCAAAAGGGCCTGTTTTATTAAATTACGGTATAGATGAGTGCCGATTTACTAAACCTGTTTATGCTGGAGCAACTATAGGTGTGAAATTTACTGTTAAAGAAAAAATTGATCAGAAAAAAAAGGATAATGAAGATATTTCTAAAGGAATAGTAAAATTCCTTGTTGACATTTATGATGAGACTGAAGAAACAGTTGGTATAGCTACTATTTTAACTATGGTAAAAAAAATAGATCAGAATTAATTCCTCATTAAAAATTAGAATTAAAAGAATTATTATTAACCATTTAATGCTACCACTTCAGTTATTTCGGGAATATGTGTTTTCAGTAAATTCTCTACACCTCCTTTTAAAGTTGCAGTACTAGACGGGCATCCACTGCAAGAACCTTTTAAAATAACAGTTACTTGACCACTGTCTGTATCAAAAGATTGGAAATGAATTGCTCCTCCATCTTGTTCTACAGCAGGCTGAATATATTCATTAATTAAATCTACTATCTTTTGATCCATCTCTGTATTAATAACAGGGGCAATGTTAGTAGTGGTTTTTTGTTTTGATTCAGAAACTGTTTCCAATATTTCAAGTTCAGGTATATTTTGAACTGGTTCTTCATTCAAACTTAACCATTCTCTTATAAATTCTCTTAACTCTAAACTTATATCACTCCACTCTACCAAGTTATTTTTATAAACTGTTACAAAATTTTGAGTAATAAAAATTCTGGTTACAAATGGAAAATTAAATAGTGCTTCTGCAAGTGTAGAGTTTCCTTTAGCATCCGAAGCAGAAAGAAATTCTACAACATCACCAGGATTAACTAACATATGGTCTGCAACAAACTTCATAGTGTTAGGATTTGGTGTCATTTCAGCATAAATTGTGACAGGTCTACTCATTTTTTATAATTTACAACTAAATTAATCAAACCATTACGATATGAAACCACTGATCAAAAAAATTAATGGAATTACCCCTAAATTTGGCAAAGATTGCTACTTATCTGAAAATACAACTATTATAGGAGATGTAGTTTGCGGTGATCGATGTAGTTTTTGGTTTAACTCGGTTATTAGAGGTGATGTTCATTTTATTAAAATTGGAAACGAAGTTAATATTCAAGATGGTGCAATTGTGCATTGCACATATAAAAAAAGTCCAACAATAATTGGGAATCAAGTCACTGTTGGACACAATGCAATTGTACATGGGTGTACAATAAAAGACCGTGTATTAATTGGAATGGGTGCAATTGTGTTAGATGATTGCATCATTGAAAGCGATAGTATTGTAGCAGCAGGTGCAGTTTTAAAAATGGGAACTCAGGTGAAATCAGGTGAAATTTTTGCTGGTGTACCAGCAAAAAAAGTTAAAGAGGGCAATTTTAAAAAACAACTTTTAGCTTTGGCTAATAAGTATATAGAGTACTCTAAATGGTATGAAGATTAATTAATCTGAACTGTTTTAGAGGTGTAATTTGAATCATAAAACAAATCTAAATGCTGATCAAATTTTTCACTTTTTTCGGTAGTTAAAATCTCGATTTTACCATCTTTAGACAAGTGATCGTTAACAATAGGGTGTCTTTTGAAATAATTAGTTAGTTTTTTTGCAACTAGATCTCCTTGGTCAAAGACCATTACCCTTGAAGGCAAGTATTTAATAATTGACTCTTTTAAAATAGGATAATGGGTGCACGCAAGAATTAAAGTATCAATTCTGGGTTCTTTTTCTAAAAGTTCATCAATATATTTTTTAATATAATACTGCCCTCCATCTTCCATGAATGTATTATTCTCAACTAGTGGAACCCACATAGGGCAGCTTTGTTGTACGACATTTACTTTGGGAGAAAAATTAGCTATTTCCATTGGGTAGCTATTAGATACTACAGTTCCAGGTGTGGCCATAACACCTACGTAACCAGATTTTGTGAAAGACCCAATATCTTCAGTAGTTGGTCTAATCACTCCTAATACTTTTTTTTTTGGAAATTTATTAGGTAGTAAATTAATTTGAATATTCCTTAGTGCTTTAGCTGAAGAAGTATTACATGCTAAAATAACAATAGGACAATTTTTTTTAAATAAATAATTTACAGCTTCTGTAGTATATCTATTAATTACTTCAAACGATCGAGTCCCATATGGTGCTCTTGCATTATCACCTAAGTACAAACAATCATAATTTGGCAAAAGATTTTGGATTGACTTAAGAATAGTTAATCCTCCATACCCAGAATCAAATATACCTATTGGACTTTTCATTAGTTTCAAAAAAAAGCCCTTTTAAGAGCTTATTTAATTAATTTGAAGTAGTAATTCCAAGCTTTGCTCTCACCTTGTCACTAATATCATCACCTCCCGCATGTAGAAGTGTAGAAACTTCAAAAATGTAGGAATAGCCATCTTTTTTAGCTAATTCTTTTACAGCATTATTAACTTTTAACATTATTGCTTGTAATAATTCCTGCTCTTTTTGCTGTAATTTTTGTTCAGCTTCATATGCTTTTTTTTCATAATTCTGCTGTCTTTCCATTAAATCTGCTTCTTTTCTTTGTCTAGAATCAGCTGACATTTCAGATTTTTTCTGTTCATAATCCTGGGCGAATTCCATAATTAATTTCTGATACATTTCTAATTCTTTAGCTAGGTCACTTTTATAACTTTCTAATTCTTTCCTGGCAGATTCGTAGTCTGGCATTTCTTGAACGATTGCTTGAGAATTAACGTGTCCCAGTTTCTGAGCATTAAAATTAAACGCTGATGAAATTAATAGAGTTATTAAAATAGATTTTGCTGTGTTTTTCATTTTTTACTTTTTAGTTTTCTTATTATTAAGTCGCTTTTGTCATATTTAGGATCGGCGTACAATATATTCGAGTTTTTACTTTTATCCAAAACAAAACTATATTTATAATCATTAGCCAATGATTTAATAGCATTGTAAACTTTTCTTTGAATAGGCTGAATCAATTCTTTTCTCTTTCTAAACAATTCACCACCTACTCCAAACTTCTTGCTTTGGTAAGTTCTAAGTTCGAGTTGTAAAGTTGTAATTTCTAATTCTTTTTCTTTTCGTACTTGTTCGGGTAACAATAGTTCATTTCTTCTTAATTCATTAATTTTTTTCTCAATATTAACACTTTTAACATCTAATTCTTTTTGCCATTGAGAAGCTAAATCGTCAATTTGTTTTTGTGCTTTTTGATAACTTCCCATTTGATCTAAAATATATTCAGAATCTACAAATGCAAATTTTTGTGCAATACTTGAACAAGTAAAAAAACAAATTGAAAGGGTTAATATTAAAAATCTTAAAGTCATTTTTATTAATTATAATTCACCAATATTCATACCAATAGTAAAATGAAATTGTCCTCTGTAGCCTTTTGCCTGTATTTGTGAGTTGTGATTTAATTCGCCTTGAGCTCCAGGATCTAATGGATCGAATCCAAAACCATAGTCTAGCCCTAAAAGCCCAAACATTGGCAAGAATATTCTTACACCAAAACCTGCAGACCTTTTAACCTTAAATGGATTGTATTTTTTATACTCATTCCAAGAATTACCACCTTCTAAAAATCCAAGAAGATAAACTGTTGCAGATGGATTCAAACTAACTGGATATCTAAGCTCTAAGGTATATTTACTAATTAATCTATCTCCAGTGGTTGATGATATAGTTTGTTCATCATATCCTCTAAGAGCTATTATTTCTCTGCCGTCTAAAGCAAAACCAGAAAGACCACTTCCGCCTAAATAAAATCTTTCAAAAGGTGGAGCACCCAAGTTTTTATTCCAACCGTTTAAAAGTCCAAATCCTAATCGAGTATTAATTACTAATTTTTTATTCCTAGAAACTGGCGTAAACCAAGAAGAAGTAAACTTAAATTTATTGTATTGTAAGTACTTAAACTTTTCTTGATCTGTTAATCCACTGTGGTCTTTAATGTTATTAATTCTTGAGTATGGATAAACACTAGTTTTCACAGAAAATGTTAAAGATGATCCACTTCTTGGATAAAGGGGTTGATCAATACTATTTCTAGAAATTTTCCATTGGATATATGGGTTGTTGACATATCCAGTAGAAAAGCTGAATATGCTGCCAAAATTATTAAGATCATAATATTGGAAACCTAGTTCATAATAAACACTAAAATAATCATCTGGCCATTTTAATCTTTTCCCTAATCCCACTGAAATTCCAGTGATTTTAATTATTCTTCTATTAGGGTCCTTAATCTTATTTCCGGTCAGCGAGTCAGTTATGAATTTTCTATCATAAGATTGTATAGATCGAAAAGCTGATATTGTAAATGAATTTGGTTTTTTACCTCCAAGCCAAGGCTCGGTAAAAGACATATTATAACTTTGGAAAAAGTATCCACTGGATTGGGCTCTTATACTCAATCTTTGACCATCACCAGAGGGCAAAGGGGACCAAGATCCTTTTTTAAATAGTTTTTTAGCAGAAAAATTATTGAAAGTTACGCCAAGAGTTCCAACTAAAGAGTTATTACCCCATCCACCAGAAAGTTCAATTTGATCATTTGGTCTTTCTACAACTACATAATCTATGTCAACAGTTCCATCTGTGGGGTTTGGAATTGGATTAACTCCTAATTTTTCGGGATCAAAATACCCATTTTGAGCTAATTGTCTCTGGGTTCTAATAATTGCATCTCTAGAAAACAAATCACCAGGATGGGTATACATATCTCTTAGAATTACGTGGTCACTAGTTTTAGTATTTCCAAGGATACTAACTTTTTTAATTCTTGCTTGTTTGCCCTCATAGACTTTAATTTCTAAGTCAACTGAATCATTTTCAATTTTCTTTTCTACAGGAGTTACTTGAAAAAACAAGTATCCATCGTCCATGTATAATGAACTTATATCTGAACCATTAGGATTCATAAAAAGTTTAGCATCTAAAGTTCGTTGATCATAAAGATCACCTTTTTTAATGCCCAATATAGTGTCCAATAAACCTGTAGAATATTTTTGATTTCCCGACCATTCGACGTCTCTTATATAGTATTGGCTACCTTCGTCTATAGTGATATTAATATTTATTGTTTTGTCATCAAAATCATAAATTGTATCTAGAATAATCTTAGCATCTCGACAAGCAATTTCTTGATACTTTTCTATGATTTTATCTTTGTCCTGAACAAAGAGCGAATTCTGATACATGGATCTTTTATAAAATCGAAACCATTTCTTTTCTTTTGTTTCTTTCATTAGACCCTTTAGTTTTTTGTCTGTTAATGAATAATTACCATCAAATGTGATTTCATTAATTTTAAATCTTTCTCCCTTTTCAATATTAATTTTTAATATTTTACTATTATTTACTAAAGTGTCATTAGAAGTAATAATGGATGCTTGAGCTTTTAAAAACCCTTTTCCAATAAAATAATTTCTAGATATTTTTTTTACTTTAACTTTTAGAGCTTCTGTGATTATTTTACCACTATACAAGTCTAAATCGTCTCTTAATTGATCTGCTTCTGATTTTGAAACGCCCGAGAAGGAATAACGAGACATTTTAGGACTTTCTTTTAATTTAATTCTTAAAAAAAGATTATTTCCTTGTGTTTTTTCCTTGTAAATAGCTACCTCGCTAAACAAGCCTTGTTCCCATAAATTAGATATAGCTTTTGAAATTTTATCACTTGGGATAGATAATTTACCCCCCCTTTTAAGTCCAGATTTTTGAATTACTATTTCATGATCTAAATGAGTAACTCCTTCAATAGAAATACCTGCTAAGATGTATTCTCTAGTAGATAATTGATAATCCGTATAATTATTTTGACCTAACGCAATATTCAGAGTCAATGTAAAGAATAATAATAATTTAATATATCTAAGCATCGTTATTTAATAATTGTTCTGATGTTTTTCCGAAACGTCTTTCTCTTTTTTGATAATCATAAATTGCTTTATAAAAGTTTTTTTTCTTAAAATCTGGCCATAATATTTTTGTGAAATACAATTCTGTGTAAGCAAGTTGCCACATTAAAAAATTACTTACTCTGTTTTCACCACTAGTTCTAATTAACAATTCTGGATCAGGATAATCTGCAGTACTCAAATAAGAACTAATTAAATCTTCATTTATTGCAGTACACTCTAATTGCCTATTCATTACTTTTTGTGCCATTTTTTGAACTGCAAGTGAAATTTCTCGTCTGGAGCTATAACTTAACGCTAATATTAGTGTTATTTTTTTATTAGACTTCGTGCTTTCTATAGCTTTTTTTAAGGCTATTTGACAAGATTTTGGCAAAACTTCAACATCACCAATTGTAGCTAGTTTTACTCCATTTGAGTTAAGATCATCTAGCTCATTATATATAGATTGAACTAACAAGTCCATTAATG
>Ga0208950_1001652_pt1 | contig 9945 bp, 7 predicted proteins | sample AOAMet_54_BLW_10_2_FD_188234 | JGI IMG/M metagenome (GOLD analysis project Ga0208950, IMG submission 188234) | Ammonia-oxidizing marine microbial communities from Monterey Bay, California, USA - CAN11_54_BLW_10 (SPAdes) | ecosystem: Environmental > Aquatic > Marine > Intertidal zone | place...
GGTTTCGGTGTAGACATCTAGGCCGGGCGTCTCGTACCACAGTTTGCTGCAAGGTGCCAGAGGCGGTGACCTGGGCGATGGCGGACTCCCTGGTGGAAACGGAAGCTGAGGTGGCGCGCCGATCAGCCGTATGCCGCAGTCGTCACAGTCGGTACCGAGGGCGCACCAATGATCAGTACTTCCCTCTCCACCGTCGCGGCACTCGCCGTCGCCTTCTGATGTTTGACCTGGGTCGTAGCTGTGTGGGTTCCTGCCGCCATTGATTTCCACCCAATCGCCATGCCCCGGATCGTCGCACGTGTTAGAGCACGTGTAGCCGGGTAACATAGGCGGTGGCGGTGAGGGCGGCGGCGGGCTGGGCGGCGGGCTGGGCGGCGGGCTGGGCGGCGGCGGAGACGGCGACGCGTCCTCGCCGAGTCGTCGTCGGTCTCCAAACCCGGCACGCCACCAGGGCGGCAGCGGGGGCGTTCCGGGCGGTTCGGGCGAGGGGCGCATGGGCGGCGACGGCTCCATCGGCGGCGGCAGCGGCAACGGCGGCGCCGAGGGTGGCACGGGCGGATTGGGTGGGCTGGGCGGCACGTGGCGCGTGTCGTGGACCACGCACCGCTCCGCGTGCGGCGCCACCTGCAAGCCGGTCCACCATCCCTGCGCACGGCACACGCGCAAGAGGTGAATGACGCTCCAGTCCATCTTGCAGCGAGTTTAAGGGTCGAGTGGTTGCATTTACCTCCTCGTGACACCACGCGTCTGCTCTTTGACGGTGTCCGTCGCCGTAAAAGGTCTCGCACGTCCACGCGCACGGCCGCAGCGGTGGCAACGAGGGCGGCGGCGACGGCGGAATCGATGGCGGCGGCGGGCTCAGGATACGCGGGCCGCAGTCGACGCAGTCGGTGCCGTAGGCGCAAAGGTGATTCACGACGCTGTCCGGCCCGCCGTCTTTGCACTCGCCATCGTGGTAGCTAACGCGGCTCCATTCAGAATAGTCAACACTTCCATCAATATTGATGCCGTCCTCGCTGGGCGGCCCAAATTCACCATCGTCGTATACATGTGGATTGTTGTTGCCAAACCAACCCCACTCGCCGTGCCCGGGATCGTCGCACGTGTTGGTGCAGATGGTCCCCGGCGCATCGGGCGGCGGCGACGGCGGCGGCGGGCTGGGCGGCGGCGAGGGCGGCAGCATGGGCGGCGGCGGCGAGCGCGGCGGCCCGCCCGCGCACGCGTAGCACAAGAATCCATAGTCGGCCGTGCTGTGGTCCGGACAGTCCACCACAGCGCACGAGGTGCCGGCGCAGCACGACAGGCTGGCATTGGGCGTGCCTATGATGGTCGCGCCGCACGCGTCGTCAAGGCCCAGACACGTGGGTGGCGGCGGTGGTGGGGCGTGTGGCGGAGAAGTCGGTGGCACGGGCGGCGTGTTTGGCAATGGGGCCAGTGGGGGGAGTGCCGGTAGCGGTGGCAGGAGGGGAAAGGGCGGCGGAAGCGAAGGTGACGGCGGGAGCGACGGGGGCGACGGTGGTGGCAACGGGCGGCCGTGCACGACGACGCTCGTGAGCGTTCCCTGAAACGCCAAGGTTTGCGTCACCTGATCGCTGTCCTGGTCCGGAGTCTGCATCGAGAGGGACACGATTGTCACAACCGAGGCTCCCGCAGCGAGCAACAAGAGACCTTGGCACAGCCGACTGCCATCACCGGGCGCTCGACTTCGCCCTCGGGTCGTCTTTGGGGCGTCTAATTTGGCTGCAACGATTTCGGCACTGGCGTCCGTGTTCAAGGGTATTCGGTCCTCGTCCCGGTGGCGCTGCGTTTGTAGCCATCGCGCAAACGGCACCTCCTCTGCAGTGCGCATGGCGGCGAAGCGAAAGCTGTGTTGTCGGCTCCACTGGTAACACGCTTAGCGACTCTCGCTATAGTGTATCATACAGCCCTACTAATAAAGGGACATCCACCAATGGCTCCCGGCCTCTACGCATGGGATCTGCAAATGAACCCCAGAGCACGTGGATTCCCGAAACAGACAATAGCGAGGATGTGGCACGCGAGGTGTTGAGTGTCTTTCTTGGGGTCGCCTTTGTGTCGTGTGTGTGCGTGGTGCTTGCGTGTACCGTCGTGTCTGGTGCGTTGAGAGAAATGAACGATTGGGCTCGACGAAAAGCGCTTGCGGAGCACGAGTTGGCCGAAGTGGGTGGGCTCCCTCCACTCGATGAGATCGACGATTACCTAGATGACGATTCGTTGGACGAGCAACACGTGAATCAATCACATTTTCGATCTAATAGAGTATAAAGTTTTTTAAAAACCCACTCACGCCCACCACGAACACGCGTTTGCATACCAACTCCACAAGTCGCCCAGCGTTACAATGGACAAGAGTGGAGGCCGTGGCGGTGGTGGCGGTGGCGGAGTTGCGATCAAGCTCGGCAAGAGGTTGGCAGCGCAAATGACACACGCGAGACTAACCAAGACGGCAATCATCACCGAGACAAAGCCAACTGCGTCAGCACGAGCAAACTCGCCAGCCAGCGCCAGCTCGGCACTCTTCGCACCCATGCAGTGTCTGTTTGTATGCGTGTTGCGAGTGGGCACGCTTGCCGCTAGCAGGGAGTGGAATCGGTCGCCCACAACCACCAACGGGATATACGCATGGATGCGCTGGCCATTTGAGTGGAGTCGAAGGCTAGCGACAACTGCGGTCGGGTGTAGAATGTCCGTGGTGCGCACGATTGATGACGAACCACCAAGCCAATTTGCACATGGCGTGCTCCCACTCACAACGCGACAACGGCTCGCTCTCGTCATAGGCGGCAAGTTGACTGCACAAGAAGCGCTTTCCGCAAGAGACGAGGATGTAAACTATGATTTTTTTGTCAAGTGTGCCATGACTTCGGAGACGTTAACATCGGTTGGGATTGGACCCACACAGCTCAAGCAGCGAGGTGCTACACATCCGTCGCAGTTGCGCACGCTTGGATTTGGGACACTCGACCTGTGCGACGCTGCCTTTTGTGCCGATGCGGTGGCGGCCTTTGGAGCCGATGAACTGGTCAACGAGTTTTTGGTCACACCCAGTGACGCAATCGTGCTTGCGGGTAGCTCGGCAGTTGAGCAGTTGGGCTTGGACATTGGTACGCTCTTGTGTATCTGCGAAACGGATTTTGACTTTGCATTCCAGGTGCTCCTGCAGTCCAAGCCGCGAGGTAAGTGCTTGGTAGGCGTGGCACCGCTCACCCTGCTCGAGTCGGGACTGCGAAAGTCACAGCTGGTCGCGCTGGGGTACAACAAGGCGAGTGTAACGCAGCAAACACGCGCGTCCGAAGAGGAGCTCACCGAACTTGGGTTTTAAGCAGACTGTGTGCTATTTTTACAAGTAGAATGGAATGTGCTCGGGTTTTTCGTCGGGCGAGAGATGTGTCGAAACAGGGAGGCAGTGGAGTGGGTTGTGTGGGCAGGTAAGTGCTCGGGTTTCTAAAGGTGGGGCAAAGTCTTTGAACTTTTTCTAACTCGAAGTGCCCGGGTTTTTGGGCCAGGCCAAAAGCAAAGGGAACGTCCCACCTTTAGAATTTTTCGGAAGGGGTGGTAGAAGAACCAACCAACTCTTAGAATTTTTTTCTATTTTTGTGTCCCGGCTTCTAACATCCCTTCCGAAAAATTCTAAAGGTGGGACGTTCCCTTTGCTTTTGGCCTGGCCCAAAAACCCGGGCACTTCGAGTTAGAAAAAGTTCAAAGACTTTGGCAAACCTTTAGAAAAATTTAAAAGGTATTCCGCTCGTTTTTGCCCCTACCTCCGGTTGGCGCGGCGCTGGCCCGCACGGCCGCTGCTAGTCACTGCGTTTGTCGTACTTTCGCCCGACGCGAAACCCGAGCACAATATCTTCAAACTATCCACCCAAAGTTCCGAAGCCCAGTGTATTTTTTAAAAAACTCTTTGCTTGTGAACTCTTTCTCTCTTCGAAGACTCGCTGCGCGACAAAAAAAATACTCCAAGAACTCCCCCCCGCCCGACGCAAAACCCGAGCACATTTACACAGTATACTTAAAAGTCAGCATCGAGCGAAAACTCGTTCATGTTCATGATGTCGTCCGAACTATTCTTGGTGATGCTTGACATGACGTTGGCCTTCTGGTACTCGGCCACGCGCTTCTCGAAAAAGTTCCTGTGGTGTAAAAGTGCGAATAGTGAGCGTGTGTGTGGTTGAACGTGTTTGAGTGAAAAAATGCGCACGTCTTTCCCTGCAAGCTGATCAGCTCCATCCAGTCGAATGGATTGGCTGCATTGTAGAGCTTGGGAGCACCAAGCGCAACGAGGAGCCGGTCGGCACAAAACTCAATGTACGTTGACATCATGCGCGAGTTCATGCCGATCAAGTCGACCGATAGCGCATCGCACACAAACTCCTTTTCGTATACAACCGCCTCGCTCACAATGGTGTGCAGCTCCTCGTCGGTCAGCTTCTTTTCGAGCTTGGCGTAGAGCATGCAGGCAAAGTCGCAGTGCATGCCCTCGTCCCTTGAAATGAGCTCATTGGAAAACGTGAGCCCGGGCATCAGCCCACGCTTCTTGAGCCAATAGATGGCACAAAAGGAGCCCGAGAAGAAGATGCCCTCTACCACGGCAAACGCCACAAGTCGCTCGGCAAAACGCCTCGAATCGGTAATCCACTTCATTGCCCAGTCGGCCTTCTTCCTGACGCAAGGCACCGTCTCAAGTGCGTTAAAGAGTGACGCTTTCTCATTCTTGTCCTTGACGTACGTGTCAATCAGCAGCGAGTACGTCTCCGAATGGATGTTCTCAATCATGATTTGGAAGCCGTAAAAGAAACGGGCCTCGGGATATTGGACCTCGCCACAAAACCGCTCGACGAGGTTTTCGTTGACAATCCCATCGGAAGCAGCAAAAAAGGCCAACACGTGCTTGACAAAGTGCTGCTCGTCAGTATTGAGAGATTCCCAGTCTCGCATGTCCATTGCGAGATCGATCTCTTCGGCAGTCCAGAAGCTTGCTTGCGCCTTCTTGAACATGGTCCACAAGTCATCATGTTTGATCGGAAAGATGACAAACCGGGACTCATTTTCTTGCAGCATGGGCTCGTTCAGATCATCCGGGTGCGGCTCGGTGGGCATATTCGGGCGGTGCTGGCGCGTGTGGCTCTGCGTGTGTGGCTCTGCGTGTGTACCTGCTAGCTATCCGTTACATGGCGCAAGGCACGCCCTTAGCGGCACCTAGTCTTCCACTGATTACCTCCCCTGGCACTTTTGATAAGCCAATCACCTGCTCACCCTTCCCACCCTTCCCACCCTTCCCACCCTTCCCACCTTCCCACCTTCCCACCTTCCCACCTCCTCCATCACTGGGTTACCGGTCGCTTCGGTCGACGCAAAACCCGAGCAGTATGTCTCACACATGTCGTGTTCGTCGTCGTGCTCCTCTTGCGGGAAGTGGCGCTCAGAATGTGGCAAACTCACAGTCGCTTGGCGCGAAATGCTAACTAAAGGGGGGTAAAAGCGAACCATCGGTACAACAACAATCCACGCACAAAGTGTTGACGATTATGAGCTATCCACCACCCAATGCCAAGCGACCTCGCGAACTTGGTACATCGGCGCCTGCCAAACGGCACGTCATCGACCGCCGAATCAACCGAGACGTCACCGCTCTCGGCCTCAGCACCACCGATCGCACCAATCGCGCCATCCACACACACGTTGAAACGGCAACCGAATTGTGGAAGGTTCTTGTGAGTGCGGCCACCGAGGCAAATCAGGACAAGTCGTCTTGTCCGCACAAGTTGCTCTGGATGCATCTCGACCCGCCCCTCTCAAACAAGTCTGCCGCCGTCAAAGCCTCGGTGCAAGCCCTTTGTCTCGACTTGCTCCTGACCTCCTCGGCTTCGTTTGAGGATGCACCACAAGCCAAGCTGTCGTCGCGACTGGTCGAATGGTTTGCATTGGCTCGAGAGGTGGCAAAGGGGGCGCATGTACTGTTTTGTCAAGGCACCGATGGATGGGACAATGGAATCGACCCAGAGACAAACAAGCCGCTGCTCGACGAGCACGCCAAGCCACTGGTTGCCAAGGATTTATACTGGCCCTTTGAAACCTATGATCGGACGCTCGAGAATCCAGTGTATGCGCACTGTTTTGGAGACTCTGCGTCCCAGTGCCTGCGCTCACGCGTGCGAGTCGTCAATCCCGACGGCAAAGCCGCCGCACAGTGGAAGGCTGCCGAGGTGGCCCACCGTCGCATGCTCGACATGGAAGCCCATCACGAGCTCTTTCGTCCCAAGGATGTGATTGGCAAAGAGGCTGGAAGTGGGCTCACCACAGAAGAGCTCGGGGGACTCTTTTTGCTGACCAATGTAAGCGACAACTGGGCCAAGCGTACGGAGCTGTTTGACCTCGGGTTTTGGATGCTGAGAATTGTCCATTTTGGGCTAGAACGCAACCTCGGACTTCGCATGGGCAATTTTTCGCTGGACATTATCGGACAGTCCTCGCCAGACGCCTCCCCCCAATCGCCACACCCCTCTGAGCAATCGCTACGCATCAGCTTTCCCGACCCTTTGCGAAGTCGATGCTGGCTCGAAAACGTGCTTCATTGCATTGTCGCACTCAAAGTGCATCTCTTTGTCAAACTACGGTGGGCCGTTTACGATGGACCCGACAACAACGAAAGCGAAAAGGCACTCGCCGAACGGGTCATTTTAGACCGACACGACATTGAACAAGCAAAAGCGCATTGGCTGCCGTCGGCGCGACCCAAGAGCACACCGGCCTCGCCTCTCGGGCCCAATAGCAAACCAGTCACGGATGCCGCCGAACCCACGCTTCCACCCCTCGCACCCTTGCCGCCGCCAGCCAATGCAATGCCATTCGTTCCATTGTCGACACTTCACACCGAATTGTTGGAGCGAGTCTGCGAACACGGCCAGCCTGTCAAAGGTCTCGAGGCACTCTCCATGCTTGCACGAGAACGCTTCCTGGTGCTAAAGCGCATCGGCGAGCTAGACCGGCATGTAGGCATGCACTTGGGTGTCAAGCGATTAATCGAAAAGGAACGTCGGAACCAGGAAAAAGTGGCCATGGAGACTCTCGCGTCCTTGACGACACGCATGGAAGCTCCCGACTTGGACATGGCAGCCTCAGAACAACTCGCAGCCGAATTCGACGCCATCAGTCACCGGTTCACAATCGAAGCCTCCACTGCAAGGACGATTGCCACTGTAAAAAAGCGCGTAAAAACCCACGGCATTCCGTTGCTTTCCGCCGATCGAGTGTGGAAGATTTTCGCCAATCGCGAAGTCGTGATCAAACTTGCGGCCGTTGGTGTACCAGGGGCCTCTGTCACTGCCTCCAATGGACACGCAACGCTTGGTCCCGGAGAAGAGTTTGTGGCACTCTTTGGTACGACTGGACAAGCAGGCGCACTCTCCTCCACTCGATGTCATCCGCGGACCGGCTACGCACGCATCGAAGCATTGACACTCATCGATCGATTGTGGAACATTCTCAAGAGCGAGGCGGCACTTCAACGCCGACTCCGTTCACTGAGTGCACTCGTTCCGGTACCACTCGAGTGCCACAAGGAAGTCGCCCTTGAAACCAACGCACTCGGACTTTCGCAACGATCACTGCACCCTTCCCTAAGACGCTATGTGCACCTCAAAAAGAAGCAAGCCGAGCGTGGCACGTCTTTGAAGACCATGTCGGAAACCTGTGCCAACTCCATGTCCAAGGCAATCGAGTGTGCCTTTCTCACGTGCTTGGCCGAGTGCTCCCATTCGGACGAGTCTGATGCATGCACCAAGGAGGACGAGAGTGACGACCACAGCAGTGACCGTCTGGGGACAATGCCCAAGATGCCAGCGCGACTCTACGCGTCGCAACGCAAGGTGGCTTCTGCAGTGGTGCACGCCTTTTTAAACGTGGCGCACCTGTTCAATGCGCTCCACATTGTCCGCGACGACGACCTGCCAGAGGACGACGACGAAAGCCAAGAATCGCGTCCACCCATCATGGTGTACAATGCGACGACTGGGCAATTGAGTATGCCGCATCCAAAAGCCATCGTGGAGCGTCATTGGGAAGCTGCGCAGCACCTGTTGGACTTGGCGACTATCATCGAACCTTGGGTGCGCGACCGACGCCGACGACTGGGCGGACTGCTGCGACCCGAGTGCTTCATGGTGACATTGAGTGCCGAGCACGGCGTGTGCGTACACGAGGAGCGACGCGAGGTGGCCCGTGAGCGTCTCGACGAGATCGAGTCCAGTCGACAGCGACGGTACTGGACCACGTGGCCGCCGGTGGAGGACGACCTTGTTACCGCGGAACGCATAGAGACACTGGTAAAATGGGGCAGGCACGCAACGCTGCATGCGCTCAAAAGCGCGGCTCCGCGTCAAGGCCTGCCGCTGGAACCGTATCGAGGAGCACAGGTCCAGGCCCTGCGAGACGCACTGAGTACCGACCGGCCACATACGTGGCTTCACAATGTGCACGCGCAATTGGAGGCCGCCGCCGCACCGCCTTGACACTGAGCGCGAAAAAACGCGAGCGCGGCAATCCATCTTCGTTGCAAGCGCTAAAACTCACCAAAGAGGAGGAGGAGTAGGAGTAGGAGTAGGAGTAGGAGTAGGAGTAGGTGTGTTGTGGTTGTGCGCGCACAATTCTCGCGGAGTTGCATCCCAAAAAAAAGAAGGTAGTCACAGCATGCTGTACACCACCACTGCGCTCGCGACGCACGTGGCCGTGCGTCCGGCGTATGTGTACGAGGCCATCGATCCGGTCACAAAGTTGCCATTCTACGTCGGTCGCACGGGCGACATGGAACGCCGCGCCCGTGAGCACCAGAAGCGGTGCATGAAGAAGATCCGCGAGCTGATGAAGCTCAAAAACTTTAGGTTTCGAGACGCCATGCGGCGTGTGCCCGAGCTGCCCGACGGGTGCGCGCCCGAGCACGCACAGGAGCTCGAAACCTACTTCATCTTTCAGCGCAAGGTCATCTACGACCCTGTCGATTGCCCGTGGGGTTGCAACTCGCGCATTGGCGACCACGGCACCGAGATGACGCCAGAGCGCTTCGCCGAGCTGACGGCCATGTTTGCGGGCGAAGGCTACCAATTCCCCCTCGTCGAGGAGCCCAAGGACCTGCGCGACGCACGGGCCGAGTATGAGATTGCCGGCGAGTTTGTGGCCATGGCCGAGAAGGTGGGCGACGAAAAGTGCGCCGAGGAGTTGAACAAGTGCCGCGTGCTGGCCAAGAGCGCACTTTTAAACGCCGAACGCATTCACCTGGGACTGCGTGCCTTTGTGGAGGTTGTACTGGCCGACTACGAAGACAAGCACGTCGATGCGGTGGACCAGTCGACGCTGCAAACGGCGCTCAACCTGATCAAGGACAAGATGGCCGAGGACGCGGCCTTCATCGACTTGCAGCGCATCGTCACGTCGATGAGCCTGGTCTGCAAGGAAAAGGAGGGCGTCGACGTCTCTTCGGAGGCGGCGGCCAACGGACTCAAGATGGTCTTGGCCATGATTAGATCGCGCGAGGAGGCGACAATGGCGTGGACCAACAAGACCGTCGAGGCAAAAATCAAGGCCGTGCGGACGTGGACCAGGGCGCATGGCATGCAAAAGCCAACGACGACCTCCGTCGACAAGGAGGAGCAGAGGTTGGCAGGCTTCCTCAACAACTGGAAAGGGGACAACGATCACTACGGCGGCAAGTGCACCGATCTTTCAAACTGCAGCGTCGTCATGCGCGGCATTCAATGGTTTGAGGACTTTGTCGGCTCCGTCGACAAGAAGGCCAACGACTGGGTCGAGCTCAACAAGCAGCTGTGCGACGGGTATGCATGGTACGACGAGCCCGACTTTGAGGGCAAAAAGGCGATTCCTACAAGCAAGGGCAACAAGACCATCTACGACAAGCTGATCAATCTGATC
>Ga0208950_1001685_pt1 | contig 9824 bp, 6 predicted proteins | sample AOAMet_54_BLW_10_2_FD_188234 | JGI IMG/M metagenome (GOLD analysis project Ga0208950, IMG submission 188234) | Ammonia-oxidizing marine microbial communities from Monterey Bay, California, USA - CAN11_54_BLW_10 (SPAdes) | ecosystem: Environmental > Aquatic > Marine > Intertidal zone | place...
AAGAATGATTACTAACAAGCCTGTTATGGGAGAGAGCCTAAGTAGCATCGAAGTAGAATCAAGATTCACTTCAGGTGGAGATGAAGGCAGTAAATTAGAATACATGACTAACGTTCCTTTGGGCGATCGTTCAGCTTTAAGATTTGTAGCATATAGAGATCGTAGAGGTGGATATATAGACCAAGTTGCTGGAACGCTTGATGCAAGTCAATCTGCTAGATTTAGAGCAGCTGGAACTGTTAGAGCAAATGGTCTTCCTGTTTCATCTTCAAGAGCTGGTTTTCAAGCTGGAGCAAATCTTTCTGGCGTAGCATTTACAGATGCTGTTGCAATTGAAAAAGAAAATGCTAACCCAGTTACATATGAGGGATTTAGAGCAAGTGTTGCACATGAAATAAATGATAATTGGAATGCTTTAGCAACTGTTGCTAAACAAACAATTGATGCTGATGGTGTTTTCTTCGTTGATCCTACATTAGACGACTTAGAAATTCAAAGATATACAGCTGACACAATAGAAGATGAATATGAAAATATGAGTCTGACTATAGAAGGGTCTATTGGTGATCTTGAAGTTGTCTATGCTGGTGCTTACACTGACAGAGTCACTGATCAGAATATTGATTACACTGACTACCTATTTGTTGGTCAATACCTGCCTTACTATATTTGTGATTACTATGTAACATACACATCATTTGCTCCGGGGAATGTTCCAACTGGATCATGTGGTGCTCCTAATTTATTAGTTGATTCAACCACTAATACTAAGGTTTCTACTCATGAGTTCAGACTGAATGCTCCAATTAATGACACTATGACTGTTACAGCTGGTGCATTTATAAGTGATCTTGAGCTAACAGAGCTGAATTTATTCAACTATCCAGGATCAACAAGTAATGATATTACTTATGCTCCTAACTATGCTCTGACAGATATATCATCAACTGGTGTTCTTAATAATGCTGCAGCTGGATGGTTTTCAGCTGGCCCATATTCAGAACCAGTAATATTCTTTAATGATATTAAAAGGACTGATAAGCAAAAAGGTATTTTTGGTGAGGTTAATGTTGATCTCTCAGATACTGTTGAATTAACTGTAGGTGCCCGTTGGTATGACATTGAGGTTGATTTTGAAGGAAGTGCTAACTCATCATTTGGTAATGGTTTTGGTAATACGGATCAACAAAGATTTGGATCTAACCTATCAGCACAATATGCACCAGGTAATGCTAACGGTTATCCAGATACTGCTCAAACAGATGGTGTTATTGGAAAGGCAACTCTAGCTTGGAATAAAAGCGAAGATGTTATGTACTATGTAACATGGTCAGAAGGTTTTAGACCTGGACTACTAAATCGACCTGTAGGATCATCTAATGCAGATGGCTCATATGTTGTTAAGCCTGAAGTTAAGTCTGATGAAGTTACTAACCTTGAGTTTGGTTGGAAGACTGTTTTAAGAGACGGCAAGCTTAGGTTTAATGGTAGTGCATTTATGGTTGATGTCTCTGGACTCCAAAGTACTATTTTTGATCCAAGTATTGTTAATTTATTCTTCTCAGATAATGCAGCAGATGCAGATATAACTGGTCTTGAAGGAGATTTTGTATACTACACAAATGTTAATGGTCTTGTGGTTTCAGGAGCATTCTCAATGCTAGATACTGAAATAACAAAAAGCTTAGTTCCAACGCCTGATGTGGTTGTTGGATCTGATCTTGCTTTTGCACCAGGTAGCCAAGCGAACTTAACTGCTAGAAAAGAGTGGGGAATGTCATCAGGTAATACTGGTCATTGGCAACTACAAATGGCGAGATCTGAAAAAAGTTTTTCAGATATCATGGCTCCAAATAAGGCTATTCAACGAAGCCATCATTTCGTAAATATGAGATACGGAATGAGTAATGATGAATGGACAGCTGAGCTATATATCGATAACGTAACTGATAAAAGGGCGGAGATTAGTAATACTTTTGTATTCGATAGATCTCGCTTGAGTGTCATTAAGCCAAGAACTCTTGGGCTAAGATATAAGAAAAGCTTTTAATTAAATAAATTAAAAAATAAAAAGGGAGTTTATGCTCCCTTTTTTCTTTTTATAGGATTCTATTTAATAATTTTGTTAAAGTAACTTTAAATGACTGAAAATAAATTTAATATCAAAGATACAATACTTGCTGTAGATATTAATGAAGCTACACAAGCCGTTAAAGAAAATCGTTTTAAAGATGCTATCAAGCTTCTTGAAATAAATTTAATTGAACACCCTGACCATATAGATAGCTTATATCTTGCAGGTGTTTGTTCTAGATATCTTAAAGAGTTTGATGATGCAATAAAATATATTGAATCATTATTAGTGCATGCACCTGACATGGGTCGAGCATATCAAGAGTTAGCTCATATAAATCGAGATATGGGTAATGAAGAAAAATCAATTTCAAATTATAGGCAAGCATGCGAGCTTAACCCTGCGTTAATTTCTTCATGGATGTCTTTATATGAATATTTTAAAAAGAATAATAATAAGCCTGCATTAGATCATGCTACCGAACAGATAAATAAGCTTAAATCCCTGCCTAATATGTTGCTTTATATTGACCAAGTTATGAATGAGGGCAGGTTAGGTGTGGCAGAATTAAAATGTAGAGAGTTCTTAAAAAAGAATCCGACTCATACTTATGCAATGTCGCAGTTATCAGAAATTGCGAATAGATTGGGTCATTTTGACGATGCAGAGCTTTTGCTTGAAAAAGCAGTTCAATTTAATCCAGATGACGGTGAATTAAGAATGAAATATGCTCTTGTCTTAAGGAAAAAGCAGAAATTTGCGAAGACCATGGAACAAGTTAATATTCTGTGTGATAAGTATCCTGATAATCTTGCTTATCAGGCTCAAAAAGCAAGTGAAATTATGCAAAATGGTCAACATGAAGATGCCATAGACTTATTTGACGATATTCTGAGTAAAAACCCACATAATTTTAGTACCTTTACTTCCAAAGGCCATGCACTTAAGACTCTTGGTAAAACTGATGATGCAATTGAAAGCTATCAATCTGCTTATAAAATTAGACCTGATCATGGTGAGGCTTTCTTTTCGCTGGCTAATTTAAAAACTTATTCCTTTTCCAATCCAGAATTCATGAATATGAAAGAACAAATAAAAAGGGTTGACCTTTCATTAAGGGATAAAGCATATTTTCATTTTGCTTTAGCTCAAGGTTATGAATCCAATAAACAATATGATGAAGCTTTTTTCCATCTAAAAAATGGTAATCAAATCAAAAGAGATCAGAGTAAATACTCTATCGAACGAATGGATAATGAACTTCAAGCTCAAATAGATGTATGTAATGAAGAATTCTTTAAAAACTTAGACATTGGAGGCAATGACACTAAAGATCCTATTTTTATATTAGGGCTACCTAGAGCTGGATCAACTTTAATAGAACAAATCTTAGCATCTCATTCTATGATTGATGGAACACTCGAGTTGCCAAATATTTTATCTCTTGCTCAGAGTTTAAGAGGTGGTGATATTTACGGAAAATTAGGTAATTACCCAAAAAGCATGGGCTCTTTATCATCAGATCAAAGAATTGATATGGGTAGAAAATTTATTGAAGACACTCAAATGCACAGAGGTAGTGCTCCAATGTTCACAGACAAGATGCCTAATAATTTTAGGCATATTGGGCTAATTCATCTCATTATGCCTAACGCAAAAATTATAGACGCAAGAAGATATCCTCTTGATTGTTGTTTTAGTATGTTCAAGCAACTATTTGCGCAAGGCCAAGAATTTACATACGGCCTAGAAGAAGCTGCAAGTTACTATAATAGCTATATAAAGCTTATGAATCATTGGGATAGTGTTTTACCCAATAAAGTTTTAAGGGTTAATAATGAAGATGTTATTAATGATTTAGATGGACAGGTTAGAAGGATATTGGATTATATCGAAGTTCCTTTTGAAGAATCATGTATTTCTTTTCATGAGACAGACAGATCAGTAAGAACTGCTAGTTCAGAGCAGGTTAGACAACCAATAAATAAAAAAGGAATGGGTAGATGGAAGCCCTATGCCAAGCACCTAAGGCCGTTTGTAGATACATTAGATACAGATCTTCTTCTTCCTGAGGATATAGCACTTATTAAGTCTTAGTTTCGTTAACATTGAATATATTTAGAAAATCAGTAGTATTATAAGTAATCTAATAGGGAGATTATTATGATAGATTTGATTATATGTGTGGGTATGTTCTATATCCTTCATTTATTTTTTAAGATGAGCTTTTCTTTGCACAAGGTTCCTTTTGTTCAGTGGACTTATACAGATGGAGATACTTCAAATTTAACAGCTCTATCCTCAAGAATGGTTCTTGCATCTGACAATTTAAGACAATCGCTACCAGTTTTTTTAGTGTTTGCTATCTTGTCCGTTATACAGGATGTAGATAATTTAATGTTAGCTCAAACTTGGTTTGGCCTCAGGGTTGTTTATCTTTTGGGTGCAGTTCTAGATCTTTACAGGTTTAAAATGGTCCGACCAGTTATATGGTTACCATCTGTTATTGTGCTAGTTTGCATGGGATGCAATTTATATTCTTAATTCTTTAATAGCAGGGCTTTAATAGGTTCTGCTATTCTTTTAAAAACTTTCTTTCTGAACGAGCTGTTCCTCTGTGTACACAGCTTAAATTACTTGTATTTGAATCAATCAAAGTAATAATTTCATGATCAAACATGCAGTATGTTTGGATTATATCCGTAATATATATTTTACTAACGGGCATTTCTAGAAAACTAGTGACTGATAAAATGTCATACTGGCTGCACTGGTTGATCTTATTAAGAGCATCTTTGTACGCATCTTCGGTTGATTGAAGTCTTTTTGTTAAAAGAATAGAACATTTTGTATCAAATTCTGCGTATAGATTAAATGTTAAAAAAAGAATGGATAATTTAAGATAAGATTTCATATAACAATTTTAGCATCTTATATTTTGATTGAATATTTTTTAAAAGGGCATTAATGTTAAAAGTAATTTATTAAGAGTTGAGGTATTGGTGTCTAATTCGAATGATTTTGGTTTTGGAACGCAGATAAGAAAAAGCCCTTTTTTTGATGCAACTGTAAAGTGGGGCGCAAAAGATTTCTCTGTATACAATCATATGTATATTCCTAGAGATTTTGGAAATCCAGAAGAAAATTTTTGGAGCCTAATAAATGATGCCATTCTTTGTGATGTAGCCGTTGAGAGACAAGTTCAGATAAAAGGACCAGATGCATCAAAGTTTGTTCAAATGATGACACCTCGTGATTTATCACAAATGAAAATAGGTCAATGTAAATATGTTATTTTGATCAATCAAAAAGGCGGCGTTCTAAATGACCCGATTTTATTAAAAGTAGAAGAGGAGTGTTATTGGTTTTCACTTGCAGATAGTGATGTTTTATTTTGGGCTCAAGGCTTAGCAGTAAACTCTAAATATGATGTTGAAATATCAGAACCTGATGTTTCTCCTCTGCAACTCCAAGGGCCAAAATCTAGAGATATCATGGTTAAAGTTTTTGGTAATAAAATTTTAGATCTTAAATATTATTGGTTTAATAGGTTTACCTTAAATGGAATCGATTTAGTCATATCAAGGACTGGTTGGTCTAGTGAGCTTGGCTATGAGATATTTTTATTAAATTCTAGTCAAGGTAATGATCTTTATAATCATCTTATGAAGGTAGGCGAACCAATGGGGTTAAGGCCTGGACATACCTCTACAATTAGAAGAATCGAAGGTGGAATGCTCTCTTATCATGCTGATATGACAATTAATACAAATCCTCTTGAGCTTGGTTTAGATAAGTTTATAGATTTAGATAAAGGTTTTGATTTTGTTGGTAAAGATGCATTAATTAGCATCTTGGACAAAGGCATTAAAAGAAAACAGGTTGGAATTATCATTGATGATGATCCAATGCCTGGCCCAAATACTAGATTTTGGAACATATATGTAAACGATAGTCTTGTTGGTAAAGTTACTTCAGCTGTTTATTCGCCAAGGCTAGATAAAAATATAGCTCTTGGCATGGTACAAACAGATTATTCAAATATTGGTCAAAAATTAAGCATTGATAATGGTATAAAAAAATTACATGCAGTCATTACTGAAAAGCCATTTTATGACCCTAACAAGAGCTTAACTAAGGCTTAACAGCAGGTATTGAGGTATTTTCTATTGAAAAATTATACTAAAAAAAATATCAAAAAAGTTTGGTCTATAGGGGACTCAAAGAAAGATAGAAAGGGTAGGCTTATATATTTTAATGGCTATTCTAAGGATTCAGATGCTAAAGGTAATCCATTCGAGCTATGGCAGCCAGAACCTATTTTAAATAAATAATTAGATACTTTATAAATAAAAAGGGAGCTATTGCTCCCTTTTTTAAGAATCAAATCTAAGCTATTTGTTCAACGATCTCATGGTGAGTTTTGCTAATTGTGACATATGGACTTCGTCTGGCCCATCTGCAATCCTGCAAAATCTACTTGTGGTAAAAAAATGTCCAAGAGGTGTGTCTTGGCTAACTCCCATTCCACCAAAGATTTGTATTGCTCTACTTGAGACGTCTTCACACATTTTTGGAGCAACAATTTTAAGCATAGATATATAGTCTCTCGCTGCATCTATTCCATGTTCATCCATTTTTTCAGCTGCAGCCATTACTAAAAGCCTGCATTGCTCTATGTCACAGCGACTTCTTGCTATTTCGTGTTGAACACTTGTTTTTTTACTTAACTCTTCTCCAAAAGCAACACGACTTTGTGCACGCTCACACATAAGCTCTAAGCTTCTTTGTGCCATTCCAACAAACATCATTGCATACTGAAAACGCCCTGGTCCTAGGCGACCTTGAGCAATCTCAAAACCTCTTCCTTCACCAAGAATCAAATTAGTTGCAGGAACTCTTGCATTGGTAAAAACAACATCGCCCTCACCACCTGGAGAATGATATTCACCAAAAACTCTTAATGATCTAACAATTTCTACACCAGGCGTATCAGTTGGTACTAATATTGTTGAATGCTGAGTGTGACGCGAGTTATTTGGATTTGATTTACCCATAACTAGCATTAATTTACATTTAGGCGTAATAACATTTGTGGTCCACCACTTTCTTCCATTTAAAACATAGTCATCGCCATCGCGGGTTATTTCTAACTCCATGTTTGTAGCATCAGATGATGCTACATCTGGTTCTGTCATGGCATAAGCTGATCTAATTTCACCTGCGAGAAGGGGCTTTAACCATTGCTCTTGTTGTTCTGGAGTTCCATACTTCGCTAAAACTTCCATATTCCCTCTATCGGGCGCATTACAGTTAAAAATTTGTTGGCTCCATGGAGCTCTCGACATAGTCTCAAATAATGTGGCTATCTCTATATTATTAAGTCCAGGACTCCACGGCTCATATTCTTTTGGTAAAAATAAATTCCATAAATCTTGTTTTTTTGCTTCTTCTTTTAATCCTTCGTACCACTCAGGGTACTCCCATAGATTGTCTTGATTAGATGTAAATTCATCGTAGTCTTTTTCATGTGGGTAAATAAACTGATCCATGAATATTTCAAGACGTTTATTTAATTCTTTAACATTGTCACTAATTTGGTAACTCATAATTGCTCCATTTGTAGTAATTTTAACCGAAAATTGATTCGAGGAGATATCGAATTAAAGTACACTCTATAATTATTTTTTAACAGTCCTAATTTAAATTAGGATCAGCTTGAAAGTAAATAAACTATTGCTCTAAATTAGACAAACATAACTCATATGCATCCACACCAGTAGTTGTTACATTAGCTTCAACTTCAAAACATTCCATTAAAATACTAGAATCTTTCCTTCCTTCATAGTAACGCCAACTTCCATTATAGAATTGCTGGTAGTCATTTTCATAAAGTAGGTAGTGGTTATCATTAAATTCGCTAATTATTGTTTTAACAGAAGCTAGATCAGAAAATATACCTCCAAGCTCTGCTGGATCTCTTGAAAGAAAAATTCTTTCAAGGTCTTCATCAAAATAACTATTATTTTGATTACTCAGATCTATATTAAATATCTCTCTATCCTCATCAGTTTGTTCTGGGATAAACATTACACCTCTTGATAGGCTGTCTTCTCTGTATCTTGTAAGCTCACTTGTTTCTGTAAAGAGCCCAAAATCAATATGTCTGTATGGGTTGTCAGGGTCTGATTCGCTGAACTCAAAAGCTACCTTAGTATCACCAAAAACAGGGTCAACACTAAATAAAAATTCTCTTATAGTAAAATCTGAGTTCAGCTTAAGATTTTCAAGGCTTAACTCAATAGCATTACCATTCCCATCTAATAATTGTCCTGATTGATTTGTTTGAATATCATAAAAAGAATAAAAATAAGATTTTCTATATCCATCATCCAGAATTTCACCTTCTGTTTGTGAAATAATTGAAAATGTAGTTGAAATAAAGTCTTCCTGAGAAAGAATGATATCAATAAGTTCGTTGTCTAATTGAGTGCTCATTGTTAAATCGTACTCATTCTCAAGAATATTTGTTGCTTTATAAATCAGTTGAAGAAAGTTAACTATTAATTGTCCATAGTCCTGTAGTTCTTGATTTTCTGAGGCTATAAAATCACTATAAAAAAGCAACGGATCAATATCAAATTTATTTTGTAAGTTTTGTAAAACAGTAGCTACTCTATCAATTACTTTTAGCCCAATAGCATTTGATGTTTCATTACACCCATTAATATCTTCTATAACTTCATTGCCAATAGTATTTGCAACATAAGATAGAAAGAGAGATGTAAGAGGGGTAACATTTGCGCGATATTCGCCCTGAGAACCAGAAGCTCCTTGATTGAAATATGGAAAATAAAACATTTCGTATGCACTTTCAACAGTTCCTCTGTCAGCATCTATTGCTCCAACAGGTATTTCTGCAACCCTAGGCCTTGCTTGTGAGCAAGCAATAGACCAATCATTAATTCCTGAAAAATCATCTTCCTCAAACCAATATTCTTGATTCTCGGTATCCTCGTAAGCAGATGGTTCATTAATATCCTGAACAAAGTTCCAGTTCATATCAATGTAAATATTTGCACCCGATATATAACCATCTATAACTCTAGTTTTTAAAATTTTAGGGTTTGGAGTCTGAAGTTCTTCGAGAGTTAAATTATTGTTCGAATCACTTGAGCATGAAATAAGAAGGATGAAAATTAACGAATTAGTTATAGGTTTTAGCATTAAAATATAATGGTTTAAAAAAAACTTATAATCAAGTTTTTGCTATTGTTATTTTTAATACAACTAGCTCATAATATTTATATGAATATATGGAATGACCTTGGTTGGGTTGAATCTTTAAGAAGCCCTATCATTACTCCTTTTTTTGAGGCAATAACCTTAATGGGTTATCCAGTATTCTTAATACTATTTATATCTTTTGGATATTTCTATTGGTCACCATCAAGATTTACTCGTGTAGCAATGATGTTATTTATTTCAGGAATAATAAATAGTTTTTTAAAAGATTATTTTCAAGATCCCAGGCCTGCGATTGAATTCATGCTTGATCCAAAAGTTGGAACCTCATACGGCCTTCCAAGTGGTCATGCACAGATAGCTGTTACGCTTTGGGGGTTAATAGCATATGAATTAAAAGATAAATGGGTATCACTGGGGGCTCTAATATTGGTATTAGCAATATGTTTTAGCAGGCTGTATTTGGGAGTTCATGATATACAAGATGTATCATTGGGATTATTGG
>Ga0208950_1001689_pt1 | contig 9816 bp, 10 predicted proteins | sample AOAMet_54_BLW_10_2_FD_188234 | JGI IMG/M metagenome (GOLD analysis project Ga0208950, IMG submission 188234) | Ammonia-oxidizing marine microbial communities from Monterey Bay, California, USA - CAN11_54_BLW_10 (SPAdes) | ecosystem: Environmental > Aquatic > Marine > Intertidal zone | place...
TTTCCGTTCCCGTGCCAATTGTGCCGCCTGTTGCCTCAACTCCTGTTGTGACCCCCATTGCGAGATAATTGTCGTTGACATCTTGAACCAAAACCGTTAGGCGAGAACTAAGCAAGTCTTTTATCTCTTGATTGTCTCCCTCCGTTAAGTTAGGTAAAGACATCTCGAGAACTTGAGAGTAGAAAACAGTACCATTTTCAACCGAGGCATTCACCGTCTGTTGAAGTGATCCGTTGTTCTTGGTAATCTCAAAGCCATAGAGAGTAATTCCCGCAGCGTTCGCGGCAACTTCACCATCTGTTTGAACCCAGTCATCCGACGCGAATTGCTTAATCCAAACGCGCTTGATTCCCCCGATTTTATCTTTGCAGGGAAACGCCCTGCCGTTGATTGTAATTGTACAAGCCATATTTTAGGGAATTAAGGGGAGGGATTTTACGCCCCTCCCCGAATGAATTAGGATGAGCGTCGAGCTACAGCCAAAGAACCCAAATCAACGATTTGAACTCCTGCGCTAAACTTCATAATGATTCGAGTAACATCGTCACCCGTTACACCCATCAAGTTCAAGACAGCCGCTTCGATGTGATCAGTCAACAAGTCGGTTCCGAAGTACAGATTCTCCTTCTTCGAGAAGATGAATGTGTCGTTCGGCATTCCACCCGGTGTGATAATCTCATATCCGTTAAAGAAGTTTGCAGCTTCAGCAGCGTGGAAAGTCAACTCAGCAGTTCCAGCCAAAGCCGTAAAGTAAAGCTGCTTCATTGCGCGGCTCATGAACAACTTTGTGTCGGGGTCACCTGCTAACACGTCGGGAATATCTGCCGAAAGTGTTTTCAATCGTCCGAGGATGTTAGCGCTTGTAGTTACACCAGTCAACAAGTCCTCATGTCCTGGAGTACCTGCAACAATCAAGTTACAAATTCCGTCAAAAGAAGTATATGTTCCGTCTGTTCCACCATCGTCAAAAGCGTAATTTCCCTGCCATAAGTTGCGCTCGACTCCTTCAGCAACCTTTGCGGCTACGTATTGAGCGGCAAACGCTTGGAAGTCTGCGGGTGAGTTTGACGATTGACCGCGCATCTGGTTGGCTTCCCAAGCAGTTCGAAGGTCTTTGTTGCAGACTTGCTCATTCACTTGAAGTGCTGTTGTAGTCAATACAACGTCGGTCAAAGTTAGAGAGCCGGCTGAGTTTGAGAATTCACATCCAGCCGCTTGCAAAGCAACACCGTCGAACTTGCGAAGGTTGGCTTTGTATCGGACATTTTCGAGAACCTCGACGTAACCATTTGCGATGGTATCGCCTGAGAGGATAGCAGGAGCGACGTAAGGAAGAGCCGCGTTGCCTGCGTAGTTTGAAGTAATTACAGCGTTAGCCATTATTTAGAGAATTGATTTTGGATCGCGGCAATGCGCTCCTTCATTGATAATTCGGTCAAGTTGACAGGAGTTGGAACCTCCATCTTTGGTGCGCGTGAGATGCTCGGGGTGGCTTGCTTGCTCAACTCCGTAATCTTCGCGTCCCGCTCTTCAATTTGTGAAGAGAATTCTTTCTTCGTTGCTTCGATAGCTTCGGCGATCATGCCTTCAACAGCTTCTCGAGTCAACACGTCAGAAGATGCTTCGACTTCTTCCGCTTTCATCTCTTCCTCCTTCTCCTCTTCCGCTTCGACTTCGGCTTCTGCCTCTTTAATCTCAGCGACTGCGCCTTCTGCCACTACGAGCATCGAGCCGTCCTGGAGTTTGTAGTCTCCATCCGGGAGAGGGATTCGTTCGCCTTCGTCATTCACGACAAAAGCAGAAACACCGACAGCGAATGCGTCCGCGTCGGTTTGGATTTCCTGTCCGCTATCGAGGACAGCAGTCGCAAATGCGACCTCTTGTGTTTCCTCCTTCTCTTCGACAGCGAGTTCGACGCTGTACTTTTCGAAGATATCGGAGATGCGTTCTTTCAGAGTCATCTTCTGGGGTTTTTATATATAACGATTTGAAGGGGTCAATCCTTACTCGTTAGGTGGTTTTTAAGATATTCGAGTCCGAGTTCTACTTCGATAGCTGACAGAAGCTCCAATTCTTTGAGCTTGGATTCCGACCAACGAAGAGCAGCTTTCCCGCCCCAAGCCATGTACATGAGATAGCCGCATCCGTCAGAGAATGAGGTTGACGATTCGAGGTCAGCTTCGTGACGGCTCAAATAAGACCTCATCCGTTTAATGGTTTCGACGCTGATATTCTCGCCCTTTGCAAGTTGGTTCGCTCGTTGCTTTCCTACTCCCGTCCCACACGACCCCCACCCGTTCTTTTCAGCCCATTCAACCGCCTTCTTAGCGTTGTTCTTCACTCCGTCGGGGTAATCGTTGTATGACTCCATATCGACGCGCTGTCCCTCTTTATATCGCTTGTCCTTTTTGACGGTTGCCTTTGCGAGTTCGTACTTGTTTGTGAAGAAGCCCTCAATCGAGAACCCTTTCACGCTGCCTTCCTTCACGTACTTCTCCCATATCGCGTCGTTGTCTACCTTCATTGAGACCATCCACGTACCGACCGGGACATCGAGTCCATATATCCGGGATTTATCCTGCTCTCCTTCGACGATCCAACTCTCAACAACGTGCAACCCGTTGAGCGTATGCTCGTGTTCGAGGGTCGCGTTCGCTTGATTACCGTTTTTGAAGTAGAGTTCCATCGCTCGTCGCACGGTCTTCTTTGAGAAATACACGTAGTATTCCTCCTCCCCGTTCTTTCGATAGATAGGTTTGTCGGGAATAAGTGCCGCACCCATAACAAGACGCTTCTCATTGTCTTGGGTCTTAAATTGGATTTGCTCGTTCTTGAGAGCTACGAAGTCCGATTCGATGGCGGGTTGTTCTACAAGTGAAATTGCGTCGATTCCGTACATCTCCGCTTCTTCGTCGATTATGAGTTCAATTATGTTCATCCTACTAATGATGCTTGATCGTTTATTCGTTGGTTCGCCTGTTGGCTGTTCGATACTTCCGAGGCAATGACGTAACTCCTGAAGCCCGCTTGTCCTGCTCCGGCTCCTAAGAACCCGAGGTCGAGTTGTGGGCTTTGCGGAATTGCTCCTGTTGCACCTCCCCCTCTGCTTCCTGGAGGTGGTGGCGTTGAACCGCTTCCAAATTGAGTCTTCTTGATGGTTGCTATTTGAGCAACTCCCGTCGCGGCTGCGATGGCTGCCTCTACAAATTGCGCTCCGGTTGCAAGTTTGATAGGGTTACCACCTGCGGTCAAAGCACCCGTGACAGCCATACCCGTTTGGATGATGGCTTGAGCGACTTGAAACTTCTTGTTTCTTTCAAATGCTTTCTTCTGATCCGATTCGCTTTCACCCGCAAAGGCTTCGTTTAATTGTGACAAAGCACCCAACGCAGCGGATGCCATTTCAACTCCCTGAATTCCTACGAGTTCCGCGCCGTTTAAGAAGTCCTCAAATGTCTGTTTCCGCTGTTGGCGAATTTGTTCCTCTGTGGTCTGTGACCCGAGGACTTGATCCGCGAAGTTGGTTTGTCTTGTTTGGAGGGTTGCTTCTGCTGTCTCTTGGGTAACGGTCAAAGTCTTAACCTCTTCCTCTTGTCGCTTCTGCATCCCTTCGACCGTCTCATTCGCGAGGTCGATTTCGGCTTGTAATTGCTGCCGCGTGAGATTGATTGATTCGAGCTTGAGCGTGTTGAGTTTGTTTTGGAGGGTGGTTTGCATCTCCAAAGACTCTGCCGCAAGATTAAAAACCTCCGCTTGCAGTTCGGCTTCTCGTTGTCTGTCTTCCTCTCCTGATTCGGCAAGTTTGTTTTGAGCTACTACGTTCGCGAGTTCTTCTTCTGCGTTGGCTTTGCGTTGCTCAAAGAGTGCGCGTTCCTTTGCTCCTGCTTCGTCCGCCGCTGCGATTCGGTCGTTGATGTTCTGGGTCGTGTCCTCTGCGATGAGGTTCAACGCCTTAATCTCAGAGCGTTCTTTTGCCGTGGTGACAAGCTGTTCTCTTTGCCTATCGACCAATGCTTGCCTCGCCTTCTCAAGTTCTCGCGCTGCCGTTGTTTCGAGGATGATTTCATTCTTGAGGTTTGCCGTTGCTCTTCCGAAGGCTTCTGTCGCTCCTGTGATGTCACCCGAGAAGAGTTTCACCAATGCACCCCCAAGAGAAGAGAAGCGGTCTGTGATGACTTGAACCCCTGCCGAAAGCCCCGCGAGAATTGTTTTAAATTTTCGCGCTCCCTCAAAGGACTGCGTGAAATACGTAACGACCGAACCCAAAGCCAAAACAAGAAGACCAATTCCCGTTCCAGCGATTGCGACCTTCGTAAGGTTTAACCCCTTGATAAACGTCCCAACACCTTTCGCAGCCCCAACGAACTTCGAAGCAAGCCCGCCCGTTAACCTATCCAATCCACCGACAACGGTTTGCCCCGTAGTGCCTAAGTCCTTCACCGCATTTTCAGAGGCTTCAATCGAGCGGTCGAGATTGCTTGTGTCTGCCGATACCTTTAAAATAACTTCTTCTTCACGAGCCATATTAGAGCGATTAACGGGGTGAGTGCGATACTAACAGAGATAAGAACGTCCAACACCTTGAACCAAAGCGGGACATGAACCCTCTCGCCTTTGTTCTGGAGTAATTGGATCGCTTCTCCTATATAACGATGATTGTCAAGATTCCTCATTGTTCGAAGGGTTGAAAGCAGTTGGATGTGTCGTTATCGTAGAAATATCCGTAACGTTCGCAGCATAAGCGAGAGACTTGAGTCACCGTCTGTCCGAGGTTGTTTTCAAATTGTATCTTCCCGTTTGCTTTGTCGATGCCTGTTGGGATAAACGTACAATCTCGAATCTCTCCCAAGACCTTGAGCATCTCCACCTTGACCAGGTCTTCACTTGTCGCATCATACGAGATTGAAAGAATCCTCCAATACGTGTCTTTGATATATATCTTATCAGAGAACTCGAACGACGCTAATTCGGAGCGGGTCAACCTGAAGAACGCGGTCAGCTTTCGAGCGTCCGAAGAATACAACTCATTAACAAACGGTCTCCAATAACGATAGTACAAAGCATTCAACGGAAAGGCTTCAATCGTATGGAATGGAGGTTCACCACCGAACGAAAGGTCTTCATCATCAACCGAGGCATTCAGTTCGCTATATTGTGAAAATGCAGGGTAACTCGTAGCGTCAACAGAATCTGTGTTCGTGTCATTCTGATAGTTCAAATCTCCAGCAACTAAGCCATTCCAAAATGCCAAACGCGGCAAAGGCTTTTTGATAGTCTTTTCGGGTTGAGTTGTGTCGATCAACATTCGATGCACTGCGTAACCCGTTTGCGGAATGCGACTAACTACATGAGGAGCGAAGGGAGTCTTTATTTCTTTGTTGCCAGAAGCGAAGTCGTTTTCCGGGTCGGTAACTCGATATCTTCCATAGACCCGAGCAGCATTTTTGAACACCAAGTCGTTCACAATATCCTTTCCGTTGGAATGCGTCCAATCGTACTGCCTCGCTTGGAGGTCTGTCGTTGGTGCGATGGTGAGGTCTTTCGACAGGTCAATCTTATTTGTCCAATCTTTTTGAGAACCGCTTGCGATATATTCGTTAAACGGCTCAATCGACAGATGTTTCGCGTTGTTACGATCCGGAATAAAGACAAGGTTGAACATCTTTTGAAGCCCTGCGATGAAGTCGATTTGCTTCATCTCGGGAAGGTTGCCCGTCACGTTTATGTTTCCGCTCGTGACATTGGAGATGTAAGGCACCTGCCACCACGTTGTTAAGTTGCTTATATCTCCGTTTCCATCAAGGGTCAACGGGTGAGAGGAGTTGTCAACGAAATACTGAAATTCAATTGTATCGCCTTGATCGAGTATAAATTCAGGACTCAAATCAGCGTGTTGAACATCGTTGAATTCAGGACTCCCCATGTCATCAATAAAGGTGTAAAGCTCTGAACCGTTTTTTGATAGGCGCATCGAAACAGAATTGCTCGAGTGACTCATTCTTCCGTACACGTTTATTCGAAAACGATAATAAGCCCGGTATGGAGCCGTGAACGTTGTGCCGCTGGTGAAGCTGTTGCCTTCATCAAAGAACGGAGTTGATTCGCTCCACCCTGTGATACTCGTGTAATTAGGGTGAGCCGTTAAACCCGTGAGGTTTGATTGCAAGCCTACGAGCATCAGGTTCGCCCCTTGAACGTCATTCGATGCCGGAGTTAGCGTTCCATTGTACAAAGCGAGATAGATATCATCTGTCCTTCCCAAGAAATTAGAGTCGTAGGTATAGCCCGCCTCGGTCATAATCTCCTCGAAGAGTTTAGTCGCTCTGAAGTATGGCGTGAAATCCCCGTGTTCAAGTGGGTTCGTTGATGTCCATATATTCGAAGAAGTCCAATTCTGCCCCTTATCCGGTATGCCGTATTTAATAACCCCACCAAACAAGTTACCCGCCCAACTATCTGCGAGTTTCGTTGCGTTCAAGTCGTGATCATAAGCAGACAAGTCGAGGTCGGTGAGCATCCCGTCCCCAATATCCCGCGAGAGGTTAGCCGTTTCACCAAATACCGCTATCTCTACGTCTGCATATTTGCCTTTCTGAACGTACACCGCTTTCACCTGAGCAAATCCCCGCATGACCGGGATCGTGTTGTAAGTGAGTTCAGCGTCGACCTTTACCTTCGGGTTCCATGTAGTTATGAGACCGAACTCATTCACCGCCCCGAAGTAATCTTGATTCTTTTTGGTGAGAGGAACGCGGAAGGTCTGCGAGAAGCTACTTGAAGAAGCGTTGATGTCTTGGATATCGGAGAACTGATAGCTCAGATTCACTGGCTCGTTCTCGTAGAGTTCGATTTCGTTTCCTGCAAGGGTTAGTCTTAGCATCGGGTAATTTGTGCGAGTTCAACATTGAACGAAGTGATGAACACCTTCGAGACCGTCTCCTCTTCGATTTGCATCGAGTTCGTTTGGATGGTTACAGGAACCCAAGTCCCGTCGATTCGCGCCATGACATTCTTTGACCTCATGCAATATTGCATCAAAGTCACCTCCTCAATCGTGAGAACGCTGTTGAGTTGATAGGTCTCTTTCGCTTCGAGTTGGTACGGCTTGATTTCGCGTGCGCTGGGAGCGAGTTCGAATTGTGACGCGCTGTAATCCCCTACGATCTTTCGATATGTCTTCTCCTCCCGCGTTACGGTCTTTTGTTTCTTGCCGTTGAAACGTAGGTAATCCCACCCGCCCCGAGTATTCGCCCAACCCAATTGGACAGGTTCGTTCTTCGTGTTCCTGCATTTGTTACGGATGCGGAGGGTGTTTCCCGTTGGTGCAGACAATGTTGAAGGAATAACATCGTAATAATCCCAACCCTCGACCACATTATTTAAAGCCGTTGTGATAGCACTCAAAGAACCGGGATAGACATAAGCATAAAGAAGAGACGCATCGTTGTTTGAATCGCTCCAGGTGGTTGTGGGAACTAACCCTCCATTGGTAGCGTTCACGATATATGTCAAGGTATCCTCAAGGCTTCCGAGAGTGTCATAAATTTTGATGGTGAGGTTAACGATTACAGACCCAGTGTCATCGCTATTGATAAACGCTGCAACCCCGTTATCTTCAATCCCTGCACTTACTTCGATAACGTTGTTCACGGGTTCGCGATCCGTCAACCAAACTTTCTTTGTTGAAGCCGTGCCGTAATAATCGGAGAACGACGGGAACAACCCTTTTGCAAGTTGCTCGTAACCGTCAAAGAGATAATAATATCCGGAAACATCTTCCGCGAGGTTTTCAGAACTTCCGTCAAAGTATCCAATCTTTAAACGATACCGCTTCATGTTATCAGTCGAACGGGTGAACATCTTGTTATGAAACGAGTGAATCGTCGAGGTCGCGTTGTACTTCAAAGAATCCACCTCAAGCCGTCCCGCTATAACTTCGGACAAATCAAAAAAGGCGTTATTCGTTGGGTTTGGAGTCAAGTAAATTTTGGATATGATCGTTCCGTTCTCCTCTACCTGCACGATATAACGATATGAGTCATCAACCGCTTCATCTGGAATGAGGGTGAATAGAAGTTTTTGTCCGGCTGGTAGCCAACCTTGACCAGGTCCCGCGTCGATTGATGCCATTAGTTCTTGATGGTTATGTTTCCGAGGTTTGCTTTGAATTTACCCGCGATATCTTCCGCGAATGCTGCTCCGAGTTTCTTCGTGTATCGTTTAGAAACGGCTGTATATGCTTTCTCGTAGAACCGAAGACCGACGATTCCCTTTCGTTTGACCGAGCGAGCCATGAGGAAAGCAGCGGAGTTGATATTGCTCTTCGTGTTCTTCTTGAACCGACCCTTCTCATCTCTGAGCTTGATTCCTTTGGCTTTGATCCACTTCACAAAAACCGAGGACGGAGGTTGCTTGCGAAACGTAAAGGGTGACCCTTGATTCTTGCGCGTGCCGTTTACCCCGAAGTGAATAAAGGGAGCGTACTTCTTCGCTTTGCCTTTGGCTCCGAAACTGATTTCTCGTATCTCGTTACCACGTACCCGAATGCGATAATTCAAAGATCGCTTGAGCGTACCCGATGCGACTCCGTAGTTCTTATTCTTGCCGATCCTTCTCCCTCCGAGATGCCTCTTCGCACTCTTGAGGATATCATCTGCAAACGCGATAAGTGTCTCGTTGACTTTGCTCATATTCCCGCGCGTTCGGATGCCTTCCGACAATGGTTCTTCTCGATGCTATCGAGTAACAAGGTCAGCCATAAACCAAGACCCGTGAGCGTTCGTTCTCGTTGGTTCGCTCCCAGGACAGCAGAAACGGAATGATTCCCGAAAGGAACCCCCGAATCCATTAGAAGCCGATTGAGGAACTTTGACGCTGTGACCGATACAATTATCGACACGTCACGAAAGAAGTCGTATATGGCTCTCCAAATGCTTCTGAGGACATCTGAGGCAATAAAGAAGAGCGACTCACCAACCGAGTACACGATCCCAACGGGAATCGCTACGATTGCGAGGACTACGAGAAATAGTATTTTGATAGCTTTCATAATTCGGGATCTTCAGGGAACCAACCATTCTCTTCCATGTACTCTTGATTTCGAACGGTGGTATCGCTTGGGATGATATAACCGAACGGGAACTTCTGATTCGTTTGGACAAATGCAGACAGGGAGAACCGCTCATCGTTCGATAGCTCAGGAAAGCAAGCCACAAGACGCTCAAGGTTTGCCGCTGGATGTACGTTGATGAGGTAATCGGTATCAACCTGCAAAGCGTTCTGTACTCCGTCAGGGTGTACGATAATCCCGAACACGGTCGAAGCCGCTTCCCCGTCTGCCTGTATCAATACAGGGCGTGAGATGTTGTAGAGTTCGCGCGTGATTTGGTACGCTCTGCGCTCGCTTGTTTGCGTGTCCGTTGGTAGGACTATGATATATCCGTTCATCAGTAGATGCTGTAAAAGGTGTTGATGTTGGTCTCGATGTTGGTGCGGTTGGCTGATTCGTCGGAGTCATAGACTATTAACTCAGACGCTGTGCCTTTCCAGTAGCTACTAGCTCTCCTTCCGATACGTAAATCCATTTGACCACTAATAACACCTAATGTGCCGCTTGTTGCTGTGGCTCCATTTATACCAAGTTCACCCCCGGTATTATCAAATACTGCATAAACCAATTTACTTGTTGTACTTGGCAATCCGGATAAGTTTATACCGCCATTATTGAAAGCCCAATATCCCGTAACCCTGTCGTAGAAAAAAGAATTTTCAAATCGGTCAAACTGTCCAAACATTCTCGCGGTTGCATCAAAATTG
>Ga0208950_1001691_pt1 | contig 9813 bp, 10 predicted proteins | sample AOAMet_54_BLW_10_2_FD_188234 | JGI IMG/M metagenome (GOLD analysis project Ga0208950, IMG submission 188234) | Ammonia-oxidizing marine microbial communities from Monterey Bay, California, USA - CAN11_54_BLW_10 (SPAdes) | ecosystem: Environmental > Aquatic > Marine > Intertidal zone | place...
GCCGCAATCCATGGAATACGGATCACACTTGTGGTGGCTCATCCGGCGGTTCGGCCGTTTCTCTAGCCACAGGGATGTCGCTCCTTGAACTTGGCGGTGACATTGGTGGATCGATCCGTGTACCGGCACATTACAACGGGGTCTTCGGACACAAACCCACATGGGGCGCCGTCAATCGGTTTGGTGAAATCCCCGTACCCGGCACATGGATGCACGCGCCTGTAGATCTTGTTGTCTGCGGACCCCTTGGGCGAAGCGTTGCGGATCTGACTTTGGGACTTGAAGTCCTGACCGCATCCGGCACTGGCGGGATTCCCGGCGCTTCTCTGCCTCCAGCCTCGGCGGCTGCGTCTTCCCTCAAGGGATTGCGAGTCGCTATCCTAGTGGATGATCCGGCGGCGCCAACAGACCGTGAAACCAAGGAGATCATCCGCAATATCGGACAGCAGATGACGTCTGCGGGCGCGTATGTGGAAGAAACAGCGCCGCCCGGGCCCTCGCTAAAAGAGCAGAATGCGCTTTATCATCGGCTCCTTGGTGCTGCCATGGCACCTCCCGGAATGGACGGTGTTTCGCTGAGTGAGTGGAAGAAAGATGATGAGGCGCGCCACCGCCTCGTTGCCGATTACAGTCGTTTCTTTGAGGGATTTGATGTGCTGCTTGCGCCGATCGCGCCGACCGCAGCTTTCACACATCGCCATGAAGTGCCGTTTGCCGAGCGCACGCTCACTGTTGACAATGAAGAAATAGCCTACGCCTTGCATTTGGTCTGGGCTGGTCTTGCAACGCTTCCCGGCCTGCCCGCAACGGCAGTTCCGCTCACGCGTTCTGCGGAGGGTTTGCCCATTGGAATGCAAATTATTGGGCCATGCTGGGCCGATAAGACCACATTGGCCGTGGCAAGCCTAGTCGAAACGCTGAACGGAGGCTTTGTCGCGCCCCCGGGGTATTGAGCAGCTCACTTTCCGATTAAGATGCGAAAGATCGACCCATCATTATTTTCTGCTGTTTAGGGCAAGCCGGGTTGCGTGATACCAGTACTGCTGATGGTTTTAAGCACGCCAAGTCAAAAGCACTAGAAGGACCCGCGCTTGTCCTCTCGCTGTTCATTAGATCTATATACTAGGTGAAATTAGCGTCACGCAATATGAAAGGTGTATTCGAGCGGATTTGCCAGTGAAACTAAGATATGGAGGCTTTGTCAGGCATGGATAGTGGGTAGGAATAGCCCTTACCACGTCCTTACCGATTAAGCTCCGCCAGATAGGCGCGCTGTAAGGCAGTATATATGGTGGTCGGAGGTGGAATCAAAGGGAGAGCAGGAAATGAAAGCTTGGAAATACTCATGGTAGTACAAAATAGGAGTAGCAACTGATGCCGCAAGTGAGCGAAACAATACCCAGCACATTACAGCCTCGCGTTGATGCCGCGCTGGCATGGTTCAACACGTCAGCCGAGGCGGCAGACGAAGAGTTTAAAGTCACCGGGATTCTCGATGCGAATGACGCGCTGGGTGGGTCGGACGAACTACGCCTCATTTTGTGCGGGGGTGATCGCTGCGAACAACGATCATTTAGAGTCTTTGGTGCAAGCGATGCCTGGGAAGTTGAGTTCACCGAAAGCATCCAAATGCAGCAAGAAGGTAAGCCCCAAGCTGAACTAGATCCGCCGCCAGGGGTCCGAATTGGCTGGCTTGATAAGGCCCTTGATCGACACACGTTCGTTGTCTTGCTTTTCTATCGGGGTTTTTGGTGACCTCCTTGTCGCTCCGAGTTACGGGGCTATGTAAACGAGGGAGTTGTCGAGAAGATTCGCGCAGCAGGAGGGGAGATCTATGCGATCACCAGCGAGCCGCAGCATTTGGCCGATCAGGCAAATAAACATTGGGAACTTGATTTCGAAAACGTCGGTGACCCTCATCAGGAAATTTCAAAGACATGCAGCGAGCGTGGTTGGTTGACGCTATATGCCAACAGAGGCGATATAGCGTTTTTACAGCGGGGCGCCGATTGGGACATCGAACACCCTAAAGGCTTTTTTCAGCCAGGTGTACTGGCCTTGACAAACAAGCGGCGTGTTCTCTATCGCTGGCGCTCTGTGCCGTCCCAAGAGAACTTAAATGGTACAGCTATGCGACCTACGGCACGTCACGTCTGGAATCAAATTGAAGCGTCGTTAGCAGAGAAAGATGCGGTTGAAGATGCGCGCCACGATGACAACCCCGAAACAGACCGCGCGCCACCTCCTCGTATCATCTTCTTTGCTGCGTTGATCGCAAACGGCTGGTTTCTGCGAGCAAAATCTTTCATGTACTCGCCAGGTGCGGAACCCATCCCCTCACGATTTAAAGCGGTCTTTTCACGTTGGTTTCTATTCTTACTGTTCTGGATAATCGCGCTGTTCATTGCGCCATCGACGCTGGTTGGGATTGCCTTTGTCGGTTGGCTTGGCTGGATTGTATGGGATCTGAAACGAATCATGAATGAAATGGACGACCAGGTGGAACTTAAAGCTGGAAGATAAGGGAGGCAAGCTATTTCAGTGTCGATTAAAGACGGGGTCGCGCTTTTCGAGAAAAGACGCCATGCCTTCCCTTGAGTCTGCGGTGTTACGGTTAGCTATCACCGCTAACCGTTCAGCTGCCAACAATTCCTCCAGAGATCTATCTTCCGAACCAACAATCACATTCAACATGCTTTGCACAGCGCCTGCTGGTTGTTTTGCTAATTCATGGGCAAGCGCGATTGCTCGTGCTTTAAGGTCGCTTAATGGCCATACTTCATGCACGAGACCAATGCGATACGCCTCTGGGCCAGTGATCTTTTTAGCGCGCAAAATAAGATCAAGCGCATGATGTGTGCCGACGCATTTAGAAAGGCGCGCACTGCCACCCCAGGCGGGAACTGCTCCTAGTTCCATTTCCGGCAATCCGATTTGTGCGTTTTCATCGGCCGCTAACCTGAAGTGGCATCCCAAAGGTAGCTCTAGCCCACCTCCTAGACAATAACCAAATAGAGTAGCTATCCATGGCTTGCCCATATTCTCTATTTTTGAGATCACATTGAGGCGTTGATCAAACACAGCATCCGCACTTCCTTTGATTGCTATACCTTCTGGCAACTGTTTTAAGTTCATGCCAACAGAGAAATTCTCGTCGCCTTCAGCCGTCATGACGACCGCGCGTATGTCCTGATCCTCTGAAATTGTATTGACCAAGACCTCCAACTCGTCCATAAACTCCAATGACATCCTATTATATGGCGCATCATTTATCGAAATAATGGCGACTGCTTCATCACGCGTAAACACTAATGACTCTGTTAGATGGCTTTCTCTTTCGTCGTTTTTGTCCATGCAACTGCTCCTCTCGTCCACGCGCATTCTTCTTTGTTAGCGCTACAATATCGCTCATCAATACCTGATATCAAGTCGGGGTTATATTTTCGAATCGAGCCTGTTGATTTGATCGTAGAGAGGATTTTAAAGCCGAGCATGAGACCTCCCAGCCGTTTGATTTAAACCTGTTTTTCACCAGTGACTGTTGACAAAGTTCAGCTTCAGTATGGCTGCGCAGGGATATTGCCAGCTGTAAAGATTGGAAATTATCAAGTTTGTTGATCCGCCTCGTCCGTTACGGTTTATAATGTCCAGATTCATGTCCCGTGCTGTCAGCGCGGGTCGAACTTCGAAAAACCGTGCAAAGGTCGAGACAGAACGGAAAACCAAACGGCAACTTCACCGCGTGGATTATTTTCACCAGCTGGATGACCCCAAGAGGTGGGTTATGAATTTTATGAAAAAGAATAGTTTGTGTGTTGCGGCTGCCTTGTTTGGTTTGGCTCATGCATCCGTCGTTGTTGCAGAAGGTGCTCAGCAGCTAGCTGCGGCGCAAACAGTGCGTCCGCTTTCGGCTTTTTTTGGGTTAGACAACAAAATGCCCTTTGCCGCTAATCTCCTGTGTTTAGGCGCGTGGGATGAGGACGGTATGCCGGTGGTTTTGAGCCACACCGTTAACCCAGATTCATTGCAAGCTGAAGACTTCCGTGTGGTCAGGCAATCCGGAGCCACTAACACGCCTATGTGTGTCACCCTGCGCCCGGCAGGCGACATGGATGAAAATCGGACGGTTTTGCTGATTGGTGAATTCGGTAATGCCGATGATGATCCGCCAGTTAAGGTGTTGATCGTAGATGATGTCCTCTCAGACGCCACCAACAGCCCCCAGGTGAACTTTCGTGGTACTCAAGTCTCGGTTATTCCTCTCGACGCCGGCCCAGAGATTATTTTCGCTGCGGCGGTGCCAAAGGACATCTGGTCACTGTCGGGTCGGGGAACGTCTTGCCCCACCACCACCAAACAGGTGGTGCGGGTGACCTGGACAGGTGGCGTGAGACTGCCCAACAGAGATGAGTTGGGCGAGGCTCAAAGGACGTTATATAAGGTAAGCCTCACCGCTGCAGATGGCTCTCGGTCCGAGGTGAGTCCGGCAGCATTGGCAGATCTAGGCGATGCCGACAACAACCACTTCCTTTGCCTGGACACGACCACGCCCGCTACCGCCGTGGCTTTTCCTGCGGGGCATCTGGTTGATCCGAACGGTGATCTAAATGCAGATTCCAAGGTTATGGTTCGCAGATAGTTCTAAAAGCCTAGGTCTGCGGTGCAGTGGGCCGTCATCACCACCAGTGCAAACCTCTGTTAAGAAACAGTTCTACGGGAACATTGAGCTGGACCCTGTTAAGGCAAAATAAAAACTCCGCGCGGCACCATGCCATTTCCGGGCAAATTTGTATCTCAACATAGGATGGTTGATGAAGCCGCATAATTTGTTAGGTTTATAATTTTATAATGAATAAGAAACGGCAGTCTGCCAGAGGTCCATTGTGTTAGAGCCAGAAAACAATCCGAACAGATCTTTCGTCGTTGATCCGCCTCGTCCGTTACGGTTTATAATGTCCAGATTCATGTCCCGTGCTGTCAGCGCGGGTCGAATCTCGAAAAACCGTGCAAAGGCCGAGACAGAACGGAAAACCAAACGGCTACCTCACCGTGTTGATTATTTTCACCAATTGGACGACCCCTACTCCCATCTTGTTGCTCAGGTGATTGCTGACTTTGCTGCGCGATATGACATTGAAATTGTGCCCCACCTGGTCCGCGCGTCAGGTGGTCGAAATCAGCCTGAGGCAGAAAAACTCGCCATTTGGGCGCGAAGAGACTGTGGGTTGATCGCACCGCATTACGGTTTGTCGTTTCCTGAAAATGCCGGCACAATGCCAGAACCTGAACTACAAAAAGTTGCGGGACAAATTCTCGCTGGCCTGCCTGCACAGGAGTTCGTCAGCAAGATTAAGGATGTCAGTACCGTGCTCTGGTCCGAAGACCCTTCAGGCCATCTATCGTCTTCCACATTAAGTGCGAATCCGCAAGAGTTGGAGACAGCCCTTGATGAAGGTTCGGCATTACTTGCGGATATGAATCATTATTCCGGCGGCACTTTTCATTATGGCGGTGAGTGGTATTGGGGGGTGGATCGCCTGTTCCACCTGGAACAAAGACTTCGTGACCTTGACGTATGTAATTCCCCGACTGAGCCCTATCTTGTACCGCGGCCTTCTCATGATTTAGGCGGGGTCGATGCTTCCGGTCTAACGTTGGCATTCTTTCCATCCCTCAACAGCCCCTATACGTCAATCATTTATGACCGCACCATTGAAATGGTTGATGCTTGTGGTATCAAACTCAACCACAAACCCGTTTTGCCGATGATCATGCGCGGTGTCGCCGCCACTAGTGCCAAAGGCAGATATATATTTTTTGATACGAAGCGGGAAGCAGAGTTTTTCAACGTCCCCTTTGGCCCCTGTGTGACGCCTATTGGTACGCCAACACGTCGTTCCTATTCGCTTTTACCCTGGGCAAAAACACAAGGTAAAGATGTTCCCTTACTCAGCAAGCTTTTGAATCTGGCATTCGCTCAAGGCATTGGTTTGCATAAACTGAATAATATTCGTCGAGCGGTTGAAGAGGTGGGTTTGGAATGGCAAGAGGCTAAGCAACACCTGGACAGCTCAGACTGGAAGGTGATTACAGAACAAAACCAGGATGAAATGGTCGATGGCATGGGACTTTGGGGTGTGCCGAGCTATCGACTTTCGGGTCCAGATGGGGAACCTGATCTGGCCGTGTGGGGGCAGGATCGCCTGTGGCTTGTCGCTGCTGAGATACGCAGACGGGCTGCACTTTAAGATATGTGTAGATAAGCATTTATATACCGCATTATTGGGATAAGGTAATGGAAATAAAATCGATCGGTAAAAAGTTATTGACCGCTGTGGTTGCACTCCCGGCAATCCTATTTATGACGTAAGACTTCATTACATCGCTCTGTGTAAGGAGCGCTCTGAAGTTCAGGGTGGATAGTTAGCTGATAAAGAGATCTGCACAGCTATTATTAACGACCAAGTTTAGTTAACAGTCCTGCCATGGTCCGTCTGTAGAAGCGACTGCCTGCAAATAATTTTACGTTTTTCATAAGTTTTCTTCGCTCCCTATTATGCACACGTTGCCGAAATTAACCATTCGAGCTGAATGTCAGATGTAGCCTACAACAAATTGTTCGCGAGACGCTGGATTTCGGTTTATGCAGCATTTACAGGGTTAGTGAGTGTGCCGGTAGGTTTCATTGAACCTGCAAAACAAGCGTACATTTGCTGGCAACTGTTACTTTTGCTACTGTTGATAGGCAAGTTTTAACCAACAACTACATAGAGGAAAAAACGATGAGTGTGGATGGAGATTGGAAAGTAACCGTTAATTCACCGATGGGAGCACAGGAAGCAACGCTGACACTGGATACCAGCAATGGTGGGCTCTCAGGCAAGTTTGCCGGTCCACAGGGAGAGCAGGAATTTGAGGGTGGCACAGCAGACGGTAACGCACTGGCATGGAAAATTAAGCTTACACAGCCAATGCCCATGGAACTTGACTTCACAGCAGAGGTCGATGGGGACAACATGAGTGGCAATGTCAAGTTAGGTGCTTTTGGTGATGCGACGCTTGCTGGCACGCGTGTCTAGGTAAAACAATGAAAATTCGCTACCCCCTTATCATGCTCGTTTGCATGTTCAGTTCCACCTTAATCTCTGCAGACACGCATTCCATCATAGGCAGTTGGGCATTGGAAGTCAGCTCCCCACGCGGCGTTCAGCATCCGATGTTGGTGGTAACAAGTGACGGAGACACCTATCATGGTGTCCTTACCGGCGAGCGCGGAAAAGTAGCCATTAAAGAGATACAGGTTGAGGAAAACACTTTCAGTTTTCCGCTGAAAGTGAAGACACCGATGGGGAAAATCAAACTCCATTACAGTGGTCAAATCGACGCTGACCTTATGCAAGGCAAGATAAAAACTCCGCGCGGCGCCATGCCATTTAGGGGCAAACGTACGGAATAGCGTCTTGGAAAAATGCAGTGATGTTCAGGATCGGAATTATTAAAGCTGGTCCCGTAGTGATATTCACGTATCTATCTAGGTAGATTCTATCTGCGCATGAAAACCGCGCTCGCCGCGGTTTTTTTACGTCTCTCGAGTGGAGGCGAATAACGCCATCTCTTCGTCATTCATCTCCGCAGGAATTGACTCAAACAAGGGCGTTGATAAATAGCGTTCACCGGTATCAGGGAGCATCACCAACAATACAGAGCCCTCCGGCGCCTGGTGGGCAACTTCGACGGCTGTTAGCAGTGTTGAACCGCCGGAAACTCCTGTCAAAATACCTTCATTAGCAGCTAGGTGCTGCGCCATCGCCATTCCTTTGACGCCGTCTACGGGTCGCACCTCATCAAAGAATGCGCGATCGATTCCCTCTTGAAGTACCTTAGGTATAAAGTCTGGTGTCCAACCTTGGATCACGTGCGGCTCCCATGCCGGATGAGACCCTGCGGGGGAGTCGTCGTCATGGCGCTCTTGGGCCAGCCCGGACCCAAGGAGCCTGGCGTTGTGTGGTTCGGAAAGAACGATGCGACACTCGGGACGTTCATTACGCAGCACACGCGCGACGCCAGTAACGGTCCCACCCGTGCCATATCCGGTCACCCAGTAATCAAGACGAGCGTCTTTAAAATCCGCGAGAATTTCTCTCCCGGTTGTTGCTTCATGAATATCGGCATTCGCACTTGTTTCAAATTGTCGCGCAAAGAACCAGCCGTTTTGCTCGGCGAGGGTCTGCGCAGCCTTGTACATGCCAATACCTCTTTCTTCCTTCGGCGTCAGTACCACTTGTGCGCCGAGAAATCGCATGAGCCGTCGGCGTTCTATGGAAAAACTCTCGGCCATCGTAATGACCAAGGGATATCCCTTAGCGGCGCACACCATAGCGAGCCCTATTCCGGTGTTACCGGATGTGGCTTCAACAACAGTCTGCCCGGGTGACAGGCGCCCCTCTCGCTCTGCGGCCTCTATCATATTGAGCGCCAATCGATCTTTAACGGAAGATAAGGGATTAAAGGCTTCGACTTTCACGTACATAGTCACATGATCAGGGCCTGTGCGATTGAGTCGAACACAAGGTGTATCACCCACCGTGCCTAGAATATCGCTGTAAAGTTTGCCTCGGCCTTCTGTTGAATACACTGTTATACCCTCTCCCTTATGTGCTTTTAATGTAACGCGTTTTGAGAATAAGAACTATAAACAGCATTTTTCCAAGATGTCAAAGTATCGCTTTTTGGGGTTTTGGGTTAAAAACTCTCGGTTAATGATTTCTGGGGAATGGATGGTCACTGGCTGTCATGATGCTGATCTTCTGGCTTAATCTCGGTAGGGTTGATCACTGCTATTTCTTTCTCCTTACGTTTTTAATTGCTGGCTAGTCTTTAGATAGCGCGTAACCTGTCATCGTAGATTGTTTACATACTGGCGAAATTCGATGCTTAAGGATATTGGGTTTACATCCCACCACTCAATAAACCCTGGCTGTTCAACAGTCCAGCGGAGTGTTTTTTCTTCTGTCATGAATAACCGCTCCTCCATTGTGCCCACTTCGCGTTGATAGAAGAGGGTTTCGAAAATACGCATATACGATAGGACTAAGAAGGCGTATTGGACTTGTTCATCTTCATTCAATCGGGATTGATCAGAGTGCCCTATATGCCACAATCTAGCTGTCGCAGGATCTTCGACAATCTTCACATTGATAGCATTAAAGGAATCTGTTATCGCGTGGTGTGACGATGCTTTAAGCGAGGCAGTGTTCTGCCGAATTTGAATTGCAAGATATACAAGAGTTGCGAATACAGCGACGGCACCCACTACCTCTCCAGTTGCTCCTATTGCTTCCCAGTTCATTGCCTACTCCGTTTGTTGGGAATAAGAACTATAAACAGCATTTTTCCAAGATGTCAAAGTATCGCTTTTCGCGGTTTTTGGGTTAAAAGCTCTAGGCTAATGGCTTCTGGGTAATGGATAGTCACTGGCTGCCATGACGCTGATTTTCTGGTTTACAGACTGTTGAGTTAATCACTGAGAAGATTTAAAAATCTGGCATGAAAGCACTTGGTTTCATCCAAACATTGTTTATCTCAAATGTCTGTCGACACATCTAAGCATCCGTAAGGCTTCCAAAGGATATAGTCAGCTTAATAGACTTGAAATTATCAAGTTTATGAACGGTTCGCTAGGAACTAGCGGCACTTCGAATCACCCGCTATTTGGAAAGCCCTAGAAGGACCCGCGCTTATGAGGTCGCTGTTCAGTCAAGCTAAAAACTAGGTGGGATTGATGGTAATTAAACGGAATTAAAAGCAGGATCT
>Ga0208950_1001699_pt1 | contig 9797 bp, 9 predicted proteins | sample AOAMet_54_BLW_10_2_FD_188234 | JGI IMG/M metagenome (GOLD analysis project Ga0208950, IMG submission 188234) | Ammonia-oxidizing marine microbial communities from Monterey Bay, California, USA - CAN11_54_BLW_10 (SPAdes) | ecosystem: Environmental > Aquatic > Marine > Intertidal zone | place...
GTTAGCCATTAGGATGATTCTTAAATATATCTGTAAGATAAAAAATATTTTACAGACTATAATTTACAAGCTATTGATAATCAATTATTATCGAAATGTCTTTTTACAACTGAAATTGCTGCCCTTTTACTGCAATATGATATCCCTGTTGGATAACCCACTTTGAGGCTTCACTTTTTGGGTTAAGTAAAGGGTTGGTGTGATTCATATGAATAAAGTACACTTTATTTTTTAAGGCTTTTGGTGTTGAAGATAAATACGCTGCTGTTTCTTTAACAAGAGGATGTGGGATCTCTGCAATTTGACGATGATTAATTTCTTCTGCATCAAAAAAGGTTGCATCAATAAACGCATAGTCTACTTTTTTTAATTCTTGCTTTAAATTTCGTTTCCACTTTGACCATTTATTAATGTCTGGAATAAAGAGTACTGACTTTTTAGGGCCTTGAATTCGGAAACCCACGGTTTCAGAAAATTCATCTCTGTGGGGAACTAGTATGGGTGTGACGTAAATTTGACTTGAGGGAGAGATTGTTTTATTTTCTTCTAAAGCAATAAGTTTGATGTTTTTTAGGGAAACAAGCTGACTCCAAGGGCCGTTTTCACTCAAGAAACTTTTCATCTTTGGCATTACATAGACGGGTATATTTTTCGCTCCCAAAGCTTCACGTCCCAAGTGCATAAGTCCTGTGTAGTGTCCTATGTGGGCATGTGTCAAGAAAATAACAGGAGATGTTCCATCAAGTTCTTTCCATTGTGAAATAATATCGGGAGTGGCTTCAAAAAGAATACTAGAATTCCTTTTTGGAAGAATCACTGCAATTGAGGTGACTTTTCTTTCTTTTTTTTGTTCGGCATTTAGAGAATTACAGCATACTTTTAAGCATCCAATATGAGGAGAACCACCATCTTGAACCGTCCCTAATATTTTGAGGTAGGGGATGTCTTCTTCAAATTGCGACCAAAGCATGGAGGGGAAAAGGCTTATCCCAAGGTAAAAAAGAGTAGTCTTAAAAGAACTACTAAAATGCATTTTATTACAATTCGTTTACTGTGGTGATTTCAATCACACCTGCACGACCCAATTGCCCCCATTTGTTAGTCTCTGAAAGGGATTCATAAACTTTTACCTCTCTAATGTTTTGGAGAGCAATTACTTCTGGTGGAGAATAATATTGCTGTCCATCAACAACCCACAAGGGGTAAGCTTGGGCGTTTGAAAACGATTCAGACTGTCTTATAATTACCAGACCTCTTTGGGTATCAATTCTTGCAGAGCCTAAATGTTCTCTGATGGCCATTACTAAGTTAGGAGCATTTTCATTAATCCCCCAGGCATTTAAGCCTCTTTTGGCATAACGCAATTTTTGTTTTTCAAAAGCCTTTTGTCTTTTGAGTTCTCTCAATTCTTTTTTGGTAAGTTCTTTTGCTTCAATTTGGGATTGTCCAAAGCCAGCAACACTAAACAGTGCGAAAAATAGGACAAGCATAGGTTTTTTCATAAGTCTAAGTAGTTGTATTTTGAATTATTTCCTACAAAAGTAAGTAGTTATTTTTAAAAAATAGATTTAATGAGGGTAGACAAAAACTTGTATTCTAAAAACTATTGATAAATACCTTGAAAATAGGCTGTCAGTGCAAAAGATTTTTATTTATTTTTGAATAAAATAATATCATGAAAACATTCTGGAAAATAAAGTCATTCTTATTACTATTAACTTTAGTGATTATAATAAGCTGTGGCAAAGAAGACGCACTCCCCCCTGACAATCTTATTGGCGAATGGAACGTTTATTCAATTTCTAATAACACAGATCCAGTGATTATATGGGAAGATCTCAAAGCGAGCTTAGTGGCGTTAATTCCCGCCTATTCTTGTATGGAGTTTACTACCGTAGCAACAGAACAGATTGTAACCACACGTTATGTCCTTATTGATCAAAATTCTGCAGGTTGTAGAAATCCGGTTATTTCTGCTTACACTTGGAGCAAAGATTCAGAGTTTGGATTGTATAATTTTACACAAGGAAATAACATTGTCCAATATTCCATTACATTTTCAAATAATGACAACCGTATGACTTGGATTGACCAAACGAGTGGAGATATTACAATTTGGGATCGTCAAGTAGCAGCGGTTACAGTTACTGAGTAGTCAATAAAAACATTATATTTATAAGCATTAATACCATGTATATGAAAAAAACACTCACAACACTATCACTACTGTTTTTAATTGCATCCTGTGGTGCACTTAAAAATACAGCCAAAGACCCTTATGTTGGCTCTTTTGATTTCACCATTTTTGAAGTTGATAATTTTGGAGACATTCCAATTAAAATGACCCTAACCAAAGAAGGAGAGGAATATATCTCTCAAATGGAGTTTGCCGGTGATGGTCAAGCTGCAGGAGACATTGAGATTAATAGCACTAGCCTTCAAGATGGCGTTTTAACCATAGAAGCGTACACGGCTGGATACGATATTTATTTTGAATTAACCGTTGAAGGAGATGCGATTTCAGGTTCAATGATGGGCATGTTTGACGTTGAAGGAGTACGAATAAAAGAGTAAATTTCCATAAATACATTCAAACGCCTTATACTAATAAGGCGTTTTTTTTAAGACCAACTTACGATTTTTGGGACTCATCAAATAAAAAGAATTAAAAATCATCCTGATGAATCGCGGTTAGCTGTTTGTGAATATTGGGTTCGTTGTAGAGGATTTTAATATAGGTTGTGTACAATGAAACAAATCGTTTGTTTTCTATAAGGTCTCCAAAAACAGAAGTTAATCTTAAAAAAGAAAGAGGATCTTGCTGTGTTTGTTTTGCACTTTGATGGAGTTCTTCTTTTCGATTATCAATGATTTCAAGGCGAGAATTATTTAAATCGACACCTTTGTCGTTATAATAACACCAAGCTGCCAAAATAAAACTTGCATACTTGATACTACCTCCACTTTCTAAATTTTCCAGTAAAGTAGGAAGTAAAAATTTAGTCAATTTTGCTGAACTTTCCGAACAGATTCTACTCACCCCGTCTTTAATGTTTGGGTTAGCAAACCGTTCTTCTAAACTATTTTTGTATTCTGTTAGATCAATCTCGTCAACCTTACCAAGTAAAGGACTCACTTCTTTATCCATGAATGCTCTCATAAAAGAGGCAAATAGTGGATCTTCCATGCATGCGTTGATGGTTTGATGTCCATGAAGAGCTCCAGGAATTCCCAAAACAGAGTGGCCTGAATTTAATAAGCGGATTTTCATCTTTTCATAAGGGGTAACATCTGCTACAAAGTGTACGCCCAGTTTTTCAAGAGGGGGTCTTCCATTCGAAAAATTATCTTCAATTACCCATTGAATAAAAGGTTCGCATACAATGGGCCAATCGTCCTTTAAGAGGTATTTTTTTTTCAAAAAATCAATAGAAGCGTCTGGTGTAACGGGTGTTATTCTATCCACCATTGAGTTTGGGAAGCACACTTCTTTTTCGATCCACTTACAAAGGGATGGATCTTGTTTTTGAACAAAAGAGAGCAGCATCTTTCTGGTAACTTCACCGTTATGTTGAATATTGTCACAAGAGAGAATGGTGAACGGAGCCAAGCCGTTATCTCTTCTTTTTCTAAGGGCAGTTGTCAAAAAACCAAAAACAGTTTTTGGGGTATTGGGATGTTGAAGATCATGTTGAATGTCTGGGGTGTCAAAATTAAAATTTCCAGTATTCGTATTGAAATTATACCCTCCTTCAGTAATGGTTAAAGAAACAATTTTTGTGTCCGAATGTGCCATTTTATCTATGGCTAAGACTGGAGATTCATAGGCAAAAATAAAATCAGTGATAGATCCAATAATTTCAGAGGTTTCTTTCCCATCAGGATGTTGAGTGATCAGGGTGTAGAGTCCATCTTGTTGCTTTAAAACAGAAGCAATCTTTTGATCTCTTTCCCTCAAACCAATCCCACAGATTCCCCAATTTGCATTTTGTGGATCCTCCAATAACTGGTGCATATAGTAAGCTTGATGAGAGCGATGAAATCCTCCCACCCCAATGTGAACGACCCCTGTTTTGATTGATCTCCTCTCGTAATTTGGGCATGAAATACGCGTTGCAAGGGAGCTTAAGTTTTCTTGATTTAGTTGAATTAACTCCATTGATTTTATTTGTTGTTTAATGTCTTTCTTCGGTGCATTGCCCAATAGGCAGTAACAAAATAGAGAAGTGTACAAGCAAAACTAATTTGGTAAAAAAGTTCTCTATTGGAAATATAGGCTGCTTCAGTTGGACTTCCAATTAATGTTTTTAATGCTAGAAACAAACACAATCCAAGGGCAGCATAGGCGGTGATTTTTAAGGAAAGTGAAAAGAGGCTTGTGTCCTGTTTAGTTTCAGGCTCTTCCTCTTCTAATTTTTTGTGGTATTGTGCTACCGCTTTGTTGTAGGCTTCTTCTTTCTTCTCTCCTTCAGGATAGGCTTTATTTGCTCCCGATCTTCCCGCCAAAAAGGTATATACCAATAGTGTAAAAAACCATGTAGGAATGAATAAATAATAGAATGACATTACATCAAGTGCATTGAGACCAAAGCCAAAAACAAGACCAAGTATCCAAGACAAAACAGCTGGAGAACTGTTTTTATATTCTTGGAATTTTGACCAATAACGAGTGTAACCAATTTTAGGGAACAGTTGGTGTTCTGCAAAGACGATTGCACCTACGGGCACCACCAATAAACCGGCATAGGTCAATAAGGGTAATATTTGTGAAAATACAAAAGGAAAACAGGCTACAACAACCATGGCAATCCCTACTATAGTTGTTGTCGTTCTCCTAGATTGAGAAGAATAAACGGCTTGTGCTGCTAAACCGGCTCTATAAAGATTGGTGATAGCGGTAGTCCATCCCGCAACAATAACGATGACAAAACCAGACCAACCTAAGGCATAAAAAGCAACATCTCCTGGATCCAATTCTACGATGGATTTTCCAATGATCACTGCAGTTCCCGATCCCATTATTCCAGCGGCAATCCAAGCAATATAATGCCCAAAAAGCATTCCTGTACTTGTTGCTAAACCATATGATTTTTTCTTGGCAAAACGCAATAACGCCATATCAATCAAACCAAAATGAGTGATAGTATTTGCAGCCCATCCAAAACCAATAACTTCCACCAATCCAATTCCAGGACTACCTTCACTATTGATTCCTGTCCAAATGGATTGATTCCCGATTTCCACTAAATCAGACCAAGCGCTGGGAAGAGTCACTCCTAAAACATCTAACGAAAGTGCGGGAAGTAGAACAATAGCACCACAAGCAAACATCGTAAACAACCAAGGTGCACAAATTCCTGAAAAATCTGAAACTGCTTTAAAGCCGTATATAGCAACAAAGACGACAAACAGACCCACCAATATAACAATCAAAACAAACCAGAAGTTGGTAGGATACCAATCCAGTTGCGCAGGAATACCAAAAGCAAATCGAACTGCAGTGGAAGATACCGTTACCATTGCTGCTGAAATAACGGTGAAGATCAAAATGTTTGCCCAATTATATAATTTAGACATAGAATCCCCAGCAATTTTATTGAGGTAGGTGTATAGACTTAGACGTGTCTCTACTGCAATTGGGGAAGTGATTAAGGTCCAACTGAGAACTGCTAAGATATTTCCAATGAGCAGACCCAAAATAATATCCATCGTTTTTGCTCCCAAGGCAACAAAGGTTGCACCAATGACAAACTCAGTAGCGGCAACATGTTCGGCAGCATATAAGCCTGCAAAATGAGTCCAGCCGTGTAATTTATGTTTTGGAACAGCCAACTGTTCTTCATCTAGCTTTTCAAATTGTTGGAAATCAGTTGTTTTGTTCATTCTGGTTTTTTAAATGACAAAAAAGGTTGAATCAAAATGTTTTGAATTGCAAAATAGTGATATTATCATCAGTATAAAATTAGAGCAAATTTTTTATTGATAAAACTAAGTAATTGTAGTGTATTGTATTTGTTCTAAAAGAAATAAGAACAATACAAAATCTTCATTCCAGAAGTCTTAAACAGCATAAGATTGAATCTTAGAATTTTATAAGGGTGAAGGTTTTTTCGACTTTTTAGAAATAAAAAATCCAAAGAACAAGGGCTACTTTTTTTAGAATTCCGAAAGTAAGTAAGTAGTAAAATGTTTTCTTAGAAGGGGTTTTCATTTTTGATCTTTATTTTTCATTCCTTTAATACCAGCATAGAGCATCCACAGCACCAAAGCTATGACTCCATATACCAAAAGATTACGAATAAAATATCCCATTGAGGTTGATTAAATACGTTCTTGAATTTCGATAATGAATCCAAAAACGAGACAAACTGCTAAACTTGCTAAAACGATACCGCCCACACCCATAATTTTTTATTTTAAATATATTACTTTTTTGAAAGTATCCTAGTAAAGTTTTCATTAGAATTTCTCAAATATTTTTTACTTTTAAAAGGAATTACTCAAAATTTATTTATTAAAAAACACCCATGACAAAAATAGGCAGAAGAAATTTTTTAAAGAAAACATCTCTTTCGGCGGCTTCTTTATACATGGCAAGTAATGTAGCTTGCGCAACAGAAAAAGAAAATCAAGCCTCTGGAGGAAGCTATATGGGCGATTTTGCAGCCCCTAAATTAGACATCATTCGTATTGCACTTATTGGAGTGGGTGCTAGGGGGAGTGGTCACGCAAAACAACTGGCTAGCATTGAAGGTACAGAAATTGTTGCTATTGCTGATGTTTATGAAGATTTGGTGGACCATTCTGTGAACAATTGTATAGCCGTTGGCAAAGGAAGACATCAAAATATTGCACGTTATTTTGGCGCTGAAGGAGAATGGAGAAAAATGTTGGTCGAGGTAAAACCCGATGCGGTTTTTATCTCAACCAACTGGAATAACCATGCGCCAATGGCAATAGAAACTATGAAACAAGGAGCGCATGCCTTCGTTGAAGTTCCCATTGCTGTTACCCTACAAGAAATGTGGGATATTGTAGATACCTCAGAGCAAACTCAGAAGCATTGTATGATGATGGAAAACTGTTGCTTTAATGGTGAGGAACTTTGGGTCTTGAATATGATAAACGAAGGAGTTTTTGGAGATGTTAATCACGCTGAAGGGGCTTACATTCACGACTTGCGTAAACACATGATGGACGAGACATATTATGAAGATCAATGGCGCATCAAGCATCACCAAACAAAAAATGGTAACTTTTACACCGGGCATGGTCTAGGTCCAGTTAGTTTTTACATGGACATCGGTCGGGGTGATAATTACGATCATTTGGTAAGTATGAGTTCAAAAGAACAGAGCTTAAGTGAAGCTGCTGTAAAGAATAACTTTTGGGCTACAGAATTTGCTTGTGGGGATATGAATACGACGCTTATTAAAACAAAACTGGGAAGATCTATCATGTTACAATTTGATACCCATACCGGTAGACCGTACTCTAGGTTAAATACGGTTACTGGTACAAAAGCGGTTCATCAAGGATATCCTTCAAGACTTTATGTTGGGCACAATGAATTGCAATGGGGGCATTCATGGTTAAAAGATCAAGAGTATCGAGAGTATCGTGAACGCTACGACCATCCATTATGGAAACGTTTAAGAGAACAAATCGATGCCAATGCTGTGGGCCATGGAGGTATGGACTTTGTCATGATTTACAGGCTCATACGTTGCCTTAATCAAGGCTTACCATTAGACATTAATTTATATGATAGTGTTCTATGGAGTGCCATTACACCACTATCACAAATATCAGTAGCAAACAACAGTGCTAGCACAAAAGTGCCCGACTTTACGGGGGGATCTTGGGTGAATAAAAGAAAAAATGAGGTGCTAAGACCAATCATTTAATAACTAGAAAGGACTTAGATATATACGCTGTTTCTAATAACAATTTAAAATTGATATCGAATACCGAGTGCGATATCGAAATCTAAATCATTGTTAAAGTCTCCAAAGCCTAACTCAGGTCTAAAGTCCAATGATATAATTATTGGGATTTGAAAATTGTATTCTATACCAATGTCACCCGCTACAAACAATGAGGTATTATTATCATCACTCCCTGCTGGTACATTATCGATACTGTATGAAGCGATACCACCACCTGCACCATAATACCAATTAAAATTTGTATCAATCGCATTTACCCATTGATAAAGACCAACCGCTCTTAATGCACTATAATCATTACCATTTCTCCAACCTAAATTGAACTCTAGACGGTGAGAGTCTCCTAAACGACGTTGATATGAAATTTCAGTACCAAAACCGTCACTATCGCCTAAACGAAGGCCAATTGCATTGTCAAAAATATCTTGTTCTTGTGAAAAACCCATAAGACCTAACAATACGAATACTAATGTGCAAAGTTTTTTCATGACTTTAATTTTTTGTAAAAATAAAAATTTTATTTACTTTCCAAATCATGATATGCTATTTTCATAAATTTTAATAATATCACCACAATTAAAACTATAATTTAATTTCCATTTTTGTTTTAATAAGAATACAATTACATTAGCAATTCTAACAATTTAAAATGACTTACAGATGGCTGGTAATTCTTTTGGAAACTTATTTAAAGTAACCACTTTTGGTGAATCACATGGTACTGCAATTGGAGGTGTCATCGATGGATGTCCTGCAGGCATTCATTTGGATATGATTGCAATTCAAAATGAAATGTCACGTCGAAAACCTGGACAATCAGACATCGTTACGCAAAGAAAAGAGCCTGACACTGTCCAATTTTTATCTGGTATCTTTGAAGGGCTAACAACGGGTACGCCAATTGGTTTTGTCATAAAAAATGCAAATCAAAAATCTAAAGATTATTCACACATAAAAGACGTATACCGACCAAGCCATGCTGATTATACTTATGACAAAAAATATGGTGTTAGAGATTATCGTGGTGGAGGTAGAAGTTCTGCTAGAGAAACAGCTTGTCGTGTTGTCGCTGGGGCAATAGCAAAACAATTACTTAAAGGTGTGTCAATTCATGCATTTACTTCCTCTGTTGGAAAAATAAGTATCAATCAACCCTACCAAAACTTGGATTTTTCCAAAATCGAAACCAATGCTGTTCGCTGTCCTGATGACGTGATTGCCAAAAAAATGATTACCGAAATTAAAAACATAAGAAAAGAGGGAGATACCATAGGAGGGACCGTTACATGTGTTCTACAAAATGTCCCTGTCGGGCTAGGAGAACCCGTCTTTGATAAACTCCATGCAGAACTAGGGAAAGCAATGTTGTCTATAAACGCCGTTAAAGGCTTTGAATATGGCAGTGGTTTCTGTGGTGTAGAAATGAAAGGTAGCGAGCACAATGACATTTTTAATGAAGACGGCAGCACAAAAACAAATCTTTCCGGAGGTATTCAAGGCGGTATCAGTAACGGTGAAGATATTTATTTTAGAGTAGCCTTTAAGCCTGTAGCTACGATCATGCAAAAACAGAAAACTATTAACTCTGAAGGTCAGAAATTGGAGATGCAAGGAAGAGGACGTCACGATCCTTGTGTCGTTCCACGAGCTGTTCCGATTGTGGAGGCCATGGCAGCCTTAGTAGTCGCAGATTATTATTTATTAAATAAAATTACCAAACTTTAAAACAAATGAAAAAACTTGCATTGCATTGGCAAATTCTCATCGGTATGTTACTTGGACTCATTTTTGGATTCATCATGTTACAATTTAGCTGGGGAAAGGATTTTACCTATGATTTTATAAAAC
>Ga0208950_1001704_pt1 | contig 9785 bp, 6 predicted proteins | sample AOAMet_54_BLW_10_2_FD_188234 | JGI IMG/M metagenome (GOLD analysis project Ga0208950, IMG submission 188234) | Ammonia-oxidizing marine microbial communities from Monterey Bay, California, USA - CAN11_54_BLW_10 (SPAdes) | ecosystem: Environmental > Aquatic > Marine > Intertidal zone | place...
AGTATACTGATCTTGACTTCGGTTTGTCCAATAATCAAGGTGCTGATAATCTTCACTTTCTTGTACAAACACATTATCGACAACTGCGTGATAGAGTACGAAATCTGCTTGTCCATCGAGCCCTTCAGCACCCATGTAGGAATTAATCGCTCCATACTGTTCTTGATTTGCTTCGAGCGAATGACCCGACCAGCCCATGGCAGTTTCACCTTTGAGATAATAATCGGTTCCAACGGTCTCAAATCGCTGATTTATTTGAGCAACAAGATTCCGAGTAGCAAGGTCTTCAACATGCTTTACAGCATCAACCCGAGCACCATCCAAATCAAATGTTTCAATCCACCATAGAGCATCGGAGATAAATTGCTCTGATGCATTTCGGTCTTTCCAATTGACATCTGGCATGTATGATGTAAATTGACAATCAAGTCGATGCACGGTCCAATCACAGTTCGTAGTTCCACATTGGCATCCAGCGTTGAACCATTCAGGATGCTCTTGAACGTAACTGTGATCTTCATGAACATGATTCACAACGAAATCCATCATAACACGAATTCCTGACTCGTGAGCCATTTCAACCAAATGTTTGAGTTCCATATCCGTGCCAAGGCGTGGTTCAATACCTCGCGCTTCAATTGGCCAATACCCATGAAAGGCAGAGACGTCATGAACACCATCAGATGCTTTTCCAGTCCCTGTTGCAGCTGTATTGAAAGGAGAAAGCCAAAGAGCATTAACTCCTAATTCGGAGAAATATCCGGATTCAATCATAGTTGTAACTCCGGCAAAGTCACCACCTTGCCAATCCGCTCCATTAGCAGCAAACGTTGTATTTCCATCATTGGAAGTGTTGCCATTAACAAATCGATCAGTCATAACCATGTAGATCAATGCGTCATCCCATTCAAAGGAAGAACCTTCACCAATCCAGAACGGTACAAGCAAATCATACGCTTCGTTACCGTTAACATCAGAACATTCCAGATGAATCGTATGTTTTCCATCTGCAAAATTCGAGAGATCATAGGTCCACTGTAACAATACCGAATCCCAATCAGCGCCATTTATGTCGGAAGGAATTCCATCTGGCAATCCACCTTGCGAACCTGGAATGAAATCGATGAGGAGGGTATCATTGAGAAGTTCAGCAGAAAATTGAGGACGTTCATGGTCCTTGACACGCAACAATGAATTTTCAATCCCATCACAGTAACTTCGTTCAGAGTTGGATGGATCCAAAATATAGTTCCCGTCAACAATGAACTTGTAGCAATATAGACCTTCAGACAATTCTAACTCTGCAGTCCAAACACCGTTAACTTCTACTAATTCGGTTTCATTGTTCCAATCCCATTCTCCAAGGATGGATACATTATCTGATTCGCCATAATATTCGATTGTGAAAGTTTCAGAAGTTGCAACTACGTCTCCTTCAACATCTTGGGAGGCGAATGGTATGAATGGCATCATAAGTATGAGAAACAAGACAACATACTGACGCATTCTAGTTCCTCCTCACTCTTCTTCTATCGTTGTCGGTTTGTTAAACAGTGCATTTGCTGTATCGACAAGATCATCGATATGCTTGCAAAGGAAAGAGCGAACGAATTCATTAGCAGGATTATTGTAGGCTTCGAGCGGTTCACAATGTTGCTGTAATACGCCTTTATCGAGAATTGCGATTCGATCTGCTAACGTCATGGCTTCGATTTGATCATGAGTAACATAGATTGTTGTCGTTCCAAACGTATCGTGAAGTCTTCGTATTTCTTTTCGCATTTGATGGCGGAGTTCAGCATCAAGATTGGAAAGTGGTTCATCCATGAGGAGTACCTTTGGACGTCTTACGAGAGCTCTTCCTAAGGCGACTCTCTGCCGCTGTCCTCCGCTCAATTCCTTGGGTTTTTTATCGAGATGATCGGATAGTTCCAGAACATCTGCAATCTCTTCGATTCTGGTTCTTATCTCATCCTTACTGAGTTTTAATTCTCCTTTTGCCATTCGAAGTCCAAAAGAAAGGTTGTCACGAATGGTCATGTGTGGATATAGAGCATATGATTGAAACACCATCCCAAGATCACGAGCACCTGGTGGAAGATGATTCACTTTCAATTCATCGATTATGACATCTCCATCTGTGATGTCTTCCAAGCCCGCAAGCATTCTCAGAGTGGTAGACTTACCACAACCTGAAGGCCCTAGCAAGACAAGGAACTCACCATCTTTGATGTCTAAATCGAGTCCTTTGACTGCTTCAAACCCATCTTCGTATGTTTTTGTAACGTTCCTAAAATTTACTTCAACCATCATATCACCCTTTGACTCCACCTGCAGACAGCCCATCAATGAGGAACTTCTGGAAGAATAGGAAGAGTAACGCTACTGGAAGACTGACCAATACGCTTGCTGCAGCAAAGTCACCCCAAGCCTGACCAGTCGAAGAGATCAGAGAAGCCAAACCAACAGGAAGAGTGTACATGTCATTCGAAGTGTTGAATGTCAATGCAAGAAGGAACTCATTCCATGCGGCGAGGAAACTGAACAGGGCTGTGACTGCGATAGCAGGCGTTGATAAAGGCAAGACTACCTTGGTAAACACCTGAAATTGATTGCATCCATCGAGGGTTGCAGCCTCTTCAAGTTCTCGTGGTATTGTATCAAAGAATCCTTTCAACATCCAAACACACAATGGCAAGGCAGTCACGCAATAAGCGAGTATCAGACCAAGATGTGTGTTCAAAAGACCAAGTGTTTTCATGACAAGGAAATAAGGTACAAGGATGATGATACCAGGGAACATTTGAACCAACAAAAATGCGAACATGGAAACATCGCGTCCTGTGAATTTGTATCGGCTAAAGGCATAACCTGCTGGTATTGCGATTGTTAAGCCGAGCAAAGAAGTGCCAATGCTTACAATAAGCGAATTAACAAACCATATCCAAAATGAATCGCCTTTCAATATCTTAGAAAAGTGTTCGGTTGAGAAAGAATCTCCTATCTCACCACCCAATGCATTTCCTGGAGAGAAGGCAATATCGATGATCCATAACAGTGGGATAACAGTAATGAGAACAAAATGAATCAAGATGAGATGTGTAGAGATTTTTTCATGTTTGTTTATGGTTTCAAAATTACGAAGTAATCCGAATTCAATAGCAGAAGTTGACAATTTGTTTGAAGTCCAGGCAGTAACAGCTCGGTTTGAAAGCCACCAAAGTGAAAGACAGGAGGGTATTATGGACCATGCATGCATCCAAATATCAAAAATCGAGAGCGAGGAAGAGCCTAATCTAAACAATCCGATGCCTATGATAAGTGCGCTCAAAGCCAGAGAACTATTTCGTTTACCGAGTTCGTGAAGATGTGGAAGACTTGCTCGTAATGCTGCGAAAAGAACGCATATGAGGAGTCCGAGAATGAGAGAAAGTGAATCGTCTCGAATCACTTCGACTGTGAGCAGAAGGAGATTGACAATGAATGCTACAACAAGCCATGTTCGCAGCGTTAGTACTTCCACAGGGACATACCAGTCACGCATAAATTGAGATTCAGTCATGATGAACCCTCCGTTGCATTTGTTTGTTTCATGTACGTCCAAGAGAATGCAAGAAGCATTAGGAATATGATCACAGACCACGCAGCAGCGACTCCGTAAGCCCCTTCTCTAAAGGCGACATCATAGACATATGTGATGAGAATATCGGTTTGCCCAGGCTCTCCAAAGTACAAGTTTGGGCCACCATCTGTCATCAGATAAATGACATTGAACATATTGAATGTCCAAATGAATCCAAGTAATGTCAGTGGAACTAACGCACTTCTCAGATTTGGTAGCGTTAGGTGCCTAAAAGCAGCCCAGCCTGTCACACCATCAAGTTCAGCAGCTTCGTACATATCCTTGGGAAGGGCTTGAAGAGCACCGCTGATTGACATCATCATGAACGGAACGCCTAGCCATATATTAACCAGAATAACGACGACTTGAGCCCCTGTTGGATCAGATAAGAAATCAATATTGGTTCCAAGTAAATCATTGATGAACCCATCTGGTTGGAACATCCCTCTCCAAACCAGTACTGAGATGTATGAAGGCACCGCCCAAGGTAGAAGAAGTAATGTTCTGTAAGCAGTTTTCCCACGAATCGATGTTCGCTGAAGAAGTAATGCGAGGAACAATCCAATTCCGATGTGAGCAGTTACGTTCACTACGGTCCATACGAGGGTGAAAATTGTAACGCGAATAAAGCCAGATGCAGTGATCACATCCCAGAAATTTGACAGTCCAATGAAGGATTGTTCCCCCAGATGAGTTTGGTCAGCATCTGTAAAGGACAGCCAGAATCCATAGATGACTGGGTAGAACGTAAGAACTGCGAGTGCAAGTAATGCAGGGGCAATATAGGCATGAGCTAAACGTGAATTGGTTCGATTCAAGCGTTGATCTCTCCAACGCCCATAACTGAGTAAAGCGATCAATGAAAGGACAATTGCACCTAAGGCAAACATGACTGGAGAGGTGTCTCCGGCACTAGGTCGCTGATCCGAAACGGAAGTACTGCCAATGGTTGAGTAGAACAATTCTCCATCAGCATACACATCAATTGTGTGTTCAACATTCGGAATCATACCAGTTAGGGAACAGTTCAAATTCGTTGAACCAGTTGGAATAATACGAATTTGCCCGGACTGATTTAACTCTTCACCGTTTGAAGTACACGAATCGTATCCTGAATTTGACACCCCAAGAACATCACTAACCATAAATTGCGTGTGTAAGACCTCGTCGACGTAAATGCTGTAATTCGACACAGTTTGATTCAATGGAAATTCAAGAGGAATCGTACGATATCCTGTATTCGGCTGAAATGGAGCTGCCTTCTGCAGGCCATCTATTTGAGAGATGAGTTCTTCATTAGCGTCAATGAGAGCATCCTCAGTTGTTGAAATTCCACTGTATGCTTGTTCAAAAGCTGTTGAAAGTGGATCGTAAACCAACGACATTGCTCGTGTCGTTGGAGCAGGTGTTCCAAATTTAGTTTGTTCAAGGAATCCTCGAATGACATCATCGCCAAGGATATCCTGATCGTTCTCAAGTTCTGAATGCGTTGGCATTGTGTATGTTTCGAGTGCGAAATCCTTCTGAACAGAGGTTGAAGATAACCATAGGGCTAGTTCTGAAGCTGCAATTTTGTGTTCACTTTGCTTACTCACAGACCAGCCTTTGTATGTTACAAGAGGAGACATACGGTCACCTGAATCGTCGACAATTGGAAGAAGCGTTTGACCTATGCTGAGGCGACTGGCTTCGTATGTGGCCCAATTCCAAGGGCCATCGATAATCATTGCAGCCTTTGATGAAATAAATTGATTCTTCATTCCTTCAATTTGAGTGCCTGTTGCGACAACACCATGTTCTAATTCTAAATTTAACATCCATTCCATCGCTTCAGCAGAACCATTGGAATCGAGAGTTGGTGTTCCAGATTCGTTGAACAGTGAACCTCCAAAACCTTCCTGAATTGGGAACCACCAATATGCCGATTTGACTGGAAGGGCTAATCCTTGAACATCTTGATAGGTCAATTGCTGGGCTGCATTTAGCAAATCCTCATGTGTCCAAGATGCATCTGGATAATCTACGCCCTGAGCATCAAAAAGAGCCTTATTGTAGATTAACGAAAGACAATCTTGACTTGCTGGAACTCCATAAAGAGCATCCCCATAGCGCATTGCTTCAAGTGCACGCTCTTCGAACTTAGATCTGTCCTGTGGGGTTAGATGAGGGCGTAAATCTTCCAAAAGCGGTAGGCTATCGACACGGATTTCCCCGATAGCCCCGAGTTGATCGCTGGATAATCGCATCAAATCTGGAGCTTGTCCACCTTGAGCAGCAGTCATAAACAGTTGGTCTGCATTCCCGAATGGAACCATTGTAATGTCCACGGACACATTGGGATTATCTGCTTCAAAGGCCTTGACAGCATTCGTGAACACTTCTTCTTCCTTACTCTCTGCTGCAAATGTGTGCCAGATTTTGAGCGTGATTTCACCAGAAGAAGACGAGTTGTTATCGCCATCGTCCGAATCATCGCCATCAAGGCAACCTGGTAAAATGAAAAGCAAGGACAAAAGGAGGGCGAATATCCCTTTACGAATTAGAGCCTGTTGGCACTCTTCGCCCATGTTGCTTCGTTGTTTACCATCCAATTAAACAAATCTCTTGTAACGAAGAAATTTGATGTTCTAATTTGAATGAAAAGCCAATGGTAAACGACCTAGTTCCATCCATTCAAGATGCAAGAGCGTTTTCATTTCTGTTTTGGCAGCTTGCCTCCAACGTTTTCGCATTGTGCGTTCTGCAGCACGGCTTGGCAATGGAGGTGAGGAAAAATGATTGAATTCAGAGAGCGAATCAGGAATTGGAGAATCCTGCCACTCGACACCCCATAGAATGAGCCATTCAGGAGGAGCAACACCAAAGTCGACACCGATATCAGGATTATCGATTGCTGATTTTACTTGTTCAGGAGTAATTTCTCCGAGTGCCATTTGATGGATGGCCATAGCAGTTCGTCGTACTTGATTCCAGAGGAAAGCTTCTCCAATGATTTCGAACCCTACTGTTCTTCCATCAACAACCCAAGGAGTGCAAGAAAGAATAGTGCGCATAGGGTTTTTTCCAGGTTCTAAGCGTGCAAAATTCGTAGCATTGTAGGTCCCTTCAAACAATGAGAGCCATTCAGAAAGAACTTCTCCAGGGTCTTTCCAAAATTCAATTCCTTCCAATCTGTAGCGATAAATCCGGTGAAGGGCAATCCGGGGATTCCAATCAAATTCAACTTCTCGTACATCGAGGAATGCAATATCGTGTGGTAGTAGATCATCCACTGCACGTATAAATTTTCGAGGAGTGATACTTTTCCACAAATCACTTGCAATCCGTACAGTCCCGCCATTAACTCTGACATGAACTCCAGCATCTGTTCGACTTGAAAGAACGAGATTATGTTCTTCTTCAGTTTTTGAAATCCATCCAAGTGTCTGAAAAACACGTACTAATTCACCTTGGACTGTTACAACATCAGGTTGAATTTGACTACCATGATATGAATCGCCAAGATAACCGATTCGAAAATGCAGACGTGTTTCTGCATCTGACATTGAGTTCGCCTCAGTCATCGCTTCCTAGGACTTCAATCGCTTCTTCTGGAGTAAATCCGAGTCCACCAACAGCCCAAATAAGAGCTTGCTTGAGCCAAGGTTGAATTGTTGGTGCCTTTCGTGAAGGATCCATTACTTCAATCGCATCTACGAGATTACGACTCGCTTGGTAAAGAGCATCATCGACTGGAATATCCTCAATTTCGAGTTTCTTAGCGTAGCGTTGGAATTCTTTTACTGCAACAGGAACACGTCGGCATTCAAGTGCAAAAGATGCAAAATCAGCGATATACTCGACATTTTCTTCGTCGAGTTGCATTGCTTTCTTGTAGGACATCATGATTTTTCCGCCAGGGACAACATCTTCTTGTGCTTCCATGTTTAGCATGTTTGAAAATTCTGCAAAGGTATGATGCAGTTTAGCATTATCCTTGTGCGAGCGTAGTTTTGAATCAAGGTTGTCAACTGCTCCTTTCAAGTCACCTGAACGGAACAATTCGATTGCTTCAGCCATTATGTCATCACTCATCTTTCTCTCTCCAGTTCAGTGGACAAACCATTGGCTTTTGAACACAGCGGTTCAATCTTGTCCTTCTTCCTTCGTTAAAATCTCAGCAAGATTATCCAGTTTTGTGGACTGACTATGCTTTTTATGCATCTCATTGAGCAAGGTCTTGGTATCTTCCCAACCACGAATCTTAAAGAAACAGTGCTTAGGATCCGGACGGACTGTTCGAATTGTACGTTGGTAAAACAAGAGGGCAAAGAAGGAACGAACGATGCTCTTCCCAGCTTTTTCGACATTACCATCATTTTCATTTGAGGATACACTCGGAGAGATTCCAACACTTCCACCAACAGACTCCTCTACGATTCCAACACCGGAATCTGTGAGAATAGTCAATGTAGCATATCCAGTCATAGTACCAACTGGTGTTCTCTCAACTTGAACCTCAGAGATACGATCGAAGAGAATTCTACGATGTGCACGGCTTAGTAGGAATGCATGCTTGAAAATAACAGCGTTGCTTGTGATTGCATAATCAAAACTACGCTGGTAATAGAACACAAGTCCCCAGAAGGCGAGTGTCAAAGCGATTCCAGCAAACAAGAAATTGTATTCAAATCCAAGGAATGGCTCAACGTCTGTATCCGAGAACAAATCTCGAATTAAGGCGATGAGACCATCGATTTGAATAAGCACTGGTAGAAGTGTTGCGACCAGTAACCAAACAGTGACCCACTTGCCTGATGTGGATGAATTCAACATTCTATTGAACCAAGTAATAGTGGTCATGACAAGGACGAAACCAAAGGGTAATTTTGAACCGCCAAGCCCCATAAGCCAAACAATAGCTTTAGCCACGCCGCCGGACTCTTCGTTGACCAGCATGTCTGGCTTCCAAAATAGGATATGGACAGCAAAAACGAGCAATCCAAGAAGATACATGTTGAGGAAACCAACACCACTCGGTTGCTTTGTGAGCAGCACTTCTTCTCCTTCAATCAACTTAAACCGACTTTTCATGGCCTCTTGATTATCAGCCTTTGCTTTTTCATCAGAATCTGGTTGAACGGTTGGTTCTTCAGTTGCCTCTGTGTCTTCACTCATATCTATGCCTCAAAGTTCTCTTATCATACTGGGTCATAAGTCCTCCCCCGTTTTCCAGAGCGTTTTGGCTCAGTTTCATCAATGCAAGAAGCCCCAACTATGCTCCGCATTTCCTCTCAACCATTCATAATCTGACTTCGATCGAATTCCAAATTCATCTTCAATTCTTAATTCTTCAACCACAAGAGGGTATTCGTTGTAAGTGAGATGAGACCAAACACCTCCTCTCGTAGGTTGATGGAAATCCCAATGCGCTCGTTCCACTGCTTGTGCTGAAATATGAATAGAAGTTCTTCCATTCTTTAGGTGAACATCGAAATGAGGCAAGTTGTTTGACTGCATATCTTTCTTGACCGATACAATTTCAAAACGTTCACTTCGCTTGTTTTGAGCATCATGGAAGAGTCCTCCTTGACTCAACGCAATATGAGAGACATCTCTCTTTTTCCATGCTCTTGCATCTCTACTCAGCATCGTAAGCGATGCATGTGGAAGAAACCAATCGAGATAAGAACCATCCGAAAAATGAAGCATACCCCAATACCAAGGAACACTCGGGGCTTGTACACACACCTTCTGAAAGTATGCAGTTCCATTAACCGGTTCACCATCGATTACTCCGGATACTTTCGTGCCATGCAATCGTAAAATGTCATACCCCATGTTTCCTGCATAGGTGGCATTCGCTTGTCGAGCCGTTGACATGGCCGGATTCCATGGGGTCAAATTCAGTTGAACTGATTGTATTGGGCTGTTCTCAGACAGATTCAAATTCAGCCAGAATTTTGAAAGATCTTCGACCATTCCCATTGAGCAATCTGAATCTAGGAGAGGGACAACCGCTCCACCTCCTCGACTGGACTTTAATGAAGAAGGCCAAGATGGATGGTGGGCAGGAAGAACAATCATATCACAAACATGACTTATGATTTCATCATGCATTACCGAGCCATCAAACCACCATGCACAAACCATTCCATCAAGCCGAATACCACCTTGTTCATCA
>Ga0208950_1001709_pt1 | contig 9752 bp, 8 predicted proteins | sample AOAMet_54_BLW_10_2_FD_188234 | JGI IMG/M metagenome (GOLD analysis project Ga0208950, IMG submission 188234) | Ammonia-oxidizing marine microbial communities from Monterey Bay, California, USA - CAN11_54_BLW_10 (SPAdes) | ecosystem: Environmental > Aquatic > Marine > Intertidal zone | place...
TCTTTAGGGATTTTTGGATTTTTAGTGGCGTTGATAAATCCAAGAAATAAAATAATTAAAAAAATAAACTTTCTAATAACTTAACTCTTTCTGTTTTGCGAGCGCAAAGATACAACTAAAATTACAATTAGCTGATTATCAGTTGTTTTAAATATTTTAGAAATATAAATAATGAAATTTTAAACCGCCTTTACTACGAAATTCTATGGTTGGAGCCGGAATTTTTATAAAATTGATAACAGAAAAGACAGATTGTAAGATTTTTGATTGTGTTTTTATCTTAGATAAATCTAAGTCTAGACTAATATAAAACTGTCTAAATGGTTTTTGAGAGGCTAAATTGTAGCTAGAGTTGGAAACATTAACCATCGCTTCAGCACCATACCCAAGAGCAATATTTATCCATTTAGGAAAATTACTTTCTTTTGAAAAAGACCAAATATTGGCAGACAGCCAATAGGTTTGCCCATTATAATCTTTAATAGATTGTTCAAGAAAATTCTCACCAAGAAGTTCTGGTCTTATTTTCGAATACTTGGTTTGGTGAAATGAATATTTTACTATAATTCGTTGTTCTTTCCATAATAATTCTTGACCAACCAGCAGTCCAGTTCCTGCTGCATTTGCTGCAATATCCCCTAAAGAAAAACCCCATTCTTCAGAAAAACCATCCAACACCTCTACGGCAGTTAAAAAAGTGAATCCAGCAGTAGCACCATATATTAATTGGTTTTTTTTACTCACACCAGACCAATTTAAAAGTTCTATACCTACTTTTCCAACATAGTAAGAAGTCATTAGGTGCCCCATTTTATCCATTTGTTTCCACTGTTTATTGTCATTGGTAAGTTGAAAACGAGACCTAGGATATTCTGAGTACCAGAGTCTATCTAAGGCTAGTAAACTTCCACCAGCTATCATAGTTTCTGAAATTATAAGCGCATTTCTTCTTGGCTTATGAAGTGTGTCTGATGGTGTCCAAAAAGAAGTGTTTTTTTGGCTGTATATAGAAGTGAAATTTAGGAGAATTAGGAGGAGAATACTATTTTTCATTATCTATTAACTCCTTGTTTATTTAACCAGCGTTGGTAGTTTATTGCATTACTATTGTGCTGTTTTAATGAGCTTGCAAATTCATGAAATCCAATCTTTTTAATACTAGCACACATATATATATAGTTGTGTTTTTTGTAATTTAATACTGCTTCTATTGATGAAATATCAGGCATTGAAATTAAACTGGGTGGAAGGCCTTTGTGAAGATAAGTATTATAAAGAGATGAGATCTTTAAATCTTTATATAGCACTCTTTTTACCTGAAATTCTTGTCCATGCTCTTGCTTTAAAATGTAAATGATTGTTGGATCTGCTTGCAGAGGAATTCCTCTTTTAATTCTATTTAAGTATAATCCGGCAACGGTAGCCCTCTCACTAGCTTTTGCTGTTTCTTTTTGAACTATTGAAGCTAAAATCATAACTTCTTTTGGAGTTAAATTTACAGCATTTGCTTTAGCCAACCTACCTTTGTTCCAAAACTTGGTGTATTCTTTTAGTAGCTTGTTTCTAAATTTTTCTGCTGATATATTCCAATAAAACTCATAGGTATTTGGTATTAAAATACCCAAAACGGAGGCCTCTGTAAGTTTATTATTCTTTAAGAAAACAGGGTCTTTAAAAATCTCTAAAATAGAGATAGAATCTGCTTCTATCTGTGTTGAAATCCTCCCTGAAAATTTTTCTAATGTATCTTGATTGTTAAATGAAACTTTTATAGGAGTTTGATTGCCACTCCTTAAAAGATTTATCACATCATTTAGAGACATACCTTTGGTGAGTATATATTTACCTGCTTTTGGATTTAAATATTTTTTTTGCTGTGCTAGCCAATTAAAATTGTTGTCATCTTCCAAAAAATTAAACAGTTTTTTTTCTACATCGTTTATGGTTTCATTTGAGCCAATATAAATTGCACCATCTTTAGTGACTTGCTCGCCGAAGATATTTTGATAATAATTATAACCAACAATTCCGATGACAAGTATTAGGGTTGAAATGAGGAAGAGAATCTTTTGTTTATTCATTCATTAATTGAAATATAAGTTCGTTTTTAAAGGCTCCATTTACATATAGCCAATCTTTTTTTTCTCCATTATTTTTAAAACCATGACCCATAAATAGAGCGATACTATGTTGGTTGTCTGGAGTAATATTTGCAAATAACTGGTGAAGATGTAAGGTTTTGAAACAGTAAGGAATTAACAAAGCTAATGCTTCGCTAGCAAAACCAGCTTTTTGATATTGCTCATGTATTAAAACACCAATACCAGCTCTTTTGTGTTGTGGATTAAAATCAAACAAATCTATTAAACCAATAGCTTGGCTGTTGGTAGTTTCTTCAACAACCAATCGCAATTGTTTTGCTTCATAAATATCTTGGTGAGAATTTTCTAAATACTGTTTCAAAACAAATCTAGAAAAAGGTACTTGAGTGTTGCTTACCTCCCAAAAAGTAGTATTATTTTCTGTAGTAAATAAAAAATCTAAATCCTCAGGTTCTAAGGCTCTTAATCTAACTTTTTCTCCGTGTAAAATCATCATGATATGGCTATAGTTCCTTCAAAAACAAATGCTGCAGGCCCAGATAAAACAATATTAGTATAGCTTCCTTGCTCTGCGTTAAACTGTACCTCTAAATTACCCCCAAGAACAGCTAATTTAATATGATTGCTTGAAGATTTATTTATTTTATGCATGGCAATTGCAACTGCTGTAGCACCAGTACCACAGGCAAGGGTTTCGTTTTCAACACCACGCTCGTAAGTTCTCACTTTAAAACTTTCATCGTTTAGCTGTTCTACAAAATTTATATTACAGCCTTCAGTTGAGTAGTTAGTATTAATAATTTTTCTTGCTTGTTTCACCACTGGATAATCATCTAAATGATCAACAATTTCAACATGGTGCGGCGAACCAGTATCAGTAAAAATAGATTTTTTTGAGACTTTAACCTCATGTACGTCTATCATTTGAAGTGAAACTGTACTAGCCTCAATTGAAGCATGATGAACCCCATCTATTGCCAAAAATTTTGTTGTTTTATCAAATAATTGTAATTTCTTAGCAAAGGCTACCATACATCTTCCACCATTTCCACACATGGTACTTTCATTTCCGTCAGCATTAAAATATACCATTTTAAAATCTGAGTTTTCATCGTCTTCAAGAAGAATTAAACCATCTGCGCCAATTCCAAAATTTCTATTACACAAAGACGCAATTAATGAGTTATTTTTCTTTGGAAAAATACAGTCTCTATTGTCTAGAATAATAAAATCATTTCCGGTTCCTTGGTATTTGTAAAAGCTCATCATCATAAGTTTCAAAGATACACAAAAGCCAAGAAACTTTAGATTGTTAAAAGAGGGTTAAAATGCGTTAAGAACTGTTAAGTCTGATGATTGAATTAAGATAATTAGTATTTTTGAATGTATTTAAAATGTATATAAGATGAAAAAATTTTTAAGTTTTTTAAGCATGGCTATTCTTGGTGGTGTTATTTCATTACTAGGATACAGTACTTTTATAGAAAAAACTCAAACAGTGCTCACAAATGACACGATGCCAATTCAAACATTTCAAACAAACTACAATTCAACAGCGTTTGATTTAAACACGGCTACCTATGCACCAACAAATTTTACAGAAGCAGCAGAGAAAACAGTTCATGCCGTAGTGCATGTAAAAAACACGGCGGTTTCTTCTGGAATTAATTCAATATCAGATTTATTTAATGGTTCAAGAAAATATCAGCAAGTTGGTACAGGCAGTGGTGTTATTATTTCTTCTGATGGATATATTGTGACCAATAACCATGTAATAGATGGTGCATCAGAACTTGAAATTACATTAAACAATAGAAAAAAATACAAAGCAACACTAGTGGGTACTGATGTAAAGAATGATATTGCTTTGCTTAAAATTGAAGCAACAGAAGCCTTGCCTTATATTCCTTTCTCAGATTCAGATACTATAAAAATTGGTGAATGGGTGTTGGCTGTAGGTAACCCGTACAATCTAACATCTACAGTTACCGCTGGTATTGTTAGTGCCAAAGGAAGAGATTTACAAGGAAATTCAGCTACAGATTCATTTATTCAAACAGATGCTGCAGTAAACCCAGGAAATAGTGGAGGAGCTCTAGTGAACACCCGTGGAGAGCTGGTAGGAATTAATACGGCTATCTCCTCAAAAACAGGGTCTTATATTGGTTATTCTTTTGCAGTTCCCTCAAATATTGCTAAAAAAATTATTGATGATATTCTTGAATTTGGAAAGGTGCAAGAGGCTATTATTGGCTTTGTACCAGATTTAAGAGAAAATGATATTGAAGGTGTTAGAATTGGTGATTTTGCTGAGAACAGTAATGCTGAAAAAGCTGGATTAAAAAAAGGAGATGTTATTGTACAAATAGATGATGTAAAAATCTCTAAATTTTCCGAATTAAGTGGGCAGTTATCTGCCAAAAGACCAGGAGAGTCTGTCAATCTAACAATTAATAGAGAAGGAGAAGTGTTCACTAAAAACATTCAATTAATTAAAAGAATAGAACGTTTTATTTCTAGATCATACGGTCTTGAATTTCAAGACGATGTTTTGGGGGCAAAAATAATTAGAGAAGCTTCTAGCAGGTATAATTCCTCTAGTTTAGTTGGCTATGTGATTACAGAAATTAACGATCAAAAAATAGCATCGGCTTCTGAAGCAGTTGCATTACTAGATGGTTTGTCTAGAAATGGCTATCGGGTGAAAGTAAAAATGATTGATCTAAACGGCGAAATTGGCGCCTACTTCTTTTAGTACTTACAAACTTACAACAGCAGTCTATATTTGAGTAATTACCCTAATATAGACTGCTGTATTTTTATTAGCAGGTTTCTTTATACTAGTGCAAATATTTATTAATAAATTTAAACGAAATCGATTTCGTATTGTAAAAAAAAGAAATACTTTTGCACAAATTTAACGGTAAGACAAACAGATATGTCAAAAGCAAAAAATTATGAAAATGAAGTCGCAATTCAGGCTAAAACCAGAAGAGCAACAACAGAATTTATTAATATTATAAATGATTTATGGTATGATAAATCTATTGAGTTGGTACTATTTAGAAATACTTTAGTAGATAAACGAGCCAGTGAAATATTAAATCTCATCAATTATGCAAAAGAGTTTGTTGCCAAACCAATTTCTATTGATGATGCTTTAGATATTGCTAAAGCTATTCAGGAAATTAAATTACCATCGTCTAAATTAGACATCGGTAAATTAGCTTATGAATGTTATTTAGACGTTAATGGAAGCAAAGATAAAGTTGCCTTTGTAAGACATCAGTTAAAGGATGCTACTATTTCTAAAGACATTCAACCCAAAGACGTAGTGTTGTATGGTTTTGGTAGAATAGGAAGATTGTTAGCTAGAGAGCTCATGTCTAAAATGGGAAAAGGGTCTCAACTGCGTTTAAGAGCCGTAGTTACCAGAGGAGCTATTACTGAAAATGTGCTAGAAAAAAGAGCTTCTTTATTACGCATAGATTCTGTTCATGGAGATTTTTTGGGAACGGTTCAAACAGATATAGAAAACAATGCATTAATTATTAATGGTACTACAGTTACCATGATAGCTGCCAATGCACCCGAAGAAATAGATTATACAGCTTACGGTATTCATGATGCCCTAATAATAGATAATACAGGGGCTTTTAGAGATAAGGAAGCGCTTAGCAGACATCTAAAAGCTACAGGAGCAAGTAAAGTATTATTAACAGCTCCAGCAAAAGGAATTCCAAATATTGTTCATGGTGTTAATCATAAAAATCACCATCCAGATATTGTAGATATCTTCTCAGCAGCTTCTTGTACTACCAATGCAATTACACCTGTTTTAAAAGTACTGGAAGATAATTATGGGATTATAAAAGGACATTTAGAGACCATTCATGCATACACAAACGACCAAAATTTAGTAGATAATATGCACAGTAAAAACCGTAGAGGTAGAGCTGCAGCATTAAATATGGTTATCACAGAAACAGGTGCTGGAAAAGCAGTGGCAAAGGCATTGCCTGCATTAAAAGGAAAGTTAACATCCAATGCAATACGTGTTCCTGTACCCAATGGTTCTTTGGCCATCTTACACCTTAAATTAGGTTCAGAAATAACTACTGATGCGATTAATGCAATAATGAAACACAATGCTTTAGAAGGGGCCTTGGTAGAGCAGATTCAATATTCTTTAGACGCCGAGTTGGTTTCTTCTGATATTATTGGAACAACTGCTCCATCTATTTTTGATAGCAAAGCTACCATTACAGACGGAGATTCAGTTGTCTTATATGTTTGGTATGATAATGAATATGGCTATAGCCATCAAGTAATTCGTTTGGCCAAGTATATTGCTAAAGTTAGAAGGTATACTTACTATTAGCAGTCTAAAAAGCCACTGTTTTAAATAATTTCTAGTTATTTTAATACAACGTTTAGTTGATTAATTCTACGAAATTCCCCCGTTTAAAATTAGTATTTAGTTGCTTTTTTTTTTAACCCGAAACATCTTTGTTTCGGGTTTTCTTTTACTTATTTTTAACCAATCAAATTTTAGTATTCATGAATTCTGTACAGCAGCAAATTAATTCTTTACGTGAAGCGCTTAATCGTCATAACCATTATTATTACGTTTTAGACAACGCTACGATCTCTGATTATGATTTTGATATAAAACTAAAAGAATTAGAAGCATTAGAAGCTGCTCATCCAGAATTTTACGATGCAAATTCTCCTTCTCAAAGAGTTGGCGGTAGCATTACAAAAAACTTTGAAACCTTACTGCATAAAAACAGAATGTATTCTTTAGACAATTCGTATTCTAAAGAAGATTTATTAGATTGGGAAAAAAGACTCCAAAAAAACTTGGGTACAGAAGTTATAGAATATACCTGTGAGCTAAAATATGACGGAGCATCTATTAACCTCACTTATGAAAATGGTAAGTTTATAAAAGCAGTTACTCGTGGTGATGGTTTTCAGGGTGATGAAGTTACTTCAAACATTAGAACCATTAGATCTATTCCGTTAACATTATCTACAAAATTTCTCACTAACTTTGAGATGAGAGGTGAAATTATTTTACCCCTAGACGGATTTCATAAAATGAATCAAGAACGTTTAGAAAACGGAGAAGAAACCTACAGAAACCCAAGAAATACAGCCAGCGGAAGTTTAAAACTTCAAGACAGTGCAGAGGTAGCAAAAAGACCCTTAGATTGTTTGTTGTATCAGGTAGTTACCAATGAACGAACTTATACTACTCATTTTGAAAGTCTAGAAGCAGCAAGAAAAGCAGGGTTTAAAGTACCAAAGACCATCTTATTAGCCAGGTCTATAGAAGAAGTATTTAATTTTGTAAATGATTGGGATTTAAAACGTCATCAATTACCCTATGAAACAGACGGTGTTGTTATTAAAGTAAACAATTTACAGCAGCAAGAAGAGCTAGGTTATACAGCCAAATCTCCGCGTTGGGCAATTGCTTATAAGTTTAAAGCAGTACAAGTAGCTACTGTTCTTGAAGCAATTACTTATCAAGTTGGAAGAACTGGTGCCATTACGCCAGTGGCAAATTTAGCACCGGTACAACTGGCAGGAACTACCGTAAAAAGAGCTTCTTTGCACAATGCAGATCAAATAGAAAAATTAGATATTAGAGTGCATGACACGGTTTTTGTTGAAAAAGGAGGCGAAATTATTCCGAAAATTATTGCCGTAGACTTTTCTAAAAGACAAGACTATTCTCAGTCAACCGTGTATGCAACACACTGCCCGGAATGTCATACAGCCTTGGTAAGAACGGTTGGTGATGCCAAGCATTACTGCCCTAATACCTATGGCTGTGCTCCACAAATTACTGGAAGAATTCAGCACTTTATTAGTAGAAAAGCCATGGATATAGATGGTTTAGGAGGTGAAACAGTAGATCTATTACGCAAAGAAGGCCTCATTGAAAATTATGCAGACCTTTATGATTTACAAGTAGCTCAAGTAATTCCTTTAGAACGAATGGCAGAAAAATCTGCTCAAAATATGATTGATGGAATTAAAAAATCAAAAGAAATTCCGTTTGAAAAAGTACTCTTTGCCTTAGGAATAAGATTTGTTGGAGAAACGGTGGCAAAAAAACTAGCCAAGCATTTTAAATCTATAGATAATTTAATGACAGCCAATTTAGAAGCTTTAATTGCTGTTGATGAAATTGGCGACAGAATTGCAGAAAGTATTCTAGAGTTTTCTAATGATCTAGGAAACATGCAGTTAATAAATAGATTACAATACCACGGGGTACAATTGCAAGTTTCTGAAGAAGATTTACTAGGACAAACAGACAAACTTCAGGGAAAGGTATTTGTGGTGTCTGGAGTTTTTTATAAAATGACAAGAAACGAGCTTAAAAAAGCCATTGAAGATAATGGAGGAAAGATAAGTGCTGGTATTTCAAAAAAGACAACCTATGTTGTGGCAGGAGACAAAATGGGGCCTAGTAAAAAAACAAAAGCAGAAGATTTAGGAGTAGCCATAATTAACGAAGATGATTTTATTGAGATGATACAATAAAATTAATGATTTATCTAGAGAACATCTATGTGTTCAGTATTAGAATACTTTTGAAGTATTTCTAGAGAAGTATGAGATATTGTAAAAAATAAAACACTAAAATGGTATGAAAATAAGTCTTAATACCCCTTTTGTTTTGGCTATTATACAAAATACAAAGACAATTTTTAGAAAAAAAAACAAGCGATTGCCCCAAAACCTGCAGAGGTATTTAAAAATGATAGTACTGTTTGTAAGTATGAGTAGTATAGCCATGTCTGCTCATAAAGGTAGTTTAAAAGGTACAGCCTTTTTTCTCCCAACAAGAACAGCAACACCGGTAAATTTGTCTCAAAAAGATTCTATTCTAGAGCAGCAATATAAAAAAGCAGAAACCTTATTTGAAAACAACAACTATGTAGAAAGCTTAAGACTGGCTTTTGCTTTGTATGAGCAAACTAAGAATAACAAGAGCACAAAAATTCATTACCTTGTTACCAATTTAATTGCTAAAATTTACAGACAAAATAAAGAACACAAAAAAGCCGTAGTTTTTTATAAAAAATCTCTTAGATTAATTTTATTAAATACTTCATATAATAAAGATTTAGGTAGTTTTAACAACAGAGATTATGCAGAAAATTTATTGAGATTAAAAGAACCTCCCACAGCTATATTTGCCAGTAATGATGATATGGCTGCTGGTGTTGTGAGTGTTGCAAGTCGGTTGGGCTTAGAAGTACCCACGAAGCTGTCTGTTGGTGGATTTGATGATACACCACTGGCACAAATACTTTTTCCGCAGCTGACTACAGTCAAACAACCAATTTATGAGATGGGGAAAATGGCTGCAAATTTATTGATTAATCCTCCAACTAGAGATGATTTATTGCCTAGCTACCATCTCGATCATAAGCTTATTATCAGGAAATCTACAGACAATCAAAACATACTAGATAATTGACAGCGCTGTCATTTTCAGCTCTAAGCTCTTTTATACAAGGTTTTTTAATTAAAGTAAAAAAATGGATAATATAATTGATACGAATTCAGGGTCATCTTTTGTTCCTGTTCAGCCTTTTGAAATCATTGTATTTGGCGGAACTGGAG
>Ga0208950_1001710_pt1 | contig 9749 bp, 8 predicted proteins | sample AOAMet_54_BLW_10_2_FD_188234 | JGI IMG/M metagenome (GOLD analysis project Ga0208950, IMG submission 188234) | Ammonia-oxidizing marine microbial communities from Monterey Bay, California, USA - CAN11_54_BLW_10 (SPAdes) | ecosystem: Environmental > Aquatic > Marine > Intertidal zone | place...
AATATTTGGCGGATCGTGAGAATTCTGCTGATTTAGTGGGTGGAGTTCGGCTCTCCGATAAGGACGATATCTTGGCTGGGGTACTGACTGACCTGTCAATGACAGCGACCCTTGACACCAGTTTGAGCTTGGGCGCCAGAGTGCTTGCTGAGATTGGTGATTTTGCAAAGCTTCACAAACCCAAAGTTGAACAAGCTGGATTCGCCGTGTTGAAGAGCCCTGATATCCCATCAATACTGGTTGAAACGGGATTTATTTCGAATCCAACTGAGGCTAGCCGTCTGAATACCTCCAGTTATCAGGACAAAATGGCAGGGGCGATGCACCAAGGGATTTTAAGCTGGTTTAAATCACACCCTCCTGCCGGAACGCTTCTGGCATGGCAGCGGAGTAATCAGTCAGATGGGCGGGTATATGTCATTGCCCGTGGCGACACGCTGTCCGATATTGCCGTTAGGTACCGGGTGCCTCTGGAAAAACTTAAGGCAACCAACGGACTTAGCGGTTCGACTATTCAAGTCGGCCAAAAATTAAAGATACCTGACGGCCAATGACACAGTCTCGAATTCACAGATTAGCCACTCGTCTCGCTAACCAGATTGCTGCGGGTGAAGTGGTGGAGCGCCCGGCCTCGGTGATTAAAGAGGCCATAGAAAATAGTTTGGATGCGGGAGCCTCTCGAATCGATATCGAGCTGGAATCTGGAGGCGTTCAGTTAATGCGGGTGCGTGACAACGGACAGGGCATTTCGGCTGAGGATTTAACCCTGGCGTTAGCTAGACACGCCACATCTAAGATCGACTCTATAGATGACCTAGAGGCCGTGGGCACCTTGGGGTTTCGCGGCGAAGCCCTGGCGTCCATCGCGTCAGTGTCGCGATTATCTTTGACGAGCAACGCCTCCGAACAGGGCGCTGCGGGCATGATTGCCCAGTCAGAGGGGCGAGATATGACCGTCTCGGTAAGCCCAGCGCCTCATCCTCGTGGCACCACCCTTGAGGTTCGAGATCTTTTTTACAATACCCCTGCGCGGCGGAAATTTTTACGCACCGAAAAAACCGAGCTGGGCCACATTGACGAAGTGTTCAAGCGACAGGCATTGGCGAGGAGTGATGTCGCTTTTTCACTGCGACATAACGGTAAAACCCTCCACAGCCTTAATTGTGCAGATGACCAAGCGGGACGTGAACGAAGGATTGCAACCGTTTGCGGCGCCGCATTTATGGAGCAGTCCGTTGCCCTAGCTCGGGAGGCAGGACGTTTGTCGCTGCATGGCTGGGTCGGTTTGCCTACGTTCTCTCGCAGCCAAGCCGATTTACAGTACTTTTTCGTGAATGGCCGAGTGATTCGCGACAAACTTGTGACCCATGCCATTAAACAGGCTTACCGTGACGTGCTTTTTCACGGACGTCACCCCGCTTATGTGCTGTTTTTAGAGGTCGATCCTGCGGTGGTTGATGTCAATGTGCACCCGACCAAGCATGAAGTGCGATTCCGCGAGGGGCGCGAGGTGCACAGCTTTATCTTTAGTACTTTGCACCGAGCGCTAGGGGATCTCCGCCCGGGTGATGGCGGGGCTGCTACTGATGCTTCGGGTGCGGATGCACACGAAGGAGTGGGCTGGTCGACACCACCGCAACAGGCGCCTATGGGGTTATTGACGCCGCCGGGAGGTCACTGGCAGCCCGAGGCTCAGGCGGGCACGGCTGATCTTGACGCACTGTCTCGTCTTTATAAAAGTCCGACTTTTAATCGCGGCGGGCATGGCATCCCAATCATGGAGCAGTCACCCCGGGGCGACGATGAATCAGAAGTGCCGCCTTTGGGGTTTGCTTTGGCGCAGCTGCATGGAGTTTTTATCCTGGCAGAGAATACTGAAGGGTTGGTATTGGTGGACATGCATGCTGCCCATGAGCGAATTACTTACGAACGGTTAAAGCAAATGCGGGACGATAGCGGTATTAGAACCCAGCCCCTGCTGGTCCCTCAAACAATCACTTTGTCATCACGGGAGGTCGCTGCAGCTGTTGAAATGTCTGAAGCCCTGATTGCTCTGGGTCTGGTGCTCGATGCGACAGGGGACGAACAGCTGGTGATTCGTGAGGTGCCAATTGCGCTAATCGGTGGCGGTATTGAAGCCTTAGTAAGAGATGTTTTATCTGATATGTTGGCATTTGGGACTTCAGACCGAATTGCGGCCCATGAAGACGAGCTGCTATCTACTATGGCCTGTCATGGGTCTGTGCGGGCCAATCGAAGATTGACCGTACCCGAGATGAACGCTTTGCTTCGCGATATGGAAATGACTGAGCGGTCAGGGCAATGTAATCATGGCCGACCTACATGGGTTCAGCTGGGGATGCAGGATTTAGACAAGTTGTTTTTGAGGGGACGTTGATTGGCAGCGTCGCCTTTGCTTTGTGTGATGGGCCCTACCGCCGCGGGTAAGACCGATTTGGCGGTTTCTCTGGCAGATTCGCTCAATGGAGAATTGATCTCAGTTGATTCAGCGCTGGTGTATCGAGATCTGAACATTGGCACTGCGAAACCTGACTTCCCCCATCACCTCATCGATTTGAGAGCCCCCAGTAACCCTTACAGCGCGATGCAATTTGCGCGCGATGCTACCGCTGTGATTGCTGAAGTAAGAGGCAGAGGGCGACTTCCCATCTTGGTAGGTGGGACAATGTTGTACTTTCGGGCATTGCTCGAGGGACTTGACGATATGCCCGCGAGTGACCCTGCAGTACGGCAGAAAATTGAGGCCGATGCTGCCGCCGAAGGCTGGCCTGCGCTGCACGCTAGACTTCAGTTGGTCGATCCCGTTCTAGCTGCACGGCTGCACCCTAATCACAGTCAGCGAATAGCTCGAGGGCTAGAGGTCTGGCAGATGACCGGAAAGCCTTTAAGTGACTGGCAAAGTGGTAAAGGTCATGGCGGTTTGGGTGAGGCACCGATTTCGTTGGTTATTTGTCCAAAGGAGCGAAGCGTGTTGCATGCGCGTATTGCTGATCGACTCGACAAAATGTTGAGTGCAGGTTTACTCGACGAGGTGCGACAGCTTTGGTCACGGGGTGACCTTAGTCCTGACTTACCTGCTATTCGAGCAGTGGGCTATCGACAGCTCTGGAAATATTTGGATGGAGAAGCATCACTCGACGAAGCGGTTCAGAACGTGCTGTTTGCGACGAGACAGCTCGCTAAGCGTCAAATGACCTGGCTACGTCGATGGCCCGCAGACGGGTGGCTACTAACCGGAGAAGATGGCGAGCTTTTAGAAGCGGCGCATTGTTCTACGCCGATTTGGCGCCGATTTGCCAATGAAGTGGGTCGTCGGGTTGAGGAAGGAAACCCCCTATCCCGGAGCAAAAGTATAGCGACGGCACTCGCTGAACCCATTGGAGCGTCGTTTAATGTGTTACACAGCCCAACTATTGAGAACTAATGCGGAACTAACTCGCGTTTTGACGTGCCTAAGCGCTATACTATGGCCCGCTAATATTTAGGCTTTTTGCCGTCGCGGCTTTGCGGCGCACGCGCTACGACAACTAGGAGTTATCATGTCAAAAGGGCACACGCTACAAGACCCTTACCTCAATGCTTTACGCAAGGAACGGATTCCCGTTTCCATTTACTTAGTCAACGGTATCAAGCTGCAGGGTCAGGTAGAATCCTTCGATCAATTTGTGGTTTTGCTGAAAAATACGGTGTCACAGATGGTCTATAAGCACGCCATCTCCACGGTGGTGCCTGCGCGAAACGTGCGCATCCCACTGGACGGTCCCGAGGAGGACAACGCCGATAACGGCTAAATCCTCAGACGCGCAGCTTTTTGACCGCCATGCTGGCGGTGAAAACGTCGTCATGGTGCAGCTTGCTATCGATGACGGCGCACAGGCCTTAGACGCCCAAGAGTTCGAGGAGCTGGTTGTTTCTGCGGGGGGCAAGCCTGTCGCATTGGTGACGGGGCATCGGCGCTCTCCCACAGCAAAGTTTTTTGTGGGTACAGGCAAGCTTGAAGAAATTCGCATCATCAAAGAGGCCGAAAATGCCGATCTGGTGGTTTTCAACCATCCGTTATCCCCCTCTCAAGAGCGCAACCTTGAGGCAGCGCTCGAATGTCGGGTCATTGCCCGGACGGGGTTAATTCTTGATATTTTTGCTCAGCGTGCGCGAACCCATGAGGGTAAGTTGCAGGTGGAGCTGGCGCAGTTGCAGCATATGAGTACTCGATTGGTTCGAGGTTGGACCCACCTTGAGCGACAGAAGGGCGGAATTGGTCTCAGGGGGCCGGGCGAAACTCAGCTTGAGACAGATCGACGTTTATTGCGTGTCCGAATTAGTGCCATCGAAACCCGTCTGGGCAAGGTTAAAGCCCAGCGCGCGCAAAGCCGCAGGGCCAGAAAGCGAGCGGAACTGCCGTTGGTATCTATCGTAGGCTATACCAATGCTGGAAAATCGACATTATTTAACCGTTACGCTAGCGCAGATGTTTATGCCGCAGACCAATTATTCGCCACCTTGGACCCGACGTTGCGCCGCGTTGAAATTCCGCACCTTGGCGATATTGTCCTCGCCGATACGGTTGGTTTTATCTCTGACTTACCTCACACACTGATTGATGCTTTTAAAGCGACGTTGGAAGAAACCTTAAACGCCGATTTACTGATACATGTGATCGACGTTTCCGCCGATCAGCGCGAGTATTGGATGTCGGAGGTTGACTTAGTGCTCTCTGAGATTGGAGCAGGTGATGTCCCTATGCTGTGTGTTTTCAATAAGCTAGATTTGCTCGAGCAACAGCCACGAATTGTTCGAAATGAGGAGGGCCTGCCTACTGCGGTCTACCTTTCGGCCCGGACAGGTGAGGGGTTGCCACTTCTTGAAGAGGCGTTGAGGGAGCGGTTGCAGGATGAGGTATTCGAGGGCGAAGTCGAATTGACCCCCAGCCAGGGTAAGCTCCGTGCGGCGCTTTTTGATCTAGGCGCGGTGCTTGATGAGTCGTTTACGGCCTCTGGTAACACCCTTTTAGGGGTTCGCTTGCCACAAAAAATTTGGAATCGCTTGCAACATCAATATTGAGTCCCCATGTCGTTAGGTACACACGGCCAATTTTGCTAGACTGTAGTGGTCAACCACTAAGGAATAAACCATGTCATGGAATGAGCCCGGGGGCGGCAACAACCGACCTCGCGATCCGTGGGGCGGCAACGATCAGGGACCTCCTGATCTTGATGAAGCCCTGAAAAAGCTGCAACAGCGACTATCTTCCCTTTTTGGCGGCCGCGGTGGCGGTAGTGGTGCTGGCAGTTCCGGCGGCTCCGGTGGACGCATGTCGGGGGCGCTGCTGGGAGTTATTGCGGCCGGTGTTATCACCGTATGGGCGCTTCTAGGCTTTTATCAGCTGGACGAGCAGGAGCGTGCCATCGTTTTGCGGTTTGGAAAGTATGCGGGAACCATGCAGCCGGGTTTGCAGTGGAATCCCCCTTTGATCGACGAAGTGATCAAAGTGAATACAACCAAAATCCGCGCAGCTCAAGTTAGGGAAGTGATGCTCACGCAAGATGAGAACATTGTTGAGGTCACCATGTCTTTGCAATACATCATTGATGACCCTGAAAAGTTTGTGTTGGAAGTTCGAGACCCCGAAGTATCCTTGCAACATGCGGCCCAAAGTGCCCTTCGTCACGTTGTCGGCGACAGCACAATGGACCTGGTACTAACCGAGGGTCGTGCGGCCATTGCGGGCGATGTTCGCGATCGACTTCAAACTTACTTAGACACTTATGGAACGGGTATACGAGTGAGCAAGATCAACATTGACGAGGGCAAGCCACCGGCACAGGTGCAGGGCGCTTTCGATGATGTGATTAAAGCTCGTGAGGACGAAGAGCGGGTGAAGAACGAAGCGCAATCCTATGCGAATGGCATCGTTCCGGAAGCTCGAGGCCGAGCGCAGCGAGTTTTTGAAGAAGCTAGCGCTTATCAGCAACAGGTTATGGCTCAGGCTGAGGGTGAAGCGTCTCGCTTTACACAGCTTCTCGCTGAGTATGAGAAGTCGCCCAAAGTCACCCGTGATCGGCTGTATCTCGATGCCATGCAGACTGTAATGGCCAACACCAATAAGGTCTTAGTCGATGTTGAAGGCGGCAATAATGTAATGTATCTGCCCCTCGATAAACTCGCCCGACCTTCTGGGGTTGGTGCTGCGTCGGGAAGTTCTCGAAGTGGGTTGAGTGAGCGCGATCTTCGCGACATTACTGAACGTCTCAAACAGGAGTTCCGTCGAGATATCGATGTGAACGACACCCGAAGGAGTACTCGCTAATGACAGTTAAGCAGCTTTGGGGAGGCATACTCCTCGCCCTCGTTGTCATAGTGGCGTCAAACTCACTCTACGTCGTGAAAGAGACTCAGCGCGGTGTGTTGCTGAAGTTCGGTGAAGTCGTCAATCCTAATTTGCAACCGGGTATCCACATCAAAGTACCGTTTGTTAACAACGTGCGTTTGTTCGACGGACGAATACTGACAGTAGATTCGCCTGCTGAGCGCTTTTTCACCCAAGAGAAAAAAGCACTGATTGTCGATTCTTATGCCAAGTTCCGAGTACTCGATACGGCTACCTACTACACCGCAACAAACGGTGAAGAGGCGCGTGCTGCTGGGCTCTTAGCGCAGCGCATCAACGATGGCCTACGTAACGAAGTTGCGGTTCGCACGGTGCAAGAGGTTGTGTCCGGCTCGCGAGACGAGGTGATGGAATCCATCACGCGGAGGCTTTCTGAAGTAGCTGCTACCGAGTTGGGCGTGGAAGTTATTGATGTTCGCGTCAAAAAGATCGATTTGCCGCCTGATGTTTCTGACTCGGTTTATCGTCGGATGAATGCCGAGCGGGAGAAGGAGGCACGGGAATTACGTTCAGAGGGCCAGGAGCTCGCTGAGGGAATCCGCGCTTCGGCAGATCGCGAAGTCACGGTGCTCGAGGCCAACGCGTTTAGAGAAGCTGAAATGGTTCGAGGTTTGGGAGATGCTGAGGCAACGCGTATCTACGCGGACGCCTACAATCAAGACCCTGAATTTTATGCCTTCGTCCGCAGCCTCAAGGCGTACCAAGAGACCTTCAATGCGGGTAGCGACATTATGCTAATCGAGCCTGATAATCAGTTTTATCAGTACTTGAGAAGCCAGAACGCCGGCAGCAAGTCTGGCAAGTAAGTCTAGTTATGGCGTCTAACGAGCGTTGGTTACTACCCGACGGAATTGATGAATTGCTGCCCGAAAGGGCAGCGTCTGTTGAAGCTCTGCGCAGGGCTTTGCTGGATGATTGTGCCCACTGGGGCTATCGCTACGTTATTCCACCTTTGGTCGAGTTCACTGATTCTCTGTTAGTGGGTCTCGGTGCAGATCTCGATGTACTTACCTGTAAGTTTTCCGACCGTACCAGCGGCAGAATGCTGGGTGTTCGGGCAGATATAACGCCTCAGGTGGCAAGAATCGATGCCCATGCACTGGGAGAAGCCGGTATAACGCGGTTGTGTTACACCGGATCGACGCTGCACAGTGCTCCGCAGTCGACGTCTGCCGGGCGATCGCCTATACAGCTGGGGGCTGAACTTTACGGCTGTGCGGATATCAGCGCAGACCTTGAAGTTATCGATCTGATGCTGGCATTGATGGCCCGTGCTGATACCGAAGAACGGCACGGTCCTGTCACCCTAGATGTCGGTAATGTAGGCGTTTATCAGGCTGTACTTCGGCACTCAGGCATTGAGGATGACGCAGCAAATACAATTTTCGACGCACTGCAACGCAAGTCATTACCCGATTTAGATGAGGCGGTAATAACGATTGATGCTGAGACTGCGTCAGTGTTGAGGGCGCTGGTCAATCTTCATGGTGGTCCTGAGGTGCTTGATCAAGCCCGGGCGTGCCTGGTGAATGTGCCGGAAGCGCTTGCCGCTTTAGATGAGGTTGAGCAAGTCATAGCGTTTGTGCGGTCCGTACATCCGTCGGTCTCGGTTTACGTTGATCTTGCTGAATTGCGCGGATTTCAGTACCACACCGGCCTGGTGTTTGCGGCTTATTTAGAAGGCGTTGGAACTGCGGTAGCAATGGGTGGGCGCTACGATAATGTGGGTGCAGTTTTTGGACGCAGTCGTCCGGCCACGGGTTTTGCCTTTGATCTAAAAGCATTGATGGCAACTGCGAAGCCTGCAGTTGCCAATGATAAACCGGTGTCTGCTCCGGATTTGAGGGACACCGAGCTTTTACAGGTTGTCCGTAATTTGCGCGCGGCCGGTCGGTCCGTGATAACGGCGCTTGGCGGGGTGCACGATACCCGCTGCAGTGAATTGCTGGTGAAGGGGGACGACGGCTGGGTGATGCAGCCCCTAAACCCAGGAGAGAATCAATGAGTAAAAATGTGGTAGTCCTGGGCACTCAATGGGGCGATGAGGGCAAGGGCAAGATCGTGGATTTGCTGACAGAGCAAGCGTCTGCGGTGGTTCGTTTTCAGGGCGGACACAACGCGGGACACACGTTGGTTATTGATGGCGTTAAGACGGTTTTGCACGTTATTCCATCGGGTATCTTAAGAGATGGCGTGCAATGCTTAATAGGTAATGGCGTGGTTCTCTCGCCTGCCGCTTTATTAAAAGAGATGGGTGAGTTAGAGGATAAGGGTGTTCCAGTGAGGGAGCGCCTGGTCATTTCCGCGGCTTGCCCGTTAATTTTGGCTTATCACGTTGCACTCGATAAGGCCCGAGAGCAACGACGGGGCACGAATAAAATTGGAACTACAGGTCGGGGCATAGGCCCTGCTTATGAAGATAAAGTCGCACGGCGTGGACTACGACTGGGCGATCTAAGAAATCCCGTGCGTTTTAAAGAGACGCTCACTGAGGTGCTCGACTACCATAATCATGCGTTGGTGCACTACTACGGTGCCGAGCCACTCGAGCTTGAACAAGTATTCGATCAAGCGATGACTGAAGGTGAACAGTTGCTTCCCATGATGGGAGACGTGACCTCAATGCTCCATGATTATAGAAAATCAAGCGAGCGAATTCTGTTTGAGGGTGCTCAAGGTTCACTGCTTGATATTGATCACGGCACCTATCCTTTCGTGACTAGCTCCAATACCACCGCAGGGGGAACCGCCACAGGGTCGGGTTTTGGTCCTTTGTATTTGGATTATGTTCTCGGTATTACCAAAGCTTACACAACGCGGGTGGGCTCTGGGCCTTTTCCAACTGAGTTGTTCGATGGGGTTGGCGAGCGTCTTGCTGAGCGCGGGCACGAATTTGGTGCCACCACAGGGCGGCCGCGACGCTGTGGCTGGTTTGATGCTGTAGCTTTGCGGACCGCGGTTAACATTAACTCGATTTCTGGTTTGTGTTTAACCAAACTCGATGTCCTCGATGGTTTGGATGAAATCAAGGTCTGCGTTGCCTATCAGGACAATCAGGGAAATGCCGTCGCAAACCCTATCGATGCTGTCGATTACGAGAAGCTGACGCCAGTCTATGAGACCTTGAGCGGCTGGGATGTATCGACAGTCGGCGCGCAGGACGTGTCGGCATTACCAACGGCCGCTCGTGATTACATCGCGCGTCTTGAGGTGCTTGTGGGTGCGCCCATCGATATTATTTCCACCGGCCCGGATCGTGCGGAGACCATTGTGCTTCGAAGTCCGTTCAGCTAGATCGTGTTATTAGCCACTAAACTTCTTTCATTATTGATTTATCCTC
>Ga0208950_1001722_pt1 | contig 9716 bp, 8 predicted proteins | sample AOAMet_54_BLW_10_2_FD_188234 | JGI IMG/M metagenome (GOLD analysis project Ga0208950, IMG submission 188234) | Ammonia-oxidizing marine microbial communities from Monterey Bay, California, USA - CAN11_54_BLW_10 (SPAdes) | ecosystem: Environmental > Aquatic > Marine > Intertidal zone | place...
CAGGCACAGTGACTTTTGGAGATGATGAAAATCTGAGCTCTTCGGTGCTTTTTGATCAGGTGGGGACTCATGTCTTGAGCCTTGAAACAGAAAGTGGCGAGGTCGATGAAATCACGGTTCTTGTGGAAGCGGCGCAGGGTCATACGCAGGGTTATGCTCAGTGGATTACAGATTATACTCTCATTGATGAGGCGGCGTTGGCAGATCCTGATTTCGATGGGGTGTGTAATCTCATGGAGTATGCTACCGGAGGTAATCCTGAGAAAGGAGGAGATGCCGCTATTTCGACACTCGTTGAAGATTCAATCACACCGGGAGACCTTCTGTTCACCTACCGCCGTTTGCGCGGTATTAATCTAGGAGATGCCTCAGGAGAGACCGGGAATGGTTATTCGATTTATGGGCTCAATTATATGGTGCAAGTATCCAATAATCTGATCCCTTGGACTTCGGCGAGTGCTTCTTTGGCAATGCAAGTGGAAGGAGCGCCGGTTGATAATGGAGATGGAACAGAATCGGTAATGGTTCGTCTCACACCACCTTCTAATTCAAATTCTGATTGGTTTGTCCGATTACGGATAGAACAAGAGTAAAATCGAGCATAAGATTCCAAGGCTAAATCTGGATTGGAGAGATGGGTTAGTTTTTTGATATACGCTTCGCAAGCAGGTGGTAGTTATTTCCAAAAGGATTTGAAGCTTATGTCAAATAAGCTCGGGGGTGGCGCTAAATTCTTGTTTGAACTTGAAGGGTGATCTATTTTGAAGAACCGTGGCGACATGAGGCTGCTTAGGAGACGAGAAGCGTTGGAGCATCGACATCATTGTGAATGCTGGAGTTATGAAAAGAAAGTTTGCAGCATAGACCAGAATGACCAAGAAGTCGAGGAGTCACGGAGCGCAAAGAGGACCCTGGCCTAATTGAAATATGAAGGTCCTACTTTTGGTGAAAAATTTTGATCTTGGTGGGACTGAGGTGCACGTCCGGGAGTTGGCGAACGGGCTGGCAGAGGCCGGGCATCGAGTCTTTGTCATGTCGAGATCAGGCCGGCAGGTTGAGAGCCTGAATGCCGAAGTAACCTTTATCCAGCATCGCTTCACTAACTTTGGCTTATTGGGGGCTGTTTCTAAAGTGATGAAACTCATTCGGTCTGAGAAGATCGAGATCATCCATGGGCACCAGCGGCTACCAATTCTAATTTCAGCGATTGTGAAAATCCTCACTGGTATTTCTTCTGTAGCGACGATCCATGGTCGGATATCATTAGATTCTCGTCCTGCTTTCATGCGTCGTTGGATTGACAGGATGATTGTCGTCGCTCCGAATCGTTTAAGCACTCTGAGCGAGAGAGACGTAATTCGGGAAAAATGCTGCGTGATTTATAATGGACTGGCTCTAGAAGATCGTGGGGCCTCAAGAGACAAGATTCAGGGTTTAAATCTGCTTTATGCAAGTCGGGTTGATCGCCGTCATGGCCAGGCTTTGATTATCATTTTGAAAAAGGTTTGGCCTTCGTTGCTGCATCAATTCCCAAATGCGAAATTGCATATTGCTGGTGATGGGAACCGGCTAGTGGAGGTGAAGAAAGCTGCTAAACCCTTTACGGAAGCCTCAGAAGAGTCGGTGGTTTTTCATGGTTTTGTGCCATCACTTGTCCCTCTTTTTAAGGAGACTTCGCTGACATTGGGGGTGGGTCGAGTTGCGATCGAATCGCTGGCGCTAGGAATACCAGTGATTCCGGTCAATTCTGCGTATTGGGCCCCAGTGATTTCGCGGGAAAACTATAAAATTCTAAAAGCCGATAACTTTGTGGGCCGTCCTTTTTATGAGTTTGAGCCTGAACCTCTCCTTGCGGAACTTCAACGTGTGTTAGGCGAGTTGGATAAGATTTACCGTGAAACTCAGAATTTGAGTGAGGAAGTCTATCAAGATTTTTCCTTAGCCAAGATGGTCGATCTTATTGAGGAGGTTTATCAAGAATTGGTAGATTAAAAGGACCAAATGGTTCCGCTCCACCTCTAAGGGGCCTAGGTCTCGCGCAAATCAACGCCCTGGGACGCCAAATAATCCTCAAAATCAACGGGAGCACCGGTCTCAATAGATCGATGGGCCGCATTAGCAAGCAAATGACCTAAAATACATTCATTCCGAGGAATGTTTGTTAATCGGCCCTGCGAAAGCGCTTCGGTAAAGTCCTCGACCTCAGCAGTATAAGCTTCTTTGTATCGCTCTGGGAATGACTCATTGATCGCTGGAACCTCCATTCCCTGTGAGGTATGCATCTGGACCGTATGATTCCGCTCATTTTCAGCGATTGCCATGCCGCCCTCCCCAAAGATTTCTAACCGCTGGTCATATCCATAAATCGCGTTTCGGCTCGTATCGATCGAGCAAATCAAACCTGTCTTATATTTGAGAATCACCATTACGGTATCGAGATCTGGAATGTTCCTGATGTCTTCATCGTAAGCGTGGCCATAGGCGAAGATCGAAATTGGAGGTTCGTTTCCTAAAAGAAAGATCAACATGTCGAAATCATGTATCAACATGTCGTGGAAAATATTACCTGAAATCTTTAGGTAATCTAGTGAAGGTTGGGGGTTGTCTCGCGAGCTTGTCTTAATAATTTTTATTGGCTCCAGGGTTTCAACCTTTGATTTAAGAGCACGGAAATTTCGGTCATATCGTCTTTGGAATCCTAAAAATAACGCCTTTTCTTGCTTAGCTGAAAGTTCAAAGCAGGTTTGGATTTCAGCAAGGGATTTCCCAAGAGGCTTTTCGGTGAAGACATGTTTACCAGCTTTTAAGAATCGAGTCACACAATCAAAATGGAACTGGGTGGGCGGTGAGATAATCGCGGCATCAAGCTCGTCATCTGCTAGCGCTTCTTCAATGTCTTCTAGTAAAATGAAATCATTATTTTGAACAATGTCATCCCGTGTTGAGAGGGCTGGATCAACAACATACTTCAACTCAATAGAATCAAGTTTCTTAATCGAAGCTAAGTGGAAACGACCGGCTCTTCCGAGCCCCACAATACAAACCTTGGTGCTTTTTTTCATTCTATTTGCGCGTCACCTTAAGGTATCACTCTTTTCATTTAAAATGCAATCGTATCGGGCAGATACTTGGCAGCAAGGTCCTCGTAAAAGGGTCTTAATTCCGCAACATTGGGAGGGACTGGTGACTTGGAATAGAGATCATAAGGATTAAAACGCTTAACCCATTTAAAGAGTGAATGATCATGTTCATTCATTAAATGGTCATATGCTCCTTCTTTATGTTGTGCGTAAAACGAGTGATAGCGGATCATATACAAAGCAGGTTCAGGTAAATACTCCTTAAGAACGTAGTATAAATATTCGTCATGACCCCATGAAAGCTGGACCTTATCGAGGCCACAATTCGGCTCATAAATCCCATATTTTGTGTTAAAACGTGGGTCGTGAAAATCGGAATTTTCTTTGAAGAATTCGGGGTAAACAATGGATTGGGAAAACTGACATCCCACTGGGAAAGTATCTCCCACGACTGCCCATTGCGGCTCCCCAAAGAGGCAGAGGATCTTGCCGAGGTCATGTAGAAAACCGGTTAGGATAAACCAATCAGGATGGCCGTCAGCCCGGATCGCTTCGGAGGTCTGCAACAAGTGCTGAGTTTGATCCAAATCAGTATCAGGATCAGAATCATCGACGAGGGTGTTCAAGAATTCAACAGCCTCCCACAGGCTCATCTTCCGTTTCTTGAGTTTCGTATATTGCTCTTTTTTCTGAAGAACGAAGTCATAGTTCTGATAAAGATGATTTAGGCGGTAAAACTCCCGCACTGTATCTCTTGCCGGATCGCTATAATCTCGAAAATTCTCGTTCCCTTTCTCTCCATTTTCAGGATAGCGACTACGCAAATTCTCCTCCCAGAGGTCTTCAATATCAGGGGTTTTATCTTTTAGGTTTTTCATGCTGGGGGCTACGGGTGTTAAACTTGGGACGATAACGCCTAGGAGGATTTTATAATTTGGGGATATTTCTCTGGGGACATTTACTAAATGAGCCAGCCTAACCAAATATAAATCCCCACAATGAGTATGACCAAAAAGCCGCTAAAGACCTTGGTATGTTTCCATTCTTCAATTTCCACAAGTCCTTGATCCTTCGGTTGGAATGGGTTCTTGTTTGGATAAAAATGTGTCACCGCAAACATGACAGCCATATTCAAAACAAATTCAATACCCCAAATGTGAACATAGTGAATATCGACCTTAAAGATGAATTCGGCGCTGATGTAAAACACAAGCCCCACACACATTGCAGCTTTCGCTCCCGGAGCTGAAATTTTGGGCAGGAACAATCCAGCGAGCATTACAGAAGCAATAGGAATAAAGAAGATCCCATTGAGTTGTTGAAGGAGGTCGTAGAGCCCGTCTGGAGCTCCCGCTACTAAGGGAGCTGTTAAAATCGCGATGACGGCAAGAATAATGGAAACGGTCTTCCCTGCGCGCACCATTTGGCGATCATTTGCCCCGGGATTCATGAGTCTCTTATAGATTCCCATGCTAAAGATAGTCGCGGTGCTATTTAAAACACTGTTAAACGTGCTGAGGACCGCGCCCATCACAACCGCCGCAAAAAATCCTACGAAACTTAAAGGGAGGACCTTCTTGATCAGTTCTGGATAAATGAGATCTTGGTCACCAAAAAAACGTTCTCCAAAATAATAGAAACCGATCACCCCAGGTAGAACGATGATCACTGGGACAAATATTTTTAACAGCCCTGTGATTAAGAGCCCTTTTTGGGCCTCTACCAAAGATTTTGCACCCAGGGCACGTTGAATAATGGTTTGGTTCATCCCCCAGAAGTAGAGTTGGTTAATCACCAATCCAGTGAACAAAGTTCCGAAAGGTAGGGCCGAATCTGAGGCCCCCACCACATTAAATTTTTCGGGACAATGCTCATAGACTTTCACTAAGCCTCCCCAGACGTTACCATCCCCGATATTCCAGAGCGCCAAAATCGGGACTAATAATCCTCCTAAAAATAATCCTATGGCATTGATAGTGTCACTATAGGCGACCGCTTTGAGGCCTCCAAAAATGGCATAGCACGAACCTACGCAGCCAATCGCTAAAACGGTGTACCATAACGCTGCCGACTGGCTGATCCCAAAAGTTCCAGAGATGTTAAAGATGCTCTCTAAATTGATAGCTCCCGTGTAAAGAACAATAGGTAATAGAGTGACCACGAAAGAAACGAGCAAAAACAAGGCAACCATTGTCCGGGTAGTGGCATCAAATCGTTCTTCAAGATATTGTGGGATCGTGGTCAATCCCATTTTTAGATAGGTGGGTAAAAAGTAGGTGGCTGCCACGACTAAGGCTAATGCCGAAGTGACTTCCCACGCGATGATGATGAACCCATTTTTATAAGCGCTCCCATTCATCCCGATCAAATGTTCGGTCGAAATATTGGTTAAGAGCATCGAGCCAGCGATCACGACACCGGTCAGGCTTCGACCACCTAAGAAATATCCATCTTGGGTAGAAAGCTCCTCTTTCCGCAAGCGAAACCACGAGTAGAATGCCACGAAAGCGGTAAAACCTATGAAGGTGATAAAGACTTGCATTGCTAGATGATGCAATTTCAGGAACTTGCTAGGAAGTCAATTCCGGAGGGAAGCTTGCGCTGGAAAGGGGGATCTAATTTCTTCTAGAGAAAAGGTTCGTAAATAATGACCCGTACTAACCGAGAACCAATCGATTCCTACCTATCCCAATTGATATTTCGTAAGTCCGTGTTCAAGTTATTCCTCTTGTTTTTCGATCCGGAAGTAGAGGGCTTTCGGATTATCGAGGTTAGTAAGCTTAAAAGTTCTTGAGGTGGTTTCACCCTCATCGGCAAGAATTCCATCATCAAGGTCGGCATCCCAGTTGATGAGATCTGTGGAATATTTGACGGCATAGACTTCCCCTATGTTGGAGTTCCAAGTGAGAGTGAATTCGCCCGTGATTTCGGAGAGATCAAATGAGGTAACAGCGAGTTCCTTGGCAGGCCTTTCGACCGCAAGAGGACCACTGGTAAAAACTGTTGTAATTTCCTCAGGGCTCAGCGCCCTGTTCCACATCGCGACATCATCAAGAATCCCCGTGAAGGTTTCCTTCCCACCTCGAAGATAGAGCGGAGCGGTGGTGTTGTTTACTCCTTCACAATATCCGCCCTCGCCAGCGATCCCGGTTTTTGGATTAAGGGTTCCGTTTTCGGGTAATTTGCCATTCACGTAGATGCTAGCGGTGTCAGTAGCGCTGTCATAAACACAGACGATATGAACCCATTCCCCATCCTCGTAAGCACCAGCAGGAAGCCGGCATTCAGTTCCCCATCCGCCATAGGCCTGCCAACCACCGATCCGAAAGCGAAGCGGGCTGTCTTCGGTGCCTGTCGGGCGAACCAAAATATCGAAACCTGAGGTGCTATTAGTGAAAGACTTATCCATGATGGTTCCCCAACTGCCTTGGTTATCGATCATCCACCAAGCTAGCGTGAGATCCTCGGTGGTTGAGATGGCCTCTGCGGGACACAAGATTTCATCGGCGCCTGCCCCCTCTAAAGCGCTTGCGCCTACCTTGCCTGGTTCAAGCCAAGTTCCACCGATGAGCGTTCCGTGATATCCCCCGATGACATCTTCCGCAACCTCTCCAGTTAGATCGTCAAAAGGCCAGTAAGCGATCAGATTGGCTTGAGCCAGGGATGCCAAGAGAAAGGTTAGAGAAACAAGCGAGTTTGTGAGTTTCATAACTAGTAGGAATTTTCTTTTGAAGGAAAAGGGAGGGAGTTGGAATATATGCCTATTAAAGTGATCATTTCATTTAATGATTTTTCACTTTTAGCAGCGTTTCATTCTTTCAGCAATAATACCGATGAGTATGAAGATTCCTAGAATGACTGGGTATCTCAGCGAAAGATTAATCTGCAGATAGAATTGTTTGAGGACACTTCCTCCCGCGAGGGTTGCAAAGCCATAACCAAAAGCATTTAAAAGCACAAATCCGGTCACACGGATGATAAAATGGTTCGGGCGTAGTAGCCTGCGAAAACAACGGTCGATCGTATCACTACAGAGGACCAAGACCGTGACGATTTGGGCCAAACAGATTTCGAAGAGGTAAGGTTGCAGGAGGGTCGCAAGCTTAAGAGAGAATTGAGCGATCATCTTCTTGAAGGTCTTTATCTAATAATACTATCCAGGTTAGGTTGAAGCAGTTTCCGTGTTCGGAAAAGCTCCAAAAAATCCTTTAGACTATTAAAAGTTTTCTTTTAATAAGGGGAACCTTGAGAGTGTTTTAAGAAAATTAGATACCTCGATACTGGGATGACATTCATACTTATGATAAACTAACGTGTTGATCCGCCGTCGCCCTTGGCCTTCCTTGCTTCCTTAATAAGGAAGTCGAGAGCGGGTTTGGCTTTTGGGTCAGCGAGACGGTTTTTCTGTTCCTTTTGGTCGATGGCGAGGTTGTAGAGTTCGATAGGATGAAGCTCACCGTTGTATGCGAAGCGATGATCGAGGAAGAGTTTCCATTGGCCAGGGATGGGCGCAGCGTTGGAGCGCACTGCGACAATCGCGCGCTTGTTAGATTTCTTCTTGGAGGCCTCATTATGATCGTTTGGGAAAATCGGCGCGCGCGGATCGGTCTTTTCTCCTCGTAGAGCTGCGAGCTGCGAGTGACTATCTTCTGCGCCTTTCTCGCCCTTAGCTAGATCTGGAAGAGGCTTGCTGATAATTTCCCCAAAGGTGGCGAAGAGATCATTGAGCGCAAGGAGCCGGCGGCTTGTTTGGCCTGGTGTTTTTGCGTTTCCATCGCCGATTTTGCCCGCAGGCCAAGATGCGAAGAAGGGCGTGCGGTGACCGCCATCGTAGGTCGATCCTTTATTACTGCGCAGCGGGCCGGTGTAGATCTTGGACTTGTTCTCTGATCCATTGTCGCTTGCGAAGATGACGAGAGTATTCTCGATGAGCTTGTGTCCCGGATTACGTGGGTCTTCATGCTTCTCGAGATAGTCGAGGATCAGACCGAGTTGCACGTCGTTTTCATAAACGAAGTCGAGGCGTTTGAGCCCCGTCTTCTCGCCATTTACAAACTCACTTGCACCGGTAACTTTTTGTCCGGCAATCGCACCACAGGGGGTATGCGGGGTGTGATTGCTCGGCGAAGCGAAATAGAGGAAGAAAGGATTACTTTCTTTATGGGCTCCGCGGAGGAACTCGAGACTAGCTTGGTGGAGCTTCGGGCCGATCTCGTTTAGGACATACGAGCCGTCGAGTTTTTTACCATCTCCGGTTGCGCCGGGGATATGACGATTTCGGATCCAGCCTGGGCCGATACTTTGGTCAGGTGTGTTTCGCTTCATCCCATCTGGTCCGGACGTGGGATGGCTCCGCGATATCCCGTAGAAGAAGTCGAAGCCGTGATCGTTCGGGCCGTCCGCGATTCCTTTCGTGAGGTCCGCGCCGTCCCAGCCATCTGCTACCGTTCCGTCAGTTTTGCGATAGCTAAGACCGAGGTGCCACTTTCCTACCATTCCGGTGTGGTAGCCCGATTGGCGGAGAAAAGTGGCGAGGGTTGGGCGGTCTTTTTCGATGAGAGGATCACATTGCACACCAAAGAGAACCCAGTGTTTGAGGGACGAGCGCCAGCAGTAACGGCCGGTCATGAGTGCGTAGCGTGAGGTTGAGCACCGGCTATGTGGGGAGTGAGCGTCAGTGAAGCGAATCCCCATGTTTGCGAGGCGTTTCATATTAGGTGTGTGTAGTTGCACGTCGTCATTATTACCGCACCAGTCCTGATAGACGGAGGTGTCACCTAGTCCCATATCATCGGTAAAATAGACGATGATATTGGGTTGTTGAGCGCCGAGAACAAAGAGGCTGGAGCCGAGGAGGAAAAAGATGGGAAGAAAGCGTTTCACAGTAAAATAAGAGTGTTTGTTTGGTTCGGACTTACAAGAAAATGCTGTAGGATCCGATCTTTGATCCGGATCTCGATCATCATCGGTGCGGAGATATAGAGGGACTTAGAACTAATAGAAAGTGGGCTTTGCAACTGATTCGCCAACTGACAGACTAGGGTGTGACGCAGTTGATAAAGAAGCCCCGATTCCGTCACGCCGGATTGTTTGGAATGATCTTTTTTGGGATTGTGATTGCTGGGTTTGCTTGTCAGGTGCCGGTTTTCCGCTTTGCATTGGAGCGCTGGGAGAGGGACTCTTACACGCTTGTCATTGTTCCTGGAGCGAGTGGGAAGTTGTCGCCCGCTGAGAACGAAGTCCGTAAAATTTTAGAATCGGGAGGGGGGGCTGATTTGGGGAATCTGAACTTGGAGGTTAGACTTGACCCCAAAAAGATTGGAGAAAGTTCAGCTGCGACGATGCAACTTTTCTATCCACCAAGATCGACTGGTCCGCGGCTCCCCCCAATCTGGTCAGGAGCTTTGACCATGGCAAATACCAAGACCTTGGTTGATTCGTCAGCGCGGCGTGAAATCGTGAATCGGCTTCTCAGCGGGGAATCCGCGGTTTGGGTCCTGATTGAGTCGGGAAATAAAGAAAAAGATGACCGCGCGGTGGTAGAGATCGAAAAGGCTATTGCGAAAGCTGAGGCTGAATTGAAGATTCCCGATGGAGTGCTGACCGTCGCGGAGGCACGGAAGATTTCGGCAGGGA
>Ga0208950_1001735_pt1 | contig 9688 bp, 7 predicted proteins | sample AOAMet_54_BLW_10_2_FD_188234 | JGI IMG/M metagenome (GOLD analysis project Ga0208950, IMG submission 188234) | Ammonia-oxidizing marine microbial communities from Monterey Bay, California, USA - CAN11_54_BLW_10 (SPAdes) | ecosystem: Environmental > Aquatic > Marine > Intertidal zone | place...
CCCCTTAGGAGGCATAAATGCCTCCGCTGATTGGATCGAAAATGCGACAACTAATAATTAATTTAAAGGAGTAAGTAAATTGGCAACAACAACACTATCGTCAGCATCAAAAGAAGTAACGATTGGCTTTGGTTATCCATTTGTAATGATTGGAGAGCGCATAAACCCAACAGGAAGAAAAATTCTAGCTGCAGAAATGAAGGAAGGTGATTACTCTCGTGTAGAGGCCGATGCAATTGCCCAGGTAGCTGCAGGTGCTCAGATGCTTGATGTCAACGCAGGCATCCCTCTTACAGATGAGCCAGCAATCTTGGCTGAGGCTATTAGACGCGTTCAAGCAGTTGTAGATGTGCCACTTTCTATTGACTCTTCAATCATAGAAGCTCTAGAAGCTGGTTTATCGGCTTATCAAGGTAGGGCGCTTGTGAACTCTACTACAGGGGAAGCTGAAGTACTAGAGCGTGTACTTCCATTAGTAAAGAAGTACGATGCTGCAGTTGTAGCAATCTCAAATGATGAGACTGGAATCAGTGAAGATCCCAATGAAAGGTTTAAGGTTGCTAAAAAAATTGTTGAGCATGCTGCTGATTATGGAATTAAGCCAGAGGATGTAGTAGTTGATCCTTTGGTAATGCCTATTGGAGCAATTGCACAGGCGGGTAATCAAGTGTTTGAATTAGTTCGACGCCTTCGCTCTGAATTAAAAGTAAATACTACTTGCGGAGCATCAAATGTTAGTTTTGGTTTGCCACAGCGTAGTGGAATTAACAATGCTTTCCTACCAATGCTTGTCGCAGCGGGGATGACTTCTGCAATTGTCAATCCATTACACCCTGAATTAGTTCAGGCAATTAGAGCTGGAGACGTATTGACTGGCGTTGATGATGGTTGTACTAGTTGGATTAAAGCCTATAAAACACCTTCAGCTGAAGGCAATAATTCTAGGGATCAGAGGCGCCGAAGAAGGCGTGTATGACAAAAAAATGACTGGCATTAAATATAAGGGGTCTTGCGTTTGTGGTCAAACACACTATAAAGCCTTTGATTTGGAAGATGTATCCTATTGTCACTGCGAACAGTGCCGTAAAATGACCGGCCATTATATGGCTGCGTGTCAGGTAAAAAGGGATAAAATTAAAATTCATGGCAAAATTAAGTGGTTTTATACACATCCAGGCTCGCGACATGGTTTTTGTGATAACTGCGGTGCTCATATGTTTTGGCAAAACGACAATAAGCCAACTATTAGTGTAACAGCAGGTAGTTTGGAGGACGCTAAAGACTTGGGTATATGGCACCATATATTTACAGAGGAGAAGGGTTGTTATTACGAAATTAACCCCAAAGAGCCTCAGAGTGAAGGTTATGGTGATAGCAACATACAGGAAGGAGTGTAGTTTTGGAAGATACTCAGCAAGTTTGTTTTACCCCATCAGGTCGACAATACAAGGGCGAAGTTGGAGAAACGCTACTGCAAGTTGCTCAAGATGCGGGTGTAGCTATCCGCTCATTATGTGGTGGTTACGGACAGTGCCACCAGTGTTGGATTGAGGTTTCAGAGGGTTCACATCCTAAATTTAATGTTGAATGTAAGTCTGAAAATGTAAGCGGTATCACCAGTCTTGAAAGACAATTAATTATCGATAATCCTAGCTATAAAGGCAAGCGATTGGCTTGTCAAACCTGCATTCAAGGGGATTTAGTAATAGATGTCCCTGAAGAAAGTCAAGAACATAAAGCTTATATTAGCAAAAAAAATGCCAAACAAGACTATTCAATTGATAGCGCTATTACTCTTTTTGACTGCACTCTTGAAGAGTCAACATTAGATAAAAATCCTTCAGCAACTGAAAACTTATTATCACAGCTTGAAAAGCAGGATGTAAAAGCAACGATTGACTTTAACTTATTGAGGGGTCTTCAGCCTTTAATCCATGAAAGTAAAGGGTGTTTGACAGTAGCAATTCGCGATCAAAAAGAAATAGTGGCCATCTATCCTCAAGGTAAACACCAAATAATTGGTGCTGCAATTGATATTGGTTCTACCACACTGGCTCTATATATTTATGACCTTAAAAATGCTAAATTGGTGTATGAATCTTCTGCAATGAATCCGCAGATTCGTTTTGGTGAAGATTTAATGAGTCGAGTTTCTTATGTAATGATGAATAAGGGTGGTGATAAAAAACTGACAACTGCTGTTCGTACTAAGATTACTGAAATGCTTCATGAGGCCTGTGAATATCTCGAAATTGAATGGGGTAAGTTGTTAGAGGTGGTTCTAGTTGGTAATCCAATTATGCACCATATATTTTTTGGAATCTCGCCCGTCGAACTGGGGCAAGCTCCTTTCACTTTGTCGATAAGGAGTTGGCTTGACGTTGATGCTAAAGATTTAGGTTTCGATTTATAGAAACGAGTGCGCAGAAGGATCTTTGTTCTCTTCTCCTTTGTCGTTAAAAATCTTAAGTTGGATGGTCCAATAAACCAAAAGCGAAAAGATCACGATTGCAAAGCCCCAGTTGATGATGTTTGCCAACCACCAGTTGCTTAATTCAAGTTCTCTTAGGATGTCATGCGGTAAAAACAAGACCTTCTCAAATAACCATGCAATTGCTTCAAATAATTCTTTCATTGGATCAGTATATAGATTTCGTTGCAAATTTATAAAAAGCAAAGGGGAATCCAAGACTTTTGATTGATTTAGTCTAAAAAAGAGTCCGCTTGTCTAAGCTTTCACTCCAAACCAATAGTCTAGGAGTTTTTTAAATTGGCTTCGTATACTTCTGAAAACAAAGATGAGGAGTTCTTATTCTAAAAAAGTACTTTTAAAAATAAAAACAACTTGTGTTTGTGCCTGCAAAGTTTTGATTAAAGTCCAGAAGAAAAATTGAACTACATCAAGATTTGGCTTGAAAAGCGTTATAATTAAAGTGAATTTACAGGAATAAACACAAGCTGTAAAGAACATTGTTTTACCTTTAGACCGTGAGCCTTTGAGCACATAAAATAAATTTCACAATAGTACAACCATGTTTACAAGAGTCTTCGGGAAAACCTCTTTTTGGAGTTATTTAATTGCTTTTTCAGTGCTAATTGCTGCCGTGTTCTGGCATCATGAAGTAGTAGAAGAGCAAAATATAAATGATGCAAATACTTTTAGATCGATCGTAATTGGCATTCTTGCGGTAATTAGCCTTTTGTGTGTAGAGTGGACTGTAAGAAGGCAAATGCTATTTGGAAAAGGCAGCTACCACCTGCTTGTTTTTGCTTTATTTTTCTGGATTTTACCAATCAACAGGTGGGATATTTGGCTTTGGTTTGCCTCCTTGTTTTTTTGGTTTAGTTTTCTACAAATCATACAAATGGACGGGAATTTTAATTCCAAAAAAGCAGTTTTTAATGCTGGTTTTTGGCTCGTTTTTGCCGTTTTTTTTAAAGTAGACTTCATTTACTTTTCCTTAACCATGTTTTTAATACTCTTTTTTAAGGGGCAATTGAACTACAAAAACATAGTTCTATTCTTTCTTCCAGCTTTTTGTGTCTCCATAATTTGGCTGATGTTGCTTGTTTTGATTCCTTCCTTCCCTTCTTGGGAAACACCCCTTTTTACACCCCTGAAATTTTCCTTCTTAAGAAGCGAAAAACTTGCAGATAGCTTGAGTTTTATTTTCGTACTACTTACAGCCATAGTCGTTGTGTTGAAACATTTAAAAAACGTGTTTCACAACAGTAATAAAAGCAGGAACAATATTTATAACATGATTTTACTCTTGGTTTCGGCATTTGTAATTACCTTGTTTGGAGGTGAAGGAAATGTAATTTCTTGGGTTTCTTTGTTGATGATAATTGCGGTTTTATCGACCCAGTATTTTGAATTCTTTACTAAAAAATGGCCTGTTGAATTGTTCTTTGTCTGCTGTATGGGGATTATCTTTCAGGATCAAATCCTAGCCATTTTCAATTAATTCGGACACTTAGGATTCAAAACCACTTGCGTTACCCGTTGTGTTGAAAGTATTCTAGAACGGATGAATATACCGGAAACAAAGGTGTTTGACTACAGAATTTCTAAACAGACAATATCGTTTTATAAGCATATACGCCTTTCTGAATCACAGGAGCGTTACTGCTGCTGCACAAAAATTCTTTGAAACGCATAGCAAACTTCGAAACGGTCAATAAATTTTGAACTATACCTCGTCGTAATTAACAACCACTTTTGCTGAGGTTGGTACCGCTTGACAAGTGAGCACTAAACCTTCTGCAACTTCTTCGTCTGTCAAAATCTGGTTGTTTGCCATGGTAGCAGAACCTTCGGTTATCTTCGCAATACAACTACAACAAACGCCGCCCTGACAAGAATAGGGCACATCAATTTTTTCATTCAACGCCGTGTCCAAGATGGTATTACCAGCCTTTGCTTTTAAGGTATTGGTTGCATCATCTGCAATGATTTCTATCGTAATTTCATCTAAAGAAGAATCGGTGGGTGCTACTGTTTCTGTAGCTTTTGTAGCAGTAAAAAGCTCAAAATATACTTGAGTCTCTTCAATGGAGTTTTTCAAGAGGGTATCCTTTACATCCATAATCATGGCCTCGGGTCCGCAAAGGTAAAAAGCAGTTGAAAGTTGCCCTGTGTTCTTGAGGGTATACTTTACAATACTTGAGTCGATACGACCAAAGCGACTTCCATCTTCATTCGCTTGACTGAAGATCCAAAGGATTTTTAATTGCGCAGGATATGTTGTCTCCAGATTTTTTAACTCGGTATAAAAAAGAGTTTCTTCAGGAGTTTTATTTCCATAAACTAAGGTAAAGTGAGTGTCACTACCAGCTTCTAGCGCTGATTTTAGAATCGAAAAGATGGGTGTAATTCCACTTCCCGCTGCAAAAGCAGTAACATTCTTAGCCTCTGTGTTATATACAAAACGACCTTCGGGTACGCTAACTTCTAGGCTGTCGCCAAGTTGAAGGCTTTGAGTTGCATAGGTCGAAAAAAGACCATCGGGGATGCGTTTAATTCCCACCTCAAGTGTTCCTTCCGATGGAGCTGAACATAAAGAATAGGATCTCCGTACTTCTTCTCCTTTAATAGATGCCTTTAGGTTGATGTATTGTCCAGAGCGATATTGAAACAGGTTTTGTAAAGAAGTTGGAATTTCAAAACCAATACTTGACGCCTCATTCGTAAGGGTCTTGATGCTATTGATTTTGAGCGTATGAAATGCAGCCATTGTTTTTTTGTACAAAAATAAAAAACCTCAAGAACTCCACGTCAATTTGTAACATTATTTATATTTATCATACAAATCATTTAAAGACCTTACCCATGCCAACATCTCTGTTTCAACTTAGCCGCAAAAAATTCATGCGTGCCCCCCAATTGGAAGCCAAATTGGCCATCAAGATTCTGATGGGCTTTGTTGTTCTATATTTTGGAGGCTCTCTTTTATTTGCAGGAATTGCGGTCTACCCTTTTTTGAGTGACCTGCTTCCCGAACGAGATGCCATTTCCGTTATCAACAGTGTTTTGGTGCTGATTTTTATTTTGGAACTGATCGTTCGGTATTTTTTACAGCAACTTCCAGTAACAGAAATCAAATCTTTTTTATTGCTTTCTATACCCAAAAAACGAATCATTCGCAACGTATTGTTCCGATCCTTGTTGTCTGTATACAATGCGATTCCTGTTTTGTTTTACTTACCGATCAGTATTTCCATGTTCCAAGACGATTACGCTCTTGGGCAGGTCATTGCTTGGTGGGTAGCCGTCACGGCATTTTCTCTCTGCCTAAACTTCATCTCTTTTTTAGCCAATAAAAACAATAAAGCTTTAGCCGGCTTTGTGATTCTAATAATCCTCCTTTACCTAAGCGAAAGCTATATGGATTTCGAAACCCTCCGCGCTGTGGGTTACTTTTTTGATGCATTAATAATGCAACCTTTGTGGGTTTTAGTTCCGCTTGGGGTCTTTGTTTTACTCTACCAAATAACGTTTAGTTTCTTAAAAAAGAATCTCAATTTAGAAGGCTCTCTTGCTGCTAAAAAAGAGGTGGCAAATGCTGGGCGTTACGACTTTTTGGATGTATTTGGAAGCCACGCCTTTTTTCTAAAAAATGACCTCCGCCTTATTGTACGGAATGTGCGACCGAAAAATATTGTACTGATGTCTTTCCTTTTTCTTTTTTATGGATTATTCTTTTTCACCCAAGACAATCAACCCGAATCATTATTGGTATTTGCCTCTATTTTTATCTCGGGAGGATTTTTACTTACCTACGGGAACTATGTCCCAGCTTGGGACAGCGAATATTACGCTTTTTTGATGACCCAAAATCTATCCTATAAAAAATACTTAGACTCCAAATGGCGCCTCATGACTTTTGCTGTAATAGTTTCTACGGTACTGTCGTTACCCTATTTGTATTTTGGAGTCAAAATTTATCTCATGATCCTCTCTGGTGCAGCCTTTAATATTGGGCTTGGAACCTGGATTACATTATATGGGGGGCTACTGAACAAGCAACCGTTAAAACTCAATGTAAAGGCAAAAGCCTTTGAAAACACCCAAGCATTTTCTGGAAAGTTGATGTTAATGATCTTTCCTAAAATGGTTCTTCCCGTTTTACTTTATATCATTCCGGCAACCCTTTTTAATCCAACTGCAGGATATATAACGCTCGCAGCGAGTGGAGTTTTAGGAATTGTTTTCAAAAATCAAATTCTAACCCAAATGGTGAAACTTTTCGCAAAACAAAAGCACGAAATGCTACAAGCCTTTACTCAAAAATAAACCCATGATTACAGTTAATTCACTCACAAAGTCCTACGGCGAAATCACCGTTTTGAATATTGATCAACTTGAAATTCCAAAAGGCCAATGTTTTGGACTTGTCGGGAATAACGGAGCAGGAAAAACGACCTTCTTTAGCCTTCTTTTGGATTTAATCAAAACGTCAACCGGTGAGATTATATCGAATGACATTGCAGTAGCTCAAAGCGAAGAATGGAAAAGTTTTACGTCAGCATTCATCGACGATTCTTTTTTGATTGGCTATCTAACCCCTGAAGAATATTTTTATTTTGTTGGAGAACTCAGAGGAATTGATAAAGCAGCAGTAGATCTTTTTTTAGAAACCTATGTCGATTTTTTCAATGATGAAATTTTAAACCAGAAAAAATATTTGCGCGATTTTTCGAAAGGAAACCAAAAGAAAGTGGGCCTTATTGCAACCTTTATTGGCAGCCCTAAAGTGGTTATTCTGGACGAACCCTTTGCTAATCTTGATCCAACTACCCAAATACGATTGAAGCAACTCATTAAGGCTGAAACAGAGAAACGAGAGCTTACGTTGTTGATTTCGAGTCATGATCTAAACCATGTTACCGATGTTTGTAATCGCATTGTTTTACTCGAACGAGGTGCCGTAATTATGGACAAAGAAACCACCGCCAAAACACTTCAAGAATTAGAAGACTATTTTTCTGCCTAGGCATATACTAAAAGCTTATAATTTAAGTTATTAGTATACATCAAATAGCAATTGAAAACTGGATTAAAATTTAGCGTTTTTTGCCTTGTCCTCATTGGGATTGGGAGCTGCTCTACTCAAAAAGATCGTTTTTTGAATAGAGAATACCATAGCCTGAACACTAAATTCAACGTTTTATTTAACGGAGAAGAAGCATTAGACATTGGTTCAGCTATTCTTGCGAGTCAAGCTCAAGATAATTTTTTAACCACACTTCCTGTAGAATTGATTACTCTCGATGGTGAGGATGAAAACGCAACGGCTTCTATTCCAAGTTTTATTCGAGCAGAAGAAAAAGCCGTAAAAGCCATTCAGAAACACTCCATGAGTTTCAATGGAAAACAAAAGAACGATCAGATTCATAAAGCGTATTTACTCCTTGGAAAAGCGCGCTATTACGATCGACGTTTTTTGCCTGCATTGGAGGCTTTTAATTTTCTTTTGGGATTAAATTCAGATGCGGATGTTTTCTATGAAGGAAAACTATGGAGAGAAAAAACAAACCTCCGCCTAGGGAATGATGAATTAGCAGTTTCAAATCTGAAACCTTTAGCAAATAATATTCCTAAAAAAAACAAGCTTTTTGCTGCAGTCAATGCAACTTTGGCACAAGCTTTTTTGAATATTCAGGCAATCGACTCGGGACTTAAGTACATCCAAAGAGCCGCCGCATTTGAGCGAAAAAGAATCATTCAAACCCGATATCGATTCATCGAAGCGCAGCTTTTTGATCAATTGAACCAAAAAGATTCTGCACAGTTAGCATTCAATTCTATTGTCGATTTAAAACGAAAAGCGCCCCGTTTATATTGGATGCACGCAAAGCTGAATGCCTTGCGAATTCAGGCGGAACGAAGTGGTGAGAGCCCAGAAAAAGCCCTTGAAAAATTGAGTGCTGCTTTTGAAAACGAAAACTTCACCCATTTAATATACCGTCAAATGGCACAATATCACCTTTCAAAGGGGCGGGATAGTTTGGCAAAACAATTTTACAATAAATCATTAAAAGCTCCGGGGATAGATCGACCCACGCGACGACAAAATTATCGCGATCTAGCAGATGACGCTTTTACTCGCGGACATTATGTAGATACGGGTGCTTATTTAGACAGTCTGCTGGGGCAATTTCCGCAAGAAAGTAGACAAAAAACAATCGTTTCACTAGAACGCGAGGGGCTTCAAGAGGTGATCGGTTTTGAAAAAACCATACGAGAAACCGACAGTATTCTTACGCTCTCCGCCATGATTCCTGAAGAGCAACTGGCATTTTATCAAAAAGCGATTGACACCAAAAGAGCAAAAGAATTAGCGAAAATAGAATTAGAAAAGAAACCTCTATTTAATGTTTTGAACCGCTCAAACGGGAAGCGATTTTACTTTTACAATGAAAACTTAGTTGTACTTGGTAAACAACAGTTTGCTTCTAATTTTGGTAACCGTCCCAATGCTGATAATTGGAACCGTCTCGAATCATTGAATGGTGCTTTTGCTTCAAACGAAGGGGAGGCCAATAACACCAATGATAATTCAACTATAGTAAAAGAAAACGCACAAGCCTTTGTCGATCTTCTACCAACCGATCAAACGTTTTTAGACAGCCTATCCGTTCTAAGAAATCAAGCGTATTTGGAAGTAGGGGTTTTGTATAAAGAGAAATTTAAAAACTATGACTTGGCAAGCGATCGCTTGAAAAACCTACTAGTCAATAACCCTAAAGAAAGCCAAGAACTAAACGCTTGGTATCATTTGTATAAAATGAATGTGTTAAGGAACCCGAAGCTAGCGCTTGTGTATGAAGATAAGATTATAAAGCAATATCCAGAATCGCGATTTGCACGTATTATAAAAGATCCAGAAAATTTTAAACTACTTCCCAATGAGACTCCATCGATTCGATACGAAGCTTTGTACGCCTTGTTTTTAGAACAGCAATATGAAGAAGTTTTGGTACAAGGAGACGACCTTCTTGTGATTTTCAGTGGCACGCCCATGGTTTCTAAGGTGGCTCATTTAATGGCCAATGCAACTGGGCGTTTGGATGGGATCGAGGTTTGGAAAGAACAACTTCAAAGCCTCATCGACATTTATCCAAATTCCGAAGCTGCCGCTCAGGCAAAGCAAACCCTGGCCTACATAGCAGCAAATGAACAAGC
>Ga0208950_1001738_pt1 | contig 9678 bp, 8 predicted proteins | sample AOAMet_54_BLW_10_2_FD_188234 | JGI IMG/M metagenome (GOLD analysis project Ga0208950, IMG submission 188234) | Ammonia-oxidizing marine microbial communities from Monterey Bay, California, USA - CAN11_54_BLW_10 (SPAdes) | ecosystem: Environmental > Aquatic > Marine > Intertidal zone | place...
GATGCAGCACAAAACTTAATTAATGCCCTAAAATAATATAATGGCTGTTGAAATTAATTTAGAAAATAAAGTAGCACTAGTTACAGGTGGAACTAGGGGAATAGGATGGTCAATTGCAGAACAACTTTTAAAAGCTGGTGCAAAAGATGCCTATGCTGTAGCCATTTCTTCTTCACAAAATAGCAGTTATTTATGACAGATCATCTTATTATACTGGCAGGAGGAGCTTCTTCAAGAATGAAAAAATCATCTTCAAAAGAATTATCTAAAGATAGTTTAGCACAAGCAAATACTAGAAGTAAGGCCCTTATTTTAATACACAACAGACCCATGTTAGACTATCTGTTGTACAATGCTAAATTAGCTGGGTTTAAGCATGTATATATTGTAATTGGAAAAGATGATGCTCTTTTTAAAACCTATTACGGCTCTAAAAGGTCAGAGAATCTTTTTCACGGACTAACAATCTCATATGCATACCAACTCATTCCAGAAGATCGCATAAAACCTTTTGGAACTGCAGATGCTGTTTGTCAGACATTAGAGCAGTACTCTCAGTTACAACAGCTACAATTTGTAGTCTGTAATTGTGATAATTTATATAGCGTAAAAGCTTTTGAACTTCTAAGGCAAAGTAAACATAGTAATGCGTTTATTAATTATGATAGAGATGCTCTTTTATATCCACAAGAGAGAATTGAAAGATTTGCACTTACCAAAACAACTACTTCTAACTATTTAGAAGATATTATAGAAAAACCAACACCTGAAATAACAGATAAATTTAAAGATACCCAAGGTAAAAATAGAGTTAGCATGAATATCTTTTTATTTGATGGAACCTTGTTTTATCCTTTTTTACAAGCCTGTGAAATTCATCCAGATAGAAATGAAAAAGAATTGCCAACTGCCATATTACAGATGATTAGAAAATACGCTAATGCTATGTTAGCAATTCCTTTAGCTGAGCACGTGCCAGATTTGACAGGAAAATCTGATATTCTTGTTATGAATGAGTATCTTGTGACGCATCAACACCATATAGATTGGACTAAAAACAACTAACAAATGATCTCATTATCTACTTTAGACATCACCATTATTTTTTCACTTTTTACCATTATTCTTTTAGTAGGTATCTATGTTGGGAAATCTTCGGGTAAAAACACCAATCAATATTTTCTATCTGGAAGAAACATGCCATGGTGGTTGCTAGGAATTTCAATGGTAGCGACTACATTTTCAACAGATACTCCTAATTTAGTTACAGATATTGTAAGAACAAATGGTGTTTCTGGAAACTGGGTTTGGTGGGCTTTTTTAGTGACAGGTTTGTTAACCGTTTTTGTGTATGCGAAACTTTGGCGTAAATCTGAAGTGAAGACAGATATAGAGTTTTATGAACTTCGATATGGTGGTAAACCAGCTCGTTTTTTAAGAAGTTTTAGAGCAATATATCTTGGAATTATATTTAATGTATTGGCTATGGCAGGAGTTACGCTGGCAGCCATAAAAATAGGACAAGTAATGCTTGGGCTTCCACCAATAACAACAGTAGTTATTGCTGGCTGTATTACAGTTCTTTTTAGTGCAATAGGGGGTTTTAAAGGTGTAGTTTATACAGATTTTATCTTATTCTTTGTAGCAATGGCAGGTGCATTTGGTGCAGCTTATTATATTGTAGGACTTCCTGAAGTAGGTGGTTTAGAAGCTTTGATTGATCATGAAAATGTAAAAGATAAATTAAACATTTTACCCAGTATGGATGATACTGAAACCTTTGTAACTTTATTAATCATTCCGCTTGCAGTTCAATGGTGGAGTTCATGGTATCCTGGTTCTGAACCAGGAGGAGGAGGTTATGTAGCGCAACGAATGTTAGCTGCAAAAGATGAAAACCATGCAATAGGAGCTACATTCTTCTATAATATCATGCATTATGCGTTGCGTCCTTGGCCATGGATTGTAGTTGCATTAGCATCTCTTATCCTATTTCCAGATTTGGCAAGTATTCAAGAAGCTTTTCCAAATGTAACTGAAGATAAATTAGGGCATGATCTTGCGTATTCGGCTATGCTAACGAAATTACCAAGTGGTTTACTTGGCTTGGTTTTAGCCTCCTTGGCTGCCGCTTATATGAGTACTATTAGTACGCATCTTAACTGGGGCGCTTCTTATGTGGTTAATGACTTCTATAAGCAACAAATAAAATCGGATGCCACAGAAAAACATTTGGTGAATATTGGTAGAATTACAACTGTAATTTTAATGATAGTTAGTTCTCTAGTGGCATTATCATTAACAAATGCTTTACAACTTTTTGAGATTATCTTAATGTTTGGTGCTGGTACTGGACTTATTTTTATTCTTCGTTGGTTCTGGTGGCGTATCAATGCATGGACAGAGATATCGGCTATGATTGCCTCAGGGATTATTTCTATTTTATTAACTTTTACCACTCAAGGAGATGCTCTTTTTAATGATGGAGGAATGTTTCCTGGCTATTTAAAATTTCCTTTTGTAGTTCTGTTTTCTACTGTTATATGGTTGCTTGTTACTTTTTTAACTGCTCCAGAAACAGATAAGGTGTTATTTGCCTTTTACACGAAAACACAACCAGGTGGACCAGGATGGGAAAAGATAGTAACTCGTGCAAAAAAAGCAAAAGTATCTATCATAAAAACAACCGAAAAATGGAGTGTTCCAAATGGTATATTAGCTATGGTTTTAGGTTGTATACTTATCTATTCATGCATGTTTGCTATTGGTAATTATATTTACGGAGAATATACTATGGCAATTTCTTTAACCGGAATTGTATTTATTTTTTCTTTCTTATTATTAAAAATTTGGAAAAAAATTAAAGGAACCGTATTGTAGAAAAGGTATAGATGAAATCACCAATAAATGATGAATTATTGAGGGTTTTTATATTTTTTAATTTCGTTATTAATTATTGTATTTTTACAACTCTTCAAACTTACTAGACATGAAAAAATTAATTATAGCGTTCTTGTTTTTGAGTTTTTCAACTCAAGGATTTCCTCAATTTTTTAAAGACAGTAAAACTGTCACAAAACATGAGGGATATGTTACTTTTTATTACGATGAAAGTACAGACAAAATATTCTTACAAATCGAAAACCTTCAGCAGGAGTTTTTGTATGTAAACTCACTTTCTGAAGGAGTTGGTTCTAATGATATAGGTTTAGATAGAGGTCAGTTAGGCAATACACGCATTGTGAAGTTTATGAAAGCTGGAAATAAATTATTATTAATACAACCCAATCAAGATTACCGAGCTATAACAGACAATCTTGAAGAAAAAAAATCTGTAGAACAAGCTTTTGCAAAATCAGTTATTCACGGTTTTGTGATCAAAGAAACCAACCAAGGTAAGTATCTGGTAGATGCCACTTCTTTTTTTATGAGAGATGCCCATGGCGTGCAAGGTCGATTATCAGCAAGAAAACAAGGTAGTTATAGTTTAGATAAAAGTAGAAGCGCCATTAGTCTAGAAAGAACAAAAGCATTTCCTAAAAATGTAGAATTTGATGTAATGCTAACTTTCAAAGGAAGCCCTAAAAGTTTTAACATTAGAAGTGTAACACCAACAGCATCTTTAATAACAGTTAATCAACATCATTCTTTTATTGAGTTGCCAGATGGTTCCTACAAACCAAGAAAATTTGATCCAAGATCAGGTTCAAATGCAATGTCATATTTAGATTATGCAACACCAGTGAATGAATCAATTACAAAACGATTTATTTATCGTCATAGATTAGAGAAGAAAAACCCAGAAGCAAGTAAAAGTGAAGCTGTAGAGCCAATTATTTATTATTTAGATAGAGGAACTCCAGAACCTGTTAGATCTGCATTATTAGATGGTGCTAGATGGTGGAATCAGGCATATGAAGCTATAGGATATACAAACGCTTTTCAAGTTAAAATGTTACCCGAGGGTGCAGATTTGTTAGATGTTAGATACAATGTAATACAATGGGTGCATAGATCTACAAGAGGTTGGAGTTACGGAAGCTCTGTATCTGATCCAAGAACGGGAGAGATTATAAAAGGGCATGTAAGCTTAGGATCTTTACGGATTCGCCAAGATTTTTTAATAGCTCAAGCATTACAGGCTCCTTATGCTAATGATGATACTAGCGATGAGTTTGCTTTAGAAATGGCCTTGGCTAGAATTAGACAATTATCTGCTCATGAAGTAGGCCATACTATAGGGTTGGCTCATAATTTTGCTGCTAGTACTAAAGGAAGATCCTCAGTAATGGATTATCCACATCCAACACTATCTTTAAAAGATAAAAAAGTAGATTTTACTAATGCATACGATACTAAGATTGGAGATTGGGATAAAGTAGCTATTGCTTATTCATATGGTGAATACGCAGGAGATGAAGATGCTAGTTTAAACAAGCTGTTAGATGATGCTTTTAAAAATGGTGCTCGTTTTATTACAGATCAAGATGCTAGACCGCAAGGGAGTGCTCATGCGTATGCTCATTTATGGGATAACGGCGTAAATGTTTCTATAGAATTAGATAACTTATTAACTTTAAGAAAGCATGCTATTGCAAATTTTTCAATAGACAATATAAAAACAAATCAACCTTATTCTGTTTTAGAAGATGTATTTGTTCCGTTGTATTTTTTCCATAGATATCAGACAGAAGGCGTAACCAAAGTAATAGGAGGGTTAGATTACAGCTATGCTCTTAAGGGTGATGGTAGCACCATTGTAAAAAGGGTGCCTGGTAAAACAGAGAAAAAAGCATTAGTTTCTATATTAAAAACCTTAAATGTTGAAGAGCTTGCAATTCCTAAAAAATTATTAAATCTATTTCCTCCAAGAGCTTTTAATTATGGAAGAACTAGAGAATCTTTTAAAAGTAAAACAGGTGTAGCCTTTGATCCGTTTGGAGCTGTAGAAACAGCATCTGCCATGACTTTAGAATTATTATTACATCCAGAAAGAGTAACAAGATTAGTACAGCACAAAAGCCTAGATGATAGCCAATTAGGATTGGTGGAAGTGTTAGATGAAGTGATTGCTAATTCAATTCAAAAATCATACAAAGATTCTTATTATCAAGAATTACAAAACGTTGTGAACTATCAAGTATTAAATCAATTATTTCATTTGTCATCAAATAAAGATATGTATTGGCAGGTAAATGCAATTGTAAATGATAAAATTGATAAAATTAGCTTATTTCTAAAAAACTCTAAAGAAACTGGAATTCAAAAAATGTATCACAAAGAAATGATACAGATGATTTCAAATTTCAAAAAGAATCCTATAAAATTTAAAAAACCACAAACACCTAAAATTCCTGATGGATCTCCTATTGGAAGCGATTAATATATGAAGATAGATTTAATAAGTGATACGGTAACAAGGCCAACAAAAGAGATGTTAGCTGCCATGATGAGTGCTGAGGTTGGAGATGATGTTTTTAAAAGTGATCCAACAGTTACTGCTCTACAAAAAAAAGCAGCAGCGCTATTTGGTATGGAAGATGCTTTGTTTTTTCCTTCAGGAACCATGGCAAATCAAACAGCTATAAAATTACATACACAGCCAGGAGATAAACTATTTTGTGATAAGTGGGCACATGTCTATAATTATGAAGGAGGAGGAGCAGCATTTAATTCAGGAGTCTCTTGTAAGTTGATTGATGGAGACAGAGGAATGTTTACAGCAGAGCAATTAAAAATTGCTTCAGCAGGAAGAGCAGATATTCATGTTCCTTATTCTAGATTGGTTTGTGTAGAAAATACAACAAATAAAGGAGGAGGTGCTTGTTGGGACTTTGAAGAGTTAAAAAAAATTAGACAAGTATGCCTTGATCAAAATTTAGACTATCATTTAGATGGTGCTAGATTATTTAACGCCCTGGTTGCAAAGAATGAAACTCCTAGACAATATGGAGAATTATTTGATACCATTTCAATTTGCCTGTCTAAAGGACTGGGAGCACCGGTTGGTTCAATACTATTAGGTTCTAAAACACACATAGCAAAGGCACTTCGAATTAGAAAATTATTTGGTGGTGCAATGAGACAGGTTGGGTTTCTAGCTGCGGCTGGATTATATGCATTAGACAATAATATAGAGCGATTAGCAGATGATCATAAAAAAGCAAAAGAGATAGAACAGTTGTTAAATTCTTTGTCTTACATAAAAAAAGTAGAACCCGTTGAAACAAATATTATTATTTTTTATGTAAAAGATCATTTGAATGCAGAAGATTTTATTTCTAAAATGGAAGAAAAAAATATTTTATTAACACCTATGGGTGATGGAAAAATTAGAATTGTGACGCATCTAGATTTCTCTGATCAAATGTTAGAAAAATTACTCTATGAATTAAAAAAATTCTAGTGTAAGAAAAAGCCTCTTAAATATTTAGAGGCTTTTTTTAACTTTAGAAGTGATTTAAACTTTTTTCACTTAAATCAAAAAAAGTTTAAATCACTTCTATTTCACTAAGCTTTGTAAGTTCTAAGTAATTTTTATTTAATTTCTTTAAAAGAATACCATACAGCAAGTAGAAGAACAACCACAATACAAGTAACATTAGAGCAATCATAACAATTTGAACGATTATAATGATCGTCATCATTTGTCCTTGATCTATAGATGAGGTATTAATATCATATAAGAGACTTAAATAATTTGGTGTATTAAAAATTAAAACATTTAGAACAATAGAAAAAACTACACAACATGTTAAGTTATAGTAAACATACCATTTAACAGTTTTTCTAACCAATAAAACTTTTTTCATTAATGTTTTGGTATCATCAATAGCCGAAACGGAGGAGAAATTTCTGTAAAAAAGTAAAAGAAATAAAAGAACAATTAAATAGTGAAGATAGTTTGAGTAATCTAGGAATGTCATCAAATTAAGTTTTGCAAAGGGTTCAAAATTTCCACTTTTGGTTGCAAAATAATTGATAGAAAACCAGAAAATAAATTCAACTAATCCAATCATGAAAATCCACTTAACTATAGAATTAGACCTAGATTGTGTCATTTTATAAATATCTAAAGAAGAAATCTTATTTCTTTCTTCAGGCTGGTCTTTCCAGACTTTTTTATAGTTTGCTAAATCCATATAATTCCTTTTTAAGGGTTTAATGATTTTTTTAGTTTATCCTTAGCTCTGTTCATTTTCACTCTAGCATTTACCTCGGTAATACCTAACGTTATAGCAATTTCTTTGTAGGGTTTGTCTTCTAGATATAGGAATATTAAGGCTTTTTCAATATCACTTAATTCTCTAATTCCATCATATAAAGCTTTTAATTGTTGGTCTTTAGTGTCATCATAATCAATAGACTTTATTTTAAAACTAACATCACTAAAGTCTTGAGTTTTAATACTACGACTTGATTTTCTATACAAAGAAATAGCTGTATTTAAGGCTACTCTATACATCCAAGTACTAAATTTCGCATCTCCTCTAAATTTAGAGTAGTTTTTCCAAACTTGTATTGCAATCTCTTGAAACAAATCATCGTGTTGATCTTGGTTTGTAGTATATATTCTACAAACCTTGTGAACAATATTTTGATTTTTTTCAAAATCACTCAAGAATTTTTTCTCTAATTTGTTTTGCACTATTTAGTTAGTTTCTTCTATATGTCTAATTTAATCTTAAAAAGTTACAAATATTTTCTTTTTTAAAATAAAATATTATCTTTAGAGGAGTTATTAAACTAGACTTACTCAACTTTTGGATACTATAAAGAATAATTTCAGCATAAAGGATTTAGAGAACATAACAGGTGTGAAGGCACATACCATTCGAATTTGGGAAAAGAGGTATAACCTATTATCACCTGAAAGATCTGAAACTAACATCAGAAATTATTCTACCAAAAACCTGCAAAAACTTTTAAATATTGTTTTATTAAACAACAATAATTATAAAATTTCTAAGATTGCAGAAATGAAAGATGATCATATCTCTCTAGTAGCCAGAGAATTATTTTTTGATAGAGCTATAAATGACGAGGCTATTAATTCTTTAAAATTAGCAATGCTTCAGTTCGATCAAGTATTGTTTAATAACACATACAACAAATTACTTCTTAAAAAATCTTTCAAAGAAATATTTAAAGAGGTTTTTATTCCTTTTTTAGAACAGGTTGGTTTGTTATGGCAAACTGAAACTATATTACCTGCTCATGAACATTTTGTATCTAATTTAATCTCCCAAAAAATTCAAGTAAATACTGAAGAACTTAAATACTCAACTATAATTAGCAATAAAACGTTTGTATTGTTCTTGCCAGAAAATGAAATTCATGAATTAGGACTTTTATATTTAAATTATGAGCTAGTTTTAAGAGGTTATAAAACTATTTATTTAGGTCAAAATTTACCAATAGATAATTTAAATTACTTCTTTGATATTAGTGCTGATGTTTGTTTTGTTACATCTATGACTATAAAACCCTATGATGATAAAATAATAGATTATTTTAATGAATTAGATGCTATTTTAAATAATTCTAACCATTCACTAATTGCAATTGGTAAAAAGCCAATGGAGTTAATTAATGAAGACTTCACATCTAAGATATCACTATATCCAACTATATCTAAATTGTTAAAAGAAATATAATTTTTTAGTGATAGCTTCTTCTTTTGTTTAGCTTATATTTATATTTGTTCAACAAATTAACAAATGAATAAAAACATACACATCATAGGCTCTGGATTTTCTTCTTTATCTGCTGCTTGCTATTTGGCAAAGGCTGGTCACCAAGTATCTATTTACGAAAAAAATAGTTCTGTAGGAGGTCGTGCTAGACAACTAATCAAAAAAGGATTTACTTTTGATATTGGTCCGTCTTGGTATTGGATGCCAGATATATTTGATCGGTTTTTCTCAGACTTTGGTAAAAAAACATCAGATTATTATCAAATTGATAAACTTGACCCAGCCTACAAGATATTTTTCGATGACGATATCATCACTGTAGGTGACTGTATGGAGAAAATATGTAATGAATTTGAACGTATTGAAAAAGGTAGTGGTATTAAATTAAATAAATTTATTAAAAAGGCTCAAGACAATTATGATATTGCAGTTAATAAAATCTTATATAATGCTCCAGGAATCTCCCCATTGGAACTAGTTACTAAAGATACTGTTTTACGTTTAGATCAATTTTTTAAAAATATAAGTCAAGAAGTTAGAAAAAATTTCAGTAACCCAAAGTTAATCTCAACACTAGAGTTCCCGTCCCTGTTTTTGGGGGCTAAACCTAGTAAGACTCCTTCATTTTTTAGTTTTATGAATTTTGCTGATTTTGGCTTAGGAACTTGGCACCCTAAAGGGGGAATGTATCAAGTTATTAAGGGAATGGAATCTTTGGCTATTGAATTAGGAGTATCGATTAACTTAAATCACCCAGTCGAAAAAATCGTTGTTAAAAATAATTCTATAACTGGTTTGATATCAAATAATATTTTTATTGAGTCAGATATTGTCTTAAGTGGAGCAGATTATCATCATTCTGAGACGCTTTTAGATCGTAAATACAGACAATACACCGAAGCATATTGGGATAAGAAAACTTTTGCTCCTTCATCTTTATTATTTTATATTGGAATAGATAAAAAACTGAAGAATATAGAGC
>Ga0208950_1001740_pt1 | contig 9673 bp, 9 predicted proteins | sample AOAMet_54_BLW_10_2_FD_188234 | JGI IMG/M metagenome (GOLD analysis project Ga0208950, IMG submission 188234) | Ammonia-oxidizing marine microbial communities from Monterey Bay, California, USA - CAN11_54_BLW_10 (SPAdes) | ecosystem: Environmental > Aquatic > Marine > Intertidal zone | place...
TTCTAAGAATTGTATTTATTGTATAATTCTTTTTTTCAATTAGATCTTTTAGTGAATTATTTTCTTCTAAAAAAGACTCTGTTGCATAGATATTTTTAATATTTGCATTGTTTGATATTGCAGACTCAACTAATCGCTTACCCTCTACAAAAAAGTAACCAGATTCGTACCGATTTTTTACTCTGTTCAAACCAGTTAGGTATTTTAGTTCTTTATTTTCCATCATTTTGGTATACTATATTCCCATTTAAAATTGTAAAAAGAACAGTGGTCTCTAAAATCATTCTTGGATTGTTAGAACTTAACTCTTGATCTAAAACCGTGAAATCTGCGTAGAAACCTTCTTTAATCTTACCTTTTACTTTCTCTTCATGAGAGGCATATGATGCCCATTCTGTATAGGATTTAATTGCTTCATCTAGAGTCATTTTTTGATCTGAATACCATCCGCCTTCAGGGAAACCATTTTTATCTTGTCTTGTAACAGATGCATAGATTCCTTCTAGAGGGTCAGGTGTTTCAATAGGGGCATCGGAACCTCCAGAAACTGGAATGTTTAAATCTATAAAGGATCTCCAGGGGTATGCTTGATGAATTCTACTTTTTCCTAGACGTTCTTCGGTCCATCTCATATCACTAGTGCAGTGCGTAGCTTGAATTGCGGGGATTATATTTAATTCTTTAAATCGAGGAAGATCTTTATTGTGTACAACCTGAGAATGTTCAATTCGGTTTCTAAGATTTGAATTTGCAACTTCTTGATAGTTATCTAAAATGATTTTTATAGCTCTGTCTCCAATACCATGAGTATTTACTTGAAAGTTTGCTTTATTAAATTTTGCAACTAGTTTTTTATGTTCGGATGATTCAAGAAGCAAAAGACCCTTTTCATTTGGTGCGTCAGAATATGGTTCAAGTAATGCTGCTCCTCTGGAACCTAAAGCACCATCTAAATAAATTTTTATTGCCTGAATTTTTATAAAAGGGTTATCTTTTTCAGGACCGGTTTTTAAAAAACTATCATATTCTTTTGGATCATTATTAATCATTGTAAAAACACGAATAGAAAGTTCATCATTTTTAAGCATTTTTTTAAGAACCTCTATTTCTTGCTTAGATGTCCCAGCATCATGAATAGATGTAATCCCAAATTTGTTAAGTAATTTTTGAGCTTTTAATATTTGTCGATGAATATCAGATTTTGACTTTTGGGGGATATGGTTCTCAATTAATTCAAGGGCATTATCAATGAATATTCCTGAAGGAATATTAGAACTATCCCTTAAAATAATACCACCGGTGACTTCTTCGGTTTTATCATCAATCTTGGCGATATCCATAGCGATTGTATTTGTCCAAATGGCATGACCATCAATTCTCCTAAACACCATTGGATGCTCATTCGAAATTAAATCTAAATCCTTTGCGGTTGGATAAGATTTACCTTTCCATTTATTTTGGTCCCAACCTCTTCCAATTATCCAAGTTCCTTTTGGGACATTTTTTATTTCTTCTGTTATTTTTTGGAGGGCTTCTTCTTTAGAAGTTTCTCCAACTAAATCAATTGATTCAAGGGAGAACCCCAATCCAGTTAGATGCATATGTGAATCAGTAAATCCTGGATACACCCAACCGCCATTCAGATTTATTTTTTTTCCAGCATTAATATTATTACTAGGTAAAAGTTGGATGATTTTACCATTATTACATAAAATTGACTTAATATCTGGACGACCATAGACATTACAGTTTGTATAAAGAATCATCGTATTTTTCTCGCAGCTTATTATTAAAAATAAAAGAATAATAATTATAGTTTTACATAGTTTAATCACATGATAAACTAACGTAATCAAAGTTTAATGTTCTAAATAAATCTGGCTTGGTGCGACCTTAGAGCACAAGTAATTTTAGGTATAATTCAGAATAGGAATTTATAAAGATGAGAAAAGGTTTACCCAAGAGAGAAGAAGGTTTTTCAAGTTGGTATACTCAAATAGTTAATAAAGCTGATTTGGCTGATTATGGTCCTGTAAAGGGTACAATGGTTATTAAACCATATGGCTTTCAACTTTGGGAAAATATAAAAGAATCGTTTGATAAAATGATAAAAGAGACGGGCCATGTAAACGCTTATTTTCCATTATTTATACCTAAGTCCTTCTTAGCTCGTGAAGCAGAACATGTTGAAGGATTTGCTAAAGAATGTGCTATTGTTACCCATACCAGATTAAAATCAGATGAAAAAAATGGAGTAGTAGTTGATCCTGAATCTAAATTAGAAGAGGAATTAATAGTCCGGCCAACATCTGAAACAATAATTTGGTCCATGTATAAAAAATGGATACAGTCTTACAGGGATTTGCCTATTTTAATTAATCAATGGGCAAATGTTGTTCGCTGGGAGATGCGAACTCGATTATTTTTGAGAACTTCTGAATTTTTGTGGCAAGAAGGTCACACAGCTCATGCTACAAAAGAAGAGGCTGAAAAAGAGACATTGGATATATTAGGACTGTATCAAAAGTTAGCTGAAGAATATTTAGCAATACCTGTAATAACCGGAATAAAGACAGAAGCCGAAAAATTTGCAGGAGCTGAAAGAACATATTGTATTGAAGCTATGATGGGAGATAAAAAAGCCCTACAAGCCGGAACTTCTCACGACTTAGGCCAAAATTTTGCAAAAGCATTTGATGTAAAGTTTCAAACAAAAGATAATCGTGAAGAACTTGTATGGGCAACAAGTTGGGGCGTAAGTACAAGGCTAGTAGGAGCGATTATTTTGACACATGGAGATGATAAAGGATTAAGACTACCCCCAAAAATTGCACCTATTCAACTTGTTATTATTCCAATTTATAAAACGATTGAACAAGAACAATTAATTAAAGATTATATCCAAGATTTAGTTGAAGATTGGAAAAATCATGAAATTAGGGTACATGAAGACTGGACGGATAGTACTCCCGGTTTTAAATTTAATAACTGGGAGATGAAAGGTGTTCCTCTAAGGCTTGAAGTCGGACCTCGAGACATTGAAAAAAATAATGTTGTTTTGGCTAGAAGAGATAGTGGCGAAAAAGTTTTCTTATCGAAAGTAGAGGCAATAAAAAAAGTACCAGAACTTCTCATTAATATTCAAGAAAACTTATTTTCTCAAGCTCTTCAATTCAGAGAAAGAAACACTCATGTAATAAATAAATATGATGAGTTAAAAACAATAATTAGAGAAGGAGGTTTTGTTCGTTGTGGATGGGATGGAAAAGCAAGTACAGAAGCAAAGATCAAAGAAGAAACAAAAGCTACAATAAGATGCATACCACTAGATGAAAAACCAAAAGATCTAAAATGTATATATTCAGCATCACCGGCAAAACATGAAGTTATTTTTGCAAAGGCTTATTAAGAAATAATATTTAGTGATAATTAATACGCCTGCGATTGTTTTAAAATCTTTTCCATATGGGGAGACATCTCTAATCACAAGATGTTTCACAAAGGAGAAAGGTAAGGTAAGTTTTATTGTTAGAGGTGCAAGAAGTAAAAAATCATCCAAGTTTTCCCATTTTCAACCTATGAGTTATATTGATATAATATATAATCATAAATCAAAAAATGAACTTCAAACCGTTTCAAAAGTTAATTTCAGAGAATTCTGGTCAAAAATTTTAGAAGATTTACGCTCTATTACATTTTCGATGACTATTTTAGATATGACAGAGAAGGCACTATCCTTGGAAGATCCTTTTCCTAATCTTTTTGATACTTTAAAAGACGTATTAAGATGTTTTAATATACAAAAAGGAGATCCAAATCTTTTATTTTGGTTTTACGAGTGCGCGCTATTGACAAATCTAGGTTTTAGACCAACCTTAGAAAAAACAGAAGCTCCTGGTTTGATAATCCCCGACCCCAATAAAGGCCCTAATAGTGGGACTATTTTATCAAGTTTACTATCCGGCAATATTTCAAAACTACCAAATGAGATAGTGACTCCAAAAGATAGATCTATAATAAGTGATTACTTATGGAGTTTACTTTGTTATCATTGTGAAGGAATGGAAAAAATTAAATCAATGGATACAACTAGAAAAATATTATCTATTTAGAAACTTCCTTAACTATTTCTATTGTAGTTGATTATGTATATTATAGCATTCAATGAGATATCAATTTCAATCAACTCCCGGTAATTTTTCTACTAAGCCATCGTTATTTCCAGATGCAATAAAGGTCTTAGTTTCTATTAATTTTGGTGTTTTTATTCTTCAAACAATATCAAAAGCTGAAACTTTATTTTTTCCATTATTCGGGTTGGTACCTAAACTAGTCTGGTCAGAATTTATGATATGGCAACCCATTACTTATCTTTTTCTGCATGGTGGTATTTGGCATGTTCTGATAAATATGTTTGTTCTTTGGATGTTTGGAAGTGAGCTTGAACGCTTGTGGGGTAAAAATCACTTCTATAAATTTTATTTTACAACGGGGGTAGGTTCTGGAATTATAACAATGCTTTTTGGCTTAAATTCAACAACTCCAATTGTTGGTGCAAGTGGGGCTGTCTATGGTGTTTTGTTAGCATACGGACTTACGTACCCAAATAGAACAATATACCTTTATGGTATCATCCCTATAAAATCGAGGTGGTTCGTACTTGGTATTGGGCTAATAGCTTTTTTCTCCTCTTTCACAGATGTCTCACAGATTAGTCATGTTACGCATATAGCAGGGATGGTAATAGGATATCTAACCTTGAAAAAACCATTTCGACTAAATAATTTATTATTTTCAATAAGAAAAAAAACAATAGAGTATAAAATTCAGAAAGATCATCAAACAATGATCAAAGAAAATGATATGAAAAAAGACATAGACTCTATTCTTGATAAAATTAATAATGAAGGTTTTGATAGTCTATCTGGAGATGAACAAGAGCGGTTATATAAAGGCAGTCAGTCTTTATCTCAAAATAAAAAAAAGGATTAGTTTTTATAAATGGATAATATTAAAAAATCTACAGATTTTGGGACTTTACTTGGTCTTGCGGCTGGTATCTCAATAATTTTTATTGGTATAAATCAGAGTGGCGGAAGCTTATATTGGTTCTTTAACCTAAATTCAATTTTGATTGTAGTTGGGGGAACTTTTGCCGCAACAATGGTTAATCTTCCTTTGAAGGCTCTTAAAAATCTACCGAAAATTTTAAGTAATGTATTTAGAGCTGATGATGCGGACTATGATTCTATAATAGAAGAAATTGTAATAAAAGCTCAAAAAGCAAAAAAAGATGGACTCTTATCACTAGAAGCAGATTTGCCTAAAATGAGAGAAGGTTTTTTTAAAAATGGAATTGAATTAGCAATTAATGAAAGAGAGTCTTCACGCTTGAGAACTTTTCTTAATTTAGAATTGAATAATATTTCAAGTCGTCATATTGCAGGACAAGAATTATTTTTATATATGGCTTCTTATGCTCCAGCATTTGGTATGTTGGGTACAGTCCTTGGACTTATTGTAATGATGAATAATTTTTCAAGTGGCGGCGGCAGTGCAAGTGAATCCCTTGATGTCGCTGAGCGATTTGCTGAGTTATTAGCTGGTATGGGTTTAGCTTTGATCACCACTTTTTATGGGGTGTTTTTTGCAAATATGATATTTCTTCCAATCGGGGGTAAGCTTAAGCGATTATCCGAAAATGAAATGATGCTTAAAAGTATTGTTGTAGAAGGGATTATTAGTATTCATGCAAGAGAACATCCTATTTTGATCAGAGAAAAATTGATGACTTTTATACCTTCACAATTCAGATATAAAGAATCTTAAGTAATATAATCACTGCCGTATTAACCGATGAGTTACCAAAAAAAAGCTATAAGTATTGATGAAAGACAAGCGAAGTCAACAGCCTGGGCATTGACATTCGCTGATGTTGTAACATTACTATTAACATTTTTTGTGCTCTTATTAGTAATGCTTAATGATGCAGAAAAAAGCATAAACGTTATTATAGATAAGCTTTTAGATCAAACGTATGAAGAAATGATTAAGGACTTAAAATCTGACGAAATAATGGTAGAACGAGAAACAAAAGGAATTAAAATAACCCTTAGAGGAAACTTGTTTAAATCAGCTTCATCAGAAATAGATATGAAATATTTTCCAATCATTGATAAAATGGGTAATATTTTAAATAGATCGGACTTAATAAATATTCAAAATAAAGACGAATATAATTCGCTCCTTGACATAATTAATAAAAGGGGACTAGAATTAAATGTAGAAGTAAGATGTGAAGGGCATACAGATGATGCAAAGCTTCCAAGAGGGTCTGTCTATCCGAGTAACTGGGAATTATCAGCTGCGAGATCTTTAAACTTAGTTAAAATAATGAATAAGAATGCCTTAATGCCTGAAAAATATTTTTCAGCAATGGGCTATGGAGAGTTTAGACCGATCGTGGATATTCAACCGCAATTAAATTTTAGAGAAAAGCAAGAAGCACGTGCAGCAAATAGAAGAGTTGAAATATATTTAGATGCATTTATAACTCAAAAATATAAAAAACAAAATAGTTAAAGTCTATTCTTCCTTTGGAATAATTCTAAAAACTTTTTCGCCAGGTTTTGACATTAAATATTTTTCACGAGCTAATTTTTCAATATAGTTCAAGTCGTTTTCTAAGCGATTTTTTTCAACATTCTGTCTCTCTTTCTCCTCCCGAAGCTTAGAGATGTACTCTTTAATCTCTTTTTTTTCTTTTTCTAATTTATATAATTGAAAAATTCCATGGTCACCAAAAATAAAAATTGAAATTAGTACGAAGCTTATTAAAAAAAGAATTCCTTGAATTATTTTTTTTTGGATATAGTTATCTTGAAAGCGATTAGATCTAGTTTTTTTTTTAAATTTCATTTTTTATCGGTTTAAATTTAAAATTTCAATCCCTGCTAATTTTGCCTTCGATCCTAATTCTTCTTCAATTCTTAATAGTTGATTATACTTACAAACACGATCTGTCCGAGATGCAGAACCTGTCTTGATCTGACCCATTCCCATGGCAACAGAAAGATCTGCAATTGTTGTATCTTCGGTTTCGCCTGACCTATGAGAAATAATTGCGCCAAAATTAGATTTTTTTGCCATATTAATTGCTTGAAGTGTCTCCGAAACGGTTCCAATCTGATTGAGCTTAATTAATATAGCGTTCATGCTTTTTTCATCAATTGCTTTTTTTAATCTATTGATGTTTGTTACGGTCAGATCATCGCCAACAATTTGGACTTTATTGCCCAATTCTTTTGTTAAATTTGTCCATCCCTTCCAATCATTTTCATCTAATCCATCTTCAATAGATATAATAGGATAATTTTGGGATAATGATATTAAGTATTGAACCATCTCTTCTGAAGTAAGTGATTTTCCTTCTGAAGAAAGATGGTATTTGTTATTATTAAATAATTCGCTTGCAGCAACGTCAAGTGCAAAGAATACATCTTTTCCTGATTGTAATCCGGATTTTAATATTGCTTTATCGATCACTTCAAGAGCTTCCTCATTTGATTTTAGATTTGGTGCAAATCCACCTTCATCCCCAACTGAAGTTGCCATACCTTTCTTTTTTAATACATCTTTTAGATGATGGAAAATTTCGGTTCCCATTTGCAGTGCTTCTGAAAAGTTTCTGGCACCAAAGGGCATTATCATAAATTCTTGAATGTCTACAGAGTTATCAGCATGGCTACCACCATTAATTATATTCATCATAGGCATAGGCATTAAGTTAGAGTTCTCACTTCCAATGGACCTATAAAGTGGCATCTTTTTATACTTTGCAGCAGCATGTGCAATTGCCATTGATGCTCCTAAAATACTGTTTGCCCCTAAAACAGATTTGTTTTCTGTACCATCAAGATTAATTAAAATTTCATCAATGTTTTTTTGATTTAAGGAGTCTTGATTTTTCAGTACGTTAGCGATTTTAGTATTTATATTTTTTACGGCTTTTAATACACTCTTCCCTAAAAATAAATTTTTATTACCATCTCGTAATTCAATTGCCTCGTGTTCTCCTGTTGATGCTCCAGATGGTACAGAAGAGCGCCCCATAATTCCGGACTTAAGGAAAGCATCTACTTCAACAGTTGGGTTTCCTCGCGAATCTAAAATTTGCCTCGCATAAATTTTTTCAATACTAGAACTCATTAAATACTCCTTTAAATGCTATATATAAATTAGATTTGAGTAAAAATACTCACTAATAGTATTAACTTAGTTTATATAGTTTAGATGAACCTCGTTAATGTATAAGGAAATTAGTTAAATGTTTGAAGTTCTACGATATAATAGTAAAAATAAAGAAGAGTGGGATTCTTTTGTTCCTGAAAAAAATAATGGTACGATATTTCACCTTAGAACGTTCTTAAACTATCATCCAAAATCTAGATTTCAAGACCACAGCTTATTATTTTACAAAAAAAAAAATCTTTTTGCTGTTTTCCCAGCCGCTCAGAAAATAATTGATAATAAATCATATCTTATTTCTCATCCAGGATCAACATTAGGATCTTTTGTAATACCTGAGGATCTCTCAATTTCAGACTCTATGAGTTTGGTTGAATGTTTGTTGCAGTATTGTAAAAGTAAAAACATTGATAATATTAGAGTAACTACCCCTCCAAATTTGTACCAGTATAGATTATCTAACTATATCGATTTCGCATTTTTAAAAAATAATTTTTACTACTTAAAGCGAGATGTTACAAGTATTCTATATTTGGAAAATACTATTGATGAAACGCTTAAAAAATTCAGACCATCACACAAAAGAGCAATTAAAAAAGGAATCAAAAAAGGACTTACCTGTAGACTAAATACAGATATTAAAAGCTTTTATAAAATATTAGAACAAAACTTGAATATCCGACATGGAGTAACGCCGACTCATACATTGGAAGAATTAATTGAACTTTTTAAAATTTTTCCTGAAAAAATAAAATTATTTAGTTCTTTTTATAAAGGTGAGATGGTTGCCGGAGTAGTGAATTTTGTTGTAAATGAACATGTAGTTCTAGCTTTTTATATAAGCCATAACCAAGAATACAATGATTTAAGCCCCTTAAACCTATTATTTTTTTCTATGTTTGAATGGGCAATAAAATCAAATTATAAAATTTATGATTTTGGTATCTTTACAGTTGATGGTGTACCTAATATGGGCTTAGGAAGATTTAAAGAAAATTTTGGAGCTAGTGGTATTTTTAGAGACACTTTTGAAATAGCTTTATAGTTTTATGGCAATAAGAGACCTCGGAAAACAAACCCTAATTTATGGCCTAGGACATATAATGGCTCGGCTAGTTACCTTTTTACTTTTGCCTCTATATACTCACACCTTTACTCAAGAAGAATATGGTGCAATCTCTTTAGCTTATGCATTTATGGGTTTTGTTATAATCTTGTACAGGTACGGTATGGATACGGCTTTGATGAAGTTTTCTATTCAAAGCAAAGGTGAAGAACAGAGTCAATACACTTCTGTGATTATAATCACTCAGCTGATTACAAGTATTTTATTTAGCCTTATTCTTTATCTACTAAGGTATGATATAGCCGAATTTGTTTTGGGTGTAAACAGGCCTGACTGGATGCTATTCCTTATAATGATACT
>Ga0208950_1001771_pt1 | contig 9598 bp, 5 predicted proteins | sample AOAMet_54_BLW_10_2_FD_188234 | JGI IMG/M metagenome (GOLD analysis project Ga0208950, IMG submission 188234) | Ammonia-oxidizing marine microbial communities from Monterey Bay, California, USA - CAN11_54_BLW_10 (SPAdes) | ecosystem: Environmental > Aquatic > Marine > Intertidal zone | place...
ATTTGTGAATACAAACAGCCTTGTTAGCACAAAAAAACCCGCCTTCAGGCGGGTTTTTTGTGCGGCATAAACGAGAGGCGATATGGAGCCCTATTTTGGTGGCTATACAGACCAAGGGTTTGACGAGCTTTGACAGGATGGGAAAAAGACGTTGTACCAACCATTCATCTTGTGAAGTGTTTTAGCAAGTGAGCTCAGTCAAAGGTTAAAGAGCGCGCTGTTTTGCGACACGATTCGTGTTCATCAGTTTTAGACCGTTACCAGGTCCATGATGGTATCTACTATCAGAGCTGCGGGTAACGCCTCGGTGGGTTCGGTGAATCCGCTGATCTGACTGAAAACCGTTGGCCTCTAAATCATTGATAACGCCAGTATTCCTCTTTTGACTATCCGTACTGCATTGCCGTGGTTTTTGGGTTCACGGCGCATTTGCCGCAGTACTAATCCTTAAGCGTAGGTTGGGTTTATTTGACATCCGTAAAAATCTCGCCTATTTTTGGTCACATGACAAAATAAAAGTCTAAGCAGTGATAGGCCCAGTTCGGTGAAATTTGCCCCTGCTGCTGGTTTGAATCGGTTCGCAGGGTGGGCACATTTATTCGCCCTCAAAGTGCCTGTTAATGACTAAAGAACACGCATGAAGAGGTGAACCATAAAAATATCGACCAAGGATCAAGAAGGTAATGTACGACCTAGCGGCGCTGGATCGCTAAAGATGAACGAGGATAGAGATTAGATGCGAGAGCGGTACCACGCTGGCGGTACCAAAAATAAAATTGAGGGAGAAATGGAAGATGAAAATAAAAAAAGATCTCAGAATGTGTTGGGGAACATTGTCTGCCATTACTATTGGGCTTGGCGCAAATTACGGATACGCCAATGTATTGGAGGAAGTCCTTGTCACGGCTCAAAAACGTGAGGAAAACCTTCAGGATGTTGGATTGTCCGTATCGGCACTGAGTGGGGATCAATTACAAGCCCTCAACTTGAACAATACTATTCAAGTTACGCAGCAGATACCGGGACTGCAGGTCTCAACCTACATGCCTGGCTTCACCATCTTTAATCTTCGCGGCATCTCACAGAATAACTTTCAGGACAATTTGGAACCACCAATCGCTGTGTATGTTGATGATGTCTATACCTCTAATATGAATGCGGTCAATGCACAGATGTTCGATATGAATAGTGTCGAGGTTCTAAGAGGGCCTCAGGGAACGCTTTACGGGCGCAATGCAACAGGCGGTTTGGTTCATTATCGAACGAATCAGGCTGATGAGACCGATTTGAACGGTTATATCCGCGCCAGCGTTGGAGAATTTGGTAACCAGGCTATTGAAGGTGCTGTGGGCGGTGGCTCCGAAAGAGTTCGCCTGCGTGTTGCAGGAATGTATGAGACGCACGATGGTTATATCAAACCCGGTTTTTGGGCAGGCCCTGACATTGAAGCGTCGGGAAGAAATGCAGGAGGCGCCGACGGTTACAGCCTTCGCGGTAATCTGCAAGTCGATGTCACTAGCAACACCCTTCTAACTTTGGGCGCAACCTACCTTGAGGATGATCGTGTACCTACTGGTCAGTATGTGGTGCGTTTTGCTGATCAAAACCCTGAGACTTCCTTTGGTCAAAATGCAGGAGCACCAATTACGGGAGACGTGCACCGACACGCCTCTGACGCTAATTACCCAGGGATGGATCGTGATAGCACTACATTATCGGCGAAGCTTTCCCACGCTTTTGACAATGGACTATCGCTGGACTACATCGGCGCATGGAACGACATGTATAAATATTACATTGAAGATGCGGGTGGCGGGCTAGTCTATTTCCCTTTCTCAACACAGGCAGAATACGAAACCATCACTCATGAAATTCGTTTGTCCGCGGAAAATGAGAGATTGAAGTGGCAGGCGGGGGCTTATTTTTTAGACATTGATTATAGTGGCAAAGTCGTAGTGGCTGGTCCGGCGATCGTGGGTGACTCGACTGGAGAGGTACATCAGGCCGCCGCAATAGACTCTGAGAACTGGTCTATTTTTGGCGAAGTAGAGCTTGCACTGTCCGAGCGTGTTACGGCTATTGCGGGTTTGCGATGGTCCCAAGACGATAAAACAATTAGATACAGGAATACGGCAGAGAACTTTAGTGAAGCCCCTCTTCCGGATGGAACTATTCTCTTCGATCTGGCAGATCAGATAGCAGCAAACCCGAGTTATGCAAATGTGGATGAAGTAGATTACGGAGACTGGGCGGGCCGCTTCCAGCTTAACTATGCCCTCGAATCAGCTTTACTTTATGCCTCGGTTAATCGCGGAATTAAAGGTGGAAATTGGTCACCTAGTTCCAGCGTAAGCCTCGACGATTTTCAGCACAAAGAGGAAGTCATCTGGTCTTATGAGACGGGTTACAAAGGCGTATTTATGGATGGCGCAATGCGATTCAACGCGGGTGCTTTTTACTATGACTACGAAGACTACCAGGCGTTTTCGCTAACTGGGGCGACACCCCAGATCACCAACCAAGATGCCACGGTTTACGGTGGTGAAGTCGAACTAGTTGTTCTGCCCAATAGCAATTGGGATATCAGTTTGGGTTTATCGCTGCTGGAATCAGAGGTAGATTTTATACCGGGTGTTTCACCAGGAACTGGGGCTTACGACACAGAACTGCCTCAGGCACCGGCAATGAGTTTCAATTATCTAGTGAGATACAACGTAGATCTCATGGGTGGCAACGTTGCGTTTCAGCTTGATGGCGTTCACAACGATGACCAATATTTTGAAGGCTCAAATGCTGAGGTTTCACTGCAAGAGGCTTATAGCGTTGCTAACCTCAGCGTCGGTTACAGCACGGATACCTTTTCGTTAACGGCTTGGGTCAAAAATGCCGGAGACGAGGACTACTTGCTCTACAACCTAGACATCGCATATGCAGGGTTCATTGAGCAGGTTTATGCGCCACCCAGACAGTATGGCGTGACCGCGCAATTAAACTTTTAAACGCAAAGCCAGACTTGCTGTCCGTTATTAATGCTGCGAACGCAGAGCAAGTCTGGTGCTAACTAATTGTTAAAAGTAACGGAGCAAGCTATGCCGACGAAAAAGGTGAGAAAAGGCTTTTTAATTACATGCGCCGCGCTGCTGTTTATATCGGTGGGTACCAACGCAGAACTAGCCAGTAGCATGGAGGACGTATCGGCCGATTCAGACGCGCTCGAAGCGTTCAAGTTGGCCACACGTGCTAAGTACGACATGAAGGAAGCCGCGTTTAGAGCGAACGATATCGAGCCCATCATTAACAATTTTTATTCTGAGCGTGTTATCTCCGTCGATAGTGAGGGGGCTGTGCACCTTGGAAGAGCGGGCATTCGCCCTGTCTATGAGCAGGTCATTGGTTCGTTTGTGGCTATCGAGTCTTACGAATCGTTCGTCAATGGTAATGCGGGCTGGGACTGGGTCAACTTTCACGTAAGTTTTCCCCCGGAAGCGGCGATGGATCCATTTAGCTTTAAAATGCTATTTCTATGGGAAAACATGGAGGGTGAGTGGTGGTCACACGGTGAAATGTACGTGCCAGGCGCCTTCGATATACCCAGTAAGTAAAAACAAAGGGGTAGGTAATGAAAAAAAAGTTTGATAAAAAAGTGTCTTCTATCTCCCGACGCGACTTTGTTGGTGGCACATTGATTGGTAGTGGTGTTGCACTGCTCAGTGCACTGGCACCCCGATGGGCAACTGCAAAAGGCGGGGCCAATTTACCCCCCGAATTTCCGCAATCTATAGCCGCGCCTCTGAATACACTCGATGCCTCGTGGACCGGCCCCGGAGGTGTTGGCAGTTATGCAAAAGCTAATGGCAATACCCACGATGTCGTAAATGCCGCTCATACGTTTCGAAATCGCGATTTTGATACCCAGCTTGCAAATGCCGAAGCAACTGGGGAGCACTTTGATCTAGTGATTGTAGGCGCAGGATTTGCCGGTATTAGCGCGGCTTATACCTATTTAAAGTCGAAACCCGAGGCGCGCATATTGATACTTGAAAACCACGCTATGTTCGGTGGTGAGGCGAGACAAAACGAGTTCGAAGTTGATGGCTATCGATTGTGGGGTCCTCAGGGGTCTAATGGAGCCGTTTGGCCCCTCGATGGTGCAAAGAAAATTGGGATGTATTCAGATCTTTGGGCTGAGTTAGACCTTCCCACCGAGCTCGAGTGGCAGCAGGCCAACAACAGCGATCTAAAAATACCAAAAGATATTTATTCACCCATGCACCTCACCTGGGAAGAAACCGATTTAGGGTGGTTTCACGAAGAAACCGGCATGGCTGTTAACCCTTGGTCGAATCGATTCAGGGATGTGCCCCTAGACGACAAAACAAAAAATGATTTGATTTGGATGGAGCTTTATCGCCAGCCTCAAGAGCGTGAAGACTGGGCTCAGTGGCTCGATTCCATGACCTACAAAGAGTTCATGAAAAACGAGATGGGCATCGACAATGAGTTTATTGACGAGTATCTCAATCCATTTGCCGCAGCAATGGGATGTGGTTTGGGCACTGATGTAATTTCGGCCTATCAGGCGTTTAATTTTATTCAGCCCGGCGTGAATCAGTACGGCCGACAATTTGGTATTGGCGATCCGACAGACTATGTGTATTTAGCGAGCTTTCCTGGCGGAAACACCGGTATTTTACGCCACCTTGTACACCGCATTATTCCCAACGTCTTCGGCGACGCGGAGTCTTTGACCGAGATTATTTCGAACCCGGTTAACTTCGCGGCACTGGACGGAGCTGCGCAGGCAGTGAAAATGAGACTGAGTTCTCTGGTGGTCAATGTTCATCATGAGGGTCCTGCAGAATCGGCTGAGAAAGTTCAGATTACTTACCTCAACGACGAGAAGATGCATCAGGTGACGGCCGATCGCGTTGTAATGGCGGGTCAGCAGCACCTCAATAAACGGGTGGTGACTGACTTACCCGAAGCGTATCGAGCGGCCATGGACGAGTTTAAGCACTCGCCCATGTTGACCGTCAACGTGGCGCTTCGTAACTGGAAGTTTATGGATAACATGGGCGTTGCGTCGGTGCGATGGTTTGGCGACAACATGGGAGGCTGGTTCACTAGCCTGCGCAAGCAAATGGTTCTCGATGGTGAGGAGCCCATGCCCTTAGATCCAGAAAAACCTACGGTTTTGACGCTCTACAATTCATTTTGCACCCCGGGGTTGCCTTTGCATGAACAAACTGTTGCGGCCCGCATGCAGCTGTTCTCACTCAGCTATGCCGATGTGGAGAATGAAATACGCAGCCAGTTCACAAAAATGTTTGGTCCGGGTGGTTTCGATGCAGATCGTGATATTGCGGGTATTACGCTTAACCGGCAGGGACACGCCTACTTGGTCACGCCACCCGGCTTCTTTTTTGGAAAAGATGGAAATCCGCCTCCCAGCGATGTGATTAGAAAACCTTACGGGCGTATTGCATTTGCTCACTCAGAGTTGATGGGTTATCAAATGTGGGAGGGTGCAGCCCATGAAGGCGACCGAGCGGCAAAGCAAATGCTTCAGATCTAAATGGCCTGCAGTATTACTCTGTAAGGAGGCCTGTAATTTAGGAGGTCATTGATGGCCCACTTAAATCCGCTCAATGCGGCTGACATTGAAGATGCCGATTTACAGCGCATGCTCAAGCGGTACCTCGACATCCGCAAGTTTATACCCAATAGCGTTTTGACCATGGCACGAAGGCCGTCAATTGCAAAAGCTTTCGCCCAGCTCAATCAGGCGATTCTCTATGAGGGCACTGTACCCGAAGAAACTAAAATGCTGGTTGCGCTGATTAGCAGCCAGGCCAGCGGTTGTCGCTACTGCCAGTCGCACATGGCTAACTTGAGCAGTATCTATAAGGCTTCAGACGAAAAGATTGCACACCTTTGGGAGTTCGAAAGTCATGCCCTTTTTTCGCCCGCAGAACGTGCAGCCCTTCGGGTGGGCATGAAGGCGGGCCAACTACCGAATGAATGTGATGCCGATGATTTTACTGCGCTTAAAGAGCATTGGGATGAGGGTCAGATTGTAGAGATCGTGGCCTCCATTGGGCTCTTCGGATATCTCAACCGCTGGAATGACACCATGGCGACTCAGCTAGAAGAATATCCCGCAGGAGTGGCGGAGCGTACATTGGGAGGGTGGGGTTGGGAGCCAGGGAAGCACGTATGATAAGCGTTGGCCATGTATGCCTATCAGAGACAAAAACTGCCCACCTAACCGCACTGGCTAAAGACTTTGGTTTTGGATGGAGCTATTGGCGCTTGAGTTTCTAAGGCACGCTAGCACAGGGGCTCACGAACTCTTGGGATCTTGTAATGTTGGCCAATATCGGCGTGTTGATGCGTAGGTGTTTCTACGTTTGCTGTTCATAGTGCTTCCGCTTGCCTGCCTTGGTGCAAGCCCCCATTCTATTAGTAACCACTGTTCCAATCGGGAAGGACAACATTATTCTCATCGGCGTATACGTCCCACAGTTCGATGAGTTCCTTGAGCTTATCAGGTCTAGAGTTTGCAAGATCGATCTCCTCAGCTAGGTCTGTGCTTACATCATAGAGTTGCCATTTACCCGTCCCCTGAGGTGAATACATCTCCAACAGGTTCCATGAGCCTTGCCGAATACTGCGTTTTCCAAAAAGCTCAAACCCCAGTACTCGAGGTTCGGCGTTGTTATTGGTTGCTTCAGAATTTTGCTGTAACAGGGGTAACATTGATCGACCAGTAATCGTGCTTACTGGCCGGCCTGCGAAGATGCCCTCTGGGGCAGGAATAGCGGCCAGCTCCAACAATGTAGGAGTAATATCTTGAACGCTCAGGAGCTCTGAGCGCTTTACTCCGCTGGCGAGTCGCTTTGGAAAGGATACAAAGGCCGGGGCCCTTGTTCCTCCTTGTGATACGTAGGCTTTGTAGCCTCTGAACGCAGGTGTGGCCGCCCAGCCCCAACCGGAACCATAGAGAACATAAGAGTCGGCGCTGCCCAGTGCTTCTAGCTCATAGTCAAAGGTGCCCAGAACCCACTCCCGGGCTTTCGGGAAAACCGCTTCGGGAAATAGCGCGTCTAAGCTGTGCCCCTCAGCACCGTTGTCAGACATGAATACAACTACGGTGTTATCGAGTAGTCCCTTAACTTCTAATGCATCGATGAGTCGACCAATGTGCCTGTCGGTTTCATCGACCATTGCGGCATAAATTTCCATACGCCTGACTGACAAAGCCTTTTCCTCTGGTGACAGGTCCTGCCATGCTGCGGCGTCACTAGGTCTTGAGCTAAGGGGTGTTTTGGGTGGAAGTATGCCCAGTTCAATCTGGCGTGCAAGCCGCCGCTGAGCCAGTACTTCATATCCCAAATCATATTGTCCGTGGTGCCGTGCAATAGCCTCAGGTGGTGCTTGAAGTGGCCAATGAGGCGCAGTAAATGACAGGTATCCAAAAAACGGGCTGCTTTTTGCTCTGTTGTCGTTGTCACGTTGTTCAATGTAATCCAGCATTTTATCGACATAGAACTGACTAGAGTATTTGAAGTTGTCGGGCAATTTACTCAGTATTTTGCCGTTTTCTCGATACTTGGCTTTGCCACGCTGTCCCACCTCAGTTTCCCACAGTGATTGCATATCGGAAAAATGCCCCGCCCCTCCTTGTAACAGTGCAAACGCTTTATCAAAGCCACGCTGCGTGGGGGCTTGGTCATCTGCCAAGCCAAGGTGCCATTTACCGCTCATGAAGGTTTCATAACCAGCATCTTGAAACAAGGCGGGTAGTGGTGCGATACGCTCATGAAGATAACCCTCATAGCCGGGCTTGTTCTTTTGGTTGGGCGCGAGCTCCTCAAACATATTGCCCAAGCCCGCAACATGACTATCGACGCCCGATAACAGCATGGAGCGGGTTGGTGAGCAGGTAGGTGCAGCATGAAAGTTGGTGAGTATCACGCCGTCGTCTGCTAAAGCATCGAGATTAGGCGTGGGGATCTCTCCACCCATGAAACCCAAGTCTGCAAAGCCGGCATCGTCGACCACAATAATCAAAACATTGGGCTTTTGACTATCTACAACTGCTGTTATGTCATTCTGGGCTGATTTGCCAAAATGATCGTTGGATTCCTGGAGTTCGCAACCCGACAGCAATACGCCAAAAGTAGAAAGAATGGCACTAAGGAAAATGACCTTGGAAAACAAATGGAGGGTACCAGCCCCTCCAGTTCTGTTGTTGTGGGTTGTCACTGGGGCTAGAAGTTATAAGAGGCTGTGACTCCCCACCATTGTGGCGGGCCATAAACAGCCGTGCCTCCTAGAATACCCAGATCGAGAGCGTACTGTTTGTACTCTTCATCTCCAACGTTCTTAACCCACGCGCGGACGCTCCACGCATCGGTTGCATAGGTCGCACTAACGTTAGAAACGTTATAAGACTTTTGGAATGCGGCAGCACCATTTGTCACTTCCAGATATTGATCGCCGTAGTACACGCCATCAAACTGTAAAGCTAGGTTGCCCTGACCCACATCAAAATTGTAGCGAAACAGGTAATTGAAGCTCACATCAGGAGTATTCGGTAGTTCCATGTCATTGAGGAAATCCACAGGCCAGTCAACCGAAAAACCTACCGGTGTACCTTGAGATTGGGGTGTTTCCACATTGTCGACTGAAGAGTCTTGAAGAGAAACTCCTAGCAGTATGTCCCAGTTCTCTGTAGGTAGTAATGTCAGCTCAATTTCAGCACCTTGGTTTTCAGCTTGCGCATTACTTACGCTGGGCGTGCCTCCCGAGAAGGTGAAAGCCTGATAGTCGCTGTAATCATAGTAAAAGGCTGTGGCGTTCAGTCGAGCCCTGCCATCAAGAAATTCAGTTTTTGCACCCACTTCAAAAGCGTCGAGTACCTCCTCCTCGTGGCGTATCTGTTCCAGCGTGACATTGGCAGATGGCGCGAAGTTGCCACCTTTTATGCCTCGGTTGTAAGAGGCAAACAGCAACATGGTGTCGTTCATTCGATAATCAAGCTGTAGGCGCGCAGCGTAATCGCCGTAGTCTACTTTGTTCTGTGGATCGCCACCGGCAGCCGCTACGGCGTTGCCCAAATTTAAGGTTTCGATGGCAACTGCGGTACCGTCAGTGGCGCCCGTAGCGACATCGGTGATCAAACCATCGGCCTGAAAAGTGGTTGTGAAGTCTAGGTCTTTGTCATCTTGCGAGTATCGGTAACCACCAATCAGGGTCACCCGGTCACTAAGATCAAGCTCTACCTGTCCGAATACCGACCAGTTTTGTGATTCTAGTAGATAATCTTGGGCAACCCGAGCATTGACTGCGAGGTTGTTACCGGCGCCATCAAAAAATCCCAGCTCAGCGGCTACGCCACCCACGGGGGCGCCTACGGTAACCACGTCGGCGTCTGTTTCCATATCAAGGAAGTAAACGCCAGCCGTCCAGCGCAACGTTTCCCCTTCGCTGGAGAGCCTGATTTCCTGCGATAACTGAGAAAAGTCGGCCACCGTAGTGAATTCGATAATAGGGGCGGGAATGCCGTCGCCGTCTTCTGTATAAAACTTATCAG
>Ga0208950_1001777_pt1 | contig 9576 bp, 6 predicted proteins | sample AOAMet_54_BLW_10_2_FD_188234 | JGI IMG/M metagenome (GOLD analysis project Ga0208950, IMG submission 188234) | Ammonia-oxidizing marine microbial communities from Monterey Bay, California, USA - CAN11_54_BLW_10 (SPAdes) | ecosystem: Environmental > Aquatic > Marine > Intertidal zone | place...
CATGCAGGTCTTCGTTGGGGAACATGTGAATCCATGGTTCCTCTGTGATCTCTTCACATTCGCCACCAATATCGAGGAAGGTATTGGAAGCAGCGTGATCGAGTGCCGTTGATTCACCAAGCATCCCAGAAGACATGGCGAAAATCATCAGGGCGTATACTCCACCGTAAACGATGCCGCCAAAGAGGACGAAATTCTCTTTCTTGGCTAAGAAACTGCGGCCTGAGCCACCGGTTCTTCGGGTTCGAATCACTTCGAGTTCCTTGCTGAGTTTATCCTTCCGAGTTTCATGCTCGGTGCCCTCAGGCGGTGCTGGATTCTCATCATCCTTCCCGCCCATACCCACAAGAAGAGGTTCTTGCAAATGAACCCAACGATGGGAACTCGATTCAAACTGGCTTTTCCCGTGTTAAGAGCCATCGTTTTGCAGACAGCTTTCGCTCATGGTGTGTTGAGGTGGGTCAGGCCGGACTTGAACCAGCGACCTCGGCATCTTCAGTGCCGCGCTCTCCCAACTAAGCTACTGACCCGTGCAACTTGGCGATGACCCCTGCCATATCAAGGCTTCCGCCCGAACAGTATGCCTCACTCGATGCCATCGAGAATGGCGACTTGAGCATCAAAGAGCGTCTCAAGTCCACCATCGGCTCGTGCCAATAGGGCAACGAGTTCTTCACCAGAAAAGGTTGATTCTTCACCTGTGCCTTGAATTTCGACGTACTTTCCATCGGCAGTTTTGACGACATTCATGTCGACATCTGCGTTTGAGTCAAGGACATAATCAAGGTCGAGGTACACTTCTCCATCGATCAGACCGACTGAAATAGCAGCCAAGTCGTGTGGGATGACAGCGTTTTCATGGTTGGTTCGCTCTGTGTCTGAAAGGGACGGAGCAGTCCATCCGTTGCGTCGTTCGTCTTCGGTTGGCCGCATGTCCATTGGAAGGCATTCGCCTCGAGCGATGAGTCGGCGAACAGCAAGTCGGAGGGCGATGTTTGCAGCGGTAATCGATGCACATCGGGTGCCTCCATCGGCGTTTAGCACGTCACAGTCGACGTTGAGGGCCACTGGTCCAAGTGCTTCGAGATCGACAGCAGCACGGAGTGAACGAGCAACCAAGCGCTCGATTTCTTGAGTGCGTCCTTTTGCACCACGGCGTTCTCTTCGGAACCTTGAATCGGTCGAACCTGGCAAGAGTGAGTACTCAGCGTGAACCCACCCTTTAGTGGAATCTCGAGGGAACCATCCTGGCAATCGAGCTTCCTTTGTGCAGCAAGCAAGGATAACGGTGTCACCTTGGCGGTAGAGGATTGAAGCGAGTGCGTTTGGAGTGAAATCGATTTCCACCTCAATGTGTCGCATTTCGTTCGCTTCTCGGTCCGTTGTGAATCCAGTCTTGAATTTCGCCATGCACCCGCCAGCACCTTCACATCATCAAGGCTTCTCTTGAAATTTGGCTGATATGGAGGCGCGCACATTGAAGAATAAAGTCCCTTTAGGGCGGTCATGCCTCAGCCTAAGGTTGCTATCTGTGCCGTTGCCCGAACGCCAATTGGCAAATTCATGGGCGCTCTTTCAGGCTTTACAGCGGTTGAACTTGGTGTTCTTGCTGTTGAGGAAGTCTGCCGTCGTGCAGGTCTCGACCCGTCTTCGGGTGTTATTGACGAGGTCATTTTTGGTCAAGTGCTCCAAGCAGGAGCGGGTCAAAATCCTGCCCGCCAAGTCGCACTCGGGGCGCACCTGCCATACACCACACCTTGCGTCACCATCAACAAAGTCTGTGGCAGTTCACTCAAAGCAGCGATGATGGCTTCGAACAGCATCCGTGCGGGCGAATACAAAGCAATCATCGCAGGTGGTATGGAAAGCATGTCCAATGCCCCTCACCTCCTCAAGAATCACCGAAAAGGTTCGAAAATGGGCGATTCAACCCTTGTCGACTCCATGATTCACGATGGACTCTGGGACGGCTACAACGATGTTCATATGGGCACCACAGGCGAAACCATTGCCGAGGAATGCAACATCACTCGTGAGACCTCTGATGCCTACGCCGCACGAAGTCAACAAAGGGCTTCAACCGCTCAAGCAAACGGTTGGTTTGACTGGGAAATGTTCCCGGTTGAGATCCCACAACGCCGTGGCGACCCGGTTCACTTCCATTCTGATGAGGGCGTTCGTTCAAACACCACAGCAGAATCGCTGGCAAATCTTCGTCCAGTGTTCAAGAAAGACGGGCAAGTAACCGCAGGCAACGCCAGCACTCTCAATGACGGGGCGAGCGCCGTTCTTCTCGCTGATGCGGAGTTTGCTCAACAACAAGGTTGGGAGGTTCTTGGCTATGTCGAAGATTACTGCACAAGCGGTGTTGAACCCGCTCGAGTCATGAGCGCACCAATCACCGCTGTGGAGATGCTCCTTGAGCGGAATCAACTCAGTGTCCTTGATGTTGATGTGTACGAACACAACGAAGCCTTTGCCTCCGCTTCATGTTCGGTGGCCCAAGAATTGAACATTCCAGAAGATCGCTTCAACCTCCATGGTGGAGCAGTGAGCCTTGGACATCCTCTCGGAGCCAGTGGCACACGTTGCTTGATCACCATGCTCGGTGTCATGCGTCGCCTTGAATCATCGAGCGGAATTGTGACCCTTTGCCTCGGCGGCGGGAATGCAGTTGCCATGCTTGTTCGGCGCGCTTGAATACCAATTGAGCCACAGGAATGGACGATTATTCCTACTGTGGGTTTCAAATAGGGTCGGACGGCGGGATGGAACGGGGTGCGTGTATGGTGTCGTTCAGTGACTTGGGTATCGAACCAGTATTGGTGAATGCTCTGAAAACGCAAGGCATTCTTGAACCGTTTGAAGTACAGAAAGAGTCAATTCCCGATGCAATGCTCGGAAAAGACGTCTGCTGCAGAGCGCCAACAGGATCTGGAAAGACCCTCGCTTTCGGACTTCCTCTTCTCTCCCGTACCACTGAAGCAGAACCTCGCCGACCAACTTCGCTCATTCTCACTCCAACCCGTGAACTGGCAGAACAAATTTACAAAGTTCTCGACCCTCTTGCTTACGATTTGAAACTCTATGTCGAAGCAATGTATGGTGGCGTTTCGTACAAGAAGCAATTCCGTGCCCTCGACCGTGGTGTCGATGTGCTTGTGGCTTGCCCAGGACGTCTGCTTGATTTGATGGAGCGAGGTTCTCTCTCGCTGGATGATGTTTCAGTGGTTGTGCTCGATGAAGCAGACCGAATGGCGGATATGGGTTTCATGGAACCCGTTTGCGAGATCCTTGACGCCTGTAAAAAGGACCGACAAACCATCTTGTTTAGCGCCACCCTTGACGACGAAGTCGCTGACCTCGTCCGCGATTACCAAACCGATCCGGTCACCATCGAAGTCGGGCCAAAAGAAGTCAGCATGGAAAGCATGACTCATCATTTTTGGTTGATGCCCAATTCCAAGAAACCAGACATCACTGCTGAACTTATTCGCAAGTGTGGGCGAACCATCGTGTTCTGCCGCACCCGAGCTGGAGTCGACAGAGTTGGCGACGACCTAAGCTACGACGGTATGGCCGTCCAAACGCTTCACGGTGGGTTGACACAACGAGGTCGGGACAGAGCCATGGAGCGTTTCCAACATGGAGAATGCATGGCACTCGTTGCAACAGATGTTGCTGCTCGTGGTATTGACGTGGCTGGCGTAAATTGTGTCATTCATTACGATCCTCCAGAAAATGGCAAGGCGTACAAGCACCGCAGTGGTCGAACCGCTCGCGGTGGAGCATCAGGTGTGGTCGTGTCGCTCGTACAACGCCCTCAGAAGCGATCCTATGTTCGTATTCAACGCGATGTAGGAATCAACGTCGAGTTCATGCCTCCAGAATTCTCAATTCTTCCCGAGTTCGAAGTGGTTTACATTGCGGCAGATCGCCGTTCTCGTGAACAAAACCGAGACGGATACAGTGGCGGCGGACGCAACGGCGGTGGCGGAGGCTACCGTGGTGGTGGACGAAGCGGCGGTGGTCGCGGTGGATACAGCGGCGGTGGTCGATCCGGCGGTGGCGGAGGTTACCGTGGTGGCGGCCGAAGCGGCGGCGGTGGACGAAGCGGCGGTGGCGGAGGTTACCGTGGCGGCGGACGAAGCGGCGGTGGCGGACGAAGCGGCGGCGGTGGCGGAGGCTACCGTGGCGGTCGAAGCAACGACAGCGGTGGACGAAGCGGCGGTGGCGGCGGTGGCGGTGGCTACCGTGGTGGTCGAAGCAACGACAGCGGTGGACGATCCGGATTCCGTGACAGCAACCGCAGCGGTGGCAATGATTCAAGGTCGAACGACCGTGGCTCCGGGGGTTCCTCTAAGGGATACCGAGGCGAAGCACGAGGCCAAACCTACAAACCTTCCAAGACTTCAAAGAAAGGCTTTGGCAACAGCCAAGCCCATCGAAACAACAGGCCGTCGAAAGGTGGCTTCAGCCGTGGCCGCAAAGGGAACAACTGAGATGAAGTTTCATTCTTCCTCAGCACTCGTGGCCGGCGGCGAAAAGATTCCATAATCTTCGATGATGTCTGAAGCGCCAGGTATCACAGGTAATACATCATCAGTAACGAGGCCTGTGTTCTTGTAAATGCGGTTTGCAAGTTGCTCTTTTTTAGTGAGTCCTGGCCGAAGGATGGCGTACCTTTGGCATGTTGCAGCAATGGTTTCAGGGCGACCGCCCATCAGGAGTGGCACGCCATTGATGGCAACAATTCCAATTCCAATTTGTACATCGAGATCTTTGAACCATTGACGTTGGCCTCGCACGATGAACGAACCCTTACCCACGAATTCCCCAGTTTGCGCCGTCTTTGAAACTTGAGCAGGTTTGACGGAATACACGGTTCCGTGTGCACCGCCCCCAGCCCATGCACGACTCCAACACAAGGCCATCGTAGCAGCTTCGAGCAACTTCTCTTCAGTGATACGTTCATCACCGAGTTTGTCGACAATTCTGAATGCAGGGACATCAGCAGGAATGTGGGCAGGTTTGTGTTGGTCGACAACAAAGCCCTGGGTTGCCCTGAGGCTGCAACTCGGTGCCCCGTGTAAATCAGCGTGGAGGTATCGATCTTGTCCAGATAGGTGCTTCTTGACAATCGAATCGTTGCCCTTTGCATCCTTTCCACCAACAAGCAAGTGGCCTCCAGTGATCATGCTCCAACGATGATGCTCAAACCACAGTCGCTTGCTTCGCTTGATTTTGTTCAATTTTCCAGTGGCCTGCTGTTTGGCTTCTTTCTTTTGAGCACGTTGAAGCTGGAGCAATGTGTCTTCTAAAGCGTCAACAGCGCCCTTTGTTTTGTCTTTCTGCTTTCGAGCAGCGGTGAAGAAACGCTGTGCGTTTTGATGCACGCTCTCATCGATGGAAAGCGTCGCTTGAGGCCCCTTTGGTTCACCATTTTCATCTGGAAGAACACTGAGGAAGGACCGTTCAGCAGGATTGAGCGATACGATCCATGGAATGCTCTTCGCCATCGACTTGACTTCTTTCCAGCCCTTTGCTTCGATTGCTTCTGTGACTTGAATGAGCAGGCTCTCTACGTGTGTCCAGTTGTTTTGGATGGTGTGTCCAATCATCTGCTGCTTCTCAATTTTCTTTGAGAATCCAGAGAGCGCTTTTTCCTGCTGGACCTTTCGGCGTTCGAGCCGTTCAACATCGGTTGAATGCCCTCTTCCGGGTGCTGCAATGTCCAGTTTTTCCGCCTCTCTGCGGGCAAGCGCCCCTGCATCATGGGCTCCTTTCCATGCATCGACGGCTTCGCACAATGTAGCAAACTTGGCCTGTGCCATGCCAGCATGCGAGGGGAGGATGGTTGGTGTGGCTTCACTTGCATGTGCTTCAAAAAAGCGGTCTCGTAATCCATTTGCTTCCATCGAGGCAGCCTTCTGTTCAAGCGCTTCGACACCCATTTCATCGCTTGGCTTCATCAACAATATGCCTTGACGTTGCTCACCTAGGTGTCCCAGCAATGTTTGCAATGCTGTGTGAACATCCTCTACATTGGCATCTTGGGTCGCCATGTTCGGCTCGAGTTGAGCCAAGTCACACACTGCATTCGCGTGTGTGCCACCAAGATTTGCCTTTCCACCGAGCGTCGAAACAAGGTCTCGGTCTGATGTTGAAAATAACTCAGAAAGGGTCGCCACATCAAGTTCATGGGGGTCCATTGCGGCTGGAGGTGGTTGGTACACGACGCCTTTTTTCAGCGTACGGCCTGCATAGGAGGCATGCGTCAGTGGTTGGATGATGACGCCTTCCTGATCTGTCAGAATGATGTTTCCATCTCGAAACACTTCTACGTAGAGGTGGTAACTGCCGTGTTTTGTATCAAAATCAAACCCTAACACGCGGTCAAAACCAAGTTGGCGAACCCCAGTCATTCGAGCATTTTTCAAATGCTTGCGAAGAACCATTGCAAACGGTGGTGGCGTCATTGGCATTGGACGGTCTCGCTGCGAGGTGTAAATTCTCGAACCACGGACAAGAACCAAGTCGAATTGGTCCTGCTCTTTTGGGTTGATACGCAGCACAATCTGTTCATAGTGTGGCATGTATGCCTTTTTGACATAAGCTCCGGCAAAAACATCGAGTTCTTGTGCCACTGCACGAAGATCAAAACCAGACATTGTCGCTTTCATTTGATTGCCCTCTTTCATGGCGTGTGGTCGAGGCTTCTTCAATGCTCACTTGAAGCGAAGGAGAACTTTGCCGATGTTCTTTCCGTCGTGGATGTACTGATGCGCTTTTGCAACATCTTCAGCATCAAACACTGAGTCGATGACGGGTGCCAACGCACCTTGCTTAACGCCCTTGAGAATTGTATGAAGTTGTTCAACCATCACAGCCTCATCTTTCCATGTGCCCATGTGGACACCAAACACACCTCGGTTGCGCGTCATCAACCGGAGAGGGTCAAATTTAGGGGTGCGTCGCCAAGCCAAGAAGGAGCGAATGATGCTCCGTTTCGATGATGGGGCGGCCGCAGACATCCCGTAGGTGTAGAGGCGCCCTCCTTCTTTCAGCGCAGAAAGTGAGCGACTGAGGTTATCGCCTCCAATTGGATCGAGAATGTGGTCGACGCCCTGATTGTTTGTGGCTTTTTTAATCACTTCAACAAAATCTTCGTTATGCCGGTCAATAGCAACGCCGCCATAGGCCTCGATTGTGGAACTTTTGTGTCCCGATGCAGTTGCCCACACTTTGGACACGCCTGCCCATTGACAGATCTGCAAAGCAGCAGTACCCACGCCTCCAGCACCTCCGTGAATCAGTACCGAATCATCTTCCTTCATGTGGCCGAGGTGATGCAACATGTGATGGGCGGTGAGGTAGGTCACAGGAATCGCCGCTGCGACATCCAATCCAACATCATCAGGAAGCGCAAGCGCACGTTCTGAATTGACAACGACATGGCTAGCTTGGCCACCATTCGGAAGCCCTGCAACCACTCGCTGCCCGACTGTAAATTCGGTGACGCCATCACCAACGGCATCGACCGTGCCACTCATCTCGTATCCGGGAGTGAAGGGGTATTTTGGCCTCGGTTGGTACAAGCCCAATCGCATCAAGAGATCTGCAAAATTGATCCCAGCATAGGCGACTTCAATTCGGATTTCACCCGCCTTTGGCTCGGGCATGTCCATTGGGATCACAGCAAGGGTGTTCGGGCCACCGGCTTTTGTGAGAACAATACGACGAGGCATACCTTTCCCAAACGGAGCGGTTGAATGAACCCTGCGGTACTCACTCGTTCAAGACCCAGCCGTTTGAGGTTTGGTGGACATGACCGTCGCGTTCGTGAACCAAGAGATGTGAGAGCGTTTGGTCTTCTGACAGACCAGGGTGAGCATCGGGTGTGTCGGCGTAGGCCAGTGATGCAATCTCAGCGATTGACGACGCTTCACCGACGGCATCAAGCACGCGCTGATGACGAGCCTGGCGGTGGCTAATGTAGCGTTCAAAGATCCTTGTTGGTTGAGCAATGACCGGTCCATGAGATGGGAAGAGGAGGTGTGGTTGACGATTCTTCAGCCGTTCAAGTTGCTGAATGTAAACTTCCATGTCGCCGGTATGGGGTGGGATGAGAATCGTGCCAATGCCTGCAACCATGTCGCCAGCGATGAGACCTGCATCACCCAACAGGCACACATGACCTGGATGGTGGCCTGGGGTGATGAGCACTTCCCACTCGGTAGCGCCGAGGCGAAGCACTTCTCCATCGGTGAGAATTCGGTCGCATGTGACGCTCTTTGCGGTGTATTCACTGCCCCAAATGGGTACATCAAAGGCTTCGCGCAACAACCCAAGATCACCAATGTGGTCGCCATGTGAGTGCGTGAACAGGAGGGCAACCAGGGTTCCATTGTGCCGTTCGACTGCATGAGCGAGGTCTTCCATTCCTTCACGGAGGTGCGCAGCAGGATCAACGAGCACAAAGTCTCCATTCGGGTCACCCAACAGATAGGCGTTGGTGTGATCGGCTGGAGGCAACGTGGCCGTCTTGACAGGAACGACTTCAACACCGTATGCAAACAATATAGATCGACGACCAGGCAGGCGTTTTGCAATATCAGTTGCAGCATGTTCCATGTTGCCATTGGTACGTTCAAGCACCCGCTCAATCTCCATCAGTAGGGTGACGACAGGAGGGGCGACTTTGATCTCGTGGTTTGACCAACGAGCCAAAATGTTCGCTGGCACATCCCACATGAGTTCAGTGAATTCTGTTTGTGGCTCTAAATCAATCTCAGGCATTTCACTTGCTTCACCAGCGTGATAGTGCAGAAAGGCATTGTCAAATTGCACAGGTCCAAACGGCGGGGTGATTCGATGGCAAAGCACCTTGAGGTCGCTGCGGACATGAGGCACATGTCCCTCTAAGGCGAGCGGAAGATAGCGAGCCTTGTCGGCAATAATTTCAGCACGGACGGATGGATCAAGCGCCACAAGGCCTTCTTTCGAAGGGGCTAATCCCAATTCTTCGCTCATTTCTCTTAAGATACAGGCGATGGTTTTTGCTTGAGGGCCTTCGAGACCTTCCAGCTGTTCGACAGCGGCAGCATCCACTCTTGAGACGCCTCCACCTGGGAAGGCCCAGTAAGATGGGAAGGCACGCATGGTCGGGGAGCGAAGACCAAGTAGAACTTCAACGCCATTTGGGCCATCCCGGGTCATGGTCATGGTCGCCGTTGGGCGCGGAGGCCGACGTTCCATCGACGGGAAAGCAACACCTTGTGGGACCTCACTCATGAATCGGCCTCGAACGCACCGGTTTCAAGGCTTTGCATGTGCATGGAAGCGTGAAGGTCTTGTAGCGGGGGGTCTTGGAAAATCCATGGCGGCGCAATCAGTCGAGGAAGAACTGGCTGAATTGGCCGAGCTTGTCCGTGAGGCAGAAGCCCTCGGAATCGATCCTTGGCCACCAGAAAAGAAGGAGCGACCTTGGGCAAAATGGGCGCTTGGTTCGTTCATGATTGTTCTGATGTTGAGCGCTGTTTCCAAAGTGCTGTTTCGCTTTGTGTCCATCGAAGG
>Ga0208950_1001779_pt1 | contig 9568 bp, 9 predicted proteins | sample AOAMet_54_BLW_10_2_FD_188234 | JGI IMG/M metagenome (GOLD analysis project Ga0208950, IMG submission 188234) | Ammonia-oxidizing marine microbial communities from Monterey Bay, California, USA - CAN11_54_BLW_10 (SPAdes) | ecosystem: Environmental > Aquatic > Marine > Intertidal zone | place...
GACCAATTGAATCCGCAGCCGAAAGCTGCCATTTTTCACTCTTATGGCTATGATCTGCAGAATCGAAGTATCGCCGCATAACTAGCCTCCGGCCTAACCTCCAATTTCGCTGTAGAAAATGGTCTGTAGGGATCAAGTCTTACTTGCTGATTTCACTAAAAAGGGCGTTAATGGTGCCTGTACTCGAGAAGTCGTGAAAATGCGAGGATAGTGGTGCTCACTAGGTCAAAAGCTGACGAGTAATCCGTTGTCATCCTGATGACTCGTCAGCTCCTGGCACATAGCTCATGTGCAAGGCGCTTTGTGCTCAGCAATCACCAAGCATGACAGTTGTTCGGAATATGTGGGTTATTTCCCCTATACTCCCAGACGGGTTTTCCTCTATTCATCAGCCTCTTTGCCTGACGCCTGAATTTTGCTTTCAGGAGAGTTTAGCTGATTGGTCTTACTGTCCTCACTGGTAGAGGGCGATTCAGCTTGTTCGGTCCCATCAGCCTGTTTTGCGTTGAGTTGGGCTTTGCCTGCTGCCAGGCTAAATTTAGCCAGAACCAGCATAAATATAAGTATTGCGAGTTTGCCAAAAGCATTTTCTATAGCAGTCACAGTGTCGGGTATTAGCAGAGAATAAATATAGTCAACAAAAGTCAAAGCACTGATGATATACAGTAAAACGGCAAAGGCAATTTTTAGGTAGGCGGCTAATTTAGTCATGATGAGATTGTATAGAGGTTTTTGCCAATGAGCGATGCTAAACGCTCCGGAATTATTTTGCATTCCCTGGATGTTCTTAGCAAGCTTGCAGCCCTGGTACCCCGACCCCGACATAACCTTGTTCAGTATCACGGAGTGTTTGCTCAGGGCTGCCATCAGCCAAATTAACGAATGAGAAACTCATCGTTCCCTTAACTTGGGCTCAACGACTCAAGAGAGTCTTTTAATATTGATTTAGCCATGTCTCCATTGTGTGGTGACTCCATGCACGTTATCGCCGACATGACTAACCCAGATATCATTCAGAAGATCCTGGATCACATAAGGAGGCCGCCTAGGTCAAAACCACCACCGATTAAACTTGCACCAGCTATCCAATCCTAAAACATCCCCGGGATAAACAAGCCAGGATCACCACGCCAATGCGCCCTAAAATTGAATGAATATCAGCAATCACCATGCATGACCGTTCTTCGGAATATGTGGGTTATTTCCCCTATACTCTCTACCTAGGATCATTCGTATCCTATGGGTTCCACAGATTACTGAAGTTCAAAGAGATACACTGGCGCGCCTCTTCTATCAACGGTTATTTGACATGACAGACTTAAGATTAGACAACGACAATTTTATTTTTAACGGTACCTGCCGGGCCGTCACTGGCGTGGTTGCTGCGGTCTCTAGTTTTCTGGCCGAAAGAGACTGCTATATTTGCGCCCTTGAGCAATTTGATGATGAGTCAACTAGCAAATTTTTTATGCGTGCTGTCTTTCGACGTCAGAGCAAGTCTCCTAACATTGATGTGATTACCGAAGAGTTTTCTACCATTGCCCAAGATTTTGGCATGGAGTGGAAGTTCCATAAGCCCTCATTAGCAGTAAAAACGATTATTCTCGTATCCAAGTATGATCACTGCCTTAATGATCTTCTTTATCGAAAACAAAAAGGCGAGATGAACATGGAAATCACTGCGGTCGTCTCCAATCATCAAGACCTGCGACCCATGGTTGAACGAGAAGGCATACGCTTTATTCACTTACCAATTACCGCAAAGACCAAGTCACAACAAGAGCAACGCTTGCTAGAGATTATTGATGACACTGACTCTGAGCTAATCATTCTAGCTCGCTATATGCAGATACTATCGAATGATTTAACTGAACAACTAGCAGGTCGGTGTATTAACATTCATCACTCGTTTTTACCCGGATTCAAGGGTGCCAAACCATATCATCAGGCCTTTGATCGTGGAGTGAAGGTGATCGGCGCTACGGCCCACTATGTCACTTCTGATCTGGATGAAGGACCAATCATTGAACAGATGTTGACTCGCGTTGACCATAATTATGGGCCAGATCAACTGGTCGGAGTGGGCCGCGATAATGAGTGTATGGCTTTGGCTAAAGCAGTAAAATACCATATTGAAAGACGTGTGTTCTTAGATGGTAATAAAACAGTGGTATTTCTAGGTAGTTGAATCTACTTTTTACTCACGGGGAGTAACCCAATGCCTTTTGGATTATTAAAATATGGACTGAATAGCAAATATCCAGCCAAGCACCACTTTACTCCCGCCACAGATCTAAAGAAACACTATGATGTTGTCATTATTGGTGGTGGCGGTCACGGTGCAGCGATCGCTTATAATCTCGCTAAATATCATGGCATTACTAACGTTGCGATCCTTGAAAAAAATTATCTAGGCGGCGGTAACACTGCTCGCAATACCGCGGTTATTCGATCTAACTATCTCACTGAAGCTGGGGTGAAGTTCTACAGTGCGTCAGTCAAACTGTATAACAATCTGAGTAATGAATTTAATTACAATGTGATGATGGAGAATAGGGGTCAACTGACACTAGCACATAGTGATGCAGCGATCCGGAGTTTTCGCTGGAGAGCAGAGGTCAATCAGCATTTGGGCGTGAGATCGGAATTAGTTGACCGCCAAACCATTGCAGATTTAGTACCTAACCTCAATATGTCAGAAGATAGTCGGTTTCCTATTATGGGTGGTCTCTGGCATGCCGATGGCGCCACGGCTCGACATGACGCTGTAGCATGGGGCTATGCAAAAGGAGCCTGTGATCGAGGCGTCGAGTTACACCAGCTAACTGAAGTCGAAGATATAGAGATCACCAACGGTCGTGTCACAGCAGTCAAAACTAACCGTGGCCGCGTGGAGTGTGGCTCCGTAGTCCAGGCAGTCGCTGGGGCAAGCTCAATAGTTGCCAAAAAAGCAGGCATACCACTGCCCATACACTGTTACCCCTTGCAAGCGATGGTAACCCAACCATACAAACCGATCCTCACACCTCATGTAAGCTCGCCGCAAGTACATGTGTATGTTCACCAAACATCTCGAGGAGAGTTTGTTATTGGTGGAGGTTCAGACCCCTACCCCCTTTACAATACTCGGGCCACTCTCGACCAGCGGGAGTCGCTATCAGCAGCAGCCCTCGAATTATTCCCATTTTTAGCTCAGGCAAGACTTTTAAGACAGTGGGCAGGTACCACCGATATGACACCCGACTATAGCCCCATTATGGGGCTCAGTCCTGTGGAGAACTATTATCTTGATGCTGGTTGGGGTACTTGGGGTTTCAAGGCTACTCCCATTTGTGGAGTCACTATGGCTGAATTAGTAGCGACTAAAAAAGTGCCCGATCTAATCAAACCCTTTGAACTAGAGCGGTTCTATCGGTTTGAGCAAATTAACGAAGCCGGCGCTACCGCCGCGAGCCACTAGAGGTCAAATCATGAAACTCCTTCCCTGTCCTCTCAATGGCCTGCGAAATATTTCAGAATTTACCTACGGTGGTGAATATCACGTAATGCCAGATCATCGCGCTAGCTCTACCCGAGATTGGGCTGAACATGTCTTCTTCCATGACAATGCCGCGGGGATAGTCACCGAATGGTGGTGCCATACCGCAAGTTCTTTTTGGTTTTTAGCTGAACGAAATACTATCACCGACGAAATTATAAGAACCTTTAAAGCTGATGAGATATATCAGCATCGCGTTGAATTTGAAGCACCAGCTCCTGGGAATGACTCATGAAAGCACGTTTACCCGCTCCTTACGGCTCTCTGATTGATCGCGACAAACCGCTCAAGTTCCAATTCGAGGGCGAACCAATCTCAGGGTATTCTGGAGACACTATCGCTAGTGCTCTATTAGCTGACAGACGCTGGCTGCTCAGTCGTTCGTTTAAGTACCACCGTCCACGGGGTGTCTTGACCATGGCAGGGCAAGATGCGAATACCATGGTTCAGTTGCCTTCGGACCCCAATGCACTGGCAGATAGAGAACTCATTAAAGAAGGAATGGAAGTTACCGGGCAGAATTACTCAGGTAGCTTGGAAAAGGATCGTGGTGCTCTACTTGGTCTGTTTTCAAGATTTCTACCTGTTGGCTTCTACTACAAGGCCTTTTTTAAACCTCGAGGTATGTGGGAAAAGTGGGCGCCACTAATCAGAAAAAAGGCCGGCCTTGGAGTTATTGATCAACAGTTGAAACCTGACTATTACGATAAGCAATACAAATTTTTTGATGTGGTAGTTGTCGGTGGCGGTCCTGCGGGTATGCAAGCTGCGATTGATGCCGGTATTGGTAATTGTGAGGTTTTGTTAGTCGATGAAAATCCAATCCTCGGTGGCTCGCTAAACTACGCTCGGTTGGATGCTCAGGGAGTACTCAGCCAACAGATCCGAGAAGAAATGGTCACCGAGATTCAAGCTAACTCTAATATCACAGTAATGACTAACGCTGTTTGCAACGGGTGGTTTGCCGATAATTGGTTACCTGTTATTTCTGGAAACCGTTTATACAAGATCAGAGCATCTCAAACTATTTTATGCACTGGCGCTTTGGAACAGCCCGCTCTATTTCATAATAACGATTTACCCGGAATCGTCATGGGCAGCGCGGCACAGCGGATGATTCATCTCTACGGCATAAAACCCGGGACAGAAGCTGTTATTTTAACGGGGAATAACGACGGTTATGGGACTGCGCTTGACTTGCATGATGCGGGTATAAAGGTTCAGGCTATTATTGATCTGCGTGACACTCCGATCTATGACGATATCGCAGAAGAAGCTATTTCTAGAGGTATCCCAGTAAAAACTGGTTTCGCGGTATATGCGGCTCATAACAAGGGTGCCGTCAATGTTACTAGTGTAGAAGTGCGCAAAATCGTCGATCAAGGTATTTGTGCCGATATTGGTCAAGTCATTCAATGTAATTTACTCTGCATGTCCGTAGGCTACACTCCAGCTTATCAGCTCGTTTGTCAGGCCGGTGGGCAGCTGAGTTATGATGATAAATCGGCAATGTTTACACTGAGCAACTGCCCAGACACTTTGCACTTAGCAGGATCAGTTACTAGTTTATGGCAGATTGATGCAGTGCGCTCAGAAGCCTCCAGAGCCGCAGCAATTGCCACAAATGCGCTGGGTCTAAGTGAAAAACTAATCGTGGAGCCCATTGCTCGAGACAATATTAGTCCCAACCATCCATGGCCAATTTTTCCTCATCCAAAAGGCAAAGAATTTGTCGACTACGACGAAGATCTCACCATAGCGGATATTATTAACGCTACCGGCGATGGGTATGAACATATCCAATTAGTAAAGCGCTATTCGACCTGCGGTATGGGCCCTTCCCAAGGTCGGCACTCTGCTCTCGCTGCTGCCCGAATCGTTGCGGCAGCAACAAATCGTACCGTTGCCGATACTGGTGTTACTACCGCTAGACCACCCTTCTCTGCTGAACAGCTAGGTCACAGTGCAGGTCGAAGTTTTTATCCCGCTCGACGCAGTAATATGCATTATCGGCATGTTGAAGCCGGGGCTGAAATGCTTCAAGCAGGCGCTTGGTATCGTCCCGCCTTCTACTGGCGAGAAAATCTTGATAAACAGGCTTGTATCAACGCTGAAGTGACTAATGTACGAGACAATGTAGGAATAGTAGACGTATCAACTCTTGGTGGGCTAGAGGTGCGTGGTTCTGATGCCGGCGAGTTTTTAAATCGGTTTTACACCTTTGGCTTTGTCAAGCAACCAGTGGGACGAGCTCGCTACGCACTACTAACAAATGAGGCTGGTGTAGTCATTGACGATGGAGTGGCTTGTAGATTCAGTGATAATCATTTTTATGTCACCGCTACCACAGGTGGCGTAGATCGCGTATATCAGAGCATGCTTAAGTGGAATGCCCAATGGCGGCTCGATGTTGATATCACCAATACTACATCTGCTTACTGCGGCGTCAATATTGCCGGTCCCAATGCTCGCCTTGTGTTAGAGAGAATTTGTAATGATATCGACCTCTCCTCAGATAGTTTTCCTTACATGGGTGTTCGTCTTGGTTCTGTTGCAAATATACCGGCACGGTTGATAAGAGTTGGCTTTGTCGGAGAGCTTGGATACGAAATCCATGTGCCTCAACAATATGGGGAGGCGCTATGGGATGCATTAATTGACGCTGGAATTGACAATAAAATACAGCCCTTTGGTATTGAAGCGCAGAGAGTCCTGCGTTTGGAGAAAGGCCATATTATCATTGGTCAAGATACTGATGCCATGTCTAATCCTAACGAGATCCAAATGGGATGGGCCGTGTCTAAAAAGAAACCATTCTTTGTCGGTGGACGAACCATCAGTGAGTTGGAGAAGAAACCTGCTCTGCGAAGTTTGGTTGGGTTTATAATCTCTGATCCAGATGCTCCGCTACCACAAGAAAGCCATTTAATTTTAAATAATGAACAAATGACGGGACGAGTAACATCTTGTCATTATTCTCCAACATTGAATAAAGCCCTCGGCCTTGCATATGTGCCACCAGAGAGTGCGGCTGTTGGAAGTGACATAATTATTAAATCAACTGGCGGAGTTCTTGTTCATGCCTCTGTCGTAGAGCTGCCTTTTTATGATCCCAAAACTTCGCGTCAGGAGCTTTAAGTATGGCTATTTTGGAACCCTCTTCCGTTCTTCGACGCAGCCCACTTAATCGGCGTCATCTTCAGAGTCATGGCCTATTTAAAAAGATAGGGGAGAACCTGTTAGTAGAACATTACGGTAATGAGGACGGAATTTTTGAAGAATACAAGCAAGCGCAAGTTCTAGCCATTTGTGATCTTTGTACCTTGCCCAGGATTGGTTTTAAAGGCGCTGGCGCTCTAGACTGGTTGAGGTCTCAAAATATCACACCTCCCGAATTGCCGAACACTGCTGTGCAACAAAATAATGCAGGTCTAGCAGCCAAACTATCTGAACAAGAGGTGTTAATACTGAGTGATATTTTCGCTCTTAGTCAAGATGTTAATAATCTGTCGGTCAAGGCGGACATAGAGCATCAAAATTGTGACCAAAAGACATATGTTTTACCCCGTGGGGATAGTCACTGCTGGTTAGCTGTCACGGGTATTAAGGCCGCCGAGATGTTCTCCAAAATTTGTGCTGTTGACTTGCGTGCCCATAAATTCAGTGTAGGTAGTGTCGCTCAGACCTCAGTTGCTAAAACAAATGCGGTGGTGATTCGCAATGATTTAGGCAGCATTCCCTGCTTCTACATCTTAAGCGACATTAGTGGAACAGAATTCCTATGGGATTGCTTGCTTGACGCCATGGTCGAATATAAAGGCTACCCTGTGGGTATTAATGCCCTTCATAGATTAATTACCGAAAAATGAAATAATCTGTTTCTCGATAAACAATGTTCAACATAGCTTCACTCGGTGTACTTTTAAGCTAAACTACCGTAATGAAAAACAGTAACAATATCGAAATTAGCGCCCTGCGAGTATTTGCAGCTGTAGGTGAGGCCGACAGCCTAACTCAAGCTGCTGAGCGTATTGGAATCACTCAATCTGCTGTCTCTCAAACAATTAAGCAGCTTGAATCCCAGACCGGAACGCAGTTGGTCTTAACACGTTCTCGCCCCATCAAATTAACACCTAGCGGACAAGTCCTTAAAGGCTATGCTGACAATCTCATCAATGATACTAAGCGAATGCTTCTAGATGTACGCGAGGCGTCTTCGGAAGGTAACCTGCCTTTAAATATTGGCATGATTGATTCATTTTGCGATGTTGCTGGCGTTCAATTTATGCAACAGGTTAAGCCTTTTACCTCCAAACTGGCACTTCGCACGGGGTTGGTATCTCCATTAACTCAAGATCTTCTGAATCGTGACCTGGACCTGTTGATTACCAGCGACCCTATTGGAGAACACCCGGAATTGCAGCGCTTCCCCTTGTTGAGAGACCCGATTGTGATGATTGTGCCAGATGAATACGCCAATCATAAAGAGGTTAGCCCATCATGGTTGGCAGAAAATTTGCCCTTTGTTCGTTATAATCGCCAGTCACGTTTAGGTAGCCTTTCCGATTTAATAGCGCGCCGTCTCAATATCGAACTCGACGCAGCCTATGAGTTAGATAGTACTCAGACCCTATTACGTTTTGTTCAATCAGGCCAAGGCTGGGCTTTAACCTCTGGTCTCTGTTTAGTTCGGTATCCAGAATTGCTCAAAGGTTCACAGGTAATGCCTCTAACCAATGGCGCAAATGCTCGCCACCTCACCTTAGTATGCCGCAATAATGAGTTAGGCGATTGGCCTGCTAAAATTGCCTCTATATGTCGAGCCATTTATACCAATGACATAGTTACACAGATGAAAAAGATTGCTCCTTGGCTGGAACAGCAGGCGTACGCTATTACTGAAATGCCGGCCATTTAAAATCATCATGAACAGCGCAACGCTAGAGATCTTTTTTCAAGCACTCAAAGACCTTCAATCAGAACTCGAGGAATTAGAGTTGATTTCAAAAGATGCCGGTAAACCAGTAATCCTAGATCAATCTATGGTTGGTCGATTGTCGCGCATGGATGCTATGCAAGGTGCAGAGATGGCTCAAGAAGCATCCCGCCGACGCAAACTTCAGCTTGCCAGAATCCCCTCTGCTCTTGCGAGGATAGATACCGGTGATTTTGGTCTTTGCGTGGATTGCGATGAAGAAATAGTTCTAGGCAGATTGCGAATCGATCCAACCTACACGCTATGTGTTAGCTGTGCTAATAAAGCTATTTAGTCATCCACGCTCAAACATAATGCCATAATTAGCTCAAAACAATATGTTTTGTCTCATTAATGGTATAGTATCTTGATTGTAAGTTGTGATTTAGTTGTTGAGTCAATGGCATGCCAAATCATCAAACTACCTTAGATCTTAGATTTCCGGAGTAACCAATGTCTGCCAAAATTGTGCTTCCTCGCGTTTTACAAATTGGTGCTGGTGCTAGCAGCGAAGTAGGTCCCATTTTGAAAAGCCTAGGCTTAAATAACCCTTTGATTGTGACTGATAAAGTTATGGTCCTTCTTGGTTATATTGAAAGTCTACAACAGTCTCTAGTTGAATCAGAAATAAACGCAGATGTCTTTGATGATACGGTGCCAGAACCGACGGTGGCTTCAATACAGGCTGGAGTTAAACAAGTTCGTAACGGAAACTATGATTGCGTTATTGCTCTGGGTGGCGGAAGCCCAATCGATAGCGCCAAGGCGATCGCGATATTAGGTAAATATGGGGGCGAAATGCGCGATTATAAATTCCCTAGAATCGTCGACGAACCAGGCCTACCAGTTATTGCCATTCCCACGACCGCTGGTACCGGTTCAGAAGTAACCAGAGTAACAATTATCTCCGATGAGATTACCGATGAAAAAATGATGTGCTTAGGGATTGGGTTCATGCCAACAGTCGCTTTAGTTGACTATGAGTTATCAATAAGTGTGCCTGCACGCACCACCGCCGACACGGGCATTGATGCCATGACTCATGCTATCGAAGC
>Ga0208950_1001794_pt1 | contig 9528 bp, 8 predicted proteins | sample AOAMet_54_BLW_10_2_FD_188234 | JGI IMG/M metagenome (GOLD analysis project Ga0208950, IMG submission 188234) | Ammonia-oxidizing marine microbial communities from Monterey Bay, California, USA - CAN11_54_BLW_10 (SPAdes) | ecosystem: Environmental > Aquatic > Marine > Intertidal zone | place...
TACTGGTGATTACCTGCATGGAATTTTCGTATACCCAAGCGCCAAAAAGCATGAAATCGTTAGTCATGGCTCTGTTTTACCTGTCTATATCAGCGGGTAATTTGTTCACCGCGCTGGTCAATCAGGTGATTCAAAACCCTGACGGTACAACAATACTTGTTGGCGCGAGTTATCATCTGTTCTTCGCTGGATTCATGGGTCTTGTTGCTTTGATCTTTGCGATATATATGCGCTTTTATGAGGAACAGCACATCATTCAAGAAGAGGCTGCGCAATGAAAACGCTGCATGGCTGTGTAAAAATTGAGACCAGCACGATCACGTTCATAGATTGTCTATTAGCCTCCGCTACATCAGCCTCCACTACCAATGACTGCCATGGCTTCAACCTCGACCAGCAGCTCCGGCATGACCAGGGCGGGGGTGGCAACTGCAGTGCTGGCCGGTACGCCGTTTGGGAACGCCTCAGTGCGGGCCTTGGCGAAATCCGGATAGGTAGAGATATCAGTTAGGTAAGTAGTAATTTTGACCACGTCAGCCATGGTCGCTCCGGCGCAGGCGAGGGCCTCTTCGATGTTTTCGAAAGTTCGCTTTGACTGGCCATAGACATCGCCTTTTGCTTCTACGTTACCAGCATCGTCCAGCGAACAGATGCCAGAGAGATAGACCGTGTCGCCCAGCTTCGCGCCGGCTGGAATATTTAGTTTTTTTGCCCATGCCCATCCAGTGTCTACGCGCTGCTGCTTCATTGTCGCCTCCATGATGTTTGGATAATGCATTTTAGACTAACAGTTATCGCTCAGGCGGATCAACACGGCTGCCTTTGTAACATCCGGTTAGCATCATCAGAAGCAAAGACCATCAAGCGGAATGCCAACTTGCAGTGTCATAGACTTGGATGCCACTGTTGACGAATCGAACCTGTGCTTTTGGGTGTTGATTGGTCAGTCGTGAGCAAAAACTGAAAAATAGACTGGTTATGACGAACAGGGCCAGTTGGTATTCGATGGCACTTCGATAAGGAATAATTGATAACTTAGCCAATATCGCTATGCTGCCAAAGACCGACATAAAAAGGCGATGCGTAATGAAGGACTGTCTGTGGCACTGGGCTCGATTTCTCCTGCTAATCAGTTGGGGGTCTATTTCTTTGGCTTTAGAAGAAACGAAAACTTGGTTGGTCGACAAGCCGAATTTCAGCGTTGAGGCATCAAGCGTTGATATCGATGTTGATGAGGGAACATGGATGAGTCTAACGGTGTCACCAGATGGTGAATACCTGGCGTTCGACCTGCTTGGAGATATCTACGAAATTCCGATTTCCGGAGGAGATGCGAAACCTCTAACCGAAGGCGTTGCCTGGGATATTCATCCGCAATACAGCCCTAATGGACGTTCAATAGCTTATGTATCGGACCGTGCGGGTGGTGACAATCTGTGGGTGATGAACCGAGCATCCGGTGAGTCACGGCAACTCACGTATGAACCCTTCAGGCTAGTAAACAGTCCGTTCTGGAGCCCGGATAGCCAATTCATTGCGGCAAGAAAACATTTTACGACTTCGCGTTCACTTGGGACCGGAGAAGTTTGGCTCTACCATGTCGAATCCGATAAAGACTCGAGTGGTGGGGTTCAGGTTGTAAAGAGACCATCTCCCACTTTCCAAAAAGAATTGGGCGAGCCTGCTTTTAGCCCGGATGGCAATTATTTGTATTACACCCAGAACGTGTCTCCAGGCAATATGTTCGTCTATCGTCAGGACAGTAATAAGGAAATTTTTCAAATTAAGCGCGTTGAACTCCAAACGGGAGAAGTGTCTACGGCGGTTAGAGGTGTCGGCGGATCGGTGCGGCCAACGCCTTCTCCTGATGGAACGCGTCTTGCTTTTATCCGTCGTATAGAAGGCGATTCAAGTATTTTTGTTAAGCATCTAGAAACGGGGGTGGAGTCATTAATTGTGTCTGGGCTGGATCCTGATATGCAGGAAACCTGGGCCGTTTATGGATTTTATCCCAGCATGGCTTGGATGCCGGACTCGAATGAAATTGTTTATTGGGCGGGCGGTAAAATATGGCGAGTTGGGCTGGGTGGCGCTGAGCCTGTAGAAATCCCTTTCAAGATTCAGCACAGTCGTGAGTTTTTTGAGGCGCCATCGCCGACAATAGCGGTATCCCCCGATACCTTTTCTACCAAGATGGTTCGATTTGCCACTAGATCTCCGGATGGCAGCGCGGTTGTGTTTGAGTCTTTGGGTAAGCTCTTTATCAAGAAAGGCGACGAACGACCGGTGCGTCTAACTGAGCATGATACCGGATTCGAATACTATCCTGTTTGGACTCCAGACGGCCGTCAATTGGTATATATGCATTGGCATGATGACGCGCTCGCGTCGTTGAAAAGTATCGATCTTAAGCAGGGTAAATCTAGGTCGCTGCTTGAAGCCAAGGGCCATTATATCGAGCCGAGTATCTCGAGCGATGGCGAGCATTTGGTGTATAGAAAATTAAGTGGCGGTAGGCTTCGGCATGGTGCTTTTGGTGAACGTCCCGGTCTTTATTTGCTCAATTTAAAGAGTGGTGAAAACAGCTTCCTGAGACGGGATGGCGTGGATGCGCACTTTGTCGGAGATGACATTTATTTTACGCATCGAAAACGACCAACGGGACGCAACAGCGATACAGCAAAGACTGTTTTGTTTGCGATGGACGTGACAGGGAACAGTGTTCGCGAGATTGCTAATGGTCTGCTGGCGACCCAATTTCGTGTTTCGCCGAATAATAAGTGGGTGGCGTTCCGTGAACATTATCAAGTGTTCGTTAGCCCGATGCAGCAGACAGGTAAGTCAATCCCGCTTGGTCCGAAAGTAAAATCGCTGCCGACAAAAAAGCTGAGTGTAAATGGTGGGATCTATTTGAATTGGTCTAATGAAAATAGTCTGAGCTGGTCCACTGGGCCGGAAATGACAACCGTTACGCTGGGCGATGCGCCATTCACCGAAGAGAGCGCGACTGAAACAATCAATTTGTCGATGCAAGTTGAAACAGCAAAACCAAGCGGTACAGTGGCACTGACTCATGCGCGAATCATTACAATGAATGCTGAGCGCGATGTGATTGAATCAGGAACAATCATCGTTACGAACAACCGCATTGAAGCCGTCGGGGCATCTGGTGAGGTTGAAGTGCCCCTTGGTGCACAGATAGTTGATGCGAAGGGTAAGACGATTATCCCTGGTATTATCGATGCTCACGCCCATGGTCGCTATGGTGAAGGTGAGATCATTGTTGAGAACAATTGGAACACGCTTGCGCATTTGGCGCTTGGTGTAACAACCCAGCACAACCCGTCCAGTTCAGCAAAACTCGCATTTGCTTCAGCCGAATACACAAACACCGGACAAATTTTATCAACGCGAATCTTTTCGACGGGTGAAATCGTTTACGGTGCAAAGAGTCGTAGTTTTGCGCCGGTTGATTCAGTTGAAGATGCCCTATCGCACATTCGACGGCTGAAAGCTCAGGGTGCGATTAGTATTAAAAACTACAATCAGCCGCGCAGAGAGCAGCGCCAACAGGTCATCGAAGCTGCTCGTCAGGAGAACATGTTTGTTGTTGCCGAAGGAGGATCTTTGTACCACATGGATATGAATCTCGTGGTAGACGGTAGCACGGGTATTGAACATAACGTTCCCGCACTGAAAATGTATGACGATGTCACCCAGTTGTGGCAAGCGACGAACGTCGGGTACACACCAACGCTGGTTGTTACTTACGGCGGTTTGACATCCGAGGACTACTACTACCAGCAATACAATGTTTGGGAGCATCCAATACTCTCGAATTTCGTTCCTCCCTCAGTCCTCCGACCTCGGAGTGTACGGCGAGTGATGGCGCCAGAATCAGAGTTTCGTGATGATGACGCTGCTGCCGTGGCGAAAACGTTGATGGATAGTGGGGTAACGGTCAATATCGGTGCGCATGGTCAGCGTGAGGGCTTGGCGAGCCATTGGGAAATGTGGAGCTTTGTGCGTGGCGGCATGTCTCCTATGCAGGCTTTATCAGCGGCGACTATTAATCCGGCAACGTACCTTGGCATGGATGCAGATCTCGGTTCCATTGAACCAGGTAAGCTGGCTGACTTGGTTGTTTTGACGAAAAACCCATTGGAAAACATTGAATATTCTGATGACGTGAGTCATGTCATGATTAATGGAAGGTTCTACAGGGCGGATACGCTCGCTGAACAGGTGACGGGTGATCGACCTGCGCCCAAGCTTTGGTGGCGTTAACGCTTATTTTTGATCGGTCTTTTGGCAGGCAAGCGGGGTGCTGATGCTGACGCGACCTGTTTGTAAAACACAGGGTTGAGTGCCTTAGCAGCGCCCAACCCTGTTTTGAATCAATCAGCAGCTGCTGGCATGATCCTGTTTTTCAGATCCCAAACTAATTGGGCGAGAGCATAACCGCCGATGGCGATTGCGAAATGATCAATAATGGTGTTTAGATATCCGCCGACCATAGGAATAGCGTCTAAGCTATTTGCAATGGTAGGGAAAGCGACAGCCGCGACGATCACCATGACAATGGTTGTGGGATCTTCCTCTGGTGCTCCGAAACCGTGTACTAGACCGATGGCTAATAGTATTAAAGGCCACCACTCCAAAGGAACAAATACAGAGATGATTGCCACGAGAACACCCAGTGCTGGCATAATTTGATTAAAGCTCATAAGGACTCCTGATTATTTTTTTATTGCGTGATACCTCATAACTTCTAGACGTTTGCCACACACGTAAAGTCGCGCGACTAATTTCACCCTAACAAAAGACGCCTAGACAAACAAGCAGCGGCGGAACTAGGGAGATCATCGCCTGATCGTGTCTTAGAAAGCGGAAAATGTGATCAATTGTTCCCAATATCCAATGTCTTTTTAAGTGCGGCTTGGTCACCCATGCCACCCATAGTAGAGCCGTCAGTATCGATGCCCAGCGCGAACTGAGGTGGCACAACTTCTGGCATTTCACCAGGAGCGCCGGGCGGCGTGTAGTACCCCAAGGCATATTGTCCCATTGCGTACCCCGCAAGCTCTTGCAGAGTTGGGTTAAGATCTTTTGCAAGCTCTGGAGGGCAACTAAGGTACTGGTTCTCTTCCTGTCGCAACCAGCCAAGTGCATAGGTAATATTTAAACCAATACGATCACCGTCACTGCCGTTTTTGCCCCCGCCGTGAAATACCGAGCCTGAATAGATCAGTACAGAGCCAGCTTTCATCTCGGCCTGCGTTACTTGATCTGGCTTAGCCTTTTGATCATCCGGCCAAGACGTGCTTCCGGGTACTACCTGCGTGGCACCGTTTTCAGTGGTGAAATCTGTCAAAGCCCAAATGGTATTGAACTGGGGTTCAACATGAGCCAAGTGAGCGCCCCAGGCCCAGCGATCTCGATGGATAGTCTGTGCAGTTTCGCCAGGACGTATACGAATAATCTGGCTTAGATGCAACTGCACGCGCTCGCAGTAAGGCGCGAGATACATGCGGCAGGGATTGAGAATCGTCGCGTGCTCGATCAGGTCGCGACATTTAGCAGATCTCACCATGAGGCCGCCCGTACGGGTAGTTTTATAGCCCGTGAAACTATCTTTCCCGTTACTGGTATGGTTCATGTAGGGATCAGTTTCTTCGCGTAAGGCAGCGACAAATTCTGGGCTAATGACATCGTCTAGGATCACAGCGCCATCTTTCTTTACGGCCGCTACAATCATTTCTGCATCGGCATCCGCTGGTAAGTGTTGAAGTTGGGACATCAGTATTCTCCCTTGGGGTTTAGTCTGTGATGGCGATACACTTTATTTCGATTTTGAAAGAAGGGTCGACCAGACCAGCCACTTGAACCAAAGTTTGGCTCACTTCTGGTATTTTTCCATAGCGTCGTTGTCGCTCAGCGAATAGTGCTTCGACCTGCCCCATGCATTCGTCAATGTCAGTAACGAACCAAGTTTCATCAACAATGTTGTCCATTGTTGCGTTGAACTCAGCGAGTACATTTTGCACATGCCCATAGGCGAGCGACATTTGCTCGACAAGATCATTCGGCGCAACACCCGCTGCATCGGTGCCCACCTGTCCGGCCATGTGCAGCGAATTTCCTACCTGAACGCCTTGGCTAAAAAAGTCTGCGTAAGGACCACTTCGGAATAACTTTTTGGATATCGTCATAGGATTTCTACTTTTGTGTTGTTTGAAATAGATGATTTGATTGCCGCAGCCTCAAAATAGGTTGTAAAGGCGATAAGTGCTTGCTGATGGTAGTACTCAGTAATACTGCCATGTTGAATAAATGATTTTCGTAGAACGGCATCCACCAAATCCATTGCAATTTCACACGCGGAAAGTGTTTCTTGGTCGTCTTCCCAAATTGACAGGGTCGCCAAGTGGCGGTGCAGCGCCTTGGCATAGGCACGGTTTTGCTGATTAACTTCCTCAAAGCAGACCGGGTTAGACTTAAAATCATAGCCACCGCTAGCCGGTGAATCGACAGCGGACTGAGTGACCTTCGCGTCAGAATGATTTCTCTGGCTGTTGCGAGTATGTGTTCATGCCGCTTCTTAGCCGCCTTTCGCATCGGTTGAAATGTAGGCGATGTGTCCATCGTAATGATTGCGAATGAGTTTGACCTTGAGGTTATTTAAAAAGCAAAAGAAACTCAACATTTGTTTGAAAAGTGCAATTGGGACGCAGCTGCAACTGAATGACGCAAGGTCATGTTGCGATGATCGGTGTCACCGCGACTTAAACTACTCGAAATGCTAAAGGCTAGTTTGTGGTAAAGCCTGCAAGGTATCGCTTAGCCCTTGGTCACGGTGTTTGCGTTTCTGCGTTTGCTTAGTTCGGCCTGAATTTCTTCGTGTCGGGCCCTTGTAAGGCGATATTTCAAATAAAAGAAGACGGCAATGATGCCGGGAATAACGGCTATCGGCCCGTCGATTATGCCCAAGCGGAAGATGGTATCAGGGTCCACGGTGCCAGGTTCTGCGCCAACAGGAAAATCAATCAGGTCAATGGCTATACCCGCGAGCAGGTGTCCCAAGCCCGACGAGGCCTTGGCAAAAAAAGATCTTGCTGCGTAGAAAATACCTTCCTGGCGACGGTGGGTGTTGAGTTCGTGTTCGTCAGCAATGTCTGCCAGTGCAGACATGGCGCTGATCAGCAGGATCACGCCAAAGATAAGTGTTAAAAGATAGAAAATCATCAGCATCGGCATCAAAGCATCGGAGCCGTTTTCAGGAAACAGTCCAAAGATGCGCAGCAGAACAGGCGCGGTAGCAAAAAAGAGTAAGAAAATTAATCCAACGATAAGCACCGGTTTCTTTTCGAAACGATTATGTAAGGGGGCGGTCACTGCGTAGCCAAAGAGAGTGGCCGCTAAACCCGCGAGTGCAAAGTACCGAATTTGGCTGGGTACTAATTCCCAGTAGTAGGTATTCATGTGCAACCCAATCGTGTCCCTAGTACCCAGTGTGGCACTGAGCAGCAAATAGCCAATTAATAACATCAAATAATTTTGATTGGTTAATGCGGATTTTAGGTCAAGTAAAAAACTGGAAAAGTTAAACCGCTCGATGCTGTCATGCATAGGTGGTAGTAAAGGAATCACCTTGAGTGTCAATATCGTAGAAGCGAGCATCACTGTGCCACCCAAAAACGCAGCGGAAATAGCGAGGCTTGGGTAAGCCGAGGCGTTAAGCAAACCGTTATCAAACTCGGGGGTCTTATTGAAAAAGAAAGTAAGCGCAATGACATAGGTACCGTATCCGCCAACTCCGCCCAGTAGAGTGTTTAGGCTCATGATACGGGTTCTTTCGGTAAAATCTGCAGACAGCTCTGCACCCAATGCGAGATGAGGGACGTGGAATAAGGTGATGCTAGTGCGCATAAGCACAGTCAGCACTGTAAGCCACAGGAACAAACCCGTATCACCAAGAAGCGCGGGTGGAGAGTAGATAAAGAATAAACAGATCATCACTGGCAGGGGCGCAGCAAACATGAAGGGGTGTCGCCTACCCAGCTTCGATCGCCACCGATCAGACCAAGCGCCTATCAGCGGGTCACTGATTGCATCAAAAAAAAGCGCAATGGTAATGGCAAGTCCGGCGAGCGTGCCGGGAATACCCATAATGTTGGTATAGAAAAAGAAGTTAAATGCGTTAAATGCAACGCCAAAAATAGTTTCTGCCGAAGCGCCGATAGCGTAAAAAAACTTGAGCCTTCGAGGCACTCTGTCCGCGTATGCGCTGCTGCCCATGGAAAACGTAACATCGTTATTGTTAGGCATTTGTTTCTGCTACCGCGAGAGTTAAAAGTTATAGACGCAAGCCGCGAAAATTGGAGTTATAACGCGTTTTTAAAAACTTTGACGGAATGGTTGACTACAGCGACAAAAGATTCCTTGTTCAGGGCTTCGTTTGCACTGAGAATTTTCTTTAGGCAAGAAATTTCAGCTTCTTCTAGCTTCTTTCCAATCGGGTCTTCTTGGTGGTCTGCAGCGAGGGTCAGATAACAAAGGCCTACCCAGAAAAAGTATTCCTCAGGGCTGACGTCTTTCAGAGCATCAATACAACTGACAGACCTTAGTGAGGTATCCCCTTCAAAATCTGCTTTATCCATGATCGCTGAAATTTTTGTGGTCTTGTCCTTGATCAAACCTAGGAGGTCCAATTGGTGACCCATGGTTTTGATGGTGGGGATTTCCCGCACAACGTACGGATTATCTTTTGCTGCCAAATGCCAGAGGAGATCGCATAGTCGTTCCCGCTCAGCGGAGGACAGTGCCATATCGGCTTCGCACACAGTAATAATAAAGTCGATCCTGTCTAAGCTAGACACAGAACAATTTCCTTTTTTTGTGGTTTTTATGGGCTGGTCTTAAAAAAAGCTAACGAAGTTTTGTTTCTTTAAGTACGTAAGCAAATATTCTCTTCAACACGCCATCAGCAATTTTAATCAGAAGGATAGAATATACTTAAATAGCGCAAGCAAGATCAATAGCCATTTGATTAAGTTTAAATACACGCTTGTTGGTCGACAGAACAGGTAGCATCACTAGCACAAAAAGTTAGGAGATATCTTTTTGCATAGGGTTTCTGTTGTGTAACCGAGTCGTGGCTGTTGGAGAGATGCAATGATGCCCCTAGATCAAAGTTAACGTGATAGTCTAGAATTAAAAGCTAAATACTAGGAGCATAAAATATGGCACAGGTCACCGCTGGCGCACCTTCATCCAATTTCTTTTTGGACGGAAACTTCAGTCCCATCGCAGAAGAGCGCGACGCGACAGACATGGAAGTCATCGGCGCGATACCTGACGATCTTGCCGGCCACTTCCTCAGAGTGGGTCCCAATCCGGTCTACGTATTCAGCGAAGAGGCTTACCATACATTTGACGGCGACGGCATGATTCACGCGATCGCGTTCTCAAACGGCACCGCACGATACAGAAATAGATTTGTGCAGAACGAAGGATTCAAGCTGGAGC
>Ga0208950_1001799_pt1 | contig 9514 bp, 10 predicted proteins | sample AOAMet_54_BLW_10_2_FD_188234 | JGI IMG/M metagenome (GOLD analysis project Ga0208950, IMG submission 188234) | Ammonia-oxidizing marine microbial communities from Monterey Bay, California, USA - CAN11_54_BLW_10 (SPAdes) | ecosystem: Environmental > Aquatic > Marine > Intertidal zone | place...
CATATTTTGTAGACTGGAGTTATTGTTGTATCCAAGTTTTTCACATTGGCGTACAAACTCGCCTACTTGTACAATATTTTGGTTATCAATACGTTTAGTTAGCATTTCTAACCACCGCCACTAAGTGAATTCTATTGTCTATACTAGCATTAAATGCTGTGTGTTTATGATGCTCAGTTTGTGTTAACCACCAAGTATTTTCTGGCATGTGCAAAACTTCATCTTCAATTACCATTTGACATCCTGGACCAGTAACTAGTGGGTAGTGTATTCTATTAGTACTATCTTGATGCCAAGTTAAACATGTTTTAGGAAGACTAGTCATTAATCTAACTCTACCAAGTGTATACTGACTGGTTAACTGTTGGTATACATCAGCAAATATAGTATTTTCAAATACCGTACATAACTGAGTAAAGTGCTTTTCTCTTAAATGTTTATCTCGCAATGGTACAGTAAAGTGTGTTATATTACCGTCTTTATCTGCTTTATCAATTGTATTATTCCAATCATATTTTAAACTAGCATCTCCATGATGATAGTTGTCGGGCTGATCAGGTGTAGTATTAATACAAATTTGGTTGTGTGTGCCCCAATCAATTTTTTCTTGTTGTAATAACTCGTTCATACAACTGAGTAAATCATATTGCGGTAAATCTAGTGGTGTAAAATATTTCATAATTTTAATTGTTGTATAGTTTCGTAACTTTTATCTCTGTCAAAGCTAAGAAAGAATTGATATGTATTGTTAGCGTAACTATACGCATCGTGTATAATGTTTGTGTCAATTAAATACATACGCCCAGCTTCAACTTCACAGTCTGGTGCGGCTAAATCAAACACAGCGTTGTCTACATCTCTGGGATTGCTTCTAGCACTGTTGCGATCAAAACGTAACTTAACCATATCTGGTCTATCTGTACCCCATAGTCGCAGTATACGTCCTTGAAGTTTGGTATCAGTATGAGGATAAAACATACTGTTATCCATCCATTTTAGTATGCAACTACGTAATATACAATCTTTAAGTGGCTCTAAAAAATCAAATGCTCGATGAGAAAGTATTTCTGTTGGTACTTGAAAGCTATGATCCCTGACACGGTCAGCATCTGCTAGCTGTGCATTCCACTGGTCTAGCGGATAGCAAACTGGTTCTGGATTGTTATGCAACTGCCCATTGGCATTTACTAATGGTAATCCATAACGTTGATGTTCTAAATGTCTGACACCCCATGCTCTAAACGCATGTTGGTATTCACGCATACACTCTGTAAACAAGGTCATATTTGCTTTCATGTCAAGTGGAATCAAGGGTGCAGTGTGCATTTCCAAGTACTGTTGTTCAGTTGTTGTCGTCATATTATTTTATATAAGTTACCGCTATATTTTCTTTGGGGATCGCAGGGAATGTCAAATTATTATCTGCGTGGTGTATTCTTCTAGGAATGTCGCCTTTATGACCAACACCCATAAGCAATACAATCTCGTCTTCAGTATTTAATATTTCTTGTATCTCGTCGCCTTCAAAACATGCACAACACCCTGTGTTATACCCCATTAGACTTGAAGTTAAATTTAAATATCCTGCCGCAATACCAGTTGCCATATGTAAATCTCTACCAATAATGGCTTCATTGTCGCCATAAATGTCACGTTTTTTATTTAATCTATTACTTTTTTCTGTATTGTTAGTGAACACAAATAATACATTAGCAAGGGTTTGACTGTTGCTAATCATTTTCTCTTCATCTCTATGATAAAACCCTTCAGTTTTCTCATGGATACGCTCAATGGTGTCTCTGTCAGTAATAGTATATACATTATAAAATGCGGCGTTTTGCTTACTAGGACAATTTGTAATAGCATGCACCATTGTTTGTAAATCCTCTTGTGGGATTTCTTTTTCTAAATTCCAATTACGTTGGCAATGTTGCGATCTAATTACAGCTTTTTTAATGCTTGATTCAGTTAATTCCATACTAAATTCTCCTATATATATTATATTTATAGTTTACGTTTGGGAATTTTACTGTCAGCACTACTAACACAGTTGTCACTGATACAAACTCTAGGTCCATCAAACAGTTTAAATCCTGTTTCTATATTACCCAGTGGTACATCAGCACAACTATAACTACGCTTTACACTGCCATCTGGTTCACGTATAATAATGCCACTGTAACCAGCATTACAACTCCAGCCTTTAAACTCATTAAAGTTAAAAGCATTAAAGCGTTCTGCTTGATCCATGTACCATTTCTTACCAGTACTGTCCTGAAACTCTACTTGCATATGCCAAGGCACACTCTTGTCGTTTTCGCCTAGTGTTTCTGGCGGCAGTTCGAAACTAGGCCTTGGGCGTGCTGTCCATTTACGTTTTGTTTCAGTATACGCCATTTGCGGCATTCCGTTATACAATCGCTGTAACATCTCGTCCGTATAACCTTCCACGACTCTTGACGCCGTTGGATCGCTTTGTGGCTTGAGTGTGACGTTGATTCCTTGCTCGTGGAAGAACAAGGCATTTTCCCAATCCCTTTCGAACCATTCCGGAACCATAACCATATTGATCGTAACTTGTACATCATGCTCCTGACACAGGATTAATTTGTCAGCAAAGTCCTGCATCTTGTCAAGTGTATTTAAGTGTTCTGTGTGTAAACTAGCGGTTATACTAGCTCTATGGAAAGGTTTTACACGTTCTACATAGTCCTCAAACCATTTCATTGGTCGACTACAGTTTGATGTCATGTGAACGCTAGTATAATTAGTATTACCAACATCATTAGCAAGATGTTTGAGAATGTCCAAATAGCCAGGGTGAAAAGTAGGCTCACCGCCAGATAAACTAAAATGAAAACTATTAAAACCGTTGCCACGTGCTTGCCTCTTTATCTCATCAATTGTGCTAAGGCATAGTTCTGTTGGTCTATGATCTTTTCTATCTGAACGTGCGTAAGGCCAACAGTAACTACATCTGTAATTACAAAATCTACCAAGTAACCAGCTAACTGTAAATAAATCACGATACAACAAAGTACGCTGACCAACACTAACAATGTCGTCAAACGGTATTTTGGTAAAGTCATAATTGCTCCATTTTAAATCTTCTGTCATTACAAGTCTTCTTTAATAAATGTATCACGTTTCATTTGTTTGCATACTTGCATACATCTCTTTAATGGCTTATCACTACCCCAACTGTTGGTAATACCCTGCCACACATCGCTGTCTATTGCTTCAGCAATACCAACCTTATTTAAATTTATAGTATCACGATAATTATTATCGTCTAGTAGTTGTTCAAAATCGTCTTTAATTATACCAGTGGCATCATATTCCATCATCTTGCTGTTTAAGTGACAGCAGGGTATAACATTACCACGATGGTTAATAAAGATACGTTTTTGATTACCGTACTTACAACTAATATACGGTATTTCTGGCGCATTGTCAATCTTTTCAGTCTTGGCTGACTTGACTCCGCCAGTTGTGTCTTTTCTGTGACTGATAATAGTTTTAAAACTTTTAAATCCTTCAGCAGTTGCTTTGGCTTTTGCTTCTTCTAACTGATGCTCGTTGTGTTCAAATACAATAAACTGCCAGTTACTTCTACCACCTGCGGCATTAAACGCACGGTAGTTTTGTTCTACTTTGGCAAAATTACTGCCTTGTCTGTATACTTCACTTAGTTCGTCACTACCATCAATACCCCAAGTAACAGCATGACTAGACGGTAATATACTAGCCAGTTCAGTCCACCATTTTGTAGTACGCAAACTACCATTGGTAGCGATGTTTATGTGAGCATTCCAGTCAGCAAAGTGACGTATAATATCAAAGAACTGTGGATGTGTTGTGGGCTCGTCTACACTGCCGCAAAAATTAATAATTTTAATACTGGGGAACTGATCTTTCTGAAAACGTTCACGGATAACGTCTATAGTAATGTATTCACGATTAAGTATTTCGCCACTGTGTTTGCTTATAACACGGAAGCAACCTTTACATTCAATATTACAAAAACTTGTAAGCTCTATATCAAGCCATTCTATTGTATCCATATCCCACATTATGATCTCTCCTGTACGGGATCAACGCTTATTTCATTTATGTGTAATTCCTTGGGCGTATCAATTATCCATTTAATATAATCTGCGGCTACATTTATATCCATACATGTTCTATCAGGGTGTTTATGTTGGTTGTTGCTTAGTGTACCAAAACTAATATAACTTACTCTTGGTCCACTGTGCCATACTCCAATTAAACTTAAACTGTTACTAAAGTCACGTAATGCTTTCTTTTCTGCGTTATACATCCAACTACTGCCCTTTGATGTTCGGTCCGTGGTACTGCCGACACATACTATATGTGCTTCACTGCCAGCTGTTCTAAGGGCCTTGTATACTGTATCTAGTAGTACAGTTTGATGAAAGCGCCATAGTGCGCTGTTAAGTACGATAACGTCATGTTGTATTGCCGCTTCACTAAACTTGTTCATGCCTTCAGTCTCAACTAAATCATAACCACTGTTGCGACTACAATAAGTGGCATCGGGATATAACTTATATAGTGCTTGTGCTACACCATTTTTAGGATTGCCTGTAATTATCATAGTCTTCCAAACTCCCAAAGTGGTCTATTTAAAATCATCGCCAAAAATACTCATATCTTCTATATGCTGTGGCATAATTTTCATTAAGGCATCAAGCTCAGTTGCTTTAGGTGTACACATACCACAACCACAATGCTTTCCTGGTCCTAGTGGACAAGTAATAATAGGCATTGTTTTGTTTTCCAAGTTAGTACGTAACTCATCAATAATTTTATCACAATCAGTAATAGTACCAATTGGTCCACGAGTACCATCAAACTTGGCTTGGCATGTCTGATGATGCCATATAGTATCTGTTTGTTGTTCAATGTGTAGGAAGAACCAGTTAACACTACACTGCCAGTTACGGAATTTAGCAAAGTCTAGGAATGTACTCTTACTCCAACAACCATCACTACCACATGTTTCCATTGTACGGCTACCACAACACGGGCGACCTAGTTCTCTGGCAAACTTCTTCTCTGGTTTTTTCTCTGTTGCCATCATCATTACACCTGCGGGAGGCTTCTTTTCTGGCTTTGGTTTATCGTTTAGTGCGGCGTTTTTATTTGCCCAGTAGTCTTTCATCCACTGTAGTTGTTCATCTGTATAGCGGTGTGCGTATGAGTTTTTACTATCCTCATGCTCACCAATCATACGTGGAACATATCCAATGCCATCACGCTCAAACTGCATACACAAGTCTTTACACTCGTCCCAGTACTCTGCGTGAAACATTACGTTAATTTTAATTGGAAATTTATGCTCAGTAAAGTAATATATATTATCAATAACTTGCTTTTTAAGATTGGCATGTGCTTCCGCATGGTAGCTAATAGTCATAAAGCCATAGTTAGCAATAACGTTGTCAGCCATTTTTTTACCAAATGCTCCGTTACTGGTGATAGTAAGGTTCATTTTAAACTCATCCTGATACTTTTCGTTATATGTATCACGTAACCACTGCCCAAACGCTAAAAAGTTTGGATTGTTAGTGGGCTCACCGCCAGTAAAGTTTAAGTTAATACGCTTGTTCTTTTTATGCGGCATCATTAACTGTGCGTAATCAAATACAAACGCACCAGTTTTTTGTAGCGTTTCTAAACTAGCATGTTTACTAAAGTTATCATGTCGGTGTGGCGGACAATATGTACAGTCGTAATTACAACGTCTGCCTACGTCCCATGTTACAGTGAGATTGTCTCCGTCTAGCAAGTTAATTGCGCTGAAGTCTCGTTGTTCTAATTCCAATGTCAAAGTGGTGTCTCCAAAAATTCTATTATACTTGGGTGTAGATAGTCATTATAACATTGATCTCTTGATTTGTCAAACGCTGTTATTTCCCTAAGCATGTTTACTCTGTGTTGTTCTGTTATTTCTAGCTCTAGATGTTGATTTAAAAAAGCAATAATATTATCAATGTTACAGCTAAAGTCTAGATCTAACTTTGCATTTATTTCAGTATAAAGTTGGATTAAATCTTTTTTAATATGCTGTGGTAAAAATTTAATATTAATATATTTGTCTTCGGGCCAAAGTAGATCAACCCACAATACCCATAATAACTGTTGACGTCTATACGTATCAGCAAGGTTAAGTTCATAATGATATAAGTCTAGTATACTGTATGCGTTTAGTGCTGTTAATACTGGATTGAAACTTATAGTACCTGGAAGTTGGTTTTTGTCTAGATAGTTATGTAGGCTATCAGATAATTTATCCCAGGTCATTGGGTATCGCATATAGTCATAATTTTTATATATACTGTCTATGCTGGCATTAATACGTAGTTCACGAAATTGATTTAATTTATTCATTAACTTGTTGGTAAACTTTGTACAATTACTGTGAAACTCTAATATAATATTCTTAGCACAGTCACGTTCAATAGCAGTGTCAATAAACTCCAAGAAGCCTTTGCTGAGTGTTGTTTCACCACCAGTGGCTTTTATTTGTACAAGTTCGTGAATGTTATCTAATATATCTTTCCATTGATGACTATCTGGATCAAAATTGTTTACGGCATACTCAGCACCAGGATCACTGTTTAATGCCTGAGTAAAAGGATGGTCGTTACGATAATCATAGTCCTGCATACCAACGGTATCAATATCATTCTCTAAAAAATATCTATAATCTAATCTAAGTTTGTTGCTTAATCCTGGCATACATATACGACATCTTAAATTACAATTTTCACCAAAGCTAAAATCAATTACTTGTAACTGTGGATCAGATATTACCTGCGAGTGGTCATCTGTAGGTACTTCACTTAATCGATAACTACTTCCTCCACGGTCTTCCATACGCCAACACACGTCACAAGCACTGTGACGCTCTCCGGCTAACATAGCATCTCGCAACTCAGCCATCTCCTCGCCGTGAAATATTTCTCTAGCAGTAGGATTACTGGTTTCAAGTTTAAGTTTTATTCCCAATGGATCAGGAGATTCAGGCCGTATCATATTACAACACGGGGTGGCATTGGATATACCAGTGTCTGTCCATTCTTTAAGGGCCAGTTGTCTGAACGGATGCCAGCAAAAGGTGTTGTCGTTACTTGGCTCCATCAATTATCTCGTTTGCTTTATCCAAAGCCCATGTTCTCTCTGCGCACCAATAACATCCACGCTGTGAGTCTGTATCGCTATCGCCGCATGTAGGTAATAGTGTTACACCATGTTCATATTGTGTATAGTCTACCCATTCACTATGATCAGGCCATAAGTTAATATCGCCTTCACAACTGCGTGTAGTGTTTAACAAGTCCATCCAGCCTCGTCGTATATACTGGCCCATGATAAAGTCTTTGCTAATAAGTTTCCATGGATGTACAAGAGCAGGTGAATTATCAATATATTGAGGACATACACTGGTGTCAGCAAGTTTTTCTGGTGTCCATGCTCTGTCCCAAGGCGCACTGCGATGGTCAAAATCATCAGTGTTATTGGTTATAAAGTTATATACAGCTTGTAATTTATATGAGTGTACAGCATAACGATTAAAGCTCTGCGTACACATTCTGTCCCCAGTGGTGCCGATTTGTTCAATGACTCCAATACTACCATCTTCTATCTCAGGCGGAATAAAGTTTTGTATACGAGTCATTTTAACTTCTGGGAACATGCTTTGTATTTTTTCATATACTTCTACACTAATTGGTCCAGCCCAGGGTCTGTTATTCCATACTCTTACATTTGTTAAGAATACAATTTCAGTATTGTTACCATGTTTTAGTATTAACTCTGCTAGTATAGCAGTACCTACAGCACTATCAGCACCACCACTTACATTTACACCAACACGTTTCCATGTTGGATCGTATGGGTATAGTGCTTCATCACACTGGTGTAATACACTGCTTGGTACATTGTGCATCTCATAACTTTTATTACTTAAACTTACATCAAACATCTTTAAATATATCTTTCATTTCTGGGAATGTATCACTAAAACTATTATTACGTTGTCTATCACATAAACTTAAATATTCTTTTAGTTCAGGTAAACGGACACTCCAGTCTTCGCTTTCCATAAACGTTAACATTCCTTGTAATCTTTTAATACCATAATCAGCATTACGCCATGTTTCATAATCCACTTTTCCACGATGCCAACTGGGTATACATTTCTCCCAGTTCGCTTCCCACCAGGGATAAAACTCTTCGTATTTTTTGCGGCACTCTGCTTTAAACCAGTTTGGTAATACTTTAACATTTAAGTGTCCAGGATGATAAACAAAGTGATAGTTAATACCACCAGCACCAAACGGCCACATATTAATTTTATTAAAGTTTTGTTCTAGTTTCCATTTAATAAAGTCCGGCAAGTAATATACATTAAGTGCTTGTACAGCACAAGCAACTGTTATTTCTACATTGTTGCTTGTCTGTGTATCCAGTATGTGGAATACTTCTTGTTGTCGTTTCCATTCACTAGGGTAACGTATATAATCATTCATAGCGTGTATGCTGTCTACCGAATAATGGAAACGCACCAGCTTGAATTCTCGCCATAGATCAAATAAATCCTCTCGCCATTCAACTCCATTCGAGTTGTAACGTAGTTCAAGATCTTTTGCGTAACCCATTTTAATTGCGTGTTCAAGTATCTCATAATGTTCCTCAATGATTAAACTTTCGCCGCCAGCAAAATATATCTGTTGCATTGTAGGCATTTGTTCATAAAACTGTTGCCAGAATGTATCGTTTTGTTTGTGCCAGTTATAACTACTTCCGTTTATACTGCCTTTATCACTCCATTGCATGGTGTCTTTAAGTGTGGTATTTTGTACTGCTGGAAAGATCTTTTTATAATCTTTAATCCAACCACTGCTGTCATGTGGGCTACACATAACACAAGCTAGCTGACACTTGGTTCCAAAGCGTAAATCAATATATGCCAAGTTGGGTGGCACTTCGCCGTCGGCTTCTGTATTGGAGATAAGGTTGTCAACATCAACACGCTGACTCCAGTAAGCAGTCTCCCACTGTCGTTTACTACGGTGTCCTGCGGCTTCTTCTTTAAAACATTTAGTACAACTAGCTGGTACTTCGCCATTAAGCATTTGTTTACGAACATTACGCATATACTTTGAATTCCATGCGCTCTGAAAATCTGTTACATTTAAGTTGTTGGGACGGCCTAGGTCGTCTTTAAGTACGCCTACCATGCCTCCCCATTCACTTTTATCGTTTGTAGGGCCTACACTACTAGCATTAGCTGTACAGCATACTCGCATACTGCCGTCTGGTCTTGTACTAAGGTGTACCCAAGGAAGGATACAAAATGTGTCACTTGGTGCTTTTGTCATTTGATATACTCATAAAACCCTGGTATGATGTCAGTGACATCTTGTCCACGGTGTTTGTCTAATTGTTTAGTATAGTCAGCTAATTTTTTAGCTAACTTTTTATC
>Ga0208950_1001800_pt1 | contig 9512 bp, 11 predicted proteins | sample AOAMet_54_BLW_10_2_FD_188234 | JGI IMG/M metagenome (GOLD analysis project Ga0208950, IMG submission 188234) | Ammonia-oxidizing marine microbial communities from Monterey Bay, California, USA - CAN11_54_BLW_10 (SPAdes) | ecosystem: Environmental > Aquatic > Marine > Intertidal zone | place...
TATTCTGCGAAATATGGGTAGTTGTCATATAGCGTACCGCCATAATTAAATTGCCCACCATTGCCTATATCCTGTAAGCCATTGTAATAAGCAAGAACAGGTTTGCATTCCACAAACTGTTTAAGATAAATTGACCCATTGCTGCCATCGTGCCAATCCCAAAACGTAGGACACAACACATTAGGAATTAAACTTGGTGGTGTGTTTTGTATGTTGGAATAGATAGGTCTAAGTCGTAAAGGTTGAAATACCTCGCTTGACTCCTGTGTATCTGTAGCAAAGTCATTATCATTTTCATAATAGTACCGTCCATACACTTTTCGATAATGCGCTTGAAACCATTGATTGACAAAATCTTTGCCTTCTGCGTCCTGAAACTTGTAAACCTTTTTTTGGTATTTTGTTGTTGGCTCAATGACTATGCTATCTGCATCAACTTTATCGGTAAAGTCTTTACGCGTTGTGCCTGTTTCCCAATAAACGTTCCAAGGCTCTATAAACACTACTCCCGGATCGGTGCGCTTAGTCACCATAATCAAATTAAACTTTTCGCAAATAGCACGTAGCCATTCGTCCACACTGACATCAGGGAAGTTCGCAGACACATCAACAAAGCCTGCTGTACCTGTGTACGTAGTCAAAGCAAATAGCGAAACACCGGATGAATCTGTGTTGGAAAAAGTAACACCATCAAACGTATTGTTATGCAGTGCTTGCACTGTCACAACATCCCCTGCGCTTAATTCTAATAACGCTGTAAAATCTGCCAGGCATGTTTCTAAAGGTGTGCATTGGGTCAGATTTGTTCCTGATGTTGGCTGACCATTAACGAGGAAACGCGCTTGTACGCTATAATTTGACGCGCTTGTTACGGTTGGCACGCTACAAATCAATCGACTTGTCAAATAGTAGTTGCCATCATAAGGAACTATGAATGCACCGGCTGCATTTATTAGTCCATCAGGATCAAAGAAAGGTGAACTTGATTCATCTGTGAACGCAAGTGTTTGATATATGCCTGCACTTGAAGCAGGTATTGCAAGGCTAGAACTTAAACCAACCCTAAATCCGTACGAAGCACGACTGACTGCTCGCTCTGTTTCTGTAGCAAGAAACATGTAAATTTTACGAAAGTCTGCTGCATCAAGAAAAGCACTGTTGTATACAAGACCTGCGTATTGAAAGATGTATTCAATTAAATACTGTATGCGTATGGCAGGCTTGAAGTTTTTAGCTGCTAATGGTGCTTGCCCACCACTTGTTCCCATGCCCACACCGTTAACGCCATAAACAAAACCCATTCCAATACCTTCTTGGTTTTGGTTATTAGTGGAATTTTGCCCCCAATCAGACAGCGGATAAACAATTGTGCCTGCACCTACTCCACCTGTTGTCACATCGTTTGTAGTTGTCCAGGAACTAATGATGTTTGACCAATTTAGCGCATGGTCTAAATCTGTGTCTACACCTGCGTCACTTGTAAATAACTCTTCCCATGATAAATCCCTTATCTGTTCGAATAGGTCTGCTAGTTGCTCTACTATGTTAACTGTAAATTCATTGTCGCTTGCTGCATACAATTGCAACGTGCCTTCCATTATTAAAATGCCTTCGTCATAAAGCTGCACCTTAGTACGTACGGTCGGCTGAAAAGACCCTAAGCTGACATTAAAATCATGATAGTATGAAAAGAACTTAATATTTGTTCTTGTCATTGGTAGCTTAAAGTTGAACGTGTAAGGCGATTTGCTCGCAAGCGGATCGTTCAAGTCTTGAAACTGAAAGTTTAGTTCTATAGGAATATTAGGTACGTCTAATTCGTACTGCGTAGTTCCACCCTGTACAATTGCGACAAGCTGTGCCATTAGCGGATTGCTCTTTTACGTGCTACTTCGATGTTTACCTCATACGATGACAACCCATCCTTGACTGCTGACTTTTGCATAAACTGATTGTCGCTAACAAATCCTCTGACATATCCGTATGTGTTTTGCTCATTAGCATTTAGCCCATAATCTTTTGACGGTGTGATATAGACTCTTTCGCTACTTAGCAATGACATCATCAAAGGGGCAAGTTCATCAGGATTACCAAAGGCTGTGTTTAGCTTTAAGGTTGTTGTTGTGCGAATCTTGCTTTGTGTCTTACCACCTTCATAAGAATACTTGACGTAATTCGTACCATCGCCATCAGCATCAAAGCTATTTCCTCCAATCTGTCTAAAGTCGGTGCGCTCCATGTTTTGCGCTAGTTCAGAAAGCCCACTAAAAACTAGATTATCAATACCTCCTTTGCTGTTCCACCAATGCACGGTATAAAAGTCATCTGCGCTTTGAAACTTAGTGCATGGTAAACGATAAAATTTATAGGTTTGACTTACAGGATTTGCAAAAGCATCAGCAGCACTTCCTAATACCACTTCGTAATGAGTCCAACCATTATTATCACTTACTCCTGGGTTAAGATAAGTTGCTGTCTGTGTCGCTAAATTTGCCGTCCCGACTCCTACGTAAATTAAACGTTCACCATCATTCGATGCGGAACTAGGGTCTTGCCCACCGTTCGTGCTGCTGTTTTCAATAACCGTAGTGCTTAAAACAGTTGTTCCATTGTAATACCTGTAGCCAATGTGTGTTGCTAAAGAATCAGAGTTGTTCAAAAAGGCTAATGTTGCCCAACTTGTTTTTGCTATGCCGTCAAAAAGCACATCAGTTTTCAGCCCTAAATCAGTAACGGGAATATCACTTAGCATATATTTTGTGTCCGCGTCCGGCACATATTCATCGCTATCTGCGTTGTCTATTATGTCCGTGGTTGCCAGGGTAAAGTTTCCGTTGACTACCTCAACACTTGCTGATGCCTGACCCAATGTTATTGTCGGTTCTGTATCTGCGCTTGTTGCTTTGCTATAACCAAAGTCCAAACTTATTGTGCGAAAGGCATCGGTGCTTGTGCTTAAAACATTGCTATTTGATTTACCTAAGTTCAGTATGTCTTCGTCCTGCTTTACAGCCTGTGCAATTACATTCCGTAGATTAAATACTGCTGCGTTTGCATTATTAGGAAGCTGTAAAAGTATTGCCTCTATTGTTGACCCTACCGTCACTTGACACGCATAACGATATTTGGGATCAGTTACGTTATCTGTGTCTTTGACTACATAGATAAAATCATCATATGACCCATGTAAACCTGTCGTAGATTGATTGAGTGTATACGGCATTAGATAGTTATTGAAATTTCATACGTGCGTGAAAAATTGTCTTTAAGAAAAATGTCTATGTCTTTCTCAAGACCTGCTTGTAACAAGCTTATTGCCTGCTTTAGCGTTTCGTCAATTGCCATTGAGTAGTAGTAGGAAGGCTTTATACCGGTCAAATAAACAGATCGGCTAATCCATTTCGACATAGTATCGAAACTTAAAAACCTGCCTTTTGCGTCACGCCATGTTTGGTTGCTGATGCCTTTGTCTACAATCCATTTTCTTATAGCAGGCTGTAACGTACCCTTTTGACCTGTACCACTACCAAAGCGATAGGGGCTATTAGGTGCTTTTGCGCTTGAGGCTGCACCTTGTACGCCCTGTTCTACAAAATCATAGTAAGGTGCGTGACCTTTAAACTGCATAGTCAAGCCATCATCCGTTTCTGTCAGACTAAAATACAAGCCATCAGCAAGTGTTCCTGTAACAATCTTGTCCTGCATTGCTAGATTTGCTCGTGCCTGAACTACGATTTTCGCGCCTATTTTTTTACACGCCTGCACAAAGGCATACAATTCTAAATCGTAATCTTTGCCATCTACTGATATGTTGATTGTTAAATCATCCATAAGGGGCTTCACATAGATTGATTGGATTTGGCAGCTTTATATCAAACTGCGTACTCCACCCTGTAAGGCTGTTATCAAAACGTGCTGTAAATGGCTGACAGTTCAAAGGCAGTAGAAACGACCAATTGTTTCCTTCTACCAAACTTCCAACATTCATGTTAAAGACAAATTGACTTGCGACATCTTGCAGCAACAAAAGCGTTTCGGAATAGATTTCGGTGATGTGATCCTGCTGCTCCTCAATCACTAAGTCACCAACAATAATTTCATAGGTAAGAACTGTGTCGCCACCATTGATTTGCGCTCCTGTACACTGACCGTATAGCAACGGGTAATCCGTGACGTTAAGCTTCTGCATGTCGAGCGTGTCGATAGTGAATGTCTGAAAGCTTTTTAGTACCTGGTGGTCTTGTACAATTGCCTTGAGCATATTGTTTATGTCAGTTATTGTTTGCATCTATTTTTACGTTTTTGCTGACTTGCAAGTCTTTTTCATAAGACATGAAGTTAAGTACCACTTCTATATATAATTCCGTTACAGCATTTATTTTCAGGACATCCCCACCTGCTAATTCATGAATGATAGCATACCATCCCCATTTACTACCTACACTTTTTTGCTGTTCGTCTGCTCCTTTCTGACTAAAGATTGTTGCGTAGTGATAGCTAATGCCTTTTCTATGTTGCAAAAAAAAACAAGCGCACCCATTACTACGTTCATTGGCAAGGTTAGCATATCCTCTGCTCTCTTTTTGTCAGGCTTGTATAGTTCTATCTCATAACAGTCATCGCGGATTAGTGCAATCGGTCTGTACAGAATAGACATGATATGCTCTAAATTTTTAAATGTACTATCCTGCATGTATGTTTCTATGTCTGCAAATTCACCCACTGTCAAGGTTGACCAATCCGGTATAAACCCGTACTGCTTGTTCTTGTGTGTTATGATGTTCTGCAAAGGCATTTGCATTGTACGTGCGTCAGGCTCAGATAGAAACCAATGTATTTTTTCTGTAGCTTTTGCTAAATCTCCCCATTCCACATGCTCAAGCGTTCCAGGTGCTAACCCTGCCAACACTTCAATTGATCGCCTAACGGCTGCATAGGATTCTGTTTCTCGTTCGTACACTTGCCACAACTCCTTGTATTTTTCAAGCGTTACTTCGTGCCAATCGTCCGGTAAAGTAATTTTCATCTTATGTAATATGATCGGTTTCTGTGGGCAAGCTTATTTAAACACACGTAACGTATTGCGTCTATGCTGTGATTCCACGCATCCTTTGGCGTTGGCAATGTGCGCCCATCCTTGTCTGTCATCCACTGATAGTTTCTAAACTCTTTCTGTACATCTAGGCTATCATCCTTTATGTGCAACTTATGCCTGCGCATTATGTCAATGCCATTGCGTATGCTGTCCGCTCCCTTCTTTGCAGGCTTTACATTGTAACTCATACGGTGCAATTCCGTAATGCTTTTAGGCTCTGCGCTGTCTGCAATTATTTCTTGATGACGTGTGATGCCTAGCTTTTCAAACTCTCTCGCTAAGTCTTGATTTGTAAGCCCACCTGAATATAACTTTTGCTCTATGTACAACTCATCCCCCCTTGCATACACTGCAACAAGTGCAGCAGGATCGGACGCGAAACCAAAATCAAGACCATAAGCAACGAAGTCCACATTCTCAGGTAGGTTAACATATTGATGCGTTTGGAATATTGTAGTCTTAGACACTCCCCTTTCGCCTAACCCATAGATGCGCCAATAGTTATCGTCTGTTTCTTTTAAGCGTTCAATCTCTTGGACAGTTTCTTCGCTTAAATGTGGATTGTCTTTATAAGTGCTTTGGAAAAACGCGCAATCTTCCCTAGGTATTACATGGTCGTACAGCCAATGGTACTCCATCGACGGGTTAAAATCCAATACACACTTCCAAGTGGTTCTTAATAAAAGCTGAGTAAACATATCAAATGACAACTCGTTAGCTTCGTTACAATAAAGTATATCTCGCTTCCTTCCCCTTATCCGCGATTCCTGCTCTACGGCTATAAACTCCCAAGTATTGCCGAATAAGTCGTATGTGCTTTCTGTCTTGTTGTGGTAAGCCTCACTATACACTCCTTCCTTTTGTAGAATTTCAATGAAGTCACGCAGTACTGATCCGCGTAATGATGGAAACGTTCTACGCACAACTGTTATGACTAATCCTGAATTGACGTTGTTATAACATATCTCTATTAAGACCTGCAAGCTGCTCCAAGTCTTTCCGCTACGCGTTCCACCTTGCAAGCAAGCAATGCGCTTCCGGTTTGACTTTAAGTCATAATAACTTTTGGGCTGCTTCACTCTTCTAGCAGTGGGTTGTCTTCTGATGAATCCTCATTCGCTAACACTTCGTCAAACCAAGAAGGTTTCCCTTGTGGTTCATTAATAGTAACGTCTTGCTCTAACTGTTTAGGCATGAAGTATGGGAACAAACTACTTAGAGCTTTTAGATACTTTTCTGCGCTTTCTTCCCTTAGTAGTTGCAAACTGTTATGTACGTGATCTAATTCCTCCTCCATTATGCCAACAAACAATGATTTGCTTGCTTCGCTTACCTTATTGTTTTTTCCCTTTGGTCTTCCTTTGCCCTGTGTGTTCCCTTTTATAAATGGCATTCTATGTTATTCTATGTTATTTTAACATGGATTCGTAATCCTTGATAGACTCAAATATACGATGTGCTACTTGTGGCACTATGGCGTTGCCGTATCCTTTAATGCTATCTCTTCTCCACCTTGGAAAGGTAATACCGTCCAATTCTTTGGGAATCCCATCATCTCTTCCACAAACAGGGGAGACAGTTGGGAATTTTTCCCAGTCATTACTTGCGTTGCCAAATTGGGCATTGTTGTCCCGTTTGGGTACTTCTCCATTCTTGCTTTGAACTTCTCCGTGTCGTGAACTGGTTCCGATGTTGTTGGAGTTAAAAGCAAACCTATTTTTTTCATAGTCGGCTTGTATTCGCTCATTACCTCCTGTGCTAACGTTCCCGAATCCCCACTCTTTGGATTCTTCTTGCCGCTTGTTACTTCCCCGTCCATCACAGTCGGTGTTTTTAGCAACAATCCACACTCTGTCGCGTCTGTGGGGAGCGTTGACGGCACAACATGGTATAATAAACGATTGGACGGAGTACCCAATAGCTTCCAAGTCAGAGCAACACGTTTCGAATACCAATCCTTCCGACCAATTAACAAGCCCCCGAACGTTCTCTCCCAAGACCCAACGGGGTTTACACTCTCCGATAACTCTAAGCATCTCTTTCCACAAGTAGCGTTCATCCTCTGTTCCTTTTCTTTTTCCTGCAACGCTAAATGGTTGGCAAGGGAATCCTCCGCTAAGGATGTCAACTCGTCCATTATACTGAGTTGCATTAAATTCTTTGATGTCGCCATGTTGATCTGCTTTAGGAAAATGATGCTTTAATACTTTGCGCGGAAACTCCTCCCATTCACAATTGAATACGTTAGTAAACCCTGACCATTCCGCCGCAAGGTCAAAGCCCCCAATGCCACTAAACAAACTTGCGTGTGTCATTCGTCCGCAAAAATCATTCGCACTTCTGTCTTCCCTCCCCCTTCAGGAACTACAGCATAAATTTGTTTAATCCACTTATTGTTATATCCCTTCGCTACCCATTTGTCATATCTTTCACGCTTACGCTCAAGAATTACGTGTTGCTGTTCTTCTTCGTTATAGGTTAACCTGTATGCTCCGTAAGGATCAAAAGTAACTATGCCTTTGTCGTGCATCTCACTTAGTCTTGCGGATGCTGTTTGATTCTTCAGCCCTAAATCAAACTCAACCATCTGTAAACTTGTCGCTCCTTTTTCTTTTAAGTACGCTTGTATCTGCTGCTCAATAGATAGTTTCTTAGGCTTTATTTCTTCGTGCGCCAGGTGTGATTTGTTACTCATCTTCTAGTCTGCTTTTAAAGTGTTTAATAATTTTCTCTGTTTTTACCTTGTAGTAGTCCTTAAACTCCCCTTCTCCTCCTTCCTGCTTGTACAGCTTAAAAAGTACAGCACGTAACCTTTGGCTTTGTGTCTTCTTCTTATCGTACAAGTCTAATTCGATGCTGTCCAATTGCTCTACCGGCACAGCTTCTTGCGGGTCATCTTCTGCTCTAAAGTACAATATACCAAAACCATCTAACACTGCATCAATATTCATTACCTCTTCGCTTGTCATCTCCTGTGTTACAAAGCGTAATGATATTGTTCTGTCCTTTCGTCTTTGGTATCCGTCTAGTTGTGCTGCGCTTATTATTCGCATGAAGCTAAGTATGCTTTTTCTAGCAATTCACCATCCTTTAAGTAACACGTTTTGCACCCCATCTTTTTAATTTTTCTCCCAAAGGTGTTAAAGTATATGCTTATAAATATTTCTTGCCATGCCATATCTACTTCTGCGCCTACCTTCAGCTTAGGCTGTATGACTTTTTCAAACAACAGTTGATCCGCTTTGCTCATGTCATGCTGTCGAGGATAGTTTTTGTTTAGCCAAGCTTTGCGCTTATCGCATCCACAATCAGTATTAGTCAATTCTGCTACTTTATCGACTACTGCCTTAATGCCTGTTGCTTTAGTAATCTTTTCTATGTCGTCACCTAAGCCTATCGACTTCGTTGATTTTTTCCTGTATTTTCTTTTTGGCTTTGTTGATGCTTCTGTAGAGTGTTTGTCTTGCGATTCCTGTTGCATGTGAAAATGTGTCTAGTGTGTGATTATGAAGATAGTAAGCTTTAAAAACTTCTCTATCAAACCATTGTAATTCCTCTAATATATTATAAACCGTGCCTAACTGCTTTGCCGATCTGTTTTCTATCTCTTCTAAAATTGTATCCCTGGACGCGATTAACTCCGTGTCGTACTGTGTTCTTAGTGTTTCCCATTGCCTATGCTTTTTGTAGAAATGACTTGTTTTGCTCCAACTGCTGACATTCAAGGCTCGACATATGTACGGTAACATCTCACCCCGATTGCATAATGCATCTAATCTATCTTGTTTTTCTAAGAATTTAATGAGCATGTCGTGCAGTAAATCTTCAGCATATTTTTCGCCTACATACTTTTTTGACACTGACAGAAGCAGCGCATAGTTTTCATTTATGAAGTTCTCGAAACAAGTCATCGTACTTTTTGCGCATTTCTTGCAACTCTTGTATACTAAAGGTACGATGTTGATTGCTCATATACAGTATTTTATCAGCCGTCCCTTCGCCATACATGCTATCCAAACGTTGCGCGTAAACAAACTGCTGACCACCGAGAAAACCGTTGCAGCGTTTACACTGACTCCAAATATTAGCAAGCCCATTTTCGGGATCATACAAGTACCTCGTGCTAAGTTTTCCTCGTGTAATAAAATGTCCGCAATCCATAGTCTTCCAAGGTTTTTTGACACCACAAGTTATGCAGGTGCTGTAACCTGAATCATCGCTTTGGCTTGCTCTAACATATCGGCTTATTGATGCGTCTAGTTTAGCTTTCTCCTTTGGTTTACTTGTCTTCTTCGCCATAATCAAAATCTGCATGTTCAAAGCAAGAACTACATAAATCACTATCCCTATGTGGACTTGAACCACAACACGTACTTAAATATTCATTCATCTTTCCAATCGTTTTTGTTTCTTAACC
>Ga0208950_1001811_pt1 | contig 9437 bp, 6 predicted proteins | sample AOAMet_54_BLW_10_2_FD_188234 | JGI IMG/M metagenome (GOLD analysis project Ga0208950, IMG submission 188234) | Ammonia-oxidizing marine microbial communities from Monterey Bay, California, USA - CAN11_54_BLW_10 (SPAdes) | ecosystem: Environmental > Aquatic > Marine > Intertidal zone | place...
GTTCCAACGCGACGTGAATGCAGTGACGTGCAAAAACTCGTGCGCCACGACGTATCCGACCCGCGAATACAAGGATGCGTCGTCATAACGTTCGTCTGCAAAGGGTGGCACCAGCAGGCCGGGCAGCAGCATGGCACACGAAAAGGTGGTGCTCAAAAGAAGGTAGGCGTTGCGCTCCAAGGCGTCAAAGAGGGGCGGATGTTGGCACACGGAGGTTTGCCGCACGGCGCGAGAAAGGCGATCAAAGTAGACGGCCCTCGCCTGCTTCATCAATATTAGAATGGCACCGTCGTCAGCCGTGAGTATTGGTCGGACAAATGGCGTGTCGACGCCCGCCCACGTGGTTCTAGGCGCTCCAGCAATTCGGAGCGGTGTATCTTGCAACTGTGCAAGTGCCGCCGAGCGACCGGCGGATGTCGCATACAAACTACCGATCAGTGGTTCTTGCAAGACGGTGATCGCTGCGTCCTTGATGGTCGCCGTCATCGTTTCTAGCCGACTGTAAAGTGTTGGCGTGACGAGGGTATCAAAGGCAATGTGATCAAACGCGTCGGGAAACGCCACCCTCGCCGCTCTCAGGCAGACGGCTCTCGCCGACGGTCGCGTCGCCGAGGTGATGGATTTGCCGTGCGACGCGAGGGCCGACCACGTTGTGGAGGACGCGTTGAAAAAGTGTTCGGGAGTGATCTCCGAGAAGCGATCAATGTCGATGCTCTTGCCGTGCAGGCGGCCAAGCGCTGAGGGTACTGGACGAAGTCCACTGATGGTGTTGACTGACTGCTCGACGCTGTTCATGCCACCAAACTCCCCGGTGACAGTGGACGAGCCCGAGACGGCACAATAGGCTGCGAGTCCGTGCAAATACGGGACGACGTCTGCCATCTGCAGCTTTGTGGCACGCAAGAAGCGCGCAAGCGGCGGATTTCCTGTCTCGTAAAAGATGCGAAGACTGGAGGTCACCTGGGACTCGATCCATCCGTTTCGATACGACCCCTCGATGATTTTACGCGTCTCATCGTCGTTGACGGCCGGTGCGGCTATGCCAACGTCGTTGACCTGTTCGGCAAACGAGGAGGCACGCGTGCGCTTGGTTCGGTCAGCGCCCACTGCATACAAGGCCTCGGCGACGGCGTCTGCGCTCGGCGTGGTGCCGACGCCCACCTTGACCGCAAAGGACTGGGCGTCGTACGCGAGGCCGACGGTGGCGGGGGCGTCGCAAAAATGCGATCCCAAGAATCCGACCGCACGAAAGACGTCGGGAATCTGTGTCAAGTCGAAGGCGCTCAGGCCTTCGACTAGGTAGTTGTACGCAACTGTGGCGGCGGCACCCGCCGCACTCGACACCACCATTGAGCGGCACGCAGCACGAAACTTGGTCACGTCGGAAATGGCGAGTCTCCCACTGCCACCCGCGAGCAAAACGTCTTCAATGTCCTGTGCGACCTCGTCCACATCAAAGAAGGCGAATTTTTCCTCGCCGCTCGCCAACGACTTGGCGTCAATCCAACGCCCACAGTGCTTTTGGTGATCGGCCATGCCAGGCTCGAAACTCTTGGCCTCGGCTTCTGTGGAGAGGGCATCGGGATAGTTGCGTCTTCGGACACAGCGCAGATCGCCATACTGGTCGAGCGACTGCCGCAACCCGGGTGCACAAACGCCGCGCTGAAGGGCTTGGAGGGCCTCGTCTTGTGACGTAAAATTCAGCATGCGGTACGCCGACGGCGTGATGGATGTCCGAAAGCTGCACGAGTAGGACTCGTTTCGTACCGAGTAACATGTGCCGTGGTCCACACATACTTGGCGTTCCTTGCACACGTTTTGCCACGCAATCAATGCCCCAAAACCGGCGACAAGGAGCGAGAGTAGCACCGGCCATACTGACTCGTTTGTGGAGGCTTCGTAAAAGTAGTCTACTGCGCGCACCACCTCTGGCTCGGGCGATGGCTCCTCGTCCACGTCGTCATTATCAGTCTCGTAGGAGGCTTCTGCCGCGACTGCAAGAGGTGTCCCTTTCATGCGACGCCGCGCATGCGCCACGCACACGCACACTCACACAAACGGGTAGACCCCCTTTTCCTTTATACTGATGCAAGAGGTAAATTATGACACTTTGTCTAGCGACGCGATAAAAACTCGCCCTCAACCACACTCCACAAGTGTGACACACGCGCCATACCTACACGCCGAAATTGTTCCCACAAACGGCATCAGGCCCGTGCCGTAGAGTACGCGGTGTCATCGAGCATGCCGTTCATGACCCCGTTGCCACCCTGGGGTGTCTTAGTATCGACGTAGTTGTAGGGAGATGCCCTGTTGGCACAGTTGGTCGAAAGTAGACGCTTGCGCAGCCACGCGAGTGTATGCGGTTCGAGAATGTCGATTTCCTCTTCCGTGTACGGCTCCTGCACCCACAACTTGTCCTTTGCGTAGATCTTTCCATTGGGAATGTTGATATTATTGTCGTCAAAGTCTCGTAGCCACTCGTGCGTTTCCACAAGACCGCGCAAGGTATCGGCATGGCTGGGCTTGGGAACGTTGGCACTGTACTGCGACTCGTAGGTGATGTGGTGGTAGTCCAAGTTGCACATGACGCCAAACTTGTGCTGTATGCCCATTGGCTTGTTTGGAGGGAAAAAGCGATTGTGCACGAGCGCCGGCTCGAGATTGTCGCACAGCGGCCCAACGTGCTTGTTGGGATCGAGAGTTCCCCAGTAGTTGGAAGGGTAGAAAGGTGGCGGTCCTGGGTAGTTTTTGAACCCCTTTGGGTTGTTGGCCTTGTTGTACTTGCGACCCTGGTCCATGTTTTGTTTGTAGTAGTCCTTGCCTCCCTTGCTCGGGTCATCCGAATCGTAGTGCTTGTGCTGCCCACTCTTTAGTGGCATCCCTTCTTGCTGCAGCAGACGGCGACGCAGGTCTGGAATGAGCGGCTTGGGGCTTGGTCCATTGGCTTGCCACTGCGAGAGGCGCCAGCCCGTGAAAAGACGCAGCATGCGCTCGTTGGTATGCGATGGCATCACTTCGTGGATTGTGTCCTCATTGAACACGATCATGTGCCCTGGCGGGATCATCACCTTGTACGAGCGCGCAACGCACTTGTAGTGGTCGTCTTCGGCGATCTTCGCAAATCCAAACGGGTCATTGGGCGTATGCACCCGCTCCTCCGCCGAGGACCCGGGAACGCACGAAAAGGCCTGCTCAGTATTGTTGAGATTGACCCAGCCACCAAAGACGCGGTCGTTTGGGTTCGTGCCGAGCGCAATGTCGCGATGCCAAAAGTCTTCGCCTGGGCTCTGGTCAGTTTGGCGAATCAGCATGCGGTCAATGACCTGTTCGAGGTGCGTGGCGCCCTCGTTGTTCCCGCCTGGGCCCATGCCAAACAAGTCGCGAAATATTGCCATTCCGTGGACATGCATCCTCAGGGAGCGAACAAACTGGTTGTGGAAGCTTGAAGGGTTGTTGAGCGCCGCAAAGCCTCCGCCCACAAAGCGAAACGCCGTTCCCGGGTAAAATGCGCTTCTGGGGTCGCTCTGCGAAGCGTCCCAATCCCAAATCGATCGCGGCTGCCCCGGAACACCACCAGTCGGTCCGGCTTGCGCGGGAATGTCGACAACGTATTCTCTCCCATTGCCATCGGTGCGCAATTCCCAATGTTCGTCTTCGGGTGTCCACCATACCTGCTTTTTGAACTCAGGCATTCCCTCTTCGGTTGCGTGACGCATCGACTTGCGCCATTGTTCAAGGTCCTCCTGCTCGATCACCTTGTAGACGGCAACGCCCAGAGTGCGCGGGTCGCTGAGCGGTGGGAGCTGATGTGGCCGGAGCTGGTAATTTGGCTGTTGCTGCCGCTTCAGACGCGTCTGCTTGACCAGATTGTTCCACGTCTTCCCGGGCTTGAGCTGGCTCATGAAGGCCGCGTAGCTGTTGACGCCTCCGGGATCGCTGCCAATCTTTCGAATCAGCGCCTCCATGTCGGGCAGCCATCGCTTCCTAACGATGTCTTTGAACTCTTCAGTGTGCCGGTTTCCGACATTCTGGTTTCCGTGTTGCAGCTCGGCATCCCTTGCCGCATCTCGAATCCCGGGAAGGGCCGCAAGCTGCTCATTGTATGCATCTTCTGCGCCGTTGGCGTTTTCGTCCATCTTCTTCTTGGCCTCCTTGAGTTTGCGAAGTGCGCTCTGAAAATGTGCCGCTGCGACCAAATCCTCGCCAGGAAGGACGCTCGCATCAACGAGTCCCGTTTTCGTTTGCTGTGGGTAGGTCATTGGATCGGGAAGCTCGCCCACAAAGAGCGCAGTCGCGCTGTCATCGGGCAATGGCTCCAACTCGGGAGGTGCAATATTCGGCTGCTGCGCGACCGGTTCGCCATCTTCGTCGTCGGAATTGTCGTCGTAGATAACGACGCGTTTGCGCTTGGCCTCGGTGTCTTCTGTGGGAAACTTGTCCAGACACAGATCTTTGACGACGCTCTCTAGCTTGGGAAGACGCCGCATTTTTTTGAATCCACCACACCGTCCAATACACTCACTATACTAGACACGGGAGGTTATCGTCAAGCCCTCCTTTGTTGGGCAGTGCTTCTCGCTGGCATTGCATAGCGCAAGGTCGCCCACAGGGCCCAGCTCACAGAGGGAATCCTGCGAGACGTGCGAAAAGATCGACTGGTTGGAGCTCAATGTCTTCCACGACGAGCTGGCACACGATTGGCTGTCGTCGTCGGTGCTTGTTCTGCTAATACGTCGTCGATTTGGGCCACCGCCAGTCACAAGCGCCATGGCGTCGGGAATTTCGGATAGTGGCAGCACAACCATAGGAACGACGGTTTGCACACTCGTCGTAGTGGGCACTTCCCATATTTCTTGCGCGTTTTGGATGCGGCAACATAGCTCGGCTTGTGTGTACTCGTTGACAATCGCGCCACTCGGGTACGCGGCACGCTGTGCTGCCTGGAGCATCAGTTGCATACCCTCGGCAGTACCCACTGCTGCCGTCGCCGCTTCCATGGGTGTTGGTTCGGCCAGTCGCTTCCAAGTCACATACGCGGCAAGACAGGCACGGTGCATCGCGCGCCTCTCAGCGCCGAGTGCTTGCCAATGCGTCTCGTCCATGCACGCAGTTGAGGGACGCCAACTGTTGAGCGCCTCCTCGGCACAGCGAAGCGCCTTCCACAGAGAACCCTCCTTCCAAAAGTGGGCGCTGTGGTCCGGAATCGTGCTCATGACACCAAACACGACAAGAAGCGTGGCAGTGGCACCGACGGTAGTACAACTGTTGCCATACTTGTAGTCAATGGTTGGAAAATTCGGAGCCGACACCTCGGGAAGGGACGACCGCTCTGGTTGAACGACGCGACACGAGGCCATACCTCGGGCCAGGTGTTGCACATCAGCACCGCGCATGTACCGTAGCGACTCGGCCGCCGGAAGTAGCAGTGTGCGGATGCTGCGCAGCACATAGGCTCGTTCTCTAGGCAGGCCTCGACCCTCAAGATAGGCAGTGATATTCCCGAGCAGACAACCAAAGGTAGCACCAACCGTGGGGTGAGTATCGGTGCGCGCGCGTGGTAGAGACGTTCCAGAAGCCCCTGCCACCTTGCGCTTGCGTGGCTCCCCAGCACCGCCACTTGGTGGAGGCGGCGGCGCTAGCAGTAGACGGCGAAGTCCCAATTCGGGTTGCTTGTGGTAGGCAAAGAATCCCTTGAGTAGCAAGGCTCCCTCATTTCCGGCCGCTTCGCATTGACTTTTTGTCATTTGAACGGGCAGGCTTTGGACAAAGCGCTCATCTAAAAGCGGTGTACCTACAATGGATGGCGCCACTGCCGTGACGGGTGGAGTGGGAGGGACCACATTCGGAGCTCTTTCGTCCATAGGGTCGGATCTCAGCGTCTCCGTTTCCTTCAACATTGCACGCGAACTACTCTCTGCGGCGGGAGACGAACAGTTGAGCGAGGACGAGTTGATTGGCCTTGTGCTGGGATTCACCATAGTGTTTGCGGCTCTGCAAGCACGGTTGTCTACAGAGCTCGTCAAGAGACGAGCGCGAGTGGTTTCGGTTGCCAAGGACGCTGCCCGCGCGAGGCTCGCGTCGTTGAGGACCGAGCTGCACCACCCGCTCTTGAAGGGGTCCAGCACGGACGAAGCGCGTTTGTCTGTCACTCTTCTAGGCCAGCTCACTGACGAGTTTGAACAAACCTTTGTGAGTGAAGCTGGACGTGCTGCACTAGACAAACTCTCCGATCGACGATCGATACTCGACTTTGCCCACTTGTTGGTATCCATTTGTCAACGAATATGTGTGGCAATTTCCGTCCAGCTGCTCGCCCAGTCGGTGCGGGCGCAGCAACCGAGTCGTCTGGTCAGGACGGTTTCTCTCGTCGGACTTGCAACCTTTTTTGTCTTTGTCGAGTCGCTGACAGAGCGAACAATTGTGTAGCCGGTTAGCGGCACTGCAGCCGCTCGTTGTAGGCGTGCAAGTACACACTTGCCGCAAGACTAGAATCAAAGTGTGTGCGCGTGTGGGTGTGTGTGTGTGTGTCTGAGAAACCGACGAAGCCGAATATTTTTTTCCAAACACACACACACACACACTCACGCGTCTATACATGCACCCTTTACCCTGACAAACACTCGAGACATTGCCTAGACGGCCGTTTGCCGCGGTGCCTGTGCGTTTTTTACCAATCGCCCACCGTTGCGAGCAATGTGCAACCCGTTGAGCTTGTCGAGCACCTCCTGGCGGTCCTCTTTGAAATTGGGATCGTCGGGGTTCTCGTGGTATGCAGGACGCATGTGGGATTTAGGATTGTTGGGGTCGTACGTGTCATTCATGGGCGTGTGCACTGGGATTGCTCCCGGGTATGTGTTTGGACCATTCTCGTGCGCCACTGGATTTTTTCCATTTCCGGGAGCATGACCCTTGACCCATCGCTTGCCGTAGGAATTGATCTCCCACGCGGGACCCTGCGTATTCTCAGGCGCAAAACAGCGAATCACAAAGCACGTGCATCCACAAAACATCAACGTGAGAAGAAGTACAATCGCCACGAGAATGACCCACAGGGGAATGTCGAATCCGTTTTCGTCGTCATTGTCGGTGGCCACATCGGACAGCTTTCGCGCAGTCGTAAAGCCAAAGGCGGCCAGCTCGGCCGGTAACATTGAAAACCTCGCCCACTCGCGCACAGTGTGTACTACGCGTGACGTTGCCAATGCTCCCTCGTCTGAAAGGATAGCGTGCCACACGTTATGGTTAGTGTCGCTTGTCATAGGTCACAAAGGCGATTCCGGGAGGCACGGTGGTGACCCCAACAATCGGTGTCAACTCCAGCACGAGAGATGCGGCCCAGAGCGCCACTAGTACAAAGGCGGTGGCAATGGCTAGCTGCAAAACAAAGACGACAAAGGACCGGCGTATGGCACGTCCGCATGCATCTGCGGTCCCCATGCGCACCGTTTACACAGCACCTGGCGATTCTCGGTCCACTCTCCTTAGCGGATCATCTAGTGGCGCTAATTAGTCGGTGCTCAAAGGACTTATAAAAAGGAAAGGGCGCGAGTGGACACGCGCACACGCGCACACACACGCACCCTTTGCGTCCGGCATGGACGACTTTGACTTTCCAGACGCGTCGGAACTCTGGTCGGACGCAAAGAGTGTGTTTCGCAAAAAGAAGCAGGCTCCTGGGGCACCACCACCACAACGAGCGGCGCCAGCACCCAAGGCGCCAGCCCAACGAGCACTGCCAGCACCCGCAGGCGGCACGACGGACGAGGAAGCGCGCAAAAAAGCGATTGATGAGGGCATCGACCCGGCCACGTACGATCGTGTGAAACGGGGGTCTGACTGGATCGAACGCCAGTTTTCGAAGATCGATCGAGGGGTCGAGCGCGTGCAACGGGGCTTTTCACGACCGGCACCAGCAGCAGCACCACGACCGGCACCCGCAGCAGCGCCACGGCCGGCACCGCCCGCGGCCCCACGGCCGGCACCAGCAGCAGCGCCACGGCCGGCACCACCGCCGCCACGGCCGGCACCACCGCCGCCACCGCCGCCTCCGCCGAGCCAGGCCCAGGGAGCGGGCCTGTCCGAGGCGCAGATTGAAAACGTCCAGGCAATTGCAAGCGACAAGTCCTACCGCTCGCAGGCGGCCGGCCGGTTTGCGCGGCGAGTGAGCGCCGTTCCCACCGAATCGGTCAAGCTCGTGCAGACCGCCGTGAATACGGCCACGCGCATCGGAACACAGTTTTCGCAATGGCTGGCCATCCTGCTCGTGCTCTTTCTCCTGCACCAAATCTTTTTGTGGGTCGACCGTGATCCCGAAAAGGCCTTTGACCAGGGCGCATTGCTCTTTGAGATTGCAGAAATCTCGTGGGACACGACGAGCATCTTTTACAATTCGGCCGTCGACGTTGTCAATGCCGGTGTCCTGCCCGTGTGGAATGCGGCCTCGTTTTACGTCGTGGAGCCCACGGTTGTGCTTGCGCTCGAGGTCTTCTCGCTCGCGTTCACGCACCAGCACTGGCAGGGGCTCTTCAGCGAGGACGACTTTCCATACAATGGGCTCGACTGCACGGCCACGTTTAAGGTGCTCCCCACAAACACACACACACACACACACACGCATGCGCGCACGCAACAGTCAGAACCAGTTCCCGCAAGCCGCCCCTTTTTTGCACAGTCGAGCGAATGGTGCGGGCGTGCCGCCGCCTACGCGGCCCGCCTCGAGTCGGCCGAAAAGGCCGAGGGGTACGCCGATTCCTCGGGCACCTACGCGGCCGCTTCGAGACGCATGCTTTCCAACCTGTCCCCTTTGCGCCGCAACGCCACCATCGACGGCTTTCGAGACACCGACGACATTTACGTCTTTGGCATCGCCACGGCACGCCGATTGGCCGAGCTGGGTGCCGAGAGCAACGACAACCTTGTGGCACCGGCCTATGACACTAGCGCGTTTAACGATGCCATCCTCGACTTGGGAATGCTCATCATCTCGCTCGGGTCGTCGTTTGTCGATGTGGCCTTTGCGGTGGCGGGGGAGATTCTGACGCAGGTGTTTTCGGTGCTGGTCGACTCCTTCTTCTTCCTGCTGCGGTCGCTGATGATGGTGCTCAAGATGCTCGTTAGTACGCTCTTTGCAACTCCAACCACACGCGCTCAACCCCTTGGCTCACACTTGTGCGCGCGTGGCAGAGTCCGGCATGCTCACGACCGTCCTCGGCATCGGCGTGGACTTTGTGATCATCGTGCGAAGCGGCCACTTGAACCCGCCCTATAGCTTGCGCATACACGCCCCTCTGCTTGCCGCACAGTTCTTCACCGAGATCGCCCTTCCCTGGCTCTTTGCCGCCATCGACCTGCTCCTGTGCGTCATCGACTTTCTCACGCCCTCGGGCTGGAACGAGCAGCTCCGGTGCGTTGAGGAGCGCTGCTTTCGGGGACCC